>Ga0163150_10002810_pt1 | contig 25749 bp, 25 predicted proteins | sample OliLakLV19P2IB_FD_148628 | JGI IMG/M metagenome (GOLD analysis project Ga0163150, IMG submission 148628) | Freshwater microbial mat bacterial communities from Lake Vanda, McMurdo Dry Valleys, Antarctica - Oligotrophic Lake LV.19.P2.IB | ecosystem: Environmental > Aquatic > Freshwater > Lake >...
AGGCGGCGAAGCCGCCCGGGGGTTGTCTTGCGAATTGCGGAAAGCTTTACCTCAATGCATCGTATCTCGAACGGTGCCAGCCTCTTCCCTTGGCTTTCCGGCCGCGCCCGACAACCCCCGCGCCTTCGGCGCTGCCCCCTTTTCTAAGGGGGAATTGCTCGCAACCACAGGCTGCGGTCAGGCGTTGGGGCGAGGGGAACCGAAGTCGATTGACGACCGGTTTCGTCGCTGTATTTTGCGATCCTCAGCAGGTCCTTTCAATGTTGCAGACTGCAAAACCCCTCGCGTTCGACAAGCTGGAATTCTACACACCCGACGATGTTTCTTTGTGGAATGCGGGTTGCCGGCTGCTGCCTTCTCCTTCCCTCTGGAAGGCCGCCGTTGCGGACGTCTTTGGCCGATTGCTGGAGCGGCCAGGGGGCCACAAGCTAACGCTCCTTCAAACGCACAGTATCGAGCCGGCTTCCGGAACGCGCGAGCATACCTTTGATTCAGTGGCCGAGATGACACTCGGTCGAAACTCTGACAACACTCTGGTCCTTGCGGCCAACTCGGTTTCCAAACAGCATGCCCGGTTGTTGCTCCGCGATGGAGAGTACTACCTGGAAGATTTGGGCAGCCGGATGGGCACGTTCGTGAACAAGAAGCGTCTGAGCGAGCACGTGCCCGTGCGCCTTCAAGAAGGCGACCAGTTTTCCTTGTTCCCTTATGGTTTTTCGTTTAAGTCCGAGAAGGTGTGGATCGCCGATGCCGAGGTGGATCTTCTTACGAGCTCTTGGAGCGCCTGTCGTTGGGAACAGTTTGTCCTGGATGGACGTTTGGGAGAACGTTCTTTTGAGATCGCGGTTCCGCCCACTTTGGGCTCCGTCTCGCTGCGGGTGGAAGAGCGCTGGACGGTGGAGTTGCTGCGCCGCTTGTTGGGCCCACTAGGTGTAGAGATTGGCCAGTCGTGGCTGACAGAGGCTGATTGTGGTTTCTTGGAGTTCGTTCTCCTGTCAGTGCTGGAGCGAGTTCAGCAGGAAACTTATTTTCCTTTTCACTTCTCCCTAAAGTCCGGACACCCGGAAAAAGAACGCCCGGCTGAGATCCGCGGTATGGCTACTTCGTTCACGCTAACCTTGCCGGGAGCTTCGGGAGTCTTTCGACTATTCGTTCCGATCGATCTCATAGGTGCGGTCCAGCAATGGGTTCCCGGCCTCAATCTAAAGTGCCTGCCAGAATCGATTCGCTGGAGTTTTCCGCTGAGCCTGGGTCAAGTCGAACTGACTCCGCAGGAATTGCAAAGTCTCGAAACCAGCGACGTTGTTCTATTGAATGAAGTTGCCGAACTCCTGTTTCCAGCATCCGGCAAGCGCGGTTGGACAGGTTCGTTGGAAAGAGCGGACGTCACCAGGTTCCGCGTGGACCAATATTTTGAGAGGAGCTGCAGGATGGAATCAAAAGGTGAATCTGAAACGAAGACATCAGCCGAAGCCGGGGACAGGCGCCCCGACTTCAGCCAATTGCCCGTGCTTCTGCATGTCGTCCTGGGCGAGAAAGAGCTGAGCCTTGCAGAGGCGAACGGCTTGATCCCAGGCTCCATTCTTGAGCTGGAAACGCGCGAAGGGGAGCCGGTAGACTTGGCCGTTAACGGGAAGCGGGTCGGCAAGGGAGAGCTGGTCAATGTCGAAGGGAAATTGGGCGTGAAGATCCTCAGCTGGAGGTCCAATTGACAACCTGGCTGGCTTGCCTGTTGCAGGCGGCCAATCCTGCTGAGGAACTGGGCAGCGTCACAAGCCAAGGCCTGGAGCTGGTACGCGTTCTGTTCATTCTGGCGGCAGTCGTGTTACTGGCGTATGTCGCGGTAAGACATTGGCTGCCTCGACTGACAGGACTGAAAGATCTGGAAGCCGGCCCGATTAAGATCCTGGCAAGGACACCCTTGGAGCCCAAGAAAACCCTGTATCTGCTCAGGATTGGCTCCGAAGTTCTTCTCGTCGGAACGTCAGAAAACCAACTTCATTTCCTCAAGTCGCTCGATCCAGAAACCGCGCGACCCCTGCTGGAATCGCTTCCGACCAGCCTCGCTCCCGAAGCGAAGAAATTTCAGAGTGTTCTGCAGGAACTGAAAAAGGGAATCACGCGCCGCTCAGGGGACTAGCACACCATAGTAGATCATCAGGGCGACCGCCAGCACGGCTAGGAACAGAACCCAGATCTCCAGCAAAGAGAAAGACCGGCGCGGGATTTTAGGTGCCTGATCGTTGGCGGGCCGAACAGGTTTCGGGGCCGGCGGTAAAGGTTCTGCGGGGCTGGCTACCTCCACGGCCCGAGCCTGCGGTTGCTCAATGGCCGGAGCGGCGCCTGGTTGCCGGATCTGAACGCTGATCTGATAGTCCGGCAACTCCAGTGAGTCGCCGTTCTCCAGTGGCGTGCGTTGCTGTCGCTTCAGTCGATTGCCATTGATCCAGGTGCCGTTGTTGCTAAGGTCCGTGGCATAGACGCTGCCTCCCGCCAACTCCAGCACGACATGTTCTCTTGAAATTGCTGCCCCTTCCAGTGGAATGGGGCTCTCCGGACTGCGACCGAGGACCACGCGGTTCTTCAATGGAAACACGTAGTCACGAGGAGCCTGTCCAGAATTCGATGTCACCAAGAGCTGGACTTCCATAAACTCCATTCGAAGGGCAGCTATGAAAAAAAGTGAAAATCGATTACTGCCGGCGCTAAGCGTGCGCGGGAGCGCCCGCTCCACCCAGGTGGAACGGGCGCTCTGCGCGCGTTTTCGCCTGTGGATTCGGAGACGGGACGGATCAGGGTTGGCTCAATTCAATTTTTTCACAGCTTCAGGGAGGCAAGCGACTTCACCGGGTGGGAGAACGGATCGATAAGGCTCCACGCCAGCCCACGGGATGCGGATACGTGCAGAAACTCCTTACCTTCGAGACTCTCACACTCCGGCTTCACGACACCGTATTACCCCAGAAGCTTCTCCAAATGCCCCACCAGCTTGCCTCGGAAAAGAGGGTCATTGGCCATCAGCTCTACAAAATTCTTGCGATCTTCCTCGTTCGCAAAACGCGCCTTCGGGAACTCGGTCTTGAGGAGTTCCTGGACTGACGCACGCACGACATTTTCCAGCTTCTGCGGGTTCTGCAGATCCTTCTTTGAAAACTGAGCCCTGACACCCGCGAAGTGTGCCTGCTGAGCCTTCTCTGTAAGTGAAGCTCCCTGCAGGGGATCGGACTTCGTCCGTCCTACCGAGAACGATTTCTCGGTCTTTTTCGAAATTTTCTGAGTTTCGTCGGTCGGTTTGAAATTCGGTTTCCCCGATCCGGGTGGCTTAATTTCCATGGCTTCCCTCGTCAACATCGTAATTAAAGCGAACAACATTGGTGAATTCCATCAAACCCCGCGCCAACTTGCCAAAATCTCCGCGTGGATCCAGTTCCATTGCAGCGCGCAGGTGGCGCCGAGCCTCGTCCTGCTTCATCTTGAACAGATAAGCTTCGCCAAGATGAGCGTGTGCATAAGCACTGTGCGGGTTTTTTTCCAAGGCATGAAGATAACGCCGGATCGCAGAGTCGAACCGGCCTTGATGAAACTCCAGGGTTCCCAGCGCCACGTCGACAACCTCACTTTGCGGCATCAGGGCTTGCACACCCTCAAAGATCTCTCTGGCTTCCTGAAAGTTGTTCGCATCCCGACAGATGAAGCCAGCTTCCATGAGCAGACATATTTCTTCATGCGATGGAGTTACATTCCAGGACACTGTGGGCCTCCTCGTGAAAATCGTCGTCGTTGTCGTACTCGTGCACGTCTTCCAAAAATGTCGAGTTCGAGGACGCCGCGTAGCGGCATGAGCCACTCCGAAGAAATCTTGAGAATCGCTCGCGCCGCAGATCTGCTTCAAAGAGTGCGGGGCCTTAGCTGCCACCTTGCGGGATTGATCGAGCGATACTGATTACCCCTTGGTGGCGCGTAGCGCGCTCATCTCGGATTCATGGCGTAACTTCTGAATGGTCACAGCCGTCTCATACGCGCGAACTTCCGCCTGCATCTGCCGCTGGAATTCCAAATACTGCATGGCCTCACCACCGAGTCCCGGGAGCGTGCCTCCCTTTCCAGCAATCAGCCCACCAATCATCGAACCGACACCAGGCGCAACGATATTGGCGGCGCCTCCAACGATTGCGCCCAGCACCCGGCGAAACCCGCCGGAACTTGGCGCAGGCTGAGATGTTTTGAGAATATCCTGCAGCGTGTAGTCACGCACCACATGTTCCGTACGTTCTGTCGCCATCTTGACCTCCAAAGTTGAAACTGAATAGATGCCTGCCTCACTTCCATTATCGAAGCGGGCGTTCAATAGTTGCTAAGTTAGTCAGAGCGAAAGTAAGAGGGCATGCACTATTGTAGTGCCGGCTTTAGCCGGCCTGGCTAAAGACGGTACTACGAACGCGAACGTAGCTATGTGCTCTGCTCTTACCAATGCTCCCATTAATAAGTTCGAATTGACTCGTTTCTTGTTGAAACGAAGGTTTCCTCATTGAATAGACACTCAAGGGAAGCCGTCGCCCGCAGTCTCGGAAGTCTGGATGGAAATCATTTTTGTGGCGTCTGCTTGGCTCTCAGGTCATCCAATTTGCGGACGATCTCCAAGGTTCGTCCATACGCTCGCATGGCCGACTGAGCTCGGGCTTTTTCACGGGCGGTTCCGGATTGCCTGAACTGCTCCAAATTCCGGCAGGTTTTCTCGATCTTTGCCATGATCTCCCCCATTGCTTCGGAGCTGGCAAAGCTTTGCTCGAATTGAGGGAACTGCCGCCAATCAGTTTCAGGATGCCGCTGCGCGGCTGCGAGGACATCCTTGGGCAGCGAAGCTGCAGCTGTTACCGGCCCGGTTGGGCGCTTCTGCTTTTCTTTCATAACAACCTCCTGATCACGCGTGTTTAAGCCGGGTTGAGCTGTCCGGGCCGCGCTTCGTCAATCGAAGCCGGTGCCGGCCAGGAAATGACGCCAAGTGGATGGATAGAGATTTCCGAAGTGAGCTGGTCATAACTCAGCGCCGAGACATTCGGGAACTGAAAATCCAGCAGTTTCTTTACAAAGCGACGGATCTCGGCATCGGTAAGAATCACCGGATCCTGCGCGGTGACAGGCAGTCCTCCCAACGTTGCTTCAATGGCGCCCATCACTTGCTTCACGCTGTCCGGGTCCATCGTCATGTAAGGGCCATTGGAAGACTGGCGAATTGAGTTTCTAAAGACGTCCTCAATGTCGGGAGAAAGCTGGTACACATAAAGCGTTGGACGTCCTTCGCTGAGCTGATAACAAATTTTACGCTTCATCGAAACGCGCACTTGTTCAGTCAGAGCGAGGTTTTCGGACGAGCTTTTTCCCGATTCGGCCAGGCTTTGCAGAATGGTTTTCAGATCCCGAACGGAGACCCCCTCCTCCACAAGCCTGTGCAAAATTTCGGTCAGCTGTTGAAGTGAGATGACCTTTGGAACGACCTCTTCAACCAGGTTTGGATAGTATTCCTTCAAACTGGTCAACATCCATTGCACTTCCTGTAGACCGACGAAATCACGCGTGTGGCGCTTCAGGAAATGGAGCAGGTGCATGATGAGGACTTCATGGGTATCCCAAACCTGCAATCCGGCCAGCACTGCCTTGTCTTTGTCAGGCTTTCCAATCCAGGCGCAGGTCTTCCCGGTGGCAGGGTTTTTCGTGTCTTCTCCCGAAATTCCAAAGGTCTTCAAATGGCCGGCAGACGCATTGGCCAAAAGGGCGCCCATCCGCACCTGTCCCGTGACTACAGGCACTTCATTCAACCAGATCCGATAGCCACCAGCTTCCATCGGCGCGCTCCCGGTGACCTGGATGGGTGGGAAAATCACACCCATCTCATAGTACAAACTGTTTCGGATCTCGCGAAGCTTCTCCAGAAACGCCTGGCCCTCAGGGGTGCCTGGGTTGATGAAAGGGGTGAGCGCTTCGCCGACTTCCAGGGCCAACGGAACCGTCACGGTGATCTGAGGTTCCTGGCCGCGCTCCACCTTGCCTGCCATGACTTTCCCGTCGTCCTTCTGAAGCTTGGCCGCGTTAAACAGGCCGAAAGCTACTGCGGACGCTGTCGCAGCCAGCAGCAAAAAGGGGATCTTCGGCAGCCCGGGCACAAGAGCCAAAACAAACAGGAACCCCGCGGAAACCGCGATCGCTTTCGGCTGGGCGAGAATCTGGGTCGCCACGTCCGTTGCGAGGTTCGCGTCCGGATTCTCCGAAGCCACTCGAGTGATGACCATTCCGGCAGAAATCGAGATCAGCAAGGCGGGAATCTGTGAGACCAGCCCATTTCCTATGGTGAGAATGGAATAGGTTTGCACGGCCTTCATCAGTTCCATTTCCTTCATGGCCATGCCGATGATCAAGCCGCCGAGAATGTTGATCAAGGTGATGATGATGCTGGCAATGGCATCTCCTTTCACGAACTTCATCGCCCCATCCATGGCGCCGTAGAACTGCGACTCACGGTTCAGGGCTTCCCGCCGGCGCCGGCCTTCCTCAAAGTCGATCGCTCCGGCCCGGATGTCGGCGTCGATGCTCATCTGCTTCCCCGGCATCGCGTCCAGGGTAAACCGGGCTGCCACTTCTGCGACGCGCTCAGAGCCCTTGGTAATGACGATGAACTGCACCAGCGTGATGATCAAAAAGATAACGGCGCCCACCACGAAGTTGCCGCTGACGACAAACATGCCGAAAGCCCGGATCACCTCGCCCGCGTTGGCCTGGGAAAGGATCAGCCGTGTGGCAGAGATATCCAGTGCCAGCCGATACAGGGTGGTGATGAGCAACAGCGTGGGATAGGAAGCAATCTGAGTCGGTTTGGATATATAGATAGAGACCATCAACAGAGTCACTGCAATCGTGATGTTGATGGTGAGGAGGATGTCCAACAGCCAGGTGGGCAAAGGAATGATCATCATTCCCACCATGGCGCCTATACAGCCGACGAGAAGGAGGTCGCTGAACTGTGTCAGGACCACGCTAAGGTTCCCGTTGGAGAGTTGTCGCTTGAAATTCAGAGCGCGGGATTGGATCTTTTCGATCATGTCCAGGATCAAGAAAGAGAGTGCTTGGATCTGACGCGGTAATTGCTTACCGATGAGAGCCAAGCACCTTTTGATTAGCCAGCTGCCTGCGCAAGAGCCTGAATCACTTTGTTGAAAATCTGCTGCTCAAGGGTCATCTTGAGGATCTCGACCTGCAAAATCTGGAAGGCCCTGTTCATCAATTTCTGTCCCTGGATGAAGTCCTCTTGGTTGCCTTCCTTCATCAGCCGTTCCGCCGCTGCCTGCATGCTCGAAAAATCACCTGGCGTGTAGCTGGCGGTCCCAATCGTGCTGCCATCATCACCGTGAATGTCGACGGACTCGGCTGAATTCGGAGTGGCCGGCTGAATCCGAATGGGGGTCAAATCAAAGGTGTTGAGCCTAAGGTAAGGGCTTGGGTATTCCTGGAAGATCGAGTTTTTTACGCTCAACTGCTCTGGAGTTAAGGCCCGTGCTTGAAAGCTCAGGGCTGTGTTGACTGGGGTGCTCATGGTGGAATCTCCTTTTCTTTTTTATAACTTGATCGCTTTTGACTGGTTGTCATCTCCCAGTCTGATCTAGTTATCGAGGTACCACCGAAAATGTTGCTTCCAACGAATTATTTTTCATCATTGTCTTGTAGGTCAGGCTTTCGAGCCTGACCAATTGGTTCTCCCAGGCCGCCGAGTCAGGCTGGAAAGCCTGACCTGCACACTTTCCAGTCCTCTCAACCATTGCCTTCCTTTACATACCGATCTCAAGCCACTCGATTCTTGACGATCTCTTGGTCATCTGCGGCTTGTCTTAACCCAGCGAGACTGTTACTGCCGAGGAAAAGAATTCCCTTGGCGGGCACTCTGGATCAATCTCAGTCGGGCGATGTGCGCTGAAGCCTGGGCTCGTTCCAAAACGGCGAGATCTTCGCGGGAGCGCTCCAGCAGGTCCAAACGAAGACTGACTTCACAGCGGCGCGCCCGCGCTTCCAAATCCCGGGGATCCCGGGCTATCCATTCATCCAACTGCGTCAAAGCACCCGATAGATCATCCATGGACGCCAATACTGCCGACAAAGCGAGACGACAATATCGGTTCTCCGGAGCGATTGCCAGAAGTCCCTCAAAAAGCACTTGGGCTTCACGGAGATGGCCCTGTTGATAGAGTTGATGGGCCTTGTCGGCCACCAGATAAAGATCCTGGGCCGGCCAGTTTTCCCAATGAGTGATCATTTCGTCGCGCATAATTAATGGGAACTTAAGTAAGAGCACATAGCTACGTTCGCGTCTGTAGTAACGCCTCTAGGCGGCCCGGCTTAGGCCGGTACTACAAACCGTGCATGCCCTCTTACTTTTGTTCTGACGAATAACAGCCATAACTTCCTGATTGAACCTCAGCGGCTCTCAGAAAGATAACGGGCGGCCAATTCCTGCTCCATCACATGATAGCGGATCAACAGTGTCAGCATTTGCTGGATCTTGCCTCGGTCCTTTGAGTCAGTCTGGTTGAAGGCCGACGCTTTCAAAGCATGCCGGTGCAAAAGTTCACGCCAGTGTTGTCGGAGACTCTCCGAGTCCTGCAACGCCAGATCCTCCGGCCGTGGCGGACTGGAAATCCACTCAATTCCTCGGGGCGGAGCATCGAGCTGGAGCACTTCCTTCCATCGTCGGGAAGGCTTGCCAATCAGTTGTTGCAGCCGGCTCCTGAAGGATGACACCTCGGTTGTGCTGCTGGGCACCGGGTCTTTTTGAGGAGTCACACTGCCAGGAATGATGTACTGAACTTTCATCGCTCTTGCCCTCGCGTGGCTGGTATTAGTCTGTTAAGTCCTGATCGCGTTGCGCATACATCGTGCTTTTGACGATATTTGCGCCGCATGGGCAAGATGCCAATGCAAGGTGGCACGGGCATCTTGCCCGTGAAGGTTGGCTTCAGGACTTAACAAAGTATTGCTGGTTAGGCAGTCTCTGCCTCTGCCAGTTGGTAGACCCAATTCAACACCTCTGCCACCGCTTCGTAAAGATCCTCCGGAACGTCTGCGTCAATCTCCAGCTCGTAAAGACTTCTAGCCAATCCGATATTCTGCAACACCGGCACCTTATTCTTTCGGGCGAGATCGACAATTTTCGCGGCCATGGTGTTCTGCCCCTTGGCGGTGATCTTCGGAGCATTCATGGTTTTTTCCTCATACTCCACCGCAACAGCTAAATGCGTTGGGTTTACAACGACCACATCCGCCTTGGGAACATTCTGGATCATGCTCTGGGACAGAATCTCCTGATGAAGCTGCTTCCGCTGGCTCTTCATCTGGGGATCTCCTTCGGATTCCTTGTATTCCTTCATCACCTCTTCCCGGCTCATCATCAGTTCTTTCATGTAGAGTTTTTTCTGTAGGAGATAATCGGCTGCTCCTATCAGGACAAACGCTCCGCCAACCGTGAAGAGAAACTGGAATGTCAAAGCGGCCGCCAATTTGGCCGACTCTTCAAGCGGAAAGGTGGCAGTCATCACCAAGTCTCTGAGTGAGGAGCCAACGAATTTGTAAGCGAGCCATGCCACGATACAGAGCTTTAGCAAATTTTTGGCAAGCTCGAGGTAGGTGCGAGGCTTGAAAAAGATATTCTGGAAACCCGTAATGGGATTCAACTTCTCAAACTTCGGCTTAATGATCTCGGCCGCAAAGAGAGCTCGAACCTGCACGAAGCTGACTCCCAGCGACACGGCTACCAAACCGCACAGCAGGGGCGCTGAGAGCACAAAGAAACGCAGCGACGCTTCTCCAAACCGGCGCAGCAACTGATCCGGAGAAATCCCCACGAGATGCTCGGGCTGAAAAGCCTGTTTTATCAGGGATTGCAGCTCAACCACAAAGGCTCCGCCACCAAGGTAGAAAATACCGGCCGCGGTAAGAAGCAACAAGGACTGCGTCAGATCGTTGCTCTTGCACACCTGGCCCTTGCGGCGGGCCTCCTGCAATCGTTTGGTTGTGGGTTGTTCGGTCTTTTCTCCAGGCAATGTATTCCACCTTCAGGCAAACGATTTCGTCAGGGTCTGAATCTCCTGAATCATCCGCAATAAATACGACTGCCAGAGCCCCATCACCAGAGCGATGGTCAGGAAGACCATCGCCAAGCCAACCAGCGACTTGGCCGTCTGGCTTTCAAAATGGATGTTAATCTGAGGCGCCACTTTCGCCAGAGCCGCAAACGCAAAGTCGAGCAAGAACAGTGTCAAAAGGACCGGCGCACTCAGCTGGAGAGCCGTGTAGAAAATCCCCGCGCTCACTCGAATGACTTGCTCCGCCGTTGCCAGAAGCCCCGCCTTGAACGCAGGGAAACTCATCAGCGGGAGGTTGACAAAACTGGCTTTCAGGCCCCGGATGAACAGCAAGTGTCCATCTATTGAGAGAAAGAGCACCAAAGCCGTCTGAAACTTCAACTGGCCCAAGCTTGAAGTGTTTCCGGCCAGCTGGGGCGAAAAAAACGAGAATTGGTTCATGCCGCGCTGCGTATCGATGACCGTCCCAGCCACCTGCACCGTATAAAAGAAAAACTGGGCGACAATACCCAGGGCCGCGCCGATAAAGACTTCCTTCAGCAGCAGACCGGCGAACAGCAACGCCGTCACTTCCCCCGTTTGAATTCCCGCCGTTATCGCAGGGTAAAGAATGGCGGCCGTGATGGCTGCCAAACCCACCTTGGCTTGGATGGGGACGGTGGTCCCTCCAAAGAAAGGCGCCAGTACAATCACAGCCAGCAACCGCGCGAATGCCAAGCCAAATAGAATCAGGAAAGCCTGGACCGTTACCTGAAAGCCCAGTTGCCTCAAGATCTGTTGCAAGGCGTCCAGTAAACTCATTGCCTACCCACCTCAACCAGACCAGCCGGGCCAAGTCTCCGTGATTCCCGCTGTCGCGGGAATGACAGGCAGAGACGATCAGATCCCTAATTCCATGCTGCCTCGGCACGATTTCCAAGGCCAGTCCGTTCGCTCTACTATCGAACCAAAGGGATACTCTCAAACAAGATCGTCGTGAACCGGACCATTTGAGCGATGATCCAAGGACCCATGACCGCCAACATCACGAAAACCGCGACGAGCTTTGGTACGTAGCTGAGGGTCTGCTCCTGAATCTGAGTTGTCGCCTGAAACAGGCTGACAAAGAATCCTACGAGCATGCTAGCCAGCATGGGACCGCCCGAAAGCAGCAGAATGAGCAGCAGCCCTTCGCGCAGGATTCGAATAGTGCTCTCGGAACTCATCACAACTCGCATTCGCCCTGAAAATGGGCTGAAAAATTCCCTGGATGGATGGACCTGATCTGGTAGGGACGCGGTGCTCCGCGTCCGTGTTGGGTTTCCCGTTGTGGACGCGCAGCAGCGCGTCCCTACAGTTGAATTTTTTCACAGCTCCCCCCTACATGTAGCTGAGAACCAAGCCCCGCACCAAAAGGAACCAGCCGTCCACGAGCACGAATAGAAGCAGTTTGAACGGCAATGAGATCACGGAAGGCGACAACATGTGCATGCCCATGGAGAGCAACACGTTCGCAACCACCATATCGATGATGATGAAAGGCACAAAAACCAGGAAACCGATTTGAAATGCTTCTTTCAGCTCACTGGTCACAAACGCCGGTATGACGACCTGAAAGTCTTCTCTCCCGACCTGCGGGGGCTGGCTGGCCTGGCTGTCCAGCCGCGCCGCCATCTCCATGAAAAGGACACGATCCTTATCATGGCTGTGTTTGGCCAGGAATCTTCGCAAGGGTTCCTTCCCTTGTTTTCCAGCCTCAAAAAGGCTCTTCACGCTGGCTTCTGAAAAAATGTCCCTCGTATTGGAAATGGTTCCTGCGGCCTGATACATCTGGCGGGCGACGGGTACCATGATAAAGATGGTGAGGACAAAGGCCAGCCCTGTAATCACCTGGTTGGGCGGCACCTGCTGGGTGCCCAGAGCGTTTCTCAAAATGGAAAGCACCACCGAAATCTTGACGAACGAGGTGAGCATGATCAACACAAAGGGAGCCAGCGATAGGGCGCCCAGGACGATCACCATCACTACGGGGTTGGAAAGATCCGACCCACCGGAGCCCTGCGCTTGTGCGGTCTGGCTGAGCGCAAAGAAGGCGAGCAAGCAGAAGACAAGCCTCATGACGCTATTCCCATTAAATAACTGTGAGTCACTCTACGGTTCGAAACGACCGAAAAATTTGCCACCATGATTGCGCATTCAAAGTTTCAAGCAAAGAGGATTCTTCGTTCAACCGATCCCGCTTGGAGGCTGGGTTTGAGAATTAAGCGGCCTGTCTAAGGGCTTGCCTGAGTTCGCTCAGATCCTGGCTGTCCACCACAAACTCCCGCGTGCCGAACCGGATCAGGGAGCAATTCTCCATCCGGCAGATCACTTCCACCTCCAGTCCAAAATACGTCGCTTTCGATTCGGTAGAGTTCGTTTTCATGGGCCACCTCCTATAGGGGCTTCCTTCGTCTCAATTGAGTTATCGAAGGCAGAGAAAATTTGTTGCGTCGAAATAAGGAACAAATAATTCAGACCGCAAAGTCGTGACGTTCAGCCATTGCTCGCGGCAGCGTCAGCGAATTCTTCCCTTCCAAGCAACTGTCTCCCGGTTCAGCCGAGAACAACATTCGCGGTCGGCAATGGAACAAAGGACCTTTCAAAACGAGTCGCAGAGCTGGAGAGGAGAAAGACAATGAATACAATAAGCAGAGTTGCTCATCGAACAATGAGTCTGACTCCACTTTGCTGAACACCGGAACGCCACTGACCCTCCGCGGGTAACAGCTGCGGTTCAACAATGGCCTCGGCTCGGCTCCGCTGGGCCAGTCGCACATGGCGGTGTGTGTGGCCCGCCCGAAGCGTTGCCACAAATTTGAGGGCGCTGCGCAGAATCGCACGCCACCACAGTCGGTCGAACGCGCTTAAGAAGCAGCAATCCAAGCGCTGTCTTTCAGACCTATTTCTTGGTGTGCTTGACCGCTCTCACAGCTTCCATGCTTCTTGTAGTGTGTGAAGTCGATGGGTCTGTTCATCAGGAGCGCTGACTCTCCCGCATGGCACGCTCTCCCTACCCTTAGCACCAAATCACTCCATTCACTGGCCCATTTTTTCACCCGAAGCAACTTTGCCACAAATCTCCCGACAACAGATGCGAGCTTATGAGAACAGGCAGAACAATTCTGAAGATGTTCACACCGAAAAAGGAGAAAGACAATGAACCGAGTAGAAAATATTGCTCGAGCAAGAACCACGGCTCCTGAGGAGCAGTCACTCTTTATCAAGCAAGCAAAGCAAAACGGGGCAGAGCTGATGAAGCTCCAGTTGAGTCAAGCCCTGCTGCAGGCAGTCACCTCCAGCATTGGAGACCCTGACTCGAAAACCTCCAGTCCCATTGGAACCACAAGTTCCGCGCTGACAGCGGGCGGAGCCACCCGTCTTCCCGGCGAGGATGGGATGCCATTCTACGACCAGGGCGACAGCCAAGGCTGCGCTACCACCAGTCTCTCGATGGTGTTCGAGTATTTCGGTATTCACATCAGCCGGGAGGAGATTGATAAGGCCATCCGGCGCGGAGATAACTTGCTTGGTAGTTCCGTAGACGACATCCTGGAGTTCGCACGTGAGCATGGCCTTGAGGCCGAAGGCTACAACAACGGGACCTGGGAGGAAGTGAAGAGCATGATTGACCAGGGTTATCCCGTTTTGGCTTCGGTCAAAGGAGATGGCGAAGTTTCGTCACTTCCAGATGGCCGGCACGTGATCACCATCACGGGTTACGAAACCGACCCGAAAACCGGCGAAGAGTATGTGCTGTATCACGACCCCAACTATGGGGACGATCCAAACACTACAGCCAAGGAACGCCCGGAGCAGCGGCTCTTGTTGGCTGACTTCGAGAAGGCATGGGGCAAAGAAGATTTCGGCGTGAAGAACTACTTCATGGCGTTTGCTCCCGAAGGGGCAGACCTCCCGGCCGGCCGCGATGACGGGGCTGAGGGCGCTCTGGGAGTTCATGCTGGCACGACCAACATCAGCAACGGCTTCGACCGCATCTTTTCCCCCGATTGTTTTGGCAGTTTCGTTCATGGCATCCCTCAGTTCTTCGGCGGACTTATCCAGACGGTTGGATGCGGTGTCGGCGCCCTCTTCCAGAAGGGAGCCAGCTGGCTGCACGGTGCAGTTGAAGGCATCCCCGTTCTGGAAAACATCGCTCAGCCCTTTGCTGATGTTTTCAATGGGATTGGGGCCGGAATCGCAGACATCTTTAATGGCTTTGGAGAAGCCTTCGACGAGGTTGGGGGCGCCTTTGAAAGCTTGCTCGATGGCGATGTTGGCGGATTCTTTGAAGGTCTTGGCGACGCCGCCGGCGACGTGGCGGGAGGCTTTGTTGACGCTGTCGGAGATGTCGCCGGAGCGGTGGGAGATGCGGTCAGCGACTTCTTCAGCGGGTGGTAGACAGCACCGATGAAAATAGGATCGTGTAGCGCAGACCTCCTGCATCTTAGGGAGGTCTGCGGCTTTGGGCCAATTCAGAGACGAAAAACCGCAGACCGTAGAAAGCGCGGTCTGCGCACCATGGTTTTCATCGGCTCTGGCGCCGCCGCGGCATGGGGAACTCCTTGAGCATTTCTGGATCAAAGCCAGCGCGGACCAAAAGAGTTCTGCGCTGGCTTTTGTTTTTTTGAACGGGAGATCCAGAGATCTGAGTTATCTCAGCCGGTCGGCTTTGAGTGTGGGTCTTCCTGACACCGGCTCGCGAAGACGCTCGCCCTCCCTATTCTTTCAGTTCTCCTGGTTGCCCTTGCAATTCCCCGCCAGCCGTTTCCTGAAACTGCACTATTCCCTTGAACGACAAACCCTGCCAACGCTCGCAAGAATTCCTCCCGTCGAAGCAACTTTCTTCCAGAGTCTCCGACAACAGAACTGAGTCTTTAACTCCCGACATCAATGTCCGGAGAACCTGACCAAGTAAAGGAGAAAACCATGAACAAAGTTGAGAATTTTACACGACGCAGAGAAGCGACTCCGGAGGAGCAGCTACAGTCCTTCAAGCAGGCAAAACATACTGGCGTAGAGTTGTTCAAGCTGCAGATGAGTCAAGGACTCATGCAGATTCTGGCCTCAAACACCAGCACACCCACGGGATCTTCCATCGGAACCTCGACCTCAGCGCTGACTGCAGGTTCAACGTTCAAAACCCTACCCAACGTTGTCAACATGCCGTTCCTCAAACAGCAGGGCAATGCGTGCGGGACCACGACCCTGGCAGAAATCATGTCGTATCTGGGTGTGCCTATGACCCAGGCTGATGTGGACAAGGCCATTCGACGGACCAATATCTTTACCGCGCCTGATGACATGATCGAGTTCGCGCGCGAGCACGGGTTGGAAGCCGAGGGATACAACAATGGCAGTTGGGAAGAAGTGAAGAGCATGATTGATGCCGGCTATCCGGTTCAAGCGATGGTCGGCGGTGACGATAGCGTCGCGGTCAATCGCGGTACGGGTACCTTCAGCGTGGATGGCCTTCATTACATTGCGATCACGGGCTATAGAACCGATGAGGTCACCGGCGAAGAGTTCGTGATCTATCACGATCCTAATCGAACGACTGAACAGGAGATATCGGTTGCAGATTTCGAGAAGATGTGGGGCGATGTCCCCGGCGGGTTCGACAACTACTTCCTGGCCTACGCCCCCAAGGGTGCCAACCTTCCTCCAGGCCGCAATGACGGCATTGAAGGCACGCTGGGTGTTCTCAATGGCGTGACCAACGTTACCAACGGATTTGACAGGATCTTCAGCCCCGACTCCGTTGGCGGGTTCCTTCATGGTATTGCCCAGTTGTATGGCGGTGTCTACCAGACGGTCGGTTGCTTCGTTGGTGGTCTGTTTCAACTGGGCGCCGGCTGGCTCAACAACGCAGTTGAAGGAATTCCAGTCCTGGAGAACTTCGTTCAACCCATTGGAGACATCGTCAACGGCTTCGGCGCTGTAATCGCCGACGTTTTCAACGGCTTCGGCGAGGCTTGCGACAGTGTCGGTGGCGCCTTCGAGAGCCTCTTCGATGGTGACGTGGGCGGCTTCTTCGAAGGTCTGGGTGATGCTGTCGGCGATTTCGCAGGCGGTGTGGTTGATGCCGTCGGCGACGCGGTTGACGCTATTGGAGATGCCGCTAGCGACTTCTTTAGTGGGTGGTAGATTTCTGGATCAAAGCCAGCGCAGACCAAGAGGGTTCTGCGCTGGCTTTCGTTTTTTGCAGAGGAGATCCAGAGATCTGAGTTATCTCAGCCGGTCGGCGGTAGTAATAATGCGGGCCCGCTTCTGGTTACAGGTTCCGGCCAATCTACGTTGACACCCCCGGGATATTTTGCCGCATAACAATTGCGAAAACAGATGGTGTGGGAGGACGCTCGACCTCCTATTCTTTCAGCTCCCCTGGTTGCATTTTCAATTGCCCGCAAGCCCGTTTCCTGAAACCGCCCTATTCCCTTGAACGACAAACTCTGCCAAAGCTCACAAGAATTCCTGGAGCTAAAGCAACTTTTTTCCAGAGTCTCCGAAAACAAAACTGAGTCTTTAACTCCCGACATCGATGTCCGGAGAACCTGACCAGTTAAAGGAGAGAGCCATGAACAAAGTTGAGAATCTTACACGACCCAGAATACCGACACCGGAGGAGCAGCTACAGTCCCTCAAGCAGGCGAAGCAAAATGGTGCAGAGTTGATGAAGCTGCAAATGAGTCAAGCGCTCATGCAGGTTCTGAGCTCAAACGCCACCACATCCACGGGATCTTCCATCGGAACCTCGACCTCGGCGCTGACCGCAGGTGGAACCACAACTCTGCCGAACGTCGGCAACATGCCGTATTACGTGCAGAAGGGCAATTCCTGTGGGACCACAACCCTGGCAGAGATCATGTCTTATTTGGGTGTGCCCATGACCCAGGCTGACGTCGACAAGGGCATTCGACGGATGAATACCTTTACCGCACCTGATGACATGATCGAGTTCGCGCGCGATCACGGCCTAGAAGCCGAGGGATACAATAATGGCACCTGGGAAGAAGTGAAGAGCATGATTGATGCCGGCCATCCGGTTCAAGCAATGGTCAATGGTAACGATAGCGTCTCAGTCAATGGCGGCTCGGAGAGCTTCAGTGTGGACGGCCTGCATTACATTGCGATTACCGGCTATGGAACCGATGCAGCCACCGGAGAAGAGTACGTCATCTACCATGATCCCAATCGAGGGACCGAACAGCGCATGTCGGTTTCAGATTTCGAGAAAATGTGGGGCGATGTCCCCGGTGGGTTCGACAACTACTTCGTGGCCTACGGCGGCCCAAATGCCAACCTTCCTCCAGGCCGCGATGACGGGATTGAAAGCACGCTGGGTGTTTTGAATGGCGTGACAAATGTCACGAACGGATTGGATCGCATCTTCTGTCCAGACAGCTTTGGTGGGTTCCTTCACGGAATTGCTCAGGTTTATGGCGGTGTCTTCCAAACAGTCGGCTCCTTCGTCGGCGGTCTGTTTCAACTGGGCGCAGGCTGGCTCAGCAACGCCGTTGAAGGTATTCCAGTCTTGGAGAATATCGTTCAACCCATTACAGACATCGTCAATGGTTTCGGCGCTGTAATCGGCGACGTGTTCAACGGCTTCGGCGAGGCGTGGGACAGTGTCGGTGGCGCCTTCGAGAGCCTCTTCGATGGTGACGTGGGCGGCTTCTTCGAAGGTCTGGGTGATGCTGTCGGAGACGTTGTGGGTGGAGTGGTTGATGCCGTTGGAGACGCGGTCGACGCCGTTGGAGACGCGGTTAGCGACTTCTTTAGTGGCTGGTAAGCATCTCCTTCTCAACACTTCTATCGTTGTTGTTTGCCGAGGCGGCCTTAAGGGACGCCTCGGCCCTTTCTTTTTTGTGAAAGGGCTCTAACTTTTCAGGAGGTCCCTCATGAAACAATCAAAACGCATTCTGCTGGTTCTGCACATTCTGGGTTGGAGTTTCGCGAGCCTGCTATTTCTGGCCCTGGATCGAAGGCAACAACCCGATCTGGTCATCATCATGGGCACGGTTCTCGATCCTGGCTCAATGTCACCTCTGCCAGGCGTGGAAGTCTCATGGAGGTCACAGAAAGTCACATCCGATAAGGCCGGACATTACGAAATCCAGTTGCCCGCTGGAGTCAGGGAGATCTCGTTCTCCGCCCCCAATCGCCCTCCCGTAAAGAAGGTGTTGATCGTTCGACAACCGGGTTCACGAGTGAGGCAGGATGTCTTGCTTCCGAATTCGCAGGGGGCGCCGCGCAAAGTCTTAGCCTTGGATCGCGGGTCCCGCGTAGGCCAGCATGGAAAAGACCTGGCTTCAGACGTCTCTGCCGATTCATCCATTTCGCTCGCGGATGAATACGGGAATCACGATCAACTGTTAACTCTGAATATCGGTAAGACCCGCGTCCACTCACCCGTCTGGCTGAACGCCACGACGATTGCGTTTGGGAAGGAAGGGGTCATCCATCATCCGGAGAATTTGAGACTCCTGGGCGTCTTTCAGTTCCAAACCGACTCGGCACGAATCCAACAAATCGCGTCCGAGGTTGGCGTCCATTTTCTGAGCAAGTCTTCTCAGAAAGATGCGCTGGCGATTGCCAGCCAGAAGGATTTGTATATCATGGACTCTCTTTCAAATCCTGCATCGCTTCGCCGAATTTTCGGCCTGGGCGCTAACAAAGGATTTCTCCTCTCGATCGCCTGGGCGCCGGACGATCGAATCTATTTCACGGTTGACGATTCAATCCAACTCGATGATCGGCACTATCTCAACAGGTCCAGGATTGCTTCGATGAAGGCCGACGGTACGGATCTCAAACCCGATTGGGCATCCGACCCTCAGTATTCGTACCGCTATCCGATGAATGCGGAAGGCGGTGAGATCATTTTCAGCCGCTTCGTTCTGGACGGAAAGCAACAGACGCTCTGGAGCCGAAACATGCGTACAGGAAAGACAAAGCTGGTGGCTGAACCCGCGCTGCGTGCGGTCCATATGGACTCAAGCGCGAGCCGTCTGTATTACATATACCAACAGGACCTTCACCTCCGAGACTTGAAATCCGGTACGGATTGGGTGATTGTGAACAGCGTGAAAGAGGCCGATTACCTGCGTTCAATACAGCATCAGTGAAAGGGCCTTGGACAAAACGCGGGAGGGCGAGGCTCCAGCCGAGCCGCGCAGCCGCAAACTCATGATTCGAGGAGGCTCGGCCGGAGCCTTACCCTCCCGCGACAACGATGAGCCCAACGCATAGGTTGGAGAACCATCGGATCCGTCGGGTCGGTTCTTCTTCGGTTGATTGAAATGAGATTAGAGATTTTTGTTATCTGTATCTGGTTCGCTTTCCTGCCGGCCCAGCAGCGATTGCTTGACGCCGCCATCAAGAAACAAGTCATCACTCCCTTCGTGGCCCGCAAGATCTCTCACTTGGCCGTGGGTTTTTGGGTCGTGCCCCTTGCAGCGTTCGTGCGTCACTGGTATTTGGTCGCCATCCCGATCACGATGATCCTGGCAGGCAACGTTCACGCGAACACGCAGCGCGGGAACCTCGGGCGGCTGCAAAAACGTCTTTTTCCACTCGTTGGATTTCTACTGCCAGCGGTGCTGATCCTGTATTTCTGGCATCAGCAGCGGAGCGACCTGGTTGTTCTGGCCGTACTCGCCATGACGGTGGGTGACACCGCCGCCGCATTCGTTGGAATTCGTTTCGGGAAACACCACATTCCCTGGACAGGGAAAACGGTGGAGGGAGGGATCGCCAACTTCATCAGCACGTTTGTGGTTCTGGCTGGACTCGGGCACTTCTTCTACCATATGCCGTTCGGTCTCTTTCCACTGCCAGCCGCCGTCGTAGCCCTTCTGGAGGCTGTTCTGCCGGGGGAATGGGATAACCCGCTGGCAGTGGTCATGTTGCTGGTGCTGTTGCGTTATCCTGTGTGGTGACGAAGACACGAGACAGGAGCGCTGTGAAAAATTGCAGGAACGCTTTAGGGAACGCCTGCTGTGGCGTTCCCGAGACGACCGGGCACTCAACATGCAACGGGACGGCGCTCGGTCCCGACGAGAACGAAGCGTTTTACGGCTTTGCACAGCTCCGGAGAGTGGAGCTGAGAGAACAGGGTGTCGCGACTTCTGCGTCATTCCCGCGAAAGCGCGAATCTGGGAATTGGACGTTTTTGCTCCCCTCTTCGGCTGAGGAGGGGCGGCGTCGGCTAGGCCAGCGCCAGGGTGGTGAGATCGTCGGTTGAAGAAAGCTCCAACCACGCGTTTCGTGCCCAAGATTCTAGAACCCGGCACGAAACGCCTGAATGATGGTTCCAGGAACTTCCCACAGACCACCCCCGTGCTGCTGCGCGGCACTGCCCCTCCTTGTTTCAGGGGAGCCATAAAAACGTCCAATCTCGAGATTCCTGCGAAAGCGGGAATCTGAAGAAGGGACATTTTGGAAGGCGGCCTCGTGCGGCCGCACTCCAAGGGGCAGTTCTCTCGGCCCAGCAATCCGACGTGTCGTCGTCATTTCGAGTGGACCATGACAATGATGGCCACCGCCCGCTTGTGCCTGAAGCGGTGAGAAAATTCCCTTTTAGTCAACGGGGGCCAGCGACGCAGCGACAGTGGTCGCGGAGCTCGGGGTTGTCTTGCGAACTGGGGAAAACCTCACCTCAGCGCACCGTATCTCGAATGGTGCACCCTCTTCCCTTGGCTTTCGGACTCGCGAGACAACTCCCGCGCCTTCGGCGTTGCCCCTTTTCTAAGGGGGAATTTCTCACAACCACAGCCTCCGGCATTTTTTCACAGCGCCTCTGTTACTCGTGCTGTCGTGCAAGAGCCTCGCTCACAGCAAGGCTTACTCCCTAACGCAGAGCGAAGAAATAACCCATGTCTCGGAACTTTTTGGCGAAGAGCCGCAGCGATTCGCCTAGCGTTGCGGGGCGGGTGTTTGAAAAGAGTCCCTGGCCGAAGACCTGAGGTTCAACAGCTTGCTCCTGAACCTTGTGGCAATCCTGGTCTTGCAAGATCGTGAGACCGGTGTTGCCGAAAACCACCGCCGGGCATCCGCCGCGGCATGACTTCCAGGCGCTGCAGCCGTTGCAAGCCCCTTGTGGCGTTTTTCTCCGCAACCCCACCAGCACCGGATGACTCTGCCAGAGTTTCACGAGATCGTCCTTCCAGATGTTTCCAAGCTTATGGCGGATCCGGCAGAAGTACACGTCGCCCGAGCTGCCGTTCACTTCGATGAGCTCGGTGTTGTCACACTGACAAAGGTCGGTAGCCAAACCCCACAGGCCCCGCGTGCGCTTTGGCTCTTCGATGGGCAGCAGATGGGCCAGGGGGTCAAAGAACATGAGGAGACGTTTGTATCGAATCTGATTGGCGTGGTCCAGGATCCCCTTGAACGCGGTCCAATAGTCACCCTGGATGGTGATTTTATGGAGAATGGCTTGCCCTTCTTTGACCGGCCGGGCGAACTTGGCGCCAGCAACCTTCAGCTTTTGAACCAGGTCCAGCAGCAAGGGTGCTTCATCCATGTTCATCCCCGGGAGTAACACATAGCTGAGAACAATGAACACGCCCGCCTTCTTGAAAGCCTCGATACCCCGCATCGAGCGCGCCCAGTTTCCCTTGCCGCGCACTTTGTCGTGAGTGGCTTCACAGGCTCCATCCAGGCTTACCTGGGCCACCTTCAGCCCGGCTTTCCTCAGAGACTTGGCCCGCGCTTCATCGATCAGAACCCCATTTGTGACCAGGCGCACCTGAAAACGGCGACGCACGGCCAGCTTGATGATCTGTTCCAGATCCTTCCGTATGGTGGGCTCGCCACCGCCGATGGTCAGGACGTGACGATGCCGCTCGCCGTAAGCCTTTCCGAGGTCATTGAACTTGTGGAGGATCGAATCGATGGTCTCCAGCGAGGGATCGGGATGTTTCCCGTACTCTTCCCAGTAGCAATGCACGCAACGAATATTGCATTTCTCTGTAACGTTTAGATGAAAGCGATGTTGCCGCATGAGGTTCCTCCCGGAGAGTTCACCAATCGTTCGAAGCCATTCCGCCGTCGAACCAGTTTTCGTACGCGGGAGGTAAAAGTTGCTATTGTCAAAGCGAAAAAATAGGCAGGGCGCGGGTCGGACACTCGGTGCCACACCCGGCTGTGTGGTTTCATGCGACCTTGGGGAGCACTGACTTCAAACAAGAGTCGTTCGCATTACGGGCTCGCTAGAGCCGATCGAGGGCCTCCGAGGCCCGAACGACTGGGCAATACGCGACCTTTGTCCTCCTTCTCACGTGTCACTTGCCTTGGCAGCCACGGTCAGCGTCTTGCGCTGGCCATGGGACTTTCCGCACCGCCGTCCACGACCACCGCGGAAAGCGCGGTGATGGCAAGTTTGAACCCACTGTGAGTTATGCGCTTCAGCTCAAGAAGGCTTTAACCTATACCGGGCCGAACGCGTCTACCCTAAAGGCTCGTTCCTTCTTCCTGCTCTATGTCTTCCATGTCGATCCAAAGTTCGGCTCCCTGAGACAAAGCGATGCGGGTTTTCTGACCAGACAGCCAGGCCCATGATAGGTAGATTCCTGCTGTAACGCCGGCTCCGAGTCCGGCAACCTTCAGGTCGCCGTCCAGAGCCCCGGCATAGGCGCCATTCAAGGCAAACAAGCCCGCGTTCTCAAGATTCTCATTCCTCTGCGACAGAATGGCTTCGCTGTTAACCTGGAGGTCTTCATTCGAAATCACGGATCGGATGTAGGACTTGATCGATATCACCCTTCCCTGGTGCAGCAGTCTATTGAAGGAAAAAGCTAGAACGGCGTCTCCTTTCAGTTTGCCACCCTTGCGGCAGTAGTGAATCTTTCCCTCCAGCACATCTCCTTTAAGAGTCTCCGGCGCTAGCACTCGGGCTCTGACAGAATCACCGGCCCGGTTCGATTCCGTTGAGATCGCATCCAGCAACCGAATGCGAAACTCCCCTTCTCTGGGACTGTTCTCTTCAACCAGGGAAAAGCCCATCGACAACGACGAGAAGGGACGTAGCGATCCAGCCAACACCGGCTGCATCAGGGCTACAGCCACAACCAGAGTCACAATTGGATTTAGAGCTTTCATCGTGGCCGTCCTTTCTTTCCTTCAGACTGAATGGGTCAGGCCTTGGGTGCCCGTGCCTGGAGTCAGCTTCTATGGCCGCTCACGGCGTCTTTGTCGGGCTCCACCTGCCTCATTCCTTGGATAACGTTCTTGAATCCATGTCCGATTCGAGAACTACTTGAATTATCGAAGCCAGCCCGTGAAAGTTTCCTGGAGGAAGAAAAAAACATGAGTACCCCCCTGTTGTAAATAGATGGTTTGGGATCGATCTGATTCATGCCACGCTTGAAATCATCAACCTGCGCAGCCACGATCACGGCGCTGCTTGCCGTGGTCGTGGGCTTTTCTTGGTATCGGGAACTGTCCGTCACAAAGCCCTTCGTTAATCGTCACGAAAAGCCCACGACCAGACCAAAAGGCGGTCTGATCGTGGCTTCCAGCCAAAGTTTTCCACCCCAGGAGCCAAGCGGGCCTAGGCGGCTTCTGCCATTGCCACAGCCTTCTCAGACTTTGGGCATTCCCATTCGGGCAAGCGGAGGTTGTACGCGATGGTTAAGCCCATGTGATGGAACCGGCTTGTCTTCTCGTAAACAACCGCTCGCTCCTTCAGATAGTCAAGCGCTTGAAGATAAGTAGTGAACTCTTTTCGGTACTCTCGATAGTGCTGGCGCTCCGATTGCATATACAGTCCTACGCCCAGATCGAAAGTACCGTTCGAATTCTTCACGACGGTGAGTCTCATCGTGTCATACGATTTGTTTTCTGGTTCGCCCGACATAAGAAGTCCGAACATAATTTTGTCTCCTCTCTTCCCCCCGCTGTTTGACTGCCACACCCCTTATCGCTTGTGGCCGGACCGAAGTTGCGTGGGGCCACCAGTGGCCGAAGCCTCCTTCGCCAATTCACCCTGGCTAGAACATGGCTAGCAACTCTGTACCGGTTGATCACGATAACCGGCAGAAAGGCTCCGTGGTGAAGCTGCCATTTGCCAATTCAATTCAAGGAGACAACTCAATGAATAAGATCCATCCATTCCTATATCCAAGCATTCAAGACCTCGTAAAGTTAGGGAGTTCTCCCTGGCATCTGGGATTGGGGCCTCGAGGCAGTCCCTTTCAGTTTCTGGCAACACAAACTATGGGGCGAGCCTAAGACGCGTTCCTTAAGACGGCTGCCAATCAGAGCCAAACGGGCACCTCAGCTCAAGGCTTGACCGCACAGGATGCTGCGCCCGAGCCCGATCCCGCACGCGACGCTGCACAGGCTCGCATCAGGGACATCATGGGCGACTATGATCCCGAGGACGGTGACTCTGATGAAAAGGCCCAGCAGATTGCTGGAGATACTGAACTTTGCAAATACCTGACCAAAGAGCAGCGAGCAGAACTTGTCAAAGGACTGTTTGATGGCTCCACAGGCGAGGACGAAGAAGACGCAGCCATGCAGATTCTGCGAACGGCCAACAAGGAAGACCTGAAGTGGGTCACGAACAACGTGGGCTGGGAGGCGCTTGACGACGAGCTTGATTCGCACGACATCGATGAACTATCGAGGCTACTGGCCCAACCGGACCCGGTCGCAGACACTCCCGTGGGTTCAGTTTTCGATGAATTTGGGATCACGCCGGCCGATCTGGAACCCGAAACCGGTCTGGAGATGGCTGAGCTGAAGAAGAAGATTCAGGAAAGCCTGGCCGGAATGTCGGATGAACAGATTGCCAAGCTGGCCAATGATCTGTTGACGAACAAGAAAGACATGCTCAAGGAGATTGCCGGCCTGGAGCGCAAGGGGCTGAATTCGAAGGCCGACAAGTTGCGAGCTATTTTGGATGAAGTGGCGAAGCACGTTTCGGGCGATGCCAAGAGCCAGCTGACCCAGTTCTCCTGGCAAATCCACTATACCAGCCACATCAGCGAAGAGCTCAAGAGCGGAGACTATGCGGAGCTGTTGAAATTCCTGCCTGACTTAGCCGATCCCAGCCTCCCAAAGGAAAAGCGAGTGGCTCTCTATGAGACGCTCGACAACTTTAGGCCTGAACTCCGCGCCATGGAGGAGGTCATTCGAGAATTCGGCAGTATCGACCAAAAAGCCAGCTTGAACCGCTTCATGAATACCTACAACGCCTTCATGAGCGAGTTCAATGCTGACCTGCCTGCGGAGACTGTGCTGCAGGCGATTCTGAATCGACTGGGAAAAGTGGCGAAGGGTGCGGAAGACTCTATTCAGGATTTTAGAACTGCCGTGGGTGCAGCCGCAGACGACATCCGGGAAACGCTGACGCTCAGCTACATTCTGGAGACGGCAAGTGACGACCGCGCCCGCGAGATCACCCAGAGCCTGTACAGCAAAGGACTGCTGGCATAATGCCCACCGATTCCAAAGTGAAACTCATTAACCTGGTAATGCGTTAGTTACGGGGGGAAGCTGAAGATTTAGCTGGACAAGAGGCGGTTGCTTGGGTAGTGTGGAGTAGCAGCACACTGCCAAGCGAGCGAGACCGTCGATGCCCAAGGCTTTGCTTCCT
>Ga0163150_10002813_pt1 | contig 25740 bp, 22 predicted proteins | sample OliLakLV19P2IB_FD_148628 | JGI IMG/M metagenome (GOLD analysis project Ga0163150, IMG submission 148628) | Freshwater microbial mat bacterial communities from Lake Vanda, McMurdo Dry Valleys, Antarctica - Oligotrophic Lake LV.19.P2.IB | ecosystem: Environmental > Aquatic > Freshwater > Lake >...
CGGAGCCATCCCTTGTAAATCCATCCGCCAAACTCATTGCACCATCCAAACCATAGCAATTTTTTGGGTAAGCATTTCCGATCAGAAAGCGAACCTTGGTTTTTGCAATCACTCAGTCCAGTGTTTTCCTTGTATTTCACGGCTAAAATCGATTGCGGATCACGAAAACCACCCACAGTTTCTGCGGAAGAGCCAAATATTCTTGGTTTCCGTCGGATTGGTGTGGAAGCAGTTGCGTTTTGCCGATTTAGAATAGGCTCCCACATAGATTTTTTTCGTACCGTCCGGCTTTTGGAGTTTTCGTGAACCTACTCGAATTTCTGCGATTTCTGATCGATTTGTTGCTGCATTTGGATAACAAACTGATTGAACTGGCCGGTTGGATGGGACCGTGGCTTTATGTTTTGCTGTTCGCGATCATCTTTTGCGAAACGGGGCTCGTCGTGACGCCATTCTTACCAGGCGATTCGCTTTTGTTTGCGGTCGGCGCTTTAGCCGCGACGGACAATAGCCCCGTCAGCCTTCCATGGTTAATACCCTTGCTGATCGTCGCTGCCGTTGCCGGAGACGCTGTGAACTACGCCTGCGGTCGATACATCGGTCCTAAGGTCTTTCAATGGGAAAGCTCGTGGCTGTTCAATCGAAAGCATCTCGACCGCGCCCAAGCTTTCTACGAAACATACGGATCGAAAACAATTGTCTTGGCACGTTTCGTCCCTATCGTACGAACCTTCGCACCGTTTGTTGCCGGCATTGGACAGATGCTCTACCGCCGTTTTTGGTTCTACAACGTGATCGGTGGAATTTCTTGGGTCGTACTTTTCCTGCTGCTCGGCTTTTGGTGCGGCAATTTTGAATTTGTCAAAAAGCATTTTGAAATCGTCATTTTCGGCATCGTCGGATTGAGCGTCTTGCCGATGGTCGTCGAATGGTGGCGTTCGAGAAGGGTAGCCGTTTCGCATTAAAACAGTTGCCATTGCGTTCGGTCGATTCAATGAGAAAGGACGCAGACAGATAGCGGACTCAGACAAGATAGCTTATCAGCCTCGAAAGCCGTGGGTACAAATACGAAGGCGGAATCGAATGGAATTTTGCCAAGCTGGATATCGCCGGGCGCTCGCCATTCTTTTTCTGCCTCCCAGTCGGTACCTTTCGTTGCGTTCGGCTCGGATGTGGGTTGGAAATAGGGTCGTTCTTCGGCATTCAAGAGATTCCACTTCGATGATTCCATATAGAGAACACGTCGGCACCCCCGTCCTTCAAGCCAACTCCGGCGAATGCATATTCCGTAAGGCTCCCAATCCCAGCGCCCGATATGCGATTTGAAATGACGACGCGGCAAAAGTTCCATTAGCGGGATTTCGGTGAATGAAACCGTCGGCATCTCCGAACGTTTGAGTTTGCTCGAAGCGATTAAACGACACTGTGTAAGAATCCGCTCGAGAGTGGCCAGTGGCGAGGCGTCAAGATCCGAGCGATCTTGGCTAGCCAGTAGGCTATCAAAATATCCGGTTTGCGATTGGTCGGGCCAGGCACCGCTTCGACCTCGCGTACAGTGAGTAAGATACGGCCACTCTTGCGCCCATGATACTTGTTGGATCGCAGCCGAAAACGTCGGGACAACTACTGTCGGATTTTCATCGTTGGTCGGAGTGAATTCGATGGATTTTGAATCCGAGTGTGCATAGAAAGTTGACTTGCCTTCTGTTCTTGTCGAATGCGATGGCAACCACCCCACTGCGCCGCAGTCAAGTAAACCGCTTAGCGTCGGCGTAGGTGAAACCAAATCGTGCCCAGACCGATTCTTGCTCATTAACGAAGATGCCTTTTTCGTCGAGTCCGAGTTTGTGGCCGTCGGTGGAATCGCGACAAAGACCGACGCGATGGGAAAGCGTGAATCAGCAAGTCGGTGATAGAGTAACTTTTCGGTCTTGCTTTTTGGATGGACAGCAACGACGTATACCACATCGGCTAGCGAGAGTAGAGCACGGTCGACAAGCGGCAGCGATTCAAGCTCGTCTTGTTCATCTTCGCTCGCTTGGGCCGTTGCATGCACTACATCCTTTGTTGGATCGAGCGCGGGAGAAACCCATAGCTCAGCCGACCAACTTTCTAACGTATCAGCATGTCCGTACCGATGACGGGATTCATTCGATTCGATCGAATGCTGACGCGCGCTTAAAACTCGCGATTCCCATTCAAGCATCGACTCATTGGGAACAGGAAGGCGTAGTTCGATTGACGGTACATGTGCTCGATGCGCTGCGTGAATCAAATAGGCACCCAGCGGTGTTTCGATCGAAGCGAGCAATGGTGAATGGCTTTCACGGCAACGGTGGAGCGACGATTCAATCGCTGCCCGCCAAATCGCCGACTGCTCGGGATGTCGCTGGCGATGCGACATGACAATCGCAGTCCACGTTGACAATAAGTGAATCGAGTCGCTTCCAGAAAAGTAGTATGATCGCGAACCGATCCACAAATCGATGGCTTTTTGCCACGATTTTACGAGACGGACTGGCTTAGAATGCTCGTTCATTGCCCTACTCAAGCGACAAGCGTTCAACGGTTTATTTCAGTAATGCAAAAAACCCAGTAAGCGAACTTACTGGGTTTTAGTGTACCAACATTCGAAGGGACGAATCCATCCTCCCAGAATCACAATCCATGTCTGCTACTCGCGAGGACAAAGTCTGCAGCTCGCGAGGACTAAAGTCCGCTACTCGCGAGGACGAATTGCACCGGTCAAACCGCTGTAATCTACGCGATCATCGTCATGCCACAAAGGCTGACCAAATTCGACGCGTCGACGTAGAATTTCGATTTTCTCGGGTGAACCCGCTGGAGCGTCGGTTGGCATAAAGTGATTGTCCACCATCGGATCGAAATCCTCATCGTGTCCATACTTCAAAATGGCCTCAAAGACGTTCTTGCAAACTCCACTCATTCGATTCGTGACTCCAAAACAGAAAAAATAAACTGTAAGACTATTCCCAAACATGTCGTCTACTTCTTGATCCTCGAATTATTAGCGGTCTAGCCCCCTTGTCAAGCAAAATTTTCTGCGTTTTCCCGCGAACACCCGTTTAAGAATTCAATCGCTCGTCGGTCGCACAGCGCCTGACGGCGCAGTAAGATTTGATGTCAATCCGGTCTTTGTCGATTCGGCGCGTTGCGAGGTGTGCTGCCATCGATTACGACAGATTGTCGCAACTCCCGCGCAACGCGACTCTGCTTGCCGTTAACGTAGGGCTAAGGTCGTCTCGATACGAATATCGTTCAGAAATTTCGAATAAAGCGATACAATCGTCCAAGAATAGAAAGTACTTCCAACAGATGAACCAGTTGTGGTTACAGCGCCAATTGGCCCTCACGGCAAAGCCGCGGGGCTTTCATTTGGTGACAAAAGAAATATTAAAACTTCTTCCCGAGATCGACGATTTTTCGGCCGGACTTTTACATCTTTTCCTTCTACACACCTCGGCTTCGTTGACGATCAACGAGAATGCTGACCCTGATGTTCGAGTCGATATGGAGACGGTCTTCAACCGAATGATCCCCGAAAATCAGCCGCTCACCCACACGGTTGAAGGCCCCGATGACATGCCAGCCCACGTCAAATCGAGTATGCTTGGGTGCAGCTTGTCGATACCGATTGGGCAAGGTCGCCTGCAGCTAGGTACCTGGCAAGGGATCTATTTATGTGAACACCGTAACCAAGGCGGCCCGCGATCATTCATCGCAACGCTACAGGGTACTCCGTCGACTTCCTAGCGTTTCCTACTGGACAATTGGGAGCATACGCCTATCGTGTAAGTAAAGCTGCGATCAAGCCGATCCGTCCGACCGGGATCGATCCGATCCTTGCAAAATGAGTTGAATTCAGAACTAGAACATTGCTGAGAATCCTGTGACCCTGCCTTTAAAGACGCCCGACGCCTCTCAATCAATGGCTGCCTTGCCCGATATTCAATCGACTGGAGACCGCCGCAAGGTCGCGATCGACAAAGTAGGCGTCAAAGGAGTCCGATACCCCATTTCGTTGCGAAAGCCTGATCGCGGTAACGGTATCGGCGTCCTGCACACCGTTGCAATGATCAATATGTACGTTGCACTGCCACACGACCAAAAAGGGACGCACATGTCGCGGTTCCTCGAAGTGCTCAACGAAAATCATGATGAACTGACCAGCGATTCGCTCAGCGAAGTTTGTCTAGCCATGAAGGAGCGTCTGAATTCCGATGAGGTCCATCTCGAATTGACCTTTCCGTATTTCATCGACAAGAAAGCCCCGGTCACAGGTCAGACTGGCAAAATCGATATCGACGTTACTTTTGAAGTTTCCAACAATGGGGCCGATGACTTTATTCTCGGAATGAAAGTGCCAGCTACCAGCCTGTGTCCCTGCTCGAAGGAAATATCCGAATACGGGGCTCACAATCAGCGCTGCGAAATGACCGTCCGCGTCCGGTTGGCCGAAGGTCAGTACCTTTGGATCGAAGAGTTGTTCAGCATGATCGAAAAGTGCGCATCGACTCAGGTCTTCTCTGTACTCAAGCGTCCTGACGAAAAATGGGTCACCGAACGGGCTTATGAGAATCCGAAGTTCGTCGAGGATATCGTGCGAGACATGGCGGTAACCCTCAACGCCGACGACCGAATCGTATGGTATCAATGCTTTTCCGAGAATTTTGAATCGATCCACAACCATAACGCCTACGCCTTCATCGAACGCGACAAGCGTGATTCATAGTCTGTGCATTGACTAAGCCGGAAGTCGGCTTTGCCTATTCGGCCAAGAAACGGTCGATCGCAACGCTTTCTCACCATGACTTTTAGCTCGCACGCCGATATTCACTGCTTTCGAACGGCTTTTTGCACTAACGTTTTGCGGTTTCTCGGGTTAGTCTGTAGAGTCCTCGAAATCGCTAGAATCTAAGAAAAACTTCGCTCCGATCATGAAACGCCCGCGCCCAACTCAAAAACCTGCCTCGTCTCCATCGAACATACTCTCGGGCGAACAACGCATTAATAAACTGCTAGCGGCAGCCGGTCTCGGTTCGCGACGGCAAGTCGATGAATTGATCGAGCAAGGTCGAGTTGAAATCGACGGCGTCATTTGCGATCAGCTCGGCATGAAAGTCGACGCTGATGTCTCGAAGATTTTGGTCGACGGAACCGCGCTTAAAAAATTCCGTCCCGTTTACTATGCACTGAATAAGCCATCGGGAGTATTGTGTACCAATCGTGACCCACAAGGTCGACGAAGGGCGGTTGATTTTATCCCTGGACATCAGCGATTGTTTCCAGTCGGTCGACTCGATGCCTCTAGCGTCGGACTGTTGCTATTAACCAACGACGGCGAATTAACACAGCAGTTAACACATCCTAAACATGGTGTCCCAAAGACTTACTATGTTGTCGTGGCCGGTCACATGGAAGCCGATGAGATTCGACGCCTTCGACGGGGCATCTATTTGTCTGATGGCGTCGCCCGAGTCGACTTCGTCAAGATTCGCAACTTGCGGAAAAGTTCGACGGAGCTAGAGATCACACTCTCTGAAGGGAAGAACCGCGAGATCCGACGAGTGTTGGCTAGGATCGGTCACAAGGTTGTTTCGCTGCGGCGCTTATCTATCGGTCCTCTAAAACTTGCCAATATGCCCGAGGGGGCTTATCGTCCGCTGACGAAAGAAGAAATTGCGGGCCTCTACCGCGCCGCCGAAGATGCGAGAAAAGCTCGAAAGATTCGCAAAAAGGAGAACAAGGCGCACGATCAAAAAATGGAAGAGATCCATTCAGCGAAAAAGGCGGCCAACCCTAGCCTGGAACAAAACGACGAAGACCAAGACACACTCGCATCGCCCGCAGCGCCATCCAGAAAGCCTAAGTCCAAAAAAGCAACTCCGAACAAGTCAACCAATCGCAACGAAGCGTCGCCCCAACGTGAATCGTCGGCTCCTCGCGACCCATTCGCTTGGGACGATGATGACGAACTTTTATCGGCAAGTCCATTCGCTGCGGACTATCGTTCGGCTGCCTCCGATGAAGCAGACGACGATGAAGATGGATGGGTTAACCAACGCGGCATTGATTCCGAAGACGATTTCTCAGCCGAAAGCGAAATGAATGGCGAAGCGACACTGATCGATGATCGCGATAGTATGCGAGTCGGAGGCGTCTTGGATTACGACAACGAAGACGACCAATCCAAGCGTCCCGCGCCAGCTCGCAAGAAACCTGGAACAAGCGACCATCGACGGACAGCGAAAAAGTCTGGAAAAAAGACGACACGATCGTTCGACCAAACGCGCGAATCAAAGGCATCTCCGAAAACCGGCAAAAAGAAATTTGGTTCTAGCAAGCCACCGCGAAAAGGCGGCTTTAAGCAAGGCGGAACTAAAAAGGGGGGGCTCCGAAAAGCGGTTCTCAATCGAAAAGGGCGATCGGGAAAAGGCTCGCCAACCAAATCGACCAGTCGAACGAAACGCCGCTCGTAAGCGATTGTCGCCTTTCGCTCCGCGAAAGTGCGTACCGTCAACGCCACTTTCGTGGAGCGAAAGGCGACATTGGGGCGCGGCGCATCGATAATTTCACAACCTAGGAGCTATTCAAGAGTGTCGCTCTGACCGGACAATCGAGAATTGAGCACATTTTCCCTATAAATAAGGCTCTTCCGCAGAAACTGTGGGTGGTTTTCGTGATCCGCAATCGATTTTAGCCGTGAAATACAAGGAGAACACTGGACTGAGTGATTACAAAAACCAAGGTTCGCTTTCTGATCGGAAATGCTTACCCAAAAAATTGCTATGGTTTGGATGGTGCAATGAGTTTGGCGGATGGATTTACAAGGGATGGCTCCGATGCGCCAAAGGCGCTCGGCAACCCGCCGGACTGATCGTCTGGTGGCTTGTTTTTCTTCAACTTTGGACATCGGAGTGATGCCTCAAAAATCCAATGCGAAACGGGTGTCCGTTGAAACTTCGGTTTTCTATTCGTAACGATCAATAGTCAATTTTGGCCCACAGATTTTGCGGAAGAGCCATAAATTAACCGCCAACGCTTCTTTACAACAAGCATTTTAAGGATTGTGAATGCTCGATTGTTGACTATTCTGGAAGCAGGCGAACAATCCCACTTGCTTTACTCTTGGTACTTGGGCCAAGTCGTAAATGTCGGGACAGATCTCTCCATTTTCAACGTCGGATTTTCTTGAGTCATGCAGCTTGAGTTGGACAGTTCCAATGCTAGTAGCACAGTGAACAAGCTCCTCGGAGTTTCGGTCATTGTGCCTTGCTTCAACGAAGAGGCTAGTCTCGATCAGTTGTTCGAGAAGCTTACGGCCGTCCGATCGATGTTTTCTGATAAATTCGATCTTGAGTTTATCCTTGTCGACGATGGAAGCAGCGATGCAACAGCCGCCGGTATCGAAAAGCGATCTCGCAGTGGCTCGTTTGTAAAAACATTTAGCCACGCACGCAATCGCGGCATTGCTGCGGCCATAATGACCGGCATACGAGAAGCTTCGAACGAGTTGGTGGCAACGATCGACGCGGATTGCACGTACGATCCGATTCAGTTGGGAGGCCTCATTGAAAAAATGGAAGACGGGGTCGCGATGGTCACGGCATCGCCGTATCATCCCCTTGGCGAAGTCGAAGGAATCCCTGGCTGGCGGTTAGGACTATCGCGGGCATGCTCATTGGTTTACCGCAAACTTGTCAAGACTCAAATTCATACTTACACCAGTTGCTTTCGGCTTCATCGGCGCAGCATGGTACTTGGAATATCCCTTCGCGAAGAAGGCTTCGTCGGCGTCGCAGAAATGCTTTGGCACGTTTCCCGTCGCGGTGGGGTTATCGAAGAAGTGCCTGTTCGTTTAACGGGTAGGCGTGTTGGTTATTCCAAGATGCGAACGCTTCCGGTGATTTTTGCTCATTTAAAACTCATGACACGGATCGCAGTCGATCGTTGCCTACATCCGTGAACCACGTCATCCTTGAACTACTCCATTGAAGGTTATTGAAATGCAATCGACGATCAACAAGTCCAGTGTTCTCCCGTTACCATCGGATCAAGACGCGACTGGGCGCAGTCTTGGTCAGGAAGAAATCGCCGCAGTAACACAAGCGATCCTATCGGGGACACTTACCTCGACCAAAGGCGAATTCACCAAGCAGCTCGAAGTTCAGTTTGCAAAGTATATGGATAGTTTGCATGCTCATGCTTGCTCATCTGGTTCGGCTGCATTGCATACGGCCGTTGCGGCGATCAATCCTGAGCCGGGTGAAGAAATTATTACGACTTCGATTACCGACATGGGAGCACTTTCGGCGATCCTTTATCAGGGCGTCATCCCGCGTTTTGCCGACGTGGACCCTCGAACGTATAACCTAACGGCTGAGACGATCGAACGCTGCATCTCGCCACGAACGCGAGCCATTTTGGTCACGCATCTTTTTGGCAACCCATGCCAGATGAAGGAGATTATGGAATTGGCTTCCAAGCACCAGTTGCCGGTGATTGAAGACTGCGCCCAAGCCTTTTTCGCCGAATACCGACAGAAGACCGTCGGATCGATCGGTGACATCGGTTGCTTTAGTCTCCAGCAAGGCAAGCACATCACAACCGGTGAAGGTGGAATCGTCGTGACCAGCGATTCGGACTTAGCTCGAAGAATGTTCTTGTTCATCAACAAAGCTTGGGGCTATGGCGACTCTAATCCAGACCATTACTTCTTGGCTCCCAACTACCGGATGAATGAACTCACCAGCGCCGTCGCGCTGGCGCAAATGGAAAAGCTCGACTGGAGCGTCCGCAGCAGAATTGAACTGGCCGATCGCATGAACGAAATGCTGGCCGATATCCCTGGCATTAATACGCCGCTGACTCATCCTGGGAACAAGCACACCTATTGGAAGTACTGTTTGGATGTCGATGGTGGTGTGATCCGCGGCGGTACCGTTGGGCTTGGAAAACTACTCAAGGAGCAAGGCGTCTTCTGTGCTCCGCGTTATATTCAAAAACCGGCTTTCCAATGCCAAGTCATCCGCGATCAAAGAACGTTTGGTAACAGTCGATTCCCATTCTCGTTGGCCGCTCCAGAAGCCGTTGACTACAGCCCTGAAAAATTCCCAGGTACGTTCGAGGCCTTGTCGAGAATTCTCGTTTTGCCTTGGAGCGAAAAATACGAAACGCGACACATCGAATACATCGCCGAGACGATTCGAAGTTGCGTTAGTCAATTGAGTTAGCGATAAGATCCTGACGGCTAGCCTGAATTATTCATAACCCGAAGCGTAAGTGGGGGATCCGAGCAAATTCCTTGCTAACGCGTCGGGTTACGAAATACACACTGTTTTACTACATAATAAAGTCAACCTGACATGAACCAACATCCGATTCGATTTGCCATTGTCGGCGCAGGCGGAATTGCTCAAACGCACCTGCAAGCGTTCGCCACTTCGTCGCTTGCGCAGCTTGTCGCCGTCGTCGACGTCCGCCTCGAGGCTGCCGAAGCGATGGCGGCAACGCAGCATTGCCTCGCTTTCCAAGATCTCGATTCGATGCTCATGTCGACGAAGATCGGCGCGGCGATCGTTTGCACACCACCTTCGACCCATCCAGAGTTGTGCGGACGATTGGCCGAAGCCGGCGTTCACGTTCTCTGCGAGAAACCGATCGCGGTGAGCAGTGCAGACGCGTTGGCGATGATCGAAAAAGCCGAATCGCATGATACGATTCTGACCATGGCGTCTAAATTTCGATATGTTTCGGATATGGTTTTCGCCAAGCAACTCATCGTTTCGGGTGTGCTTGGAGAAATCACCAACCTTGAAAACACCTTTACCGGGCATGTCGATATGCGTCGACGATGGAATAGCAGACCAGAGATTAGCGGCGGAGGCGTCATCATGGACAATGGCACGCATTCAGTCGACATTGTCAGGTACTTGCTGGGCCCAATCGAAACTATTCAAGCGATCGAAGGCAAACGTATCCAAGATCTAGCGGTGGAAGATACCGCGAGAATTCATGCCAAGACTGCCGACGGCGTACTGGCCGCGATGGATCTATCATGGAGTTTCCATAAGCAAACACCGTGGTACGTCAGCGTTTACGGAACCAACGGTACGGTACTTGTCGGTTGGGGCGAATCGAAATACCGTCGAGATTCTGATAAAGACTGGAACGTTTTTGGAAAGGGATACAATAAAGTTCAAGCCTTCACCGAACAAATCAATAATTTCTGTCACGCGATTCGCGGCACCGAGTCGCTCTTGATAACCTCTGAAGATGCGACGGCATCCGTTGCGGCAGTAGAAGCGGCTTACGATTCCTTGCGTCGCGACCATTGGGTATCGGTTGCGAGAACCTCGGGACCCTCTCTGGCCGTTGCCTCATGAATGTTCGAATCCATCCGACCGCAATTGTTGAAGATAACGTCGAGCTTGGTGACGGAACATCGGTTTGGGACAACGCGCATATTCGCCATGGAACCCGACTCGGCGAAGAGTGTATCGTCGGCGGCAAAACTTACATCGCGTACGATGTTCGAATCGGAAATCGCTGCAAAATTAATGCTTCGGTTTATATCTGCACTGCCGTAACGATCGAAGACGGCGTCATGATTTCTGCGGGAACCGTTTTCACGAACGACCGTTTCCCTCGCGCTGCGTCACCGGATTTATCGCAGCTTCGCACGAGCGAACCAGACGAAGCGACCGAGGCGACCTTGGTGAAATGCGGAGCGACCGTTGGAGCAGGTTGCATCGTCGGCAGCAATTTGGCCATCGGTCGATGGGCGATGATTGGCATGGGCTCGGTGGTAACCAAAAGCGTCCCCGACTTTCATCTGGCCCTTGGCACCCCGGCTCGAAGTATTGGAGCCGTTTGTCGATGCGGGCAATTGCTCGGGATATTTCGAGAGGATCAGCCTTCGACGGAAGGCTATGTTTGTGCTGAATGCAGTCGTCGATATCAGCGGGTCGACACTACAATCACCGAAATATCGTAGGCCACTCTCATGCTCGCCAGTATCTCGCTCGACCTCGATAACAAATGGTCGTACCTTAAGACCCACGGCGATGTAGGCTGGGAAAGTTACCCTAACTATTTGCCGAAACTTGTCCCGATCGTTCTTGAGCTGCTCGATCGTGCCGAACTCCAGATTACCTTCTTTGTGGTCGGCGAGGATGCTGCCCGTCAAGAGAATCAATCAGTCTTAAAAAGTCTTGCGGAGGCTGGCCACGAAATTGGAAACCACTCTTTTCACCATGAACCTTGGCTGCATCTTTATAGTCGCGATCAATTAGTCGATGAATTTGAAAAGAGCGAACAAGCGATCCTGTTTGCGACCGGTTTTCAAACGATTGGATTTCGTGGACCCGGCTTCAGCTATTCCCAACCGGTATTAGAAATCCTAGCCGAGCGTGGTTACCAGTATGACGCATCGACGTTTCCGACGTTTCTGGGACCCGTTGCTCGAGCTTACTATTTTTTTAGCAGCACGTTGAGTCGAGCAGAGCGAGCCCAACGAAAACAACTCTTCGGCAGTATTACGGCTGGCTTTCAATCTTTGCGTCCGTACCGTTGGACTAAGCTAAGTACCGACTTGTTGGAGATCCCGGTAACGACCATGCCCTGGTTCAAGGTCCCCATTCACTTGAGCTACGTCATGTACTTGGCGACCTATTCGCGTGCCTTAGCAGAAACCTATTTCTGCAACGCCATGCGCTTTTGTTGGCTCAATCGTGTCCAACCGTCACTGCTCTTGCATCCGCTCGATTTTATGGGCCGCGACGATGATACCGATTTAGCCTTTTTTCCAGGCATGTCGGTCGAGGGTAGCTTCAAGCGAAATCTTGCTCTAAAACTATTGAAGTGGATGAACGATAACTTCGAATGCGTCACAATGAGCGATCATGCATCGCAGCTTGCCCTGCGCTAATTTCATTGTCGTACCACGCCGCGATCGGGGACGATCGATTTTGATCCCATATTGCTCGATTGAAAACGACGGATCTGACGAGGAAATCGATTGGAGTCTTCAACGCCCAACACCAGTGTGTCACTCACTCCAATCGAGTGGGAGCTTACGACCTGTTGTATCTGTCATAGCTCGGGCTACCGAGTCGTTCGCGAAACGGTAGAGTTGCTGCAAGTCCCTCGCGTCGCCTACACTTTGGTTGCATGTTCTCGATGCGGACACGCTTTTATCAATCCTCGACCAAAGCTGGCTTCTATCGGAAAATTTTATCCGGCCGACTATGGACCGCATCGCGAGTTCGCTCAACCTTCGGCGCCGGTAAGTCAAACGGTCGACGAACCGGCTCGAACGGAAAAACCTAGAGAGCACTCGCACTGGGCGGCCGCGATTCCGGGGCTCAGATCGGCGGTTTTGTGGCTTTTGGAATCCGATTCGGAGCCGATTCCCATTGTCGAGCAACCTTCACCTAAGGCACTCGAAATCGGGTGCGGTGCCGGACGATTTCTCGATCGACTCGAATCGAAGGGATGGACTGTTCGAGGACTTGAACCGGCGGACGTACCCGCCCAGCGATGCCGAGATCGAGGTCTGGCGGTTCAAACGGGGAACATCGAGTCGACGGACTTACCCGAGAACCTGTTCGACATAGTGTTTGCTTGGATGGTTTTGGAACATGTTCACCAACCAGAAGTCGCCTTGAGTAAAATTGCCAATGCCCTAACGTCCAATGGCATTTTGATGTTTAGCGTCCCTAACTTCGGCTGCTGGGAACCTGTGATCTTTAGAAAATATTGGTTCGGATTCCAGTTAGTCCATCTCAACTATTTCACGGTCCCCGAGTTGAAAAAACTTCTTGAACGGACGGGCTTTGAAATCGAAGCTGTCACGCATCAGTCGAGTGTCCGAAATATCATTGGAAGCCTGGGGCTATTTCTTCGCGATCGTAGAGGCTTAAAAGCGTTCGGAGATTGGTTGGTTGAGTTCGCTGGAGACATGTCGATGTGGAGCCAACTTGCGCTATCCCCCATAGCAAAAGGACTATGTTGGCTTCGTCAGTCAGGACGTATAACGATTCAAGCTCGGAAGGTTGATTAACGATTCCACTGCTCCGATCCATCGCGGGAGATGCGCTGATACGCTGTACGATTCCTCGACGGTGCGAAGGCCAGCCTGTCCAAGCTGACGGCGTCGTGATTCGTCGCTGATGAACTCGGAAAGGGCGATGAACCATTCTTCGCTACTTGTTGCCAAGTATCCGTTGACAGCATGTTTGACTATTTGCGAATTGACTCCGACTGGCGACGCGATCCCTGGGATCGCCATTGCCATATATTGCAATAGTTTCGCGCCGCATTTATATCGGCTCCACTGGTCGTCATGGAGTGGCATGATCCCTATATCGAATTGAGCCAATAATTCTTGTTCTCGTCTTTCGCTCCACGGAAAATATTGAACCTGGACACCCTTCAATCGCAAGGAATCCAAACAAGCTGGGCTGTTCGAGACGACATGAAACTGAAAATCATGCACTTGGGCGGTTCGCATTAGCGCTTCGTCCACCAATTGAAGATAGTGAGCATTACTCGATGTCCCGATCCAGCCGACCACCGGTATCACCGAACGGCGATCGATTTTTCGACTGCGCGCGTAAGCATCCGTATCGATACACGTAGGCATCGATAGGACATTCGAGTTGAATTGGCGAGCCCATTCAATCAAGTTATCGTTTCCCGCTAAAACGAGGTCCGCCATCGTCGCCAAAGATTCAAGCTTGCTCGGAAAATTAACAAAGACCGCATCATCAATATCGAGCACCAATTTTTTAGCGATGCGACGAAACCTTCGTTCCAAGTCGAGTGTGTCATCATTAAACAACTCGCGTTCAAGTATGATCGCATCAAAATCCCCCCAGGCGGCTCGAAACAAATCAAGGTATCGATTAGCGCGTTTCAACCATTGGCTAGGACGGAAACCTAACCAAGGATAATGGTCGTATTTTTGCGGAAAACTATGGGCAACGACGCATTGATGGCCGGCTGCGCGAAGATGCGGAACGAACTGCAAAGTTCGAAAGCGCGTTGCCGGCACTGTCTTCCCTGAACTGAGGAACAGCAGCTTCATGTCGCCCCCAAATATGCGACGATTCGTTCTGCCGCTTGACTTCCAGAGCGTACACACTGAGGAATCCCCACACCGCGATATGCATTTCCGGCTAGCGCTAGATTGGGAAACGCCTCAAGCTCCGTATCGATTCGAGCAAGTCGATCGAGATGACCAACGTGGTATTGAGGCATGGCGGCCGGCCAGCGAATCACACGGCACCACGACGGTCGCGTCCTCAGCCCAATAAGTTGCTGGGCATCATGAAAAGCCTTCTCGAAAAGACGGCTATCCGATTCAGCCATCAACTCTGGTCGAACGGCACCGCCCATGAAGATACGGAGTAAAATCTTGTCACTCGATGTACGGCCAGGATATTTCTCGCTCGTGAAACTGATCGCCAGCGTATCGCGATGCTCTCGCTGCGGCACGACGATTCCGAAGCAGAGCAGTTTCGGATCGACTTCGTTTCGATTGACCAACATCGCCACAACTGCCGAATCAGCATACGCGATCGATTGCAACTCATTCTGCAAAATCGGCGAAACCGACGAGAACAATATAGAGGCGGGATTGGCTGGAAGTGCGACGATGACCGCTCCAAACACGGAACGATCATCCGCTTGCGTCTCGCTATTCTTGTCGCCACCGTCGGTCTTAATCCGCCACTGTTGAAAGTCAATTTGCTCGATGCTTTCTACTCGAGTCATTCGTTGGATCGATTCGGGCGGCAATTTACTGGCAATCTGATCCAACCAAGACTGCATTCCCAACTTGGGGGCGTAGAACTGGTCATAGCGAGCCCCCGACGCCTGTCGAGCCGACTGACTACTCGGGCTTTGATCCCGCTTCTTCGCCAGATGCCCGCGAATCAAGCCACCATACTGGCGCTCCATTTCAACGAACTGCGGCATTGCCGCTTGCATGCTGAGCGTCTCCGCTTTGGCGGTAAAGATCCCTCCGACGATGGGTTCGACCAATCGCTCGAAAGCTTCCCGACCGAGCCGTCGTCTCGCAAACGATTCAAGGCTTTCATCGCTTGGATCTCGACGCGCCGGGACGAAGAACTCAGCGAGCATCCGTAGCTTTCCAGACCAAGACAGGACCGGAGATTTGAGAATTGCATCAAGCCGTGTTGGCTGCATCAAAGAGAAGCCGTTCGGAATGGGATGGACTTTCCCGTCGACGACGACTCGAGCCAATCGATGATCAAGATTGGGGCGAATCAGCGCGTCTTCAAGACCCGCATCGCGACTTAACTGCAAGGCGTCGGGTACAAGGGTCGCAAAGTTGTCGGCACCTAACTCGATAATAGAATCATCTATTTGTAGCGTCTCAATTACGCCACCGATTCGTCCCGACGATTCGAAGAGCACAAATCGCCGCTCTGGTGCCAGGCGATGCAAGTAAAACGCCGCCGATAGCCCGCTAATTCCGCCGCCGATGATTGCGACGCGAGAGTTGATTGAATTGGAATCGAGTTTGGTCATGATATAAACTATAGCCAAGCTTAGTTCAGTAGCGTAAGGAAGCCGTCAAGAATAACTTCCGCAAACTGGGGTGGCACGTCCCTGAGTCTTCGAAGGGCGTCGTCGCGTGAAACACGCCCTTCGAAGACTCAGAGCGTGCCACCCAGTTTTTAGAAAAACCCGAAGATATTTTTGACCCGTTCCTAAGCTGCTGCTTGCGATCTGCAATGTATTCCAGTTCGAGGCGAGCTGGAAGCTTACCCCGCTTTGAAATGCGATTTAGCTCTGTCCGATATCAGCATCTACTTCGGTTGTTCGCGCGTTCGGACTATAATCAGATGGATTCAATAGAATATTTTCCGTCTTCTCATCCTCGACGACAACAGTTTCAACATGGGCTTATTTGACAAATTTTCCGAACTCTTCAAAGGTGAGAAGAGTGGTGTGGATATCGAACTCCGATTCGAACGGCTCCGGTCGAGCGTATCGGGAACGATGAGCAGCTTTTTTGTGGCTCGAGATCGAGACCATCAAAACAAAACTGTCGGTGTTAAAATCTGCGATTCAGAAAAAGTAGAATTTTTTGAGAGTCGATTCAAAGGACTCAAAAAGCCTGCCGAAGGCGAGATCGCGATGAGCATGAACCATCCGAACGTCGTCAAAACGTTTGAGTACGGTAAGACGAATAAGGGAATGCCCTATTTAGTAATGGAGTTCATCGACGGGCCAGGGCTTCAGGCGATTGTTCAGGAACGGAAAAAGGAGAAAGTCCGTGGTCATAGCCTGAAGATGATTCGCGATATGGCCGCCGCTTTGGCATACGTCCACCGATGCCAATATATCCATCGCGATATTTGCCCAAGAAACTTTATCTGCTCAGAAGATATGTCGATCGTCAAATTGATTGACTTCGGTTTGTCTGTCCCAGCAACCAAGCCCTTCATGCAACCAGGAAATCGCACGGGAACACCGCTTTACATGGCCCCCGAAGTCGTCCGAAGACGTGCGACCGATCAACGGGTGGATATCTTCTCGTTTGGTGTAACGTGTTACCATCTGCTGACATTCGAGCTTCCTTGGCCAGTCGGCGACGCCAGCGGAATGGCGGCTCTCCATCACGATACATCGCCTCCGACCGATATTTTTATCCATCGACCTGATCTAGACAAAAAGCTCGGGGCTGCGGTGATGGGTGCTATGCATCCGAATTTGAATACTCGCACGCCGGATATGGAAACGTTCATTCAACAAATTAAAAATATAAAAGGCGAAATGGCGTAGGTATGATTCAAACGATAAAGCTTATCCGACTTTGAAAAAACGGATTGAACCCATTGAGAAACGAATAATCCTTGACAAAATATCTTACCCGCGAGGAATCTCGAAGGATCGACGAGCGAGCGGTGACCGAGTTCGGAATGCCTGGATTGCTTCTCATGGAGAATGCCGCTCGAAGTTGTGTCGATGTCTTGCTGCGTTTGGGAATCTCGGGACCGATTGGTATCTGTTGCGGACGGGGGAACAATGGCGGAGATGGTTTTGCGATGGCTCGCCGACTCGATCTGCTTGGCTATCCGGTTAAAGTTTTCTTTTGGGGGAAGCCAGAAAAGCTGACCGGAGATGCCGCCACGAACTTTCAAATACTTACTCGAACCGACATTCCCATTCTTACCAACGGGAGTATCGACCAAATGCCGATCGATTTCACCAAGCAGCTCGAAGCCGAATTGATTCGCGCGGATTGGATCGTCGACGCGTTGCTTGGAACAGGCTTCCAAGGCCCGTTGCGTCCGCCGTTAATCGATGTTATTCGCCGACTGAACCAATCATCGGCGAAACGTTTGGCCGTAGATCTGCCAAGTGGATTGGACTGCGATCTAGGAACTCCCTCAGTACCGACGTTTCGCGCCGATCACACCTGCACCTTCGTTGCTGAGAAAGTCGGTTTTCAGAATCTCGCGGCTAAATCATTTTTGGGAACAATACACGTCGTAGACATAGGAGCACCGCGAAAACTTTTCGCGTGAATCGGCAAAACAATGGAATTAGCAATGAGTCAACTCGCTCTTTATGCCGAGACCGCCGTATGCCACGCTTTCGAGCATCATGGCATTCGCCTCGACGAAGTCGACATCGCAGTCGTCGATCAAATCTTAGATTTCGAGCGAGTCAGCGGGAGCCTCGAGCAACAACATGCGTTAAATCTCTGCTACGGTGCGTGGTTTGGTCAGTGGGCTGTGAAACGTGCTACTGGTAGTTGGATCGGACTTGGCGAGCCGATTCCGCCGCGCATCGTCGTGAAAGGGTTCGTTTGCAGTCCACTCGAAGCCGTCGCGCGCCGAATGGCAAGCGATCAGGCACCGACCATTCAATCCTTGGCGGCACAGTTAGTTCGCTGGTCTGATATTCAAGCCAACGACAAAGAACTCATCCAGCACAATCGCTTGGCCTGGGACTCTCGAGTCAATGACGAGCGATTCGTACGGCTCGATGCGATTCCGTCGGACCGCGAGGATCTATTAGCCGCGATCGATCCGTGGATTCTTAGCGAAGGTCCGATCGAGGGTCGCCGAATTTTGTGCTTGGCCGCAGGTGGAGGTATGCATGGACCGCTTTTCGCAATAGTCGGTGCCGATGTTACGGTGGTCGACTACAGCCCAAAGCAATTGAATATTGACCGTCAAATTGCGTCGCGAGATTCGCTAAAGCTGGCCACTATCGAAACATCGATTGACGACCTTTCCTCGTTGCGAGACTCAAGTTTTGACATAGTCATTCAGCCGGTCAGCATGAGCTATATTCGAGATGCCGATCGAGTCTACGCTGAGATTGCTCGCGTCTTAAAGCCAGGAGGATTGTATGTCGGACAACATAAGCATCCAACGTCATTGCAAGCTGATTCGCAATCTGAAAAGCAGGGCTATGTCATTCGCAGGGCCGCCGACGAAGGAGCGGCGATACATCCCAGCAAGGAACTATCGGAGTATCGAGAAGCAGAGATGACGGAATTTGTACACTCCCTAGATGCATTGCTGGGCGGCTTGTGTCGGCGAGGCTTCATGATCGAAGACTATGTAGAGCCGCCTCACAGTGACGCTTGGGCGCCCATCGACAGCCCAGGCCATCGCGCGCGATTCATTCCACCATATATGAAGATCAAAGCTCGAAAGCGATAGCTGTTCAATCGTACGGATTCTGTCGATAACGAAACGGATAGCTTTTGACGATCTCAATAACGAGCGATGAAAATCGGTATTCGTTCTCTTCGGCAGCTTTGATCGAAGCGCGAAGCACACATTCATCGTTTCCTTGCAGACCGCGTCCGAGGGCATAGATCAAAAGATACTTGGTGAGCGTTCTCGTAAAGGCATCCTTTTGCTCGAGCAGCAAATCCTTCAATTCAACCGGACCGGAAAAGATATGACCCGAAGCCAATTCACCTGATGGATCGATTGAAAACTTTCCGTCTTTCGTCCGCCATCGACCGATCGCATCGTAGTTTTCTAAGGCAAACCCGAGTGGGTCCATTTTCGCATGGCAGTTAGCGCATTCTGGATTCTTACGATGCAATTCGAGCATTTCACGGAGCGATCGCGGCTTGTCATCCGAAGCGATGGCTTCTAATTCAGGAACATCTGGAGGCGGTGGCGGTGGCGATGATCCTAAAATGCGTCCAGCAATAAAGTTACCGCGTCTGGGAACGTTAGTACGACCGGGATCGGATTGCAGCATGAGCAACGCTGCCGACGTCAGCAATCCACCACGGCGGCGATCCTTTAACGAAACTCGCTGTATTTTTTGTCCCTTAACGCCTTGAATCCCATAGTGTTTTGCCAGGAGTTCGTTCACAAAAGTATAGTCGGCGTCGAGTAAATCGGTGATCGGGCGATCCTTCCGAATCAGTTCTGAGAGAAAGCCTTGAATCTCGCCAATCATGGCTGATCGCAAGCGTTCGCTGAACTCTGGAAAACGATTGGAATCGGGTTGATGCGATTCGATTTCGCGTATCGACAGCCACTGTCCAAAGAAGTTATCGACCAACGCCATACTTCGTTTATCAGCAAGCATGCGTCGCGTTTGCGACTCAAGGACATCGAGCTTCGAAAGCTTTTTTGCAGCGGCTAGTTCGAGGAGTGTCTTATCGGGCGGACGCGACCAAAGAAAAAAACTCAATCGACTTGCGAGCTCATAGTCATCAACCGGGTATGCATCTTCCGTATCTGGGCGATTGTTTTCGATACGGATCAAAAAGCGCGGTGAAATCAAGACTGCCGTGATCATGTGCCCCATGGCGATTTCGTGGCTCGCTTGTTTGGATTGCGACAACGAATAAATCTTCATCAAGCGATCGACAAATGCATTTTCAACTGGCCGGCGAAAAGCTCGTGTGGCGAACTGACGGATGGCTTTTTTAGCGACTGCTGCTGGTTCGCTTTCGTTTTCTGGAAGTTTCCCAAAAATAGATTCGTATCGATTGCGATCCTTCTTCTTTAAATTGAGAAGCTCCTTCACAATTGTTTGGGCAGCGTTGTGGTACTGCTCGACTTGCACCGGAGAAAGGCTGAGCACTTCGCCTTGGTTATCAAATCCATAACTGCTTTCGTCAGGTGCAAAGCTTTCGGCGAGATTCAGGTCGAGACCGGTTAGATCCAAGATCGAATTGTCGTATTCAGTTCTATTGAGCCGTCGAATGGAAGGCTTTCCTGGATCCTGGATCGTGGCGCAGTCGAGGCTCTCCAGCGTTACGTGCAGAAATTCCACCATCTGTTTTCGTAGCTCATCAGGCAGCTCGCGGGCCTTTCGAGGAGGCATCTCTTCCGACTCGATCATCGCCAAGGCCGTCTCCCAGACGTCGCGATGATTTAAGATCTTTTTGATATCGTCGTCTTGCTTTAGATTTACATCACCGCGAGATTCATCGGCATTATGGCATTCGAGGCAATGCTTTTCGACAATCCCTCGAATCGTATGATCCCAGGATAACGGCGTTCGGTTCTTGTCTGGTTGCGCAAAAACCAGTTGTGGGACGCAGAAGATCGCGAATGCAAGGGCGTGTTTGAAAAAGGTGTCAGGAACGAATGCCACTGACATTGCCACGTAGGTCAGTCTCTCCGAGACTGACACCTCGATGAAAGTCGCGGTATTTCCGAGTCTCGGAGAGACTCGGCTACGTGGGAATTTGGGAAACGAGTCTAATGCCAGCGCCATTGGTGCCAGGAACTTTCATTGCTGGATTGTTCATCGGTAAACATAGAATCGTTGTCGCTCGCTGACGCTTTGGGTTATGATCTAACAAGACTACGAAACAATCAAGTCGCGCAGTCGCCCATTGCTATCGCCGAACGAATCCATCGGCATTCCGACTCGATCAAGCATTTCAAGGTACAAATTACAGAGCGGAGTTTTCTCGCCAAACTCGATATGGCGACCGCCGGTAATCGTCCCGCCTCCGCCACCGGCCAGCACGACCGGAAGATTATCGTTGTTGTGCTTGTTGCCATCGCTTAGCCCGGCTCCGTAGAGGAGCAGGACGTTATCCAAAAGTGTGCCGTCGCCCTCAGGGATCTCAGCCATTCGCTGAAGCATTCGAGAAAACAATTCCATGTGATGGGTATTGATTCGTGCAAGCTGATCGAGACTCTCCGCCTGATTTTTGTGATGCGAAGTCGAGTGATGTGAGCCTCGTGCGTCAATTTCCGGATAGGCTCGCCCTGATTTTTCATAAGAGAACATGAAGGTCGCAACGCGGGTTGTATCGGTCTGAAAGGCCAATGTCAAAATATCGAGCATCAAATTAACGTGCTCGGCATAGACCGAGGGAATCCCTTTGCCGTTAGGGATAATCAGTTTAGAAAATTCAGGTTCGTCAGCGTCGGCCAACGGGTCTTTCGTAAAAGCTTCTTGATGATGCGAGAAGTTATCTTGGCTGGCGAGGGCTACGCGTTTTTCAATCCCGTGAAGTCCTTCCAGGTACTGTTCGAGTTTACGTCGATCGTTGAACCCCAATTTTCTCTGAAGAGATTTCGTTTCATCGCGAACAAGATCGAGCACACTCGCTTCAACTGAATCTACGACCGGCGCATTCTCGGTCGACCCATTGGATTCGCTCCAGTTGGAACGCTTCGGCGGCTGGCCCTTGAAGAGTCGTTCGTAAAGCTGCTTTGGATTGAGCTCGAGGGCACTCGGAGTTGTTTTGTTGCGCCATGAGATGTGCGACATGTAAGTGCCGCTATATCCATGATCGCCTCGATGGCCAGGGTCAATTCCCAAGGCGAGCGAATCAATCGGAGTCTGACGACCGATTTCACGGGCGACAAGCTGATCTACCGAAGCACCGCCTACTTCGGGTTCTTCCGAATGTTTGCATTTTTTTCCGACGAGATAACCACCGCCGGCTGGCTCATGGGCCGCAGTTTTTCCATCGCAATGATCGGCTTCTAAATCACTGAGGACCAGTATTTTGTCTTTGACCGTTTCCAAGGATTTAAGCGTCGTCGGTAACTGGTCCAGCGAACCTGATTCGCTAGGTCGCCATTGGTCCATATTAACGCCGTTGGGCACGTAGAAAAAACCAAGGCGTACCGGCGGCTTCGAAGAAGGGCCGGCGAAACCCGTCGAGGCCGACATGATTTCCAGCCACGGTAGAGCAAGTGCGACACCGCTGCCTCGCAAAAGTGAACGACGAGAAAGCTGGAATCGGTGGGACATTAAAGATTCTCGGTGAGGCGGGATAGGCAGGGATTGGAGAGCGTCGGCTGTGAATTCTTAAAGTTCAACGCTTCGCACTATTTTCTCGGATATCCCGATGATTCGCAACTACAATTCCAGGAAAAAATGTATTCTATTGTGAGCCGCATGAATCCCAAGCTAAGGAAGCCGTCAAGCATAACTTCCGCAAACTTGGGTGGCACACCCCATTTATAAAAACCCGAAGTTATTTCTGACCCGAATGCCTACCGATGAATTATCTCCAAGCTGTTTAGCTGCTATCGAAAAATGGCTTGAATCGCTCCCTAACAGAATGCCGTGGCAGGCTCAGCAAAACGACGTTGCTCGTCGATCCTTGTTGAGCTTAGTCGAGGCCTATCCGAATCTTGGCGGAACGCTGAACGAGGCGATTCTTTGGCTGCGAATCGGTCAGATCGATCGCCCTCACGATTTAGTCCAGGTAGGCACTACATCGCGGGATAGCTATCTGCACGGCGTCGTGCATCGTTTGGAAGGCGATTATTGGAATGCAAAGTATTGGTTTCGCCAAATCAAAGATCGCGAATTGCTCGCCGCAATCGGAGGCTCCATTTCGAAAAGATTAAAAGCTCTCAGTCTATTCGAACAAGCTCGTGCAATGAAAATCGTCAACGAGAACGAGCAATTCGACCCGAGCGCACTGGTGGATGCTTGTGAAAAAATCTGCAAATCGACGTCGACACGTCCCCCTGCTTCCCCTCACGAACGGCTCGACTTCGAATTGATCGAACAGCTCGGGCAAGCCGAATGGGAGACACTTCGCGTGCTGTGCTCTCCTCAATCCAGCGCTGAATAACTCTTCGAGAAAAATCAATGCCGTCGATCTCTGAAGCGTTTCAACAAGCAATCCGACATCATCAAGCCGGACAATTGCAGCCGGCCGAGTCCATCTACCGCGCGATTCTGGCGGCCGATCCCCAACATGTCAATGCGATACAGATGCTGGGCGTCATCGCAACTCAAGTCGGTCAGCATCAAGCAGCATATGAGTTGCTTGTCCAAGCTGCCAACCTTGCCCCTTTCCAAGCAGACATCTATTGTAATCTAGGATCGGTTTCGGAAAAGCTCGGCGACTTTGAAAAAGCCCTTGCCTTGTATACCAAGGCTCTCGAACTGAATCCGTTGTACGCCGAAGCTCACAACAATCATGGATTGATGCTTCGCGGATTCGGTCACTTGGCGGCAGCGGAAAAATCGCTCGAACGAGCGTTAGAATTGAAGCCCAATTATCCCGACGCGTACAACAACTACAGCATCATATTGTCCGATCAAGGTAAGTGCGACGAGGCCGCTCGCATGGCGAAACGAGCGACCGAGCTTCGACCGGCTTTCATCGAGGCTTACAATAATTGGGGAATCGCTCTCATGAAGTCTGGCAAATATCCAGAGGCGATTGCGGCTTATCAACATGCCATCGAACTCAATCCGAATTTCACGCTGACGTACAATAATCTCGGCAATGTCTTCGTCGAACAAGGAGCTTTAGACGACGCCATCCAATGCTACCATCAAGCGTTGTCGATCGATCCGAACTACGCCGATGCTTATTGCAATTTAGGGAGCGCCTTTCAGGAACGCGGTCAAATGGAAGCCGCTGTCGACGCCTTTCAGCGCGCCCTCGAATTAGCTCCAACACATGCTTCGACGCACTATAACCTAGGTCGATCCCTCCAATACCTTGGTCGTCATGAAGAATCGATCGCAGCTTTAGAGCAGGCGATCAAACTCCGAGAAAACTATGGTGAAGCGGCTGGAATGCTGATGAACCAGCACATGAGCTCTTGCGATTGGCCGAGTCTGGACGTCTTTTCACAATGGCTACTCGATCAAAAGGCCAAAGGCAAACCCGTCGATTTGATCGTGCCATTTTATTTCCAAGGCCCCGAAGGTCCGGCCACCGCTGAGGATCAACTGCATGCTGCCCAGCGTTGGGTGGCGAGGACTTGTAACGTCGCATCGCAATTGCGATTTGTGAATCCGCAACAACCTGATCCATTTCGACCTCGATCGAAACTGAAATTGGGATACCTGTCTTCCGATTTGCATTGCCATGCCACCGCGTGGTTGATGACCGAGTTGATCGAACTGCATGATCGGGAGCGATTTGAAGTCATTGCATATTCGTACGGAGTGGATGATCGATCGCCCATGCGCCGCCGGATCGTCAATGCCTTCGATCGTTTTGTTGAAGTCGGACATGAAACCTTCGCGAAAACGGCTCAGCGCATTTACGACGACCAGATCGATATTTTGATCGATCTTAAGGGGTACACCGAAGCTGGCCGCACCAAGATTCTTGCCTTTCGTCCGGCACCGATTCAAGTTAGCTATCTTGGATTTCCCGCCACGATGGGGGCTGATTTTATCGACTATCTTGTGGTCGACGATTTCATTGCACCGCTCGAATATCAACCATGTTACTCCGAGCGATTGGTTCATCTGCCAGGATGCTACCAAGTCAACGACAGCACTCAAAAAGTATCGGCGGAGACTCCTACGCGAAGTGAATGTGGGCTGCCCGATAACGCTTTCGTTTTTTGTTCGTTCAATGCCAACTATAAAATCAATCGCGATATGTTTGATGTTTGGATGCGTCTTCTTACCGCCGTTCCCGAAAGCGTACTTTGGTTGATCGAGGCGACGCCTCATGCTTCGGAAAACCTTTATCGTGCGGCGGAAGTAAGAGGGATTGCGCGCGAGAGAATTGTTTTTGCTCCTCAACGTCCCTTACTTGAACATCTCCCGCGTTACCGCTTGGCCGATCTCTTCATCGATACCTTTCCGGTAAATGCGCATACCACGGCCAGCGATGCCTTACGAATGGAGCTACCGTTGGTAACGCTCGCCGGGGAAACCTTTGCATCGCGAGTTGCAGGGAGTCTGCTTCGAGCCGTCGGCCTGGACGAGCTCATCACCTATCGCATCGACGACTACGAAAAACTTTGCCGGGAACTTGCTTTGCAACCAGAACACTTACGGCAAACGCGAGAGAAGCTCAAAAAAAACGTACGGCATTCAAAACTCTATGATGGCAAATCGTTTGCGAGGAATCTTGAGAGAGCCTATCAATCGATGTGGAATCAGTACTCGAGCGGAGGATTACCGAAATCTATCGTTATCGAGTAAGTTACCGGAAGAATCACTTCTTTTTTAACTTTTGCCGGAAGCCAAATTCCTCGAAGTCGTAATTGCTTGAAAATACTTGGTCAACTGTCGCTTCGCCTTCACCTCGCGAAGGCGAGATTGGCGTTCTTCGATTTATGTGGTTGATTATTTGCCTCGTCAGCAGTATCTGTGGGCTGATTTTGGCTCAGGTAATTTCGCAAGCTAATGATACAACGCAACTTGGATCGTTTCAAACTCTTTAAATCCGTATACTTTTCTCATGGTCGGTTTCGCTTTGTTGTTGAAACCCTCAACAACACCTGAGGATAA
>Ga0163150_10002814_pt1 | contig 25740 bp, 14 predicted proteins | sample OliLakLV19P2IB_FD_148628 | JGI IMG/M metagenome (GOLD analysis project Ga0163150, IMG submission 148628) | Freshwater microbial mat bacterial communities from Lake Vanda, McMurdo Dry Valleys, Antarctica - Oligotrophic Lake LV.19.P2.IB | ecosystem: Environmental > Aquatic > Freshwater > Lake >...
GCGATGCTCAGCCTGCGCGCCATCCACCTCAACGGCGACTGGGATGCCCTCATCAAACATCATATGGAAACTGAACAAACCACGTTATATGGACAACTTGCGGCATAGCGGAACGCGAGTTACGCCCAATTTAATTGCTTCTTACTTCAGACGGCCTTCCGCGCCATCCACCTCGAAATCCAGACTTTTCGGGCTCGTCTCCGAAACGTCGACCTCGATATCCGAAGTCTCGGCCTTGTCGCATTCTCCCGCGGATCCAATCGCATCGACTTTAGCCTCGCTTCCCAATCGCTTTGCGATCCCTGCACACGAGCAAAACGGCGGTCCCGCCAGAAGCAGTGCCCCATCGAAACCCTACCGCCGGCGCGCTATAATACGCTGAGAGTTCGTTCTTCGCCCCGATGCGGACAAGCTCCTGCTCACCCGCTCTCTGCCGAGTGTGACGAGAGTCACCAGTCCCGCCGTACAAGCCCTCCGCTCGAAGGAACCACTCGTATGACCGCCCCCCAGCGCCAGAATGTCCCCGTCGAAGAAGTTCCCGTCGTTGTCATTGGCGGCGGGCCCGGCGGCAGCACGGCGGCCACGCTTATCTCCCAGCACGGCCATCGCGTGCAGCTCTTCGAGCGCGAGCGGTTTCCCCGCTTTCACATTGGCGAGTCGCTGATCCCTGAAACCTACTGGGTGCTCCAGCGGCTCAACATGCTCGACAAGATGAAACGCAGCGCGTTTGTGAAGAAGCACAGCGTGCAGTTCGTCAACCAGCATGGCAAGCTGTCGGAACCGTTCTACTTTTGGGACAACAAGCCGCATGAGTGCTCGCAGACCTGGCAAGTTTTACGAAGTGAATTCGACCAGATGATGCTCGACAACGCCCGCGAGCATGGCGTCGAAGTGTTCGAGGGGGCCCGCGTGCTGGATGTGCTGTTGGAGGGCGATCGGGCCCGTGGCGTGCGCGTGGTCGATGGCGAGGGCCGCGAACGCGGAATCCATTCGCAGGTCGTCGTCGACGCCAGCGGGCAAAGCTCGCTGATTGCCAGCCGTTTGAAGCTCCGCGTGACCGATCCGGAACTGAAGAAGGGCGCGCTGTGGACCTATTTCGAGGGCGCTTACCGCGACACGGGCCGCGACGAAGGGGCCACGCTAGTACTGCAAACCCAGGGTAAGCGGGGCTGGTTCTGGTACATCCCGCTGCACAACAATATCGTCAGCGTCGGCATCGTGGCGCCGTTCGAGGAGCTCTTCGCGAAAGACCGCGGCGATCATGCCGCGATTTACGCCCAGGAGCTGGACCGTTGCCCCGTGGTGAAGGAGCGCGTCTCGATGGGCAAGCAGGCAGCCAGCTTCTACGCCACGAAGGATTATTCGTATCGCTCCAGCCGCGCCGCAGGCGACGGCTGGGTGCTCGTGGGTGACGCCTTCGGCTTTCTCGATCCGCTCTATTCGTCGGGTGTGCTGCTAGCGCTCAAATCGGGCCAAATGGCGGCCGACGCCGTGGCCGAAGGGCTCTCGAAGAGCGACACTTCGGCCGAGCAACTGGGCAGTTGGGCGCCCGCCTTCACACGGGGGATGGACCGCATGCGGCGGTTGGTGTGCGAGTTCTACGACGGCTTCAGCTTCGGCCGATTCGTGCGCCGCTACCCACACCTCAAGGGACACCTCACGGACCTGTTGATCGGCAACCTGTTCATCGACGAAGTGGACGACGTGATCGAGCCGATGAACGTGATCCGTGCGGAATTGGAAGCGGCGAAGTAGCAGGGGCGGCGAATTGGGTGGGTGGCCGGCCGGAAGTCCTGCATTCTACCCGACTTCCCGTGTTCAGAGCCGCCCAGAGGCAGGGCTCTTAAGCCTCGTTTCGATGTGTAATTGTTGCTTATTTTCATATTTAAGCAATATCAAAAATTGCTTAAATGCGATTTATGGTCTATAAATTGGCATGGTTAAATGGAAGCCGCGATCTGACGATTATGCCGCTGTATTTAGATCCCAGAATCCCTGGCAATCGCTGGGGATAGTTCCTGAAGAGCTTGCCCCGCCAACGCGTAGGCCGCTTGCGAACGTGCTTTGGCGGACGCTTCTCGATGCAGGATCGAAACGACACCAGATCATTCTTGGTCCGCGACGCGTCGGAAAGACGACCGTCATGTACCAGACGGTCAAGCAACTGCTCGAACAGCGGATCGACCCCAATCGGCTCTGGTGGTTGCGACTCGATCATCCACTGATGCTCGATCGGCCGCTTGGCGACATGGTGCGCCAGATCCTTGGCGTTACTAGGGCGACGCCTACGGAGCCAACGTACATCTTTATTGACGAACTGACGTATGCGAAACGTTGGGACTTGTGGCTAAAGACATTCTTCGACGAGAAATGGCCGATTCGCATTGTCGGGACGTCGAGCGCCACAGCCGCCATCCGACAGCAAGGAACAGAAAGTGGAGTCGGTCGATGGAATGAACAGTACCTCGCGCCATATCTCTTCACAGAATATCTGGACTTGAAGGGCATACCGTTTGGGATTCCGTGCCAGCCGTCGCTCGGACAAACGATCACGGCGGCGATCGAGAGCCAAAAATCGTACGATGGATTTGCCGAGAGCAGAAGACACTATCTGCTAACTGGCGGTTTCCCTGAATTGCTGATCGGCGAGAAGCGGTCGGATGAAGCGTCTGAATTGCTCCGTTCACAACGAGTCCTTAGGTCGGACGCTATCGAGAAGGCGATCTACAAAGACATTCCGCAGGCGTTCAGCATCCAGGACCCCACGAAAGTGGAGCGATTGCTGTACGTACTTGCCGGGCAAATGACGGGGATACTGTCTCCGAACACGGTCGCCGCAGATTTGGAATTGGCGGCGCCGACGGTGGAACGATACATTTCCTTTCTTGAGCGCGCATTCATCGTATTCCCAGTGCCGAACTTTTCTCTTTCCGAAGAATCGGTCCAACGACGCGGCAAGAAGCTCTTTTTTGTCGATGGAGCGATCCGCAACGCCGCGCTGCTTCGCGGGATCGCTCCGATCAACGATCCGGCTGAAATGGGGATGCTGGTCGAAAACATGGGTGCAAGTCATCTTCGCGCCCTAGCGTATCAGGAAAACGTGCGGCTCTATCACTGGCGCAAGAAGTCGTATGAGGTAGACTTTGTTTACGACCATCCTGATGACCCAGTAGCATTTGAGATTTCTGCTTCCCGTTCACATAGCTGCAAGGGTATCAACGCTTTTCAAGAGGCGTTCCAACGGTTTCGCGGCGCTTGTTACGTTATCGGTGAAGGAAGGGAGCCTAAAGCGCCCACATTGAACGAGCCCGGCTTCTTGCCACTCGACCTTTTCTATATCGCTGTCGGGTGCCAGGAGCGATACGCACTCGAAAGCCGGATCAGCATCGCGGCACAACGTGGTGCGGACGGTCAGCTTCTCTTATTCTGAGTGACCGGAAGTTCGGCCCACGACGCGATCTGGCGAATTGGCGCGACTCTAGGCATCCGCCTAAGACGACGCCGTCGGCACAAACGCCAGCCGCTCCCTATGTGCGCACGTGTTCGTACGCCCCATCATGCCGGCGCCGATACGTAGCACATCAACGAGCGGTCCAGCAGCACCAGCCTGCCGTCGACAGGCGGCGGGCCGTCGAGCTTCGGGTAGATGTCCGCCGGGCTCTCGGCCGCCGTGTTGACGAACAAATTCCAGCGGATGCCGCGAGCTATCGGGGGTAGCGCAAACTCGCGCGGTTGCGTGCCCGCGTGAATCAAAATCAGCACGTGCCGGGCCGGCTCGCCATTCGCTCGCTGCACGGCCGGAGCGCCCAACAGGCAAACCAGGCTGTGATCGTCCTGGCTCCAATCGACCGGACCGCCATTGGCCTCGAACCAACTTACGTCGGGCGGTGCGCCCGGCGCGGTCGGCCGGCCGTCGAGAAAGATAGCCCGTCGCACGGCCGGTTGCCGCCTGCGAAAGGCAATCAGCTCGCTCGTGAATCGCACCAGGTCGCCGTTCTTTTCGACCAGATCCCAGTCAAACCAACTGATGGCGTTGTCCTGGCAATACGCGTTGTTGTTGCCTTGTTGCGTACGGCGGCACTCGTCGCCCGATAAGAGCATGGGCACGCCCTGGCTAAGTAAGAGCGACGCCAGCACGTTGCGAATCTGCCTCTGGCGGATGTGCTGCACGCCCTGGCGGCGCGTGGGACCTTCGACGCCATTGTTATCGCTGTAATTGTTGTTGTCGCCGTCGCAGTTGCCCTCGCCGTTGGACAGATTGTGCTTCTGCGAGTAGCTGACCAGGTCGTTGAGCGTGAAGCCGTCGTGCGACGTGACGAAGTTGATGCTGTGGTACGGCCGGCGTCCGCTGGGGGCGTACAGGTCGCTCGATCCGGCCAGCCGCGTGGCCAGCGCGCCGCGCGTGTCGCTATCGCCGCGCCAGAACCTGCGCAAGTCGTCGCGGTAGCGGCCGTTCCACTCGGCCCAACGACGATTGTGAAACGAACCCACCTGGTAAGCTCCGGCGGCGTCCCAGGCCTCGGCGATGATCTTGGTGTCGGCCAACAGTGGATCTTCGGCGATCATTTCGACCATCGGCGGATCGGGCACCAAGTCGCCGCTGCGGTTGCGATTGAGGATCGACGCCAGGTCGAAACGGAAGCCGTCCACATGATACGTCAGCACCCAATGCCGCAAACAAAGGAAGATCAACTCGCGGACGATCGGGTGATTGCCGTTCACGGTGTTGCCGCAGCCTGAGTAGTTGCGGTACGTGCCGCCGCCGTTTTCCAACATGTAGTAGACGCGGTTTTCCAAGCCCTTGAAGCTCAGCGTTGGGCCGTGCTGATTGCCTTCGGCCGTGTGGTTGAACACGACGTCGAGAATCACCTCAATGCCATTCTGGTGCAGCGCGCGGACCATCTGTTTGAACTCGACAACCTGCGAGCCCGGCGCTGTACCGGCCATGTAGCCACGGTGCGGAGCAAAGAAGGCCAGCGGATCGTAGCCCCAGTAATTGGGGCGCACCTCGGCGCCCCCTTGCCAGTGATTGGTGGGAAACTCGTGGACCGGCATCAGCTCGACCGCGGTCACGCCCAAGCTCTTGAGGTACGGAATTCGGTCGATCACGCCCAGGTACGTGCCGGGATAATCGACGCCGCTGGTGCGCGAGCGCGTAAACCCGCCGACATGCATCTCGTAGATCACAGATTCGGACAGATTGCGCTTCAGGTGCCGGTCGCCCTGCCAATCGAACGTGTCGTCGATGACCACACACTTGGGCGGGCGAACGATGCCCCCCTCGGCAGGCAGGAACTCGCCCGCCAAAGCGCGGGCGTAGGGGTCGATGAGCCGCGCCGTACCGTCGAATCGGTGGCCCTTGTTGGGCTCAAAAGGACCGTCGGCCTGAAAGTGATACAACTGGCCGGCTCCCACGCCGGGCACGAACACGCTCCAGATGTCGCCCCAGCGATCGTTTTCGCCGTCGCAACAAACGATGTCCGTGGGTTCCATGTCGTCGACATGGTCGTAGAGCAGCACACGCATGGCCGTGGCCGACCGACTGAAGCAAACGAATTGTACGCCGCCGTCGATCAGGATTGCCCCGAACGGTAAGGGGTGCGTGAACTGCAACGTAGGGTGCGAGAGGGGCATGCGGCAAACTCAAGGGGTGCGGGGAGGCTCTACCCGAAACATACCACGCTGCGGCGAACCGATGCCGCGAAGATTCGACCCGTTCGCGACTAACGCCGTTGCGACCCTGCGTATCGCTACCGACGACCAGGTTTAGCAACCTTTAGCGTCCGCGCCCGCTCGACTTGTACGAATCAGGTAAGCCGTGACGCGCCACAACGAAAATCGAACGGGACGCTCAAGGCGTCCGGAACCTTTGGCCTCAGTTGTGCAACGGCCTCCTGGCCGTCGCACGAGTGTCGCGGTCAGGAGACCACGACACAACAGAATGTGGTTTTCCTGCGGCACACCACGCCCATCGCTGCGCTCAGGGACGTGCCACCCCAAGCGAGGCTTCAGGCGCCTCGCGATTCTCCCCGCTTTCCGCACAATCCCTACGGTTTGGTCGGCAGTAGTTGTTTGCGAAACACCGCATGGCACTGCTCGCAACTCTTGGTGAGTGTGGCCAGGGCGGCCTCGGCTCCTGCGCGGTTCTTCTTATGGACCTGGGCATTTAAGTCGCCCGCTGAATCCCGCATCAGGTCGGATAGCTCATACCATTTGCCTGTTTCCGCGGGGTCCTTGACCGCGCTGGTGTCGTGGGCGACCGCTTGCGCGATGACCGAGAGCACGGCCGCGTCCAGCGCGAGCTCATCCGCCTTCTCGTCGAAGCGGCGCATGCTCCGCCGCAAGCGGTTGTTGACGAACGTTACCTGCTTCATCAGTTGTCCCTGCGGGGCGACCGTCTCCCATTTGGGGCCATTTTCCGCCGGCTTGCGGCCGTTGCTTTTGGCCGCTACCTGCACTGCCGCGAGCGCCGACTTGGCCGACGCGTAGTCGGTTGCCGCTCCCAGCTTTTGCGCGGCGGCGAGCAGCGCCGGGGCCGATTGCTTGCGCGGATGGTCGGCCTCGTGCTTGGCCAGAACCAAGGCGATGGCGGCCAGCGTGTGGGCGTCTTTCATCACGCGGCGGCTTTCTTCTTCGTACTTGCCCGAATCCGAGAGCGCCGTGGCGAAGCCCTGGACATAGAGGTCGACCTGGCGATTCAGGTCGGCGGCTGGGATGGCCTTGAAGGGCTCGTCCGGCTTGCTGGGAGCGTCGGCCGCAATCCCCACTGCTGACGCCGCAAGACAGACCGCATAGCAATAAATCCACCGGTTCATCGTTGATTGATCTCCTGTGTTGCGCAAAGGGGGTCGGCGCCAGTTGCCCGTAGTCTAACGTGGCCAATGGCCGTTGTAGAGAGTCGCCGCCCACGCGCACGTAGTGACCGCATTCATGCGGTCCGGCTGCACTGAATTGACGCCGTGATTATAGACTGCCGGGGTGGCCTCGGTTCTGAGATTACCGGACCCGATGAATCGGGTCACTACAAGCGTTCGCCCCCGCGTTGACAATGCCTGCCGCGCGACCCTAGAATTCTGCTCTTGCCTGGGCCAAATCGAGTAACTTCAGTGGCGAAAGCAACTTACAAAGAAGCCGGCGTCGACCTGGATGTCTACGCGCAGGCCATGGCCCGATTACCAGCGCTGCTGGTCCGCACCCATTCGCCCCGAGTGATGCGGCTCGATGGCGGCTTCGCCGGCCTGTTCAAGCTCGATTTCGCCAGCCCGCTGTTCGCCCGAAACTACGAAGAGCCCGTGCTCGTCTCGTGTACCGATGGGGTGGGCACCAAGTTGAAGGTGGCCATCGCCGCCGGTTCGCACACCACGGTAGGCGTCGACCTGGTGGCCATGAGTGTCAACGACGCCCTGTGCTGCGGGGCCGAGCCGCTGTTTTTTCTCGACTATGTGGCCATGTCGAAAGACGATCCGCCGCTCTTGGAGCAGATCGTCAGCGGAATCGTCGCCGGCTGCCAACAGAGCGATTGTGCGCTGCTGGGCGGCGAGACCGCGATCATGCCTGATATTTATTCGGCCGGCGATTACGACCTGGCCGGCTTTTGCGTGGGCGTGGTCGAACGAAAGCGAGTCATCGACGGCCGCGCGATCGCGCCGGGCGACGTCGTGCTGGGCGTGGCTTCCAGCGGACTCCACTCCAACGGTTTTAGCCTCGTGCGGAAGGTCGTCTTCGACATCGCCGGGCTGAGCGTGAATGACTACGTCGAAGAGTTGGGCACGACCGTCGGTCAGGCGTTGCTCGTGCCGACACGGATTTACGTGCAACCGACGCGGGCCATTCTCTCGCACTACAAGGTCAAAGGCGTGGTGCATGGCATCGCGCATATCACTGGCGGCGGCTTGCACGAAAACCTGGCCCGCATCCTGCCTGAGGGAGCGCAGGCCGTCATTCACCGTAATAGCTGGTCCGTGCCCAAAGTGTTCCCCTGGCTGGCGCGGCTGGGCGAGATCGAGCCCGAAGAAATGGCCAAGGTCTTCAACATGGGGGTAGGCCTGGCGCTGGTCGTGAGCCCCTTCTACGCCGAAAGCATCCGCACCCAATTGAACGATTTCGGACTCGAGAGCTGGGAAATTGGGCAGATTATTGCGGGACCGAAGGGCGCGGTGTGGGCGTAAGGTGCGCTCGTAGTGACCGCATTCACGCGGTCCGGGTGCAGGCTAAACGGCGTCGCCCGCAAGCGACGGTACGGCAAAGTCATTCTTGAGATTGCCGGACCCGATGAATCGGGTCACTACGAGCGCTTTTTCGGCACGGTCCCGAGACGGTGCCGACTTTCGACCGCACGGACTTCGAGATCTTGCTGTCAGTTCATCGCTGCAACGGCTTCCTTCTCTGCCGCCTTCGGCGCAGCTCTTGAAGGACCGGCCTCCTTGAGCTTCTCTAGGATCTGCTTTTTGCTGATCAGATCCGACAAAAGAATTGGCTCGTTGGGACGATCGGCGGGAAAGATCGCATACACCGGAATCGAGCGGTAGCCCAGCAGCGCGAGCATATCCTTGATCTCGGTGCCCCGATCGGTCCAATCGGCCTTGAGCGGCACGATGCCGTACTTTTCGACGAGCTCACCCACGTCTCGCGTGTTGAGCGCGGTGGCCTCATTGTATTTGCATGTCGGGCACCAATCGGCCGTGAAATCCACGAGGACCGTCTTTTGCTCCTTGGTTAGCGCGACAAGGGCTTGTTGCGAGAAGGGCTGCCAGGGCAACGTCTGCCCTCCCGGCACAAGCCAGGTGAAGGCAAACAGCGCGACGCCACCAGTGATGACGGCCCCTCCTAGCCAAGCCAGCGACTTCTCCTTCAGTTCCGCATAGACCGGCGTGCGGCCAATCCACCAACATCCGGCCCACAGCCCGACCAGGGCCGCCAGCGCCGGAATGACGTACTCCGTCTTGAGTGTCGAGAACAAGTAGACGACGGTTCCCAGCAGAACGAAGCCCATGATCTGCTTTAGCGTATCCATCCATGCGCCGGGCTTGGGCAAGAACCGAATCAAACGGGGGAATGCGCCAATTAGCAAATAGGGACTGGCCATGCCGAGACCAACGCAAGCGAAGATCGCGTAGATGACCCACGGTGGTTGACCCAAGGTGAATCCGAACACAGGGCCAAGAAACGGGCCGCTGCAAGGAGTGGCCAGTATCGTCGTCACGACTCCCTTGGCGAATGCGCCACCGACGCCCTCTTTCGCCGCAAGATTGCCGGCCTTGCTGCCACCGATGAAACCAGGAATTGGGATCTCCCACACGCCCAGAAAGCTGAGCGCCATGGCGAACACGACGGCGGCCATGACGATCGTGAATCCCGTGGACGTGAATTGCTCGCCCCAGCCCAAGTTCAAGAAAGCAGCCAAGGTTGCCAGCCCCAGAAAGACGGACAACAAGCCCAGTGAAAACCAAACGTTAAGCAGTAGGATTCGCTGCCGTGAGTCCCCACTCTGCTCAACGAATCCGAGGACCTTGAGCCCGATCACAGGAAGGACGCACGGCATGCAATTGAGGATAAGACCACCCAGCAGCGCAGCGCCCAAAGTGAGTAACAGCGACTTCTGACCGTCGGTCTTCTGGACTCGCAGCGCCGACACGTTCAAGCCGGTGTCGCCACCAGCCGGCGCCATTGGCGTGGCGGCTGCCAGATCGGGTCCGTTGCCGAGCTTGGCTTCAAACTTTGCCGTTTCCGGCGGCTCGCAACCCGATTTATTGCATGCCTGGTATTTCAGACTTCCCGCGATCGCCACATCCTGGGGATTAACGCCCGCGGCGAATTCGATGGGAGCGCTCCAAATGACCGTTCCCTCGAAGGTCTCCACTTCAATCTTGAACCCCGGATCGATGTACCGCTTAGGTTCCACCGTGGGCGCAAAATCACCGATAAGCTTGTATTGGTCGGAGGCATCGATTTTGATCTTCGCCTTGATCGGCCCACCGTTTGGACCGGGCGGCTGCTGGGTCGTCGAATAGATATGCCATTCGGGTTCGACTGTCGCCGTTAAGAATAGTTGTGCCGGCTTATTGTCCTTTGCCAAAGTGAATTGGGCTTGGACCTGAACCCTTGGATCGAGGCTGCGACCCACCTTCGCACTTTTCTTCAGAGTGTCGAAATCCAACTGTGCCCGCACCACAGGTGCATACGTCGTGCTTACGACGGCAAGAAGCGCGAGCGACATCGCCAAGAACAATCGACGCCGTGAAATGCCTGTCATGGAATTCATGTCCCAGTGAGTATTCGCCCGCGGTCATGCGGCGAAAGGTTGCTTAATGCCGCCAACGAGCATTCATGTACGGGCTACTTTTTCTCGTCGGACTTGCTGTCCTTAGTGTTGCTGTCCTTCGGTTTCTTATCCACGTCAACGCCTTTGCCCAGTTTGGCCTCGAACTTGATCGCGTCGGGCGGCAGGCAGCTTGAATCGTCGCAGGCCTGGAACGACAGCTTACCCGCGATCTTCAACTTCTTGGGGTCGACGCCTGGAGCGAACTCCACGGGGGCGTACCAGACGACCTTGCCCTCGTGCGTTTCAACGTCGAGGTTGTTGAACGCCGGCTCGACGTGCTTCTCAAAGTTCGGGAACGGTTTGAAATCGCCCTTGAGTTTGAAGTCTTTGCTTTCGTCGAGCTTGATCTTGGACTTGATCGGCCCGCCCGGCTTTTGCGTGATCGAGTAGATATGCCAACCGTCGCCGATCTCGGCCGTGATGAAAAGTCGGCCCGGTTTGTCGCCGGCCGGCTCGGTGAACTCGGCCTTGGCTTTGACGACCACGTCGGGCGGACCGCCGGCGGCCTGATCCACCGTCAACGCGTCGATCGTAACTTGAGCGGTCGCGGGCAAAGTCGCAATCAACACCGCGGCAATTCCGAGCACGACACCGCGAAATGCGAGGCTGCGGTAGGCGAGGCGGCTATCGGAGCTACGTCGGCGTTTGAGCGTTCCTGCCATGTTGATCGAGTCCTGTGAAGATGGGAGCCCACCAAACCGCGTCCGCTGAAGCGTGGCCCTACGGTGTAAAGATCGGTAGCTAGAGAGCGATTCTAGGTGCGATCTGCCACCCCGGTCAATTCTTCGGCAGCTTGGCCCGTTTGACCAATCCGCCGGTCCTGAATTTGGCCCCCAGTGCCGGAATTGCCGCCTCCGGCAAGTATTATCGCACATAGCAGTTCGGTCGACAGCCAGCGATGCTGGCACCGCTGAGGGGACGTTCTTGGGGGGCGGGCGTCTCGCACGCCGTATACCGGCGATGCCAGGCGGGCGAGACGCCCGCCCCCCAATCGTAGGCTGGGGCGCTAGCCCCACCTTGTCTTCTCGGTGGGGCTAGCGCCCCAGCCTACACGAGCCTCACCCAATCCGCCCCACCAACTCCGCCAACCTCGTCACCAGGTGAGACATCCGCTCGAGTACGGCCGAGCGGTCCTCGAACGCTCGGCCCTCGACGTAAATCCAACGCAGCCAGTTCATGCTGCCCAGCAGTACGCCGCTTTGGTCCAGGGCGGCGACCAGCACGGCCTCGGCCTCGGACAGCGGGCGAACCGACTCGTAGGCCGCCAAACCCAACTTCCAGCCGGCCGGGTCGTCACCCACAAGGCTGCCCAGCAGCCGCGACACGTCGGCCGCGATCGTTTCGGCCCGCATCGCGCCGAAATCAATCAGCCCGCTGACTTGTTCCCCCTCGAACAGTACGTGGTCGTGCCAAATATCGCAAACGCAAGGCTGCACGGACGCCTTGATGCGCGAGGCTTGCCGCAGCATCGCCAGCACGTCGGGAGCGGCCTGGGGAAATAGCTCCACGAGCCGCCGCGCCAAACTCGCAATCTTGTCACCGGCCACTTCATTGGCCGCCGACTGATTCACGGCCAGCTTGATGGTCTCGTAGCCACCGGCCATGAGCGACTGCATTTGCTCCAGCCGGCGACCGATGCCCTGCGACACGACACGACCGCTCACGGGCAGCGGAAATGCCGCGGCCGCGCGGTGAAACTCGGCCAGAGTCACGAGCGCCGCGCGCAGCTTGGCGGGGCTGGGTGCAGTATTGTAATTGGCGACACCCGGCATCCACGGCGTCAGCTCCCAGAGATGGTCGTCGTGGCGGACATAGCCCGCATGGGTGCGCGTCTCCAGCGGCAAGGGCGCCAGTTTGAAACCTTCCTGGTCGACGTGCCACAGCACGGCCTGGATGAACTCCAATCGCTCGATCGGGGGGTGCTCGCGGGGCCAGCGTCGCAGGCACAGCAAACCGTGCGGCGAGTGCAGCCGCCAGAACATCGCTCCACTGAACCCGCCCGCGCCGCCAAGGAAATCGACCCGCTCAGGCTGGCACTCGTCGGCATAGGCGGCCAGGACAGGGCGGAAATCGGGTTCAACGGTCATCGCGTGCGAGTCCGTCAGCAATGAAGGGCAACGCCTGTGAGCTCACATGCGGGACACCGCCCCACAAATCCTGCCGAGGGATTATAGCCACCCACCCGTGGTCGTCACACGTCTTTCGGCGGGCTTACCAGAGCGGTCCGACGTCGGTGGTGGGGCCGGTCGAAACCCAGCCTCTGGGTGGTACGCTCTGAGCGTGTGGTCGGTAACTCAAAATCACGCCCTTCGTTCCTCAGTGCGTGCCACCGCGATTCGCTTGTGCCAAGCCTGCTAATGCTGTGGGAGAACCCCCGACTCGACTACTGCTGTTCCGTCACGGTCGGCGTGGTCGTGGCTGGCGGCGAATTGGCGGGTTGGTTGGGTTGCTTGCCCTGCTTGTCGCCATGCGGCTTGTTGGCACCGCCTTGCTGTTGCGGCGGTGGCGCGGCGCGCTTCGACCCCGGTTCGGCAATATTGCTCAACGCATCTCGAACGCGGGACTCGATCCCGTTGCCGACCTTCATCACTCGCACGACGGGACGCTGCGGCCGGGCCGTTTCGTCGAGTTGCTTGATCAAACCCGCGACGTCGGTAAGCAAAAACTGCGGGGCCGACACGACTACCATATTGGCCTTCGTATCAACGCCAACGGAGAGCATGCCCTTGAATCGCGGCGTGTTCTGCTTCTCGGATTCCGTATCGCCGCCGCCGAATAGGTAATAGCTAAACGGCGAGCGCGGTTCTCTGTCTCGCTGCTGTTGTTGCTGATTTGTTTGCAGCGCCTTATCGTTGGGACTGAGCAAGTCGCGATAGACTTCCTTGACGACCTCGGCGATCACTGCCGCCGTGGAATAATGGACCGGAATCATCTGCGTGCGGCGGACCGACTGCGAATCGGGCGGCTCGACGCGGTCGTAAAGATCGATCAGCCGCTCGACTTCGGCCAGTTGCGCGGCGTCGGCCCCTTGCACCAGAATTGTGTTGGTCACCGGATCGGGCACGAACTTGAGCGGCCGCCGCTTGGAAAGCCGCCCGCGGCTGGTGTCTTTTTTTTCCGGCTGCTCATCGTAAAAGTAATAGCGAGAAAAGGCGTCACCCTGCTTATTCTTCGAGTCGTCGTCGGAGAATACGCTCTGCAGCAACGTGGCGACATCTTTCGCGTAGGAATGCCGCAGCGAAAAGACGCGGCGATCGCTGGCTGCCGTGCGAACATTGGCGGCCAGTTCCATCATCCGCTCCAGCGCCAACGGATCTTGCGAGGTGATCACCAGTCCGCGGGCAGTTCGTGTGATCGAGACCGGGGATTGCGCGGACGCTTCGGAATTGCGCAATGACTCCGGCGCACGCCTCGCGGCGTTCAGTTCCGTGCCGGAATTAGGATTGCCCGCGGGAGCGAGTGCAGTTTGCTTGGGGAGGCTTGCTCCGGCGGCGGCGGGCTCCAGCGGACCATATCCCACCTCGACCGTGGCGACGAGCGCGGCCGTGATTGGTTTGGCAGACGCCGACTTTTGTGGCCCGGTTCGATCGCGCGGCGCATGCGTTACTTTTTCCTGGGTTGCACCCGGCTGTCCCGCCGGTTCAAACGTCGTGGGCTGGCCGTCTTGGGGCGCCTTGGCCGGTGACTTCACTGCCGGTTCGGTCGGCGAGCCTGTCGGTTGCCCTTTCAATGGCTCGGCCGGATCGATCTGGAGGGGATTGGGACCGACCGAGGGCCACAGGCGTCGGATCCGCTCCAGGAGTCGCTCGGTCTCGTCGCCCGGCGCGGCGGGAATGACCCGCAAGGTGTCGTCGGTCCGCTCATGTTCGGAGATTTCGCCGAGCTTGACGAGCAACTGGCGAATCTCTTCCAATTCCACCTTGTTGGCGCGCAACATCAGGCGATTGTTTTCTATGTCGGCCTCGACCTGGAACTTGTCGCCGTCTTTCTGCTCGGAGTCGCCGCGGCTGCCGCCGCCGCCGAAGTAGTCGTAGTACGAGTAGCGCGAGCGCTGGGTCTTGTTTTCCTGATTGCCGCGAACGAGGAACTCGATCGAGCCAGCCACGTACTCGGCGTCCAAACGCTTGAGTTGGATGACCTCGAATTGCCGGCCGCTGCCGTCGATCTTTTCGACCAATGCCCGAATCGTCACGTGATCGGCCAACGGGGCGCTGGCGATGATCGCTTTATTTCGTTGGTCGACTTCGAGCCGTGTCGTCGGATCGAGGTTTCCGAGGTCTTGCAGCACCTTGACGACTGGATCGGGATCGACGCCGGCCAGTCGATACACTTGCACGCGCGGCAGATTGGCCAACGCCGATTGCGGCCGCTCTTGCGGCACGTCGATGAACTTGATCGCTTGCTCGATGACGGCCAACTTGTCGGCCGTGGCATTGGCCAGAATGCTGTTTTCGCGCGCGTTGACCGCCAGCAAGACTTCGGACTCAGACTTCGGCCCGGCGGGGGGCTGCCCGCCCCCCTGTTGTCCTCGCTGTTGGGCCTCCATCATGGCTTGCTGTTGTTGCTGCTGTTGCTGCTGCATTTGCTCGGGCGACATGGGCGCAGCCGGTCCCTTGGGCTTGATGCCCAACAGCGAGTTGAGCGTTTGCACGACCTCGCCTGCCCGCGTGTGACGCAAGCGGAACTCGCGGATCTGAAAGTTCTGCCCGCTGGCCGATTGCTCCTCGGCCAACAGATCGCGCACGCGCCGCAAGTTGCCGGCCGTATCCAGCGCGTCGAGGCGGTTGGTCGTCTTCAAGGCCGACACTTTGCCGTAAGGGCTCAACAGCGGTTTGAACTCCTCGACGACGGCTTCGGCCCGCAGTCGATTCAAGTCGAAGAAAACCTTAACCAAATCGTAGGTGCCACGTTGATCGAGCTCCGCGGCCGTGATGCGCGGCACGAGACTTACGTCGAGCTTCTTGAGATTCACGACGATCAACATCTCGCCGTTGCGCAACAGCGAATAGCCACGCGCTAAAAGCGCGGAATTGATCAGGTCGCGAATCTCGTCGACCTTATAACTGCGGTGCGTGGTGAGATCCAAGTAGTCTGCCGGCGCTTCTTGCCAGTCGAGGCTCATGCCCGAGATTTCGGCCAGCCACTCGAGTACGGCCGGCCAGGGCTGCCCTTTGAAGCTGATCGAGATCATCCCGTTCTCGGGCCGGACCTTTAGCTCGTTGGGGTCGGCAGGCTTCGCCGGCTTCGCGGGCCGCAACGTCGGCGGTTTCTCGGGCGGCTTGTCGCCAGGTTTGTCTCCCGGTTTGTCACCGGGCTTATCGGGCGGCTTGTCACCCGGTTTCATCGGCTCCGCGGGCTTGTCGCCGGGTTTGCCCTCGGCGTGCGGCGTAGATGGAGTCGCTCCCGATGACGGAGCGGCGGCAGCCGGAGCGGCCGCCGGGACCACAATTGTTTTTGTTGCTTCCTGCGCTGTTGCCTGCGCACGAGGATACAAGACCACCGTGCATACGATAGTCAGCGCGCATACCGCATTGCGAAAATTGCAATCAGAAATGCCCCGTGGCCCTCGCCTCATAAGAGGCCTCTCATTCCTGTCCGGATTCGACAAGTACGAACCGCCGCCGCAGGCACGCGAATCCAGGCCGACGGCCCGAACTCCGCGCGCCACGTTCCACTTGCAACTAACACCCTCAGCAGAAATGCCGTACCTAGTGTACTTGGGGGCGGATCGGCGAAGCAAGCTGATTGTCAGGAAAACTGTGACTGCGAGCGTGCGGCAGCCGTCGGCAATGGCACGCCGCCAAGCGAGGGAGTATAGTCGACTGCGGGGAGTTCTCACGAAGAACCGCGGGGAGTATCCATCATGTTGGCCATGAACTCGGGATGGCGCAAGCCGGGCCGATATCTTGCAACACTAGCGACTGCCGGTCGAGCTTCGGTCGTCGCGATCGCTTTCGTTAGCGCGTCAATCATCAGCGCAACTGCCGCGGCGGCTGATGACAAACCGACGGACGCCGCCCCGACAAGCGGCGCGAAGTTCCTCGTCGGCGTCGCCACTCGAGACATTACCCCGAAAGCGCCCACGCCCATGTGGGGCTACGGCGATCGCCACGCCCTGTTGTCGCAAGGTACGCTCGATCCGCTCTACGCCAAAGCCCTGGTGATCGTCGCCGGCGACGCCAAGTTGGCCATCGTCGGCACCGACATTGGCCGCGGTCCGACGCAGGCCATGATGGCCAAGATTCGCAAGGAGCTGAAAGAAAAGGCAGGCATCGACTACGTCATGATCAGCGGCAGTCACTCGCATCACGGACCCGTCACCGAGTTGACCGACCGCGAAGGGCTCGGCAAGGGCAAGTTCGACGACGCCGTGAAGTATGCCCAAGAATTGCCCGACTTGCTCATCGAGGCCATTCTCGAGGCCGACAAGTCGGCGCGGCCGGCGCGGATTGGCATTGCCAAGGTGAACGTCAACTACAACCGCAACAGACATAGCAAACGCGAGCCCAAGCCCACCGACCCTATGTTGGCCGTGATTCGCTTCGACGACGAGGCCGGCAAGCCCATCGCGGTGCTCGTGAATTTTGCGGCCCATCCCACGATGATCAGCGGCGCGGTGCTGAAGTTCTCGGCCGATTATCCCGGCGCGATGAAGAAGAAGGTCGAGGAGAAGCTCGCGACCCACTGCGTGTTCATGCAGGGGGCCTCTGGCGACATGAGCGCCAACCCACCCGAGGGCGTTCGCGGCCACGAGCAATTCGGTCAAGCGTTGGCCGATCGAGTCATCGAGCTGGCCGACGGTATTAAGACTGCCGTGCCCACGAAGCCCGGCATCCAAGGCCGCACCGATCATTTCAACTTCGCGTCGCGTGTCGATTTCTCGAACCCGCTCATTGGGGTGGCCTACGGTCGCGCTTTCTTTCCGGAGCTGGTGCGAAATTTCGTCGATGAATTCCGTGGCGGGGTGACGCCCGAGTTGAATACGATCCTGCTCAATGGCCAGATCGCGCTGGTGGGCGGATCGGGCGAGTTCTTCTGCAACCACTCGAATCGCCTGAAGGAGCGCTCCTACGCCGAGCACACGCTGTTCTTCGGCTATTGCAACGGACACCATATGTATCTGCCGACGATCGAAGCGGTGAGCGAGGGCGGCTACGGGGCCGATCCTCCGGTCTCGCCGATTGAGATTGGCGGCGGCGAGCAAATCATGAATCGAGCGTTGATCAACATTTACACGATGCTGGGCAAGTTCCCCGCGGCGAAGCCAGCAGCGACGACCGCCGCCAAGTAGGTACCGGCCGCCGGACGGTACCTAGCGATTAAGTAACGGCAACCATCCCCAACAGGTTTGCGCGAACGAAGCGAGCTGATTCGCGGTTCGTCGGTAGGCAGCCCGAACTCGATACTCCAGGTCCCGCCCGGCGGTCGGGACCTACTTGGAACCTCTTCGTAATGGCCGATAGCGACGCAGCGCTGGACTGGGATGTAGTCGTCGTGGGGGCAGGCGCTGCGGGATTGGTCGCCGCCGAACGCGCTGCACACCGTGGCCGGCGCACGCTGCTGTTGGAAAAGAGCCGCAAGCCGGGCGTCAAGATCCTGATGTCTGGCGGCACTCGCTGCAATTTGACACATGCCACCGATTCGCAAGGCATCGTCGCGGCTTACGGACCGCCGGGGCGATTTCTACACTCCGCCCTGGCCGCACTCTCGCCGCAAGATCTGGTCGCGCTCGTCGAACGAGAAGGCGTCGCGACCAAGATCGAGTCGACGGGCAAGATCTTCCCGGCCAGCGACAAAGCCACTGACATCTTGGCCGCGTTTCTGACGCGATTGCGGCGCACGTCCTGTCAACTTGTATTGGGCGAGGCGCTGGTTTCGATCGTACAGCAGGGCGAAGGCTTCTGCCTCACGACTTCGCTCCGCAGCCTCACGGCCGGGCGGGTGATTGTCACCACAGGCGGACAATCGTATCCGGGTTGCGGCACCACGGGCGATGGTTTTCGTTGGGCGGTTGAGCTAGGTCATCGTCTCGTACCGCCGCGGCCAGCACTGGTGCCGGTGACCACGAATGACGCGTGGGTGCGGGACCTACAAGGCGTTACGATCCCCGACGTCGCCCTGCGCGTGATCGAGCCGCCGCCCGAGCCGGCAGCACCGCCAGCTAACGGCAATCCACCGCCGGCGCGAGCCAGCAAGCCCAAGTGTCTTGACGTGCGGCGCGGCTCGTTTCTGTTTGCACACTTTGGCATGTCGGGCCCAGTGGTCTTGGATTGCAGCCGCGCAGTCAGCGGGCATCCACGGCCCCACTCGCTGTCGCTCGAGTGCGACTTCCTGCCCGATGTGAGCGAAGCGGCCATCGATAACACGCTGCACGCGGCGGCCGGCAACGCAGGCAAGAAACAGTTGATCGCCATTCTGCCGGAAACATTGCCGCGGCGGCTCTGCGAAGCGCTGATGAACCAAGCGGAACTTACCCCCGAAAGTAAAGCAGCCGAGCTCAGCCGAGCGGGCCGCGCACGCTTGGCGCAGGCCATCAAGCGAACGCGGATTGCGATCAGCGGCACGCGGGGCTTTGCCAAAGCCGAGGTAACGGCCGGCGGTGTTGAACTGGCCGAAGTCGACTCGCGCACGCTCGAGAGTAAGCTCGTGCCGAACTTATACTGGGCGGGCGAGGTTCTCGACCTAGACGGCCCCATCGGCGGCTACAATTTTCAGGCCGCGTTCAGCACGGGCTGGCTGGCCGGTGAAAGCGTGTGATGGGTAAAGGCTGCTAGTACGATGAACGACGTCACCCGGATCCTCTCCGCGATCGACCAAGGCGATCCACACGCGACGGAGCAACTTCTGCCGCTGGTGTACGACGAGTTGCGGCGGCTGGCCGCGCAACGATTGTCGCACGAGAAGCCTGGTCAGACCTTGGACGCGACTGGCCTGGTACACGAGGCGTACCTGCGATTGGTCGACGGCGCTGGATCGCAGCGTTGGGATGGTCGCGGTCACTTTTTCGCCGCCGCGGCCGAAGCCATGCGGCGGATTCTCGTCGAGAGCGCTCGGCGGAAGAAGCGGCTCAAGCACGGAGGTGAGTTTCAGCGTGCCTCGGCCGACGAACTCGATGTCGTAATCGAGGCGCCGGTTGAAGAGATCCTGGCGGTCGACGAAGCTCTGGATCGACTGGCCGCGTCCGATGGCCAAGCGGCGCAAGTCGTCAAGCTCCACTTCTTTGCCGGTCTCACACTCGACGAGACGGGACGTCTCATGGGTATATCCTCGCGAACTGCCTATCGCGACTGGGCCTTTGCCCGCGCCTGGCTGGCCAAGCACCTCGATCCTGGCGACGGCTGAGCGGCCGGTGGATTCTAGATTTTTCGGGAATTCGTGGCAGTCTCGGGGGGCAGTCGTCGCATGGTAAGTTAGACGGCCCCATGACGGAGGCCAATGGACACACCAGAACATGAGTGGTCCCGCATGAGCAACTCCGATCCCGATCTGAAATCAATCTTCGGCCAAGCCATCGAGATCGATTCGTCCGACGAGCGGGCGGCTTATGTCGCGCAGGCCTGCGGCGACAACTCCGCGCTGCGGGCCGAGATCGAAGGGCTACTCAAGGCTTTGGACCAGGCCGGCGCGTTCATGCAGTCGCCCGCGGCCGCGCAGTACAACATTCCGGCCGACGCGATGACAGACAAGACGGCGGACTACGCGCCGATAAAAGAGAACACGGGCACGGTCATCGGCCCCTATAAGCTGCTGGAGCAAATCGGCGAGGGGGGTATGGGCGTCGTCTACATGGCGGATCAGCAGTCGCCGGTCCGCCGCCGCGTCGCACTCAAAATCATCAAGCCGGGCATGGACACCCGCCAGGTGATCGCCCGCTTCGAGGCAGAACGCCAGGCGTTGGCGCTGATGGACCACCCCAACATCGCGCGCGTGCTCGACGCCGGGGCGACCGACTCCGGCCGGCCCTATTTCGTGATGGAATTGGTCCGCGGCATTTCGATCACCGACTACTGCGATCAGAACAATCTGCCCGTCCACGAACGGTTGGACTTGTTCGTGCATGTCTGCCACGCCGTGCAGCACGCACACCAGAAAGGAATCATCCATCGCGATCTGAAGCCCAGCAACGTGTTGGTCACGCTGCACGATGGCCGGCCTGTCCCCAAGGTGATCGACTTTGGCGTAGCCAAGGCGACGAATCAGCAGCTCACGGAAAAAACGCTGTTCACGAACTTTGCCCAGATGGTCGGCACGCCGCTCTACATGTCGCCCGAACAGGCCGAGATGACCAGCCTCGACATCGACACCCGCAGCGACATCTATTCGCTGGGCGTTCTCTTGTACGAGCTGCTTACCGGCACGACGCCCTTCGACAAGAAACGCATGCGCGAAGCGGCCTACGACGAAATCCGCCGCATCATTCGCGAGGAAGAGCCGCAGAAGCCCAGCACGCGGCTCAGTTCCTTGGGCGCGACACGGACTGCGATTGCCGCGCATCGACACGCCGATCCAAACCGTTTGAGCCAGTTGCTCCGCGGCGATCTCGACTGGATCGTGATGAAGTCGCTGGAGAAGGACCGCACGCGGCGCTATGAGACGGCCAATGGGTTGGCCCGCGACGTGCAGCGGTATTTGACGGATCAGCCGGTCGAGGCTTGCCCCCCGTCGGCCGGCTATCGCTTTCGCAAGTTCGCACGGCGCAATCGGGTCGCGCTGATGACGGGCGTGTTGATCTCGTCGCTGTTGATCTTGGGCACGGTGGTCAGCACGTGGCAAGCGATCCGCGCGACGCGGGCCGAACGCGTGGCCGACATGGCGCGCGAAGATGAGGCCGAGCAGCGAATCGAAGCGGAAAAACAGCGCACGTTGGCCGAAGCACAACGCAACGACGCGAACGAGCAGCGACGGCAAGCGGAAGCAAATCTCCAGAAGGCCTGCAAAGCCGTCGATGAATACTTCACACTGGTCAGCGAGAGCACGCTCTTGGATGTGCCGGGTTTGCAGCCGCTGAGGAAGGAATTGTTGGAAGCGGCATTGCGCTTCTACGAGGGGTTCGCCACCGAACGGAAGAACGACCCGGCCGCGCTGGCCGACCTTGCCGTGACCTACATGCGTGTCGCGGAGATTTGCCACGTTACGGACCGCAATGACGACGCCATCGCGGCGATCGACAAGGCACTCGACACAATCGACCGCTTGCGTCGCGAGTTTCCCAACGACAGAGCTCACCACCGAAAACTTGCGGGATTTTGGAAGGGGCATCGGCGAGCGCAGTCTGGTACGGAGATGCCGAAGAATCCCCAAGCGGCCCTGGCGTCGCTGGTTCGACTCATTGACACGATGCAAACCTTGGCCACGGAGAATCCCGATGAGCTTCGCTTTCGAAGTGATATCGCGGCCCTCTGTTTTCGTACGGGCGATCTACTGATCTCCTTCCACCAGGCGGACGCGGGAGTGAAGTACTTCGAACGGTCGCAGGTCATTCTGGAAGAGTTGGTGCGCGATCGGCCCAACGTCCCGGAACACCGTGCTGATTTGGCGCGCGTGTATCAATATCTGGGCAGCAGCTTGCCCATTGTCGGTTACGGACTCGACGGCGAAGCGGCTTCCCACAAGGCCCTATCATTGCGTGAACAACTTGTCGCCGAATTGCCGAATGTGCCCCAGCATCGCGCCGATTTGGTCTTCAGCCTGGCGAAATGTGGCGGCATCCTTATCCAGCGCGAACCGGCGCAGGCGGAAATGTTGCTTAGGCGCGCGCGCGAATTGGCCAAATCGTTGGTGCGCGAATACCCCGAAAACGTCGTCTATCGCGAGCAATTGATGGCGGCGACAGCCGGATGGGTCGCATTCGCCGTCTCAAGTGGCAAACAAGATACCCTCAAGGAGGCGATTGGCGAACTTGAGGCGTTAGTCGCCGAACGCCCCAAGGATCCGCAGGTCCGCTATGACTTCGCAAATAAAATAGCGGAGATCGCCGAACAGATTCGCAGTCAGCCTGATTCCAGCGGCCAGCGAGAGGAGCTACACCGGAGATCGTTGGCGATAAGCTCGGAGTTGGTGAACGAATTTCCTCGGGAATCCAGGTATGCCGAGCAAACTGGGCACTCCTACCGCTATCTTGGATGGATCACGCTGGACGCGGGCCGGCCCAATGAAGCGCTCGAAAACTTCGACAAGGCGGCCGAAGTCTTTAAACAGCTCGCCGAAGTCGCAAAAAATGGCGGCTACTACGACGACTTCCAGGCCGACACGCTGCTTCAGCAGGTGGGCATACACGCCGCCGCCAAACGGAACGACGACGCCGAAAAAACCGCTCGCCAGGTCGTCGAGATGTACGATTCGCTCATCCGCGATTACCCGAACAATTCAGAGTATCGCAACAAGGCGGCCTACGTGCGAAGCAAGCTTGGCGAATTGCTGGCGCGACAAGGTCAGTGGGATGAGACGCTGGACTTGTACTTACAGGCGCTTGCAGCCGAGCCAAACAGTGGGGACTGGTTCGGCCGACTACTCGGCCTAGTGCATGGCCGTGCGGGTAGTTCGGATCAACAGGCGTTGATCGACAAAGCCGAACGGGCGTTGGTCAACGGCCCGCTCTATGTCGACTGGTGTGCCGTTCGTGGCAGGTGGACCGAAGCCGCGGCCGGATTTGAGAAGCGCATCGAAAGCAACCCAGAGAACCATTGGTCTTGGTATCAGGCGGCGTTTGTCTTCGCACAGCAAGGCGATACCGACGGATATCGCCGGCATTGCGAACGGATGCTGGCCCGCTTCGGCGACACGCAAGATCCTGGTATCGCCGAGCGCATCGCCAAGGCCTGTATGATATTACCGGCGCCCGCCGATCAAGTGACGAAGGCACGTGAACTGAGTGAGCGCGCAGTGATGAATGGTTCGAATCAATTGACGATTCGCTATTTTCAGCTTGCGCACGCGTTGGCCGACTATCGGGCCGGAGAATACGCCATCGCCCAGAAGTCGATCGACAAATGCCTCCATTCCGACAAAGTGATGACTGCCTACGGGATCGTCATGGCGCAACTGCTCGACGCGATGATCCAGGCTCGTCTCGGAAATGAAGAAAAGGCACATGATGCGTGGTCCCAAGCATTGCAATATTGTGCCGGCCTGCCACAACTCGAATTCGGTCAACTGCTCTTTTCGGGTGATTGGCACGACGGGATTGGCGTCGAACTGCTCCGTCGCGAGGCCGAACAACTCTTCAAAGGAACCTCCGGCGCCGACGCGACAATCGCGTCGGCCCGTGCGGCGACTTTCAACAATCGCGCCTGGCAACTTGCCGCGTCGCCCGAAGAGATTTGCCGCAACCCGACCCTCGCTCTCGATCTGGCACTGAAGGCCGTCAGTCTGGTGCCCAACCAAGCCCTGTATCGCAATACCCTCGGAGTGGCCCAGTACCGCGCTGGCAAATGGGAGGACGCGATCACGTCGCTGACGAAGGCCGACGAGACCGCGCCCGAAAAGTATCTTGCCTTCAATGGATTTTTTCTGGCGATGGCCCACTGGCAACTGCAACACAAGGATGAGGCCCGCAAACTCTACGACCAGTCCGTCGAATGGATGACGAAGAACCAGCCGACGAATGTCGAGCTCGTTCGCTTCCGCGCCGAAGCGAACGAACTGCTGGGAGTATCGAAGGGCACGCCAAAGAAAGATGAGGCGCAGCCCGCGGCCGTGTCTCCCTGACTTACCGCGCGATCACATCAATGTCATCTGGTGCGCGATGGTATTATCATCAACAGCGAGGCCCTCTATCAGCGCAACGCGAGGCCAGGCAACCGTAGGCCTGCGATGGCGGCGTGTCGCTGGGTTAGGTGCTGCCCAAGCTAGTAGGCCTGAACGACCTGCGTTTTTTCCGCAGCCAGGCCAGGCCCGCGAGGCCAATCCCCAGTAGCACGGCGCTCGTGGGCTCGGGAATGCTGATCGCCGGCGACTGCTGAAATGTCTGCGTGATAAACGACAAGGTCGGTACGCCGCCGTTCGATCCGGCCGCAAAGGCCAGGATATCTTTTTGCACGTACAGCGATTGGTACCCCTGCGCGAACGTGACCGAGTCCGTCAGTTTGTTCGTGCCCGGCGCAATGCTGTAGATGCTCATCGACGCCAGGGAATTGCTGGGCAAGAAGGTTTCCGTGACGCTGACGATACCGTTGCCACCCAGCACGGAGGGGTTGCCCGTCAGGGTCGCGCCCGTGATGGCGAAGTTTGGGTCGAGCACGGTCACGTGAAAGCCGAGCAAGGCATCGGATCCGCTGCCGCCCAAAAAATCGAGGAACGCGCCTTGGAATTTCAGGCCGTAGTCGCCAGCGGGGTCGACGTAGGCCAAAACATTGATCGTTGATGGATCGGGCATATCACCGGTCGACGAGTAGGTGAAGCCGTTGAACAGCTTATCGCCGACTTGGATCGACCCGCCATCGCCCAGCAGGGTCGAAAGCAACGTGGCCCGCGCGGGCGCAGCACTGCACAGGCACATCGTCCCCAGGACAAGTGCCGCGAAATATTGCCTCTTCATCTGTCCGTCTCTCTGTTTGCTAAGCCCGGTTGAAAATCGGAGAGCCTCTGGTCCACTGCGTCACGTTTCGGTTACCACTGCCGGACAAGCCAGCGGTGACACCTCGAAGTTCAATGGTTCATTCCTAAGAACGTCAGGGCATTCGGACCGCGCGTATCGCTAGCGCGGTGGTCACACGATGGTTGTTCTGTTCCCTGTGGTCGAGTCGCGAAGATAGGCATTCGAAAGCTACTCGCCGCCAATCGGCTGGGAGAAGCTGCGAACGAAAGACTCCTGACCACCTGACGTTCATGCCCGAGGGCAAAACGCGATGGGCACGACCACTCTCTCCATACTAATTACCGGACAGCGAAAGCAACTTCTCTATTTTTCACAATCGCTCTAATTTCGCAATGAGCGGCTGCTCTAGACGTCTCAATCGAGTAGTTATTACCGGCCGCATCGAAGTAATGCTTCCGATCAGTGCGTACGACCTTTGCCACCGAGCTACCACCAACCGCCTCGGTGCGGCGCGACGAGCATGCAGAGTTGCCATGAAGCTTGCCATTAGGTGGAACGAATAGCCGGCGAGGCCTTCCGCTGGAATAGAAAGCCTCGAAATTCATGCACATCGGTCGAGAAACGTCATATAAACCCGTCTTATTCACCCTGCCGTTTTAAAAGCGTGAAAAACATCGCGTGATTCGCGGGGTTTCATGGAGTGTGAGTGGCATTCCACGGACCCCCAGGAGATCACGCGATGGGTGAAGCACGAGCGTGGCTATTTGAGCCGAGTTTTAACCGCGCCGTCAAGGTACAGGCCAGCGACGAGCGGATTACTTCGGACGCGGGCTTTTTGTTGCTGCGCGAGGCCGATCACCGCCTGGGGCTCACGGAGTGGCTC
>Ga0163150_10002815_pt1 | contig 25737 bp, 18 predicted proteins | sample OliLakLV19P2IB_FD_148628 | JGI IMG/M metagenome (GOLD analysis project Ga0163150, IMG submission 148628) | Freshwater microbial mat bacterial communities from Lake Vanda, McMurdo Dry Valleys, Antarctica - Oligotrophic Lake LV.19.P2.IB | ecosystem: Environmental > Aquatic > Freshwater > Lake >...
CGGCTCCTCTCAAGGGGCAATCACTCTGGGGTCGCCCGGTGCGTGAAAGACGCACGCCGGTAAATGTGGGGAATCAACCCCACCGCGACAACGGGGAGGGGCTGGCCTTCGGCCTGCCCCTTACCCACTTAGCTTCGGCTCTCGGCTATTCACTCGAGTGAGATAGGCCTCGAAGTCAATGCACAGTCGGCCAGCGTCGAAGACTCGCTTGGTTCCGACTTCATTTCGCTGGTGTCGGAGCATCGTCCGGACCTTCTGGGTGAATTCATCCAACACAAGGATTTCAGGAAATAGTCATGGGCTCCTTCCACGGATCGAGTGGCCGCAAGAAGGACTTTGTCTGGAGCGACGCGAGCGAATGGCGCGAATCATATTTCCAGCGAAGATTTCGGAAGGCGCCGAGACCGACGCCTTCCTCGTTGCAGATAGCGGAAGGCAAAACTTGCCCTAGAAAACCAGCCTCAGTCCAAACTGCATCACTCGGGGGCCGCCAATCGTGTTGAGGATCTTCCCAAAATCAGTTGCGTCCTGCAGGTCATTACCGGGCGTGGCGAAGTTGACGTTGTTGAAGGCGTTGAAAACGTCCCAACGGAACTCAAATGCCAGCGACTCTTTGAGGGTTGTATTCTTAGCCAGGCTCACGTCGAAGCGCTTTTGCGAATTGTTCCGCAGCACGTTCCGGCCCAAGTTGCCAAAGCCTCCGAGAGGCGATCTCAGCACCGAAGCATTGAAGAACTGCTCGGTGGGATCTGCGCCTTGCTGCTGGAGCTGGTCCAGTGTCCCATTGATATTGGGGCGACCAAAACCAAGACGATAGAGCCCGCCAGAGCCACGTGTGAGCGATGTGTATTGCGAAACGTTTGCGAGTTCCGGTTCAGCAGAAAAGATGCTGAAGGGGCTGCCTGATTGAACCTGAGTGAATCCAGAGAGGCTCCAGCCTTTGATCCAACGGGAGTTGGAACCACGCGTGGGTAGTTCGTAGACGAAGCTTGCACTCAAGCGATGGCTACGGTCGAAATCGGACACAGCTCGGTTCATGGCCAGGTTTCGTTGGTCGCCCTGAACCACGAAGCCGGCGTTGGGAACATCCGGTTTGCCTCCGCCGGCTGTGCTGCCGGGATCGGACGAGTTGTTGTCGATGCTGCGCGACCAGGTGTATGACGTATTGAACTGGAGACCACGAGACATTCGCTTCGTCAGGTTTAGCTGGAGCGCGTTGTAAATGGAGTTTGAAGAGGACTGCAAAAGCACCGCTTCTGGAATGTTAAAACCCATGATCGGGCCGCGTGCTTCAAAGCCAAGCACGTTGCCGGCGGGATTCGACAGGTTGTAATCCAAGGCACGGCCCGTCACTGAGTTGGGAAACCCAAACGCAACCCCTGCTCCGCGCTCCTTAGCCGTCGATCCAGACTTCAGCGGGCCACGCAGGATGTTCGGGTTGCCGGTGAGTTGGAGTTGCTTCTGATACGCCGCGTCGTACGACCTGACGAAGCGATCGAAGACGTGATCTGGAGTGCCTGAATCGTTCATGTCGAAACTTTGGTTGAACGCGGTCGCCTGCAGTAGCTTAGTGCCTTTGGTGCCGACGTAACGGGCTTCGAACAGCACATCTTTGGCAAATTCGTACTGAATTCCCAGGTTCCACTGCTGCACGTAGGGCGTTCTCAAATCGCGGTCGATGGCTCGAAACTCGAAGGTCTCCGCCACGTTTCCCAAGGCTGGAAGCCCGGTAGCGAGATCGGCTGCGTTCAACGATCCGTCAGATCCTCGCGTCACCGGCGTGCCATCACGAATGGTATAGGTGCCGTTGGCATTGTATTGGATGCGGTTCGGCAGGTAACTTCGAAACGGATAAGTAGGGTCTTGCTGGGAGAATGCCGTGCCAAGCGGCACCCGGCCCGTGGGTGCCGTCACTTCCACTTCGCGTAAAAACGGGTAGTTGCTGAACACGGTATTAATGAACGCGGCTGAAGGCCGGTCGAAGAAGAAACCATATCCACCGCGGAGCACCAGCTTGTTGCTATCGAACGGCGAGTAGGCAAAACCAAACCGCGGCGCCAGATTGTTCAGGTCCTGGCCGCGAAGAGTGTGATTGTTGTCGGCCTTGATAGAAGTTGCAATGGATTGGTCGATAGCGGCGAATCCGGTGTTCTGCACATTATTGGGAACGATGAACGCATTTGCCGGATTTTCCGTGTTATTGATGGCCTCGAAATCCACGTTGCCAATCCGTCCAGCGCGCTCGGTGGGCCAACCGAACCAATCCCAACGGACGCCCAGGTTTAGCGTCAGCTTGCGGCTCACCTTCCAGTCGTCGGCCAGGTACCAACTGAGGTCGTTCATGCGGAACCGCTTGTCGGTAATACCGAACTGAGTGTCCCCCTCCGTTCCGAAGCCAGCCAGAAACTGGGTGAAGTTATCGAACTTCTCAAACTCGGTGGCTTGCTCTTCCGGAAGATTTGTATTGAAGAAATGGCGCTTATACTCGCCACCAATCCGGACATTGTGCGCCCCTTTGATCCAGGAAACGTTGTCGGCAAAGCTGTAGGTCTTCTGGTCTCTCAAATTGAACGAATCGTTTGGACCCCCCCAGGAAAGATTCTGCAGGAAGTTGCGTCCGACGTAGTGTCCGAGCCGGGTCGTGGCGTTGCTCTTGTCGTAGAAATTGGCTGGGTTAGGCACTCCGATGGAATCGTTGGTAATCGCCAAGAAGGGATCATCTTGCCGCCGGGTATTGTTCAGGAAAAACAGTCCAAACCGGGCTTCGTTAATCAACGTGGGCGTGAATGTGCGCACGTCGTTGATGGCCAAAGTCCTATTGCGGTCGTTTCGCAGCAGCGTCACTGGAGACGCCAGGCTTGAGGGGTCAGGGAAGGGATCGAATCCAGGAAAATTGGCAAAGAAGAAAGTACCGCTGAGCCGATTGTTCACACCAAACTGGTGGTCGATCTTGGCCGTGAATTGATCCTGCTGAAACTCAGCGGGTGAGACATTCCGCTGGCGGATGAAGGGATTTCCCCCTGTGAAGCCACTGGCCGTCGGGTCATTGCCTACCCGTGTGCCATTGGCCCGCGGACCGGGAATGAAGAAATCACCCGTCACCGGGTTCTTGATGTTCAGAAGACTTAAAGCAATAGGGGAGATCTGCGCCTCTGTCAAAGGAAAGGCAGAGTTCAAGGTCTTGAAGGCGGAAACAATATTGGAGGCCGTTCGCTGTCCGCTGATCAGACTGAGAGCTTCGGGCAATACGGGCAGGCTCTGAGCTGTGGGCACAAATGCCGTGCTGGCCTGGGTGCGCTGATAGCCGCCGAAGAAGAAGGTCTTATCCTTGACTACCGGGCCGCCGAGCGCGAAGCCACCTTCGTTGCGGCGCGCGCGCGGCTTGTCGATCCCATCCTTGTTGAAAAAGAAATCGTTTGCGTTGAACTTCTCATTCTGAACATACCAGTAGGCAGCACCGTGAAGCTGGTTGGTGCCGCTCTTGGTGATCAGCTGAAAGTTGCCGCCGCCCGAGCGACCCGTGGAGGCATCGTAAAGGCTGGTTTGCAGTTTGACTTCCTGTAACGTTTCTGGCGCCGGCGAAATGTTGTCGGTGAGCGAGCCTTCATTTGACGTCAGGTTTGTTGCGTCCACTCCGTTGAATTGCAGGCTCGTGCTGGTTGTGCGGGTTCCGTTCACGGAAGGCGAGATGTTGCCGTTGCCGTTGCCCAAGACTGGAGGCAGGTCGGCGCTGATCCCGGCTTCGGCCGAAAGCAGGTGCGTGAAGCTGCGGGTGGACGTGGGTACCTGCAACAGCTCCTGGGAAGAGATCTGGCGATAGGTGGAAGCCGTATCAGGGTTGACCAAGAGCACGTTTTCAGTAACAGTTACCTCTTCTCCGGGTGCTGCTTCGACTTCAAGCTGGGCATCAATGGTTCCAACGACTGCAGCTTCGACGGCAACCCCTTCCTTCGTCAGCTTCTTGAACCCTTTGATTTCGTAGGTCACGTGATAGCTTCCGACCGGCAATCCCGCGATTGTCCAGCGGCCCTCCCCGTCTGATGTGACTGTACGATTCAGACCTGTGCCCACATTCCTGGCCGTCACCGCCACACCCGGCATCACCGCGCCTGATGTGTCTTGAATCACGCCCGTCAACCTGCCAGCTGGGCCCGACTGCGCAATAACTGCTGTTGGTAAGATCCAACTCGCGATGAAAAGGAATAACGGTAACCCGCTTGTAATCGCCTTGCTGAAACTCATGATGTTTCCTCCGTAGCGTCTTTAAGCGACAGTGTTTTAGGAAATAATGGTTTGAATGTCTATCAGCAGCACCAAAGGGCAAAACTGAAGAATGTTAAGGCAGTTCCAATTAACAAGGTGTTACATCGATGTTGAATGTAAGTGAATTGTCCACAAGCAGCAGTTGCGGCCTAAAAGCAGACAAACCAAGCTCCGCCCAACCTGGACTGTGCCAGAACGACACGAGAATGAGGGGGGTAGATTTCGCAAAGTCTCTCGTAACTATTCTGAAAACTGTGTCTTCAGACACAGCGTTCAAAGGAACGAGATATTAGGCAGTTCGGATTAACACGATGTTACATCGACATTAAGTCAGAATGAATTATTGAGGAACAGAGATGATCGTTGGGTAGCGAGTCAATTTGAAAAATTGACCCGCTACCGAATTGCATCGTTGAGAAACCGGATCCCTTTCTAGTCACTCTTCTTCACTTTGAATCCCGAGATCTTCAACAAAGCCCCGAAGCCGGAATTGCGGTGCTGGAGATGGACGTAGGCGTTCTCTCCACTGGCGTCGAAGATGATCCCCGTGGTCTCCGAGTCTGTGTCTTTGAGCGACAGTATTTTGATCGCACCATCACTCTGGACGTTCCGGTCGGCGCCGTCGCGAAGCAGCAGCCAGATATCGTTGCCGCGAAGCTCCTGCTGGCCGTTAAGCTTTACCACCTCTACCTCGCCGTCCTCGCAGACAGCCAGATTTCCGGTCTTCGGCTGGAACGCAAGGTTGTCGAAAGTGGTTAGCGTCCGGATCACCGGCAAAAAACCGCGTCACCAAAGGAACCGCACCGCTGGCAGCTCCGGGCGCGGGATCGTCAACCAGAGACAGGATTTCACCGTAGTTCGCGTTATTCTCCACCACGCTAGATTCCCAAACGCCGCCAACGATTCTCAGGGGGCGCCGATCGCCATTGCCGAGACGTCCGGGGCTTTTAGTTGAACTCCAGCCTCGATAACGAAAAGACACCAACACAACTGACAGCGACCAAGGGCAGCGGCTCTGCCATCGTGTGTGAGCCAGCGTGAAGATTCCCCGCAGACAGAGTTTTTTCTCCTTGTGGCTTCGTGCCTCACTGTGAACGTGGGAGTCGACATCCGGACGACGACCGGAGGTTGCCACGCATACGCGACAGCATCTCCAGCGGACCAACACAGCGCTGTTATGCCGAAGACCCGCACCCAACATGGTTGGCACACTCCACTTTTTCTCGCGAACCCAAGACAAATGGCATTGACAATAAAAGTTGTCAATGATCTAATGACTCCATGCTCGACGTAGAAGTCATCGATGATCCTGCGGCTGCCACGGTGGCACTGGAGCCCGTCCGGAGCCGGCTGCTGTCAGAATTGGCGGAGCCAGCTTCCGCTGCGACGCTCGCCGCGCGTCTGGGCATCGCGCGACAGAAGATCAACTACCATCTGCGAGCCCTCGAGTCTCACCATCTGGTGCGGTTGGCTGAGAAGCGCCAGTGGGGCGGCCTGACAGAACGATTGATGATTGCGACCGCAGCTTCCTACATCGTCTCCCCAGGCGCGATGGGGCCGGCCGCCGTCGCTCCCCATTCGCACCGCGGAGCAGACCGTCTTTCGGCGAGCTATCTCATTGCCCTGGCGGCCCGCGTTATTCGAGAGGTCAGCAGTCTCCTCCGCCGTTCGAGGGAACTCGACAAGCGCCTGGCAACTTGGTCGCTGGACACCGAGATTCGGTTCCGGTCGGCTGCGGATCGCGCTGCCTTCGGTGACGAGCTGACCAAAGCCATAACGACACTTGCGGCGCGCTACCACGATGCGTCAACCCCAGGCGGCCGCGCCCATCGCTTAGTGGTCGTGGCGCACCCTTTGCTGCACGAGCCTCGTGCCAAAGAACCTTCATGAACGGGAGAACTGGTTCCCGGTTGTTTCCAGGGTGAAAGGCTTGTTCGAGAGTAGTAAACGCTGCTTTAGGCAGATTACAAACGGAGGCTTTAATGAAGATCGTAAAGCGAATCTTAATCGGCGCAGCAATCCTTGTTGCAATTCCATTGATCGTCGCGCTGTTTGTCAAAACAGACTTTGCTGTAGAACGCGAAGTCATCATCAATAAACCCAAAAACGACGTCTTTAACTATGTCAGGCATTTGAAAAACCACGAGAACTTTAGCAAATGGGCAACCCTAGACCCGCAAATGAAGAAGGAGTACAGAGGCATCGACGGAACGGTGGGGTTTGTTTCAGTTTGGGAAAGCGAAAATCAAGAAGTTGGCAAGGGCGAACAAGAAATCAAGAAAATCGCCGAAGATGAAAGAATTGACGTTGAAATAAGAATGCGGGACCCCTTTCAGTCAACCGACCCGGCTTACTTAACAACAGAAACCGTTGCAGGCAATCAAACAAAAGTGAAATCGGGATATCTTGGAAAGATGATTTATCCAACGAACTTAATATGTCCTTTCATAGCACAGAAGATTGGCAAGGACATCGAGACGAGCTTAACGAACCTCAAAGCAGTTCTTGAAAAGCAATAACCCGACCTAGCTTTGCTGAAAAGAGACCGAGCTGCTCACAGGGCAGGGAACACGGGTGCCTTGACTGTTCACTTGTCGCATGAACCTTGCATTAACCTGAATTCCGAAGTCGAGGATCTTCGATTTCGCGCCAAACAAAGTAGGGCAGGCTTTCTAGCCTGCCGGTTCGCCGGAGTTTCCAGTCCGGCATCGGGGCGACTGGAAAGTCGCCCCAACTGGCAGACAAGAATGCCTGCTCCACGCAAGCAGCCTTGCAGCATCGCTGGCCAACTTCGGAATTCAGGATTAAGGAGCCATCATGAGTGTAAAGACAGATGCATCTGGACGCCGTTTCGTCGAAGTCGAAGTTGAGGTCCCTGGCACGCCCGAGGAAGTCTGGCAGGCCATCGCGACGGGCCCAGGAGTCTCGTCCTGGTTCGTTCCGACCGAAGCGCGCGAGGACGGCACCGTAGTGTCGCACTTTGGTCCGGGGATGGACGCAGTCGCAACCCAGACGGCCTGGGATCCGCCTCGTCGGTTCGCGGGAGAGGGAGAATTGGGGCCGAACGCTCCGAAGATGGCCACGGAGTGGATCATCGAAGCGCGCTCCGGGGGCACCTGCACCGTGCGTGTCGTGCACAGCCTGTTCGCGAGCAGCGACGATTGGGACGATCAGCTTGAGAGCATCGAAAGGGGTTGGCCCGACTACTTCAGCATCCTCAAGCTCTATCTTCTGCACTTCCGAGGCCAACCTTGCTCGAACCTTCAACTCATGAGCTTTGCCCCTGAGCCCGTGTCCAAGGCGTGGGACGTGCTGACCAGTTCGCTCGGCCTCGCGGACGCCACTTTGGGCGAGCGGCGGAACACACCTCCCGGCATGCCGCCACTCGCCGGTCTGGTCGAACGGATAGGCGAACGCGGGCACCCTCACCAGTTCCTTCTCCGACTCGACGAGCCGGCGCCCGGCATCGCCCACCTTTTCGCTCTCCCCATGTGCGGCCAAATTTTCGTGGTGATCCGTTTGTACCTGTACGGCGACCGGGCACCCGCCGCCGTGCTGCGCGACGAGCCTTTGTGGCGCACGTGGATGAATGAGCATTTCCCCTCCGTCGGTGACCCGGGCAACGTCGGCTAGTTCGTCGTCTTATCCTAAGTAACGCAAGTGTGAGATTCCCGAAAACGTTGCCACTTTTTTCCTAAGGAGAACATCATGGCCAACAACCGCATCGTCCACTTTGAGATTCCCGCCAATCAGCCGGAGCCGCTGACCCAATTCTATAGCGACCTGTTCGGCTGGAAGTTTCAGAAGGCTCTGATCTCTGGGCCGGAGTATTGGCTCTGCGACTCCGGCTCGGACGGGCCGGGCATCAACGGAGCGGTGATGCAGCGGCAAGACCCGCAGCAGCCGTGGATGAATTACGTCGACGTGGCAAGCATCGACGCGGCGATCGAGAAGGCGACGAAACTCGGCGCGACTGTGGCGTTGCCCAAGATGCCCGTACCGGGCGTCGGGGCGGTCGCGGCCATCGTGGATCCACAAGGGAACATCTGCGGATTGTGGGAACAAGCTGCGCAGCAGCAGATCCCAACTTAGTACACCGTTTCAGAAATCTAAATCGGTTACAGCCACGGGTTCCGCTTGGGGCGTCACCCGTGGCTATTCAAATTGATCCCCTCCGGAGATGCTGTAAAGCTGTGAGCAAAATAGGTGATCGAATTTATGAAACGCACTACTTACTTAGGCTTTGCGGGTGGGGCGCTCCGGCGCACGCTTGAACGAACGCTTGTTCCTGGGGTTTCTACGATGGTCCCGCTTTTTCCAAAAAGGGACGCCGCGCCTTTTTACGGCAAGGGGTCGGAGTGAAGACCCCCTCTTGATCTCCCCCTTATACGCTTCGCAAGGGGGAGAAAGTATTCCTCCCCCAGAACGCGCGCAGGAGCGGGCGTTTCACTCTTGAGGCCTCGAATATTACTTTGTTAGGTTCGGGGGGAATTGCTGGGTGAGTTTACGTAACCGAGTAATACTCAGAACGGCCCGATTCTTTCGTTCTTGCACTATGGAATCGCGAGCTACGGCTTGACCTCGGTTTCCAGCTCCTGCTTCGTGACCTCCCGAGGCGAGAGGTCCGCTTTCTCATCGCGGCGTGCTTTCTCCGCGCGCAAGCGTTGGAACTCGTTTAGCGCTTTCTGTTGTTCAGCTGATCTGCCCAGTGCTCTGTAAACTTGCGAAAGCTGATACTGGGACACTTCGTTCTCCCGATTCAACGAAATCGCTTTCTGCAGATGGGGCAACGCCAGGTCCGGTTTACCCTGCGTGATCAGCACTCTGCCCAAGCCGATCTGGGCCTCCTCAAAATCGGCATCGTGCTTCAAGGCGAGCTCAAAGAATTTTACGGCGCCATCGAGTTGGCCCGATCGGCGATAGATCTCTCCAGCTTCATAGGCAGCATTTCCATTGGTTGGGTCCAACCGATATTCCTGCTCAAACTCCCTCAAAGCCTCTGCCTGAGCCTCTGGTTGCGCAAGCGCCAGCAACGTCCGGCCCAGACGAAAATGAACGCCCGGACGACTCGGATCGAGTGCCAGCACGGCGCGGTACTCTCGGACTGCCAATTCGTGCTGTCCTTGACTCTCGAAGGTCTCACCTGCAGCCTGGCGCCTCCAGACGGATGTCGGCGCCACTTCTGAAAGTTTCCGCAGCATCAGGTAAGCAAAGTTCGCGTAAAGGCGGCTGCCGTGGTAGAGGATCTCTGGATCGTCCGGGTAAAGCCGGTTCAGTTCAAGCGCGATCTCGACTGCCTTGTTATCCTTTTGCAGGCCCGTGTAGGCCCTTTGCAGTTGAAGACCAGCCAGACGCTTGAGCGCAGGATCAGCCGACCGTCGAAACCCTTTCTCGAGCCCGGGCAGTGCTTCGCTGTAACGGCCCAGTTCCGATAGCGACATTGCCAGCAGGATATCCGCATTGGGCAAAGCCGGTTTAAGCTTCAAGGCTAGGCGCAAGGCTGGAACAGCCTCGGCAAACTTCCCCTGCTGAAAATAGATAAGGCCGAGTTTGACGTGGACTTCAGCGACACCAGAATCCAGTTCTCGCAGCTTCGCATAAGCCTTTTCCGCGTCTGCATATCGCCCCTCGGCCAGTGCTTTCTCGCCGTCTTGAAAGTATTGCTGCAGCCGGGTGGCATCAGTCTGCTGCGCCAAGAGGCCAGAGCCAGAAAGCAACAAGATGACGACTAAGGTACGCATAGACCTCTCTTCTGTTCAGCAGGCTGGTGCTTAATTAACCAAGAGCCGTTCAACAGACGTGAGTGACATCAATCCGGAGCAGCTTGCCCAGTTTCTCGATTCGTTCTGCGATGTGTCCGACTCCGACCGCACAGTGATGAACCGGCCAGCATCGGCTCCAATCATTCACGAAGCGGCGTGCCCCGATGGGAAAGCGATATCGGCTGTTGGTGTTGCCAATCTCGAGAATCGGGCCCGCTACAGACTCACCTTCAGCCACCAGGAAACTCAGGGAGCCGCCGCCTTTTTCGACAACAGACAGCAAAGTGACCGGCCCGTGTCGCACTGACATCTCGATGGAGAGTCCTTTCCCAACCTTGCCGTGATAGACCTGAAACGGGCGCACCTTGATCTTGCCTTCGGCAAAAGCGATATGTCCAGGGCCATCGTGTCCCATCAGCACAACGTCGTCATTGAAATCAATTGCGTAGTATTCAGTGAAAGAGCCGCCCGTTCCAAAAGCGTCCAGGATCTTCATGGCCTGGGCGTTCTTCACTTCATATTCCCCGGCCACGGGGATGCCTCGGGCAGTCAGGAGGGAGTTCCCCAGGATGATCGAGCTGATCGCTTCCGTGTTCTCAGAGTTACCGGTACCGCTGTGACAGTAAGCGAGAGATCCCAGATCATGATCAGAGACTAGACGATCGAGGGCTGCCGATGTGCGCGCAGCGCATTCAAGCTCCAGTGACGAACACTCCGACTGGACATCGAATACCGTTCGAAACTTCAAAGCGCGATCGTGAATTTGACCGGCTGTCACCTCGCGGCGCCGCGCCGCCAGTTCATCGACCTCAAGAATTTCCATATGGCCGCCCAGGGCGGCGCACTGAAGGGTCAAGTCGGTATAGATATCCAGCATGCCGCCGTAGTAGTGCCCCATCAGGCCAGGCGATTGTGAGCCATCACGTGAGCGACACGCGCTGCCTCGGTCCAGTCGTCCAGTTCTTCCCAGCACTGCGGGTCTTCATAAAAACATTCACGCAGGTTTCGAACTGGCAGTGAGCGGGTGGAGCGGGCGCTCCGACGCACGCCTGAAGGAACGCGCGCGGGAGCGCGCGTTCCCACCCTTGGAGCTAGCTAGGTCGGCAAGAATGACGTGACCATTTCCAGAAATACTTGAACAGCCGGAGGCGTTGAACCCGATATCCCGCTGGATGTCATGGCCAGGGGCCGGCCGGGTTGGAGACCAATCCGGGACGTCAACGTCTCTTCGTCCTCTGCGGAACGCTCACGCCCACCGTGGGCGGCTTCATGAGCCCATAGTCAAGAACGTCATACTCCGCACCTGCAGGCTGATGTTCAGGGAACTCACTCCAAGCTGCTGGCCAGGCTTTCATTCGAGGCTTGGCCGGGTGATGAAAGGGCCCGAAAACGTTTCTGGGCGTTGAGACGACTTGAACTTCCAGAGCGTGTCTTCCGGCAGTAACGGGGTATTCCGCCACGTAAGGCGCCCAGCCCAATACCGTCGGCGGTTGCCCATCCAACGAGATTGTGGCCACGCTTCCTTCCCATTCACCCAAGTCAACTCGCAACCGACTGCCGCCGGTGGGCACGGTCACTTCGGTATGGTAGCGCACCGAACCGGAGAAAAATGGCAATCCCTGTTTGGCCCAGGAGCCGAATTGTGTCGGAACCCGTTTCGTCAAACGAAAGCCCCTTTCGGAAGCCGACACTGTGAAGGTGCCGCGCAGGTAAATATTCTCCAGTTCCATGCGTACATCAAAGGGCTGCCCGGTGATCTTCAAGAGATTTTCTCCCAACCGGACAATTCCTCCAACTGCAATACTGCGAATTCTGGGATCCAACCAGCGAGAGCCTTGCGTATATGACAGCATTTCGCCATTGAGGCTGATCCGATAAAGTTCGGGCAACTCCAGCGCCAGTTCCAAGCCCTGCAGCACTGTCGAGTCTTCCACTCGAAAACGAAAATCAGCCACAAAACCGGAATCACTCGGGAAGGGACCCCGGTCAAACACCCGAGTCTTGAACTGTACGGCATTGTCCCAAGCAGGCCGGTCAAAGCCGTGCATTTGCCAGAGCAACCAGTTGGCTTTCCAGGTGTTGATGTCGGAATACCTGCTTCCAAAGAGGGAGAGGTCACAGTAGTCCAGCACCAGGACATTAGGCGAGTCCGGACTGATCTGCCAGGGGGTTGTCTGAAGAGCCGTGAACTGCTTGAGCTCCGCCTTGGGGGCCGGTGCTTGCTGGACCTTCTTCACCACGAGCATTTCCGAACCTGCCGGAGGCAAGTCGAGGTCAAATCGCAGAGTGCCTTCTCCTGCGGGTTGGAAGAAAGCTGCCTCAATCCTGCCTGTGGTCGAATCCCACCGTTCCAGGCTGCCGCCTTCTACGACGACCCTGGTCTTCGCTCTTCCCAGACCGGTATTGGCAAAGAAGAGAATACGATCTCCGCTGGGCAAGATGCGTTCGTACAGACCCACATTCTGGAGAGGCGGATTCAGCTCCACTCGTGGCTTCAACCGCTCGTGAAGCGGTGCCAGCAGCCTGGGCCCATCCGGCACGAAATGCCATTGCTTCGCAAATCGCTTTGCCAAATCCTTCACCTGCTCGCTGGCTCGGCCATCCACAAAGCCAGCCGGCTCGGAAAGCGCCAGGACTTCGCCGCCGGCTTCCAGGTATCTCGCCAGCAAGGGAAGGGTTTGATGACGCACGTTGATCATATTGGACGGCCAGACGAGCAAATCATAGGTCGCCTTGCCGACCGTGAGCCTTCTGCCTTCGATCTTTCCAAACCATTCCAGAATGTATTCGTCGGCGAGGTCAAAATCGACCTGGTGGTCAGCCAGAAACTGGACCGTCTCGCCGTAGTCCTTGCGGAGCTTCTCCAGTTCCGGGGTTGGGCCGTCGCGCCGGGCCAAAAGGAACCCGCTGGTCGTGGGTTCCAGCAAGAGCAGACGATTTGGAGAAACGCCGCGGCTCAATGCGTAGCTGACTCGCCCCAGATAATCACCATGGAGTTTGTAGTAAGGCCACCAAGGCGACACGTCGGAAAAACTTTGCGGATGGTCTCGCTTGCGCGCGCCGCGCACCGTGGAGAAGGCCAGATGCTGATCAATGAAGTTGATGCCATGAACCAGCAGCCAGTCCCCAAAGCGTTTGTAGTGCTCAAAAGTGCTGTCCCAGCCTGCAACCCCGTAGGCCTCGCAAAAAGCCCGCCGGCCCAACTGGTGGGCCACGCTGGCCACTTGCTTAATCGTGAAGAGCATGTGGGGATCGGAACCCCGCGTTCGGATCCCGGCCCCCTCCAGCATGTCGATGCCGGGCACGTGCTGGTAAGCGTAAAGCGATGCATCGGCGGGACTGATCCAGGGATACGGCCACTCATGCTCCATCCAATGGCCCGTAAATTGAAGATTATTTCGATCGCACCATTGAAACATCGGGCGGAAGTAGTTCTCCTTCCAGAGATCGTGCAGAGTCTGCCAGTAATCGAAGCGAACTTTCTGGAAGTCCGCCACGTCCCAGTAGAGCGACGCAAGATGGTCCGCCAGATCGTAGCGACAGCGTTTCTGAAATTCGGCCAGCGTATTTCGACTCAAAGGGAGGGCACGCGGAGCGGCGTCATAAGCGCCACTGGTCGCAATCAGCGGTTCATCGTCAAAGACATATTTCACGGTCTTTCCAAACTGCTCCCCGATCTGCTTCTTGTAAGGCTCAAGCGTGGTTTCCAGGAACAACGAGGCGGTTTGCGGGTTGGTCAGATCGACGTAAGGGAATCCTCCCGTCCAGGGATTGCCGCTGGCCCGGCGGAGACGAAAGGTTAGCAACGATTCCCCGGCGGCCAGCCGCGAAGAAGAATGGATTCTCCGAACCGAGCGAATCTTTCCAGAAGTTTCCCTTTCCACAACAAAAGCTGAAACGAGATCCGCTCCACTAAAGTTCACACGCTCAGCATCCCCGCTGAATTCGGCCTGGACAAATTGCGCGGCAGTATCTGGTGCGCGGGCGGGGACATGTCCGCCAGAAAACCCTGCCGGGTAGCTGTTCTCATCATAGATATTGACCTGCAGGCCTAACCGCTGTCCCTCCTCCATTGCGAGCTTCCACAAGCGGAACCATTCCGGCCCCAGGTATTCGGTCATCAATCCGGGACGGGGATGAATGAAAACGCCGCCTATCCCTTGTTGTTTGAACTGGGCCAACTGCTCCTTGAGACGCGGCCACTCCAAGGCATCGTTCCACACCCACAGCGGCATGGAGCGAAATTCCGAGGGTGGGTCAGCAAACGCTGACCTGAGTTGATCGGGCGTTTCAGGGGAGGAACCAGAAGGGAGGGATTGAGGATTCAACAACAGCTCGATTTCTTCGACTGCCGACTCTTGCCCGGTTGAAAGAGCCGCCAGCGGGTGAGAACCCCCAGACAACTGGGGCAAGAGAAAGACAATCAGGATAACGCAATAGGGCCATTGCTTGCACCAACGCGGATTCCACATCGGTCTTTCCCCTTTCGACCAAGTCAAAGATCGAGATCCCGCTTGGTCAAAACGCTTGAATGAATGGATACAGCATGGCTGACAACTCCGCCTCCTTGAGTGACGAGTGAGATCGTCGAATCGCTGTCGTAAGCAGGACAAAGCAACTGAACAGCCATTTGTGAATCCGGGAAACGACCCACCGTAGGGCGTTAGTTATTGGGGACGCTGCCCTTTGGACTGCGGCAGCTTGCTGCCGCTTTTTCGGTGGAGGCTGGCTCGCGCCAGCTTGCCCGGCCCCAGCCAAGCAACGAGTTTGGGCGCAGCATGCTGCGCCTATTCCCGCTTTCGCGGGAGTGGCGGAGACGTCCCGGGTTCTAGCCCGGCCAGGTTTGGTTAGGACGTGATGTCGCGTGAAACGAGAAATCTGTCCTCGTTTTGCTGTGGTAGCCACGGTCAGCGCGGGGGACGGCCGTCCCTTCGGCTGGTCGTGGGCTTTTCGATGCCAAATGCCCACGACCACCGGAGACAGCGCGGTGATCGTGGCTATTCAAATCTGGGCAACGCCCTTGCCTAGTGAGTTAGCCGGTTATAAGCTTTGCAACGAGAATTTTGTTCTTGTTTTCTTTGGATACGCACGCGTTGGCGACCTGTAGGGTGCGTCGCGCCTTTTGACGCACCCCCTCCGGCAGATGATTGGGTGCGTTGAAAAAACGCAACGCACCCTACGGGGATATCAAGGGCAGCAGCCCTTGCCTAGTGAGTTAGCCGGTTATGAGCTTTGCAACGAGAATTTTGTTCTTGTTTTCTTTGGATACTCACGCGTTGGCGACCTGTAGGGTGCGTCGCGCCTTTTGACGCACCCCCTCCGGCAGATGATTGGGTGCGTTGAAAAAACGCAACGCACCCTACGGGGATAGCAAGGGCAACAGCCCTTGGCTAGTTAGTAGCAGAATTATCAGTGGAAGACAAACGGAGACAGCGTGAAGACTGAACGCGAAGTCACTCTGCGGCTCGCTTGAATTGCAGGCGGTTCTTGTAAAGAAGTGCTCGCTTCTGATTTCCCAACAAAAAAAGCCCGCCGGATTTGGCTGACCTGGCGGGCATCGCTACAGACTGGTTACCAAATCAACTTCAGCCCAAGTTGGTTGATGCGAGCGTCGCGAGCAGAAAGGACTCGGCCGAAGCGCGCATCCGCTATGCTTCGGACTGGACCGCCCCACTGCGTGTGATTCCAGGCGTTAAACGACTCCAATCGAAACTGCAGACTCAACTGCTCTGTGAACCTGAAGCTCTTAAACAGCCCTGTGTCCCAGTTGTTAAGGCCGGGTAGATTCAGAATGCCGCGGCCCGAGTTTCCGAGGAACCCGGCAGCCGGCTGCTTGAATGCCTGCGTGTTAAACCACTTGTCGATCGTGGGTGTAATGCTTGCGTTTGCATCCCCGACAAGATCGGCCCGGTTGGTGCCAAAGGTGTCGTTGAGGCCTCCCACGTCGGCAGCCGAGATGGTCATGGGGAATCCCGCCTGGAACGTGACGATGCCGTTCACCTGCCAGCCCCCAATCACGTGATTGGCGACCTTGTTAATACCGCTCAGGTATCGCTTGTTAGACCCGAAAGGCAGCTCGTAAACGAAGCTGCTCACCAAGCGGTGGTCCACATTAAACTCCGAACGTCCCCGATCACGTTTCGGGTCGGCGTTGTTCAAAAATCCCTGCCAGCCGGCCACGTCGTTGCCAATACCGGCGGCCGCAGATTTGCTGTCGAGACTCTTCGCCCAGGTATAGACCGTGGTGAAGATCATGCTGCTGGTGCGGTGTTCCAGCTTGGTGTTAAACGAATTGTAGCTGGAGTTCCCAGACCAGTCGCTGTCGATATAGGTGCCGAAGTTGACGAAGGGCCTTCTGGCAAGCACCGGGCAGTCCCCTACCGAGGGGGTGGCTGCACAGAGAGCCGGATTGGCGGGAGGTCGAGCTTGCGCAATGTTCCGCCGCATCAGCAAGCCCGTCCCTTTGTTGCCGATGTAGTTAACCTCAAACGTCGTGTTTACGCCCAGCGAGCGCTGAATGCCGAGAGACCACTGCTGCACGTAAGGGTTGCGCGGTGTCGGCGACATGCTCACCGCTAGGAAGCTGTTGGCCGCGGGAGTCGCTGCGCCCTGGCCGACAAAACTGGGGAAGAGTTGGTCCGTTGTCCTGAGGTTGGTCTGGCCCAAGCTTTGGATATAGTTTCCGCGGCTCACATAGGGATAGAAGTCGGCGGCGCCATCGATTTCACGTCCTTCGGCAGAATCGAAGAAAACGCCATAGCCGCCGCGCACCACGGTCTTGTCGTCGGTGAAAGGCCGGAAGGCAAAGCCAAAGCGGGGCGCCCAGACATTTTTCGAGGCGTCGTTGGGATTACGCCGATTGGCAAACTTGTAATAGCTGCCATCGCCGGAGATACCCTTCTCCTGCAGCGTCTTATCCGCAAATAGCAATCCGCCTCGGGGATTGGCGGGGTCGCGCCAGAGCATGCGGTCATTCGATTCGTTGGGAACGGTGCGGAAGTCCCAGCGAAGGCCTAGGTTCAGGGTGAGGCGAGAGGTGACTTTCCAGTCATCCTGCACGTACGGAGCAAGGTACATGAAGTTGAACTGGCGCGGATTGCCTGCACGGTCGCCGACACCAAAACCACCCGGCTGAAACACGCTGGCACCGGAGAAGTAACCGAGCAGCATGTCCGCAATCGCGTTGTCCCGCGTCTTGTTGCCTGTAAAAAAACCGCTGAAAGTGATATGACCGAGGAAATCGTTCGCCAGATCTCGCTGGAGCGACCATTTGCGATAGTTGGCGCCGAAGTTCAGCGTGTGGCGGCCATGAATTCTTGCGGTATTGTTGCTGATGTCCCACATGGGTTGATAGCTGGACTGGAAGTCGTTAACGGCGCTCCCGGCACCGGCGAGCCCTGTACCCACGCCGCCCCAGGCGATACCTGGCAAAGAACGCTGGTCATCTTCCAAACCCGTAAAAACCCCAGTCAGGTTGAGCGCCGCGACGTCAGCCGGGTCCCCCGTCGAGCCGTGCTGGATGGCCGTGGCCCCGACGTAACCGAACCGGAACTGATTCACCAGATTTGAGCCGACGGGCAGCGAATGGGAAACCTGCCAGTTCCGTGTTTTTTGAACGAAGAAGACGTCTCCCATCTCCGTAACGCCACCCAGGGCGATGTTGGTGAAGTCTGTGTTCGTGAAGCGTCCAAAGACCGTTCCAAAGCGGCCGAGCTGTTGATCCACCCGGATGGTGTATTGATCCGTATCCTGAGGCAAAGGCCTGTTCCGAATGAAGTTCCCTTGGGTGCCGGAAAAGTTCGGGGCAGGGAAAAATTTGGTTCGCGCCAGATTCCCGAGGCGCGAGAAACGGCTCTGCGGAACGATGTTGTTGGGAAAAGGCAAGCCGGTGACGGGGTCAAGAATCTCCGACGTGAATCGCCCGGCCAGTTGGTCCGCGGTTGGGACGAACAGAAAGTCCTGGAGACCCCTGCGGGTTCTCCGGTTTTCATAGTTGAGAAGCCAGAAAGTTTGGTTGCGTCCGTTGTAGGCCTTCGGGATGTAAACCGGGCCTCCGACTACGAATCCGTACTGGTGCTGCCGCAACTTGCTCTTCCCGCGCCCAGCCGCATTGTTAAAGTAGTTGTTGGCGTCAAACGCGTCGTTTCGACCAAAGTAGAAGAGAGCTCCATGGAAGTCGTTGGTGCCGGTCTTGCTGACGATGTTGATCTGATTGGCACTGAACCCGTACTCAGCCGAATAGGTGGTCGTCTGCTCTTTGAATTCCTGGATGGCATCGATCGACAAAATGGCGGCCGGAGTGCCCAGAGCCGTGTCCGTGTTCGAGGTCCCGTCCAGCAGATAGTTGTTCGAGGTCGGCCGCGATCCGTTGATGCTGATCGCGTTCCCAGCGCCCTGGCGCATCCCGCCTTGCTCGCCGCTGGTCTCAACGGCGCCATTGCCTAGAAACAATAACGACAGGAAGTTTCGACCGTTCAGGGGCAGGTCCAAAACCTGCCGTTGCGTGACTGAGTGGCCAATTCCCGCGGTCTCTGAATCGATGGCAGCCGACGTCGCTTGCACATCGATGGTCTGAGTGACTTCGCCTACCGCCAGTTCCAAATTGATACGCATGACCTGATTGACGAGGAGCGTAATGTCGGACTGTTTGGCCACCTTATAAAGCCCTGCTGCTCCGCCGAAACCGAGTACACGCCGGTGGGCAGAAGAGGAAACACATAGTCGCCGGTATCGCTGGTGGTGGTCTCGCGAGTCAAGCCCGTCTGTTCATTGCTGATTTTTACCTTGGCGCCCGCCATCACGGCGCCGCTGGCGTCCTTGATAGTGCCCATGATTTGGCCGGTGGCGGTTTGGGCCCATGATCTGGAAACCATGCCGAATATCAGGGCCAGCATGGTACTGAGTAAAACGATTCTTCTCATCGAGCAGTCTCCTTATGAATTTTGACGAAGTTCAACGCTTCTAAAGCAGAGAGCGCGGTTGATTGGGCGGAGGAAATCTGAGAGCCAGAAACCGAATAAGATGGCGAGCACCTTGCCGAGTAATAACATTCTTCGCTGCGTGAGGCCTCCCTTTAGATTTTCGAAATCCGAGGGAGTTGACAGATCGATGAAACCACACTTGACGAGCTTTTAGTCGAACAGCATCACTGAAGCAATCGCTCTACCAATCTGATGGCTTTCTGAAATACGCTATCAGCAGGATTTGCAACTCATTCCTCAAGGGTGGCGATGAGATAACGCTACTAATTCCGGTTTTTCGTATACGAGAATTCGAAATGCCGGAACTGAAAATCCCTATCAGCGCAGGCATCCTCGCCTGCAATAGGGAAACAAACCATTCAAAATGGCAGTGCTTTCGTTCGGGTCGGTCTGAGTTTGATTGCCGTCAACCGGAAATCACCGCGGGACCTGATGGACGATCAGCTTTCCGGGTTGGAGATCGGCACGATCGACGTTGTAAGGCAGAGGAAACGGCGTATTCGGTTTCGCAGCGGGATACTTGGGGACGACATATTTTTGAATCAACAAATCGACGAGCGGCTTGGGGATCTCGCGCTGATCCAGCAGCACCTTCGACACTTCATAGCTGCCGGTGCCGTTCTGTGTCTTGACGCTCGCCACCACGTCGAGCAGGTGTTGGCCCCGCAGCAACGCGCTGAGCAAAGGATTCGATTTGCCGTTGCCCGTTTCCAAAGTGTCGAAATTGATCCGAGCACTGCCTGCGACGAGACCCTGCTGAAGTCTGACCTCGACTTGCTCAAGACCCTTTGGAAACAACGGCGCCAGTTCGTGCTGAACATAAGCGTCGACTTCCGATTGCCGAAATTCCACGGTGTTGGTAGTTCGTGCCTTCTCCCCAGCCACCAGCTTTTCCAGCTTGCGCGAAAACGCGTCGGCCTCAGCGCGGCTGGGACGGGCGCTCAGCCCTGCCGCCTGTTCCCGCGGATAAAACAAGTACCAGCCGAGGCTGGACACGACAACCAGTCCAGCCACAATGAAAAGCTTTTTGAACACGAAAGTTGCTCCTGAGAGAGCGCACCAAAAGTGCACGGTACGCCATGATTCGAACAGAGGCTCATCATTCCTGCGAAAGCGGGGGCCCATGGTTGCCGGAAAGCAGGAGCAGGTTTCCAGCTTTCACGGGAATACGAAGTTTGGACACTGTTGCACCAGCGGGCGGTTCGATTGCGCCGTCTCCAGTGGCTATGGCTACTTCGTTGTCGGAACCAAGCGCGATGTTGTTTGTCCACTCGAAATGGCGGCGAAACGTCAGATTGCTGGGCCGAGAGCGCTGTCCCTTGGAGTGCGGCCACACGAGGCCGCCTTGGATGGGTGGTGTCGAGCAATGCTCGCACCGTCGCGCCCAAGGAAAGCGGCGACACGTCGCCGCACTTCAAAATGTCCAATTTCAAGACTCCCGCTTTCGCGGGAATGACGATAAGAGTCAAGTTGGGAGGCGGCTTGGACCCATTCCCGTTTCTCATGCGGGCACCCACACCAAGAATTCCTCGCTTACCGCACCAGACGAAACGTCCGGCTCCACCGGGTCTTCGTCAAAAAATTCAGGAAGACATCGGCGAACTGCTGCACGCGCTCGACAAACGAATCGCGCAGGTGCTCATCCGGCGGTGTGTCATACGACCAGTAGATAATTAGCGCCCGGCCGACAATGTTCTTTCTCGGAACAAAGCCCCAGTATCGGCTGTCTGCGCTGTTGTCCCGATTGTCGCCCATGGCGAAGTAGTAGCCCGGCGGGATCACGATGTCCTGACCCTGCGTGTGCTCCTTGTAGAAAAAAAAGCTGTCGAAGATGTCTTTGTTTTGCTGGTAGTCCGGAAAACGATTGATCTGTTCGGCCAGCATGGGAAAATTATCCCGCACCGGACGGTTTCGAACATCAGGTTCCTTGTGAAAGGTATAGGTCTCCTCCAGAGGCTTGCCATTCAGAAACACCGTCTGGTTTTCCACGCGAAGACGGTCTCCCGGGAGGCCAATGGCCCGTTTCACGTAGTTCTTGGTGAGATCTTCGGGATACTTGAAGACGATGACGTCGCCGCGCTTGATTTCTCGAAACGGCAGTACCTTGCCAAGCAAGGAATCCGGCTTGGCGAAAAGAAACTTGTTCACTAGCAGGTGATCGCCCACCAACAGATTATCTTCCATCGAGGGCGTGGGAATCTTAAAGGCCTGCACAACAAACGTTGTGCCGAACAACGCCAGGATTACCGTCACGACCAGGCTTTCGAAATATTCACGAAGCGTCGATTGCATAGGGAGCAGGCAGAACATCCAGAGCCAGCCGGGCGGCTTCCTGCTCGGCACGTTTTTTGCTGTCGCCAAGCCCTTCGGTCATGCGCTGGCCATTGATCTTCAATTCCACAGAAAAAATCTTGCGGTGGTCGGGTCCGGTTTCCCTCACCAGGCAGTATTCAGCAGGCGAACATCGCAATGCTTGCAGACGTTCCTGAAGCTGCGACTTGAAATCTTGGGACTGAAGGCTGCCACTGGCAACAATGTCGAGGTCGGGCTTGAAGACTCGCAGCAGAAAGCTCCGGGCCGACTCGAGACCGCCATCCAGGTAAATCGCCGCCACCAGGGCTTCAAAAGCATCGGCCAGCAGCGCCTGCTTTCGCCGCCCTCCGGTTTTCTCTTCGCCCTTTCCGAGCACCAGAAACTCGCCAAGCTCCAGTTGGCGGCCTAGCCTGGACAGGTTGGCGGCGCTCACCAGATGCGCGCGAATCTTGGACAACTCGCCTTCGCTCAGGCTGGTGTGCTCTCGGAACAGGAAGTCGCTAATGAAGAACCCGACGAGCGAATCACCAAGAAACTCCATCTGTTCGTTGTCATGCGAGGCGGAGAGCTTTTTTTCGTTGGCTGCCGAGCTGTGCGTCACCGCCCGTTCCAGGATCTCCCGCCGACGAAACGAGTAGCCCAGAATCAATTCCAGTTTGTGGAGATTCTCAATCATCCCAGGAAGCGTCAGGAAAAGCGAGGCCATGGCACGGGCAACTCCGCTACGGAGACGGCGTTGCCTTCTTGGCGCTGAACGGTTCCCGAAGTCCTCGCTGGGCTGCGTCCTGCGCATTGCGTGTGTTGTCACCCAGGGCAATGGCCGATTGGTACTGCTGCACGGCTTCGGTTCGTTTCTGCTCAACGTCAAGAATTCGGCCCAGATAGATATAGGCCCAAACCTTCACCGGGTTGCCGGCGGTGGATGAATGCACCGCCTTCGAGAAGTAATCCGCCGCGATCTCTCGCTTGTTCTTCATGCTCGCCACGACGCCAAGACCGTACAGCGCTTCTCCGTTGGCGGCATCGCCCTCGAGCACCTGCTGAAACTGTTCCACGGCGGCTTCCATACTGTTGGCTGCCAGGTTCATGTTGGCCTGCCGCAACAGCTTTTCGACCGCGCTGAGTTCGCGTGGTTCCGCCTTTTTCTGAGGGGGCGGTGCGTTCTTCTGCGCCTCGGCAAAGGCCGCCGGCACCGGCTCAATCTCGACGTTCTTCATCATGGCCGGATAAAAGATTCTAATCCCTTCCGGGCTGGCTTCAAACGTCTGCAGCTCACGATAAAGCTGCCTGGCCAGCACCGCCCCTCCCCGAATGGCCGAGTCCAGGTCCAAAGCAGCTTCGGCTTCAGAGACTTTTTTCATGCGCAGTTCCACGGCTCGAATCAGACTCTCGGTAACGACAAACTGCAGATCGGTCCGATAGGGATCATCGATGCCTGGAGCGGTCTCCAAGAACTTCTGCAGCGCTGCCCGCTTTTCACGCGCCAGTGTGAAGCGCAGCGCGTACGGGTCCAACAGGAAATGGAGATACTGGTGGCGAAACTCATCGATGGCGAGCTTGCCGGAAGGGCCAAAAACCAAATAGTAGCTGTCGCGGTAGGTTCTGGCATTGAAGGCGTTTGGAGGGGCCAGGAATTCGGGAATGATGAACAATTGGCGGTCCAGGAACGAACCCGAAGCCATCCTCAGATAACCGTCTGTCAACAGAATGATCTGATTAATGGTTGGGCGGTACTCAACGACTGCCTGATCATAGCGAGCGCGATGGCGGCTCCACACCCCCTCGACCTTGGCGGTGGCATAGAATTCCTTGACCAGTTCCAAAAAATCCCGGACCGAAAAGGCATCGGGCGGCAACTGGTTCGGAGGCAACGTGAGTTTGAAATCGGGCGGGCCTTCGGTAAGCAGCGCCAGCGAGACGTACTTGGCGGCCTGGTCTTCCGCCGTCTTCCCCTCCATGTGGCTCTGATAAAACTTCTGCAGTTTCTCTCTCAACTCTGCGGGCAATCCCCGAAACTCGCGAGAAATCGCAGCCCGGCTCGGGTGAGCTTCAGTCACGTTGGCTTCCAGCCCGGCTTCCTGTAACGCAGCCAGAACCGCAAATATCCGAATGTCTGGCTGAATCTGGATGGATGCACTCTGAGCCCGCGCGTTACTGGCCAACAAACCGAAGCAAAGGAGGAGGCCAACCCATCTTGAAAGGAAGGTTTTCGTCATCATCACCAGGACTTTTCTGCCATGGGCTAAGCTAAGCGTGGATTGGTTGTCCATGAATGCGAAATCACTGCCTACCCAAGTTTTCCATCGTAAAGAATCGAACGGAAGGAGTCAATTCAACTTTGCCACGGCTCCGTCAAAGTCAGAGCAAAGGGAGTAGGATGCCTCGGCGATTTTTCCGACGCATCGAGCACCAAGCCGGATTAGCGAGGCTTTACGGATAGACCTCGCAAGGCAAGCTGTTGATCACAAATGGTTCGGCTGAAGCATGGTCCTGCCCAAACAATGCTGATTTACAACGAGGATGTGAACGAAATCCGGAGATCGCTAAGCACTTGCTCGGCAGCCAGGACGCCGCGGTATTGAGCTTCCTCAAAGATGGAGAATCCACTCAGATCGGAATGAGCGAAACGAATCCGGCCGACCGGTTGGGCAGCCTGCTTTCGTGCCCCGCCCCAGAGAAATCCGGGCTTGGGCCGCACCATGGCGTGCCCCCACCGAAAGATGTCCAGCCGGGTGACGAGACGCTCAATCTCCGGATGCGGCTTGCCCAGGTCCTTCAGAACTAACTGGCTCCAGGATCGCCAGTCGGTCTCAAGCAGCCGCGTGCGTTCCTGGCGAACGGGAGAGGCCGTAAGCGGGCAATAGTAGGTGAACACCGTTTCGCGAAGGTGGGTTCGCAGGCTTTGATGGGTTGCGACGACGTAACCGAGAGAAGGGCTGTCGTAGAGGACATTGTCCCAAGCCAGCGGAACTCCGGCGCGTTCGGCAGGAAACTCCCTCAGGCTCAAGTTCGCTACCATCCACGGGGCGTACTCAAAAGCTTCAACGCCCTGTGCGCCTTCTTTTGCGTCTGACAGCAGATACCGGGCAAATTGCCGCGGGCAGGCCACAATCACCTGTTCGGCCTCGACTCGCGTGGATTGTTGACTGCGAACATCGAAATACTCGACGAACGCCGAGCGATTTCCAGGCACCAGGTGGAATACGAGTGAGTTCGGACGGATTTGCTTCTCCATTTTCCTCCGCAGCTGCTTGACGATCCAGCCGTTGCCTTCGGGCCAGGTCAACACGGTTGAATTCTCAATCTCCGTTTCACCCTCAGTGCCTCGACTGGCAAAGTAATGGATGCCTGCCCACGCAGATACTTCCGAGTACTCGGTTCCATAGTCGTCCCTGCAGGCATAATTGACATACCAGTGGAGCGGCACTGAGTCGAGTCCCTTGCTCGAAAGAAACTCGCGCATCGAAATCCGGTCCAGCTCTAGAAACTCGCGATCGTGCGAACTGAACTCCATGGGAATCGCGAACGCCTTGCGCCCATCCCGGCCTCGGCGGGTGCGGTAGTCAGCCACCAGATCGCGAAAGCGGTCGTACTGCTCCAAGTCTCTCTTGGGAACTGCCAACAAAGGCAGCAAACCCTCCTGCCAGCGTCCGTAGCGATAGAGGCGCTCTTGAGGGGAGAAGCAAAGATATTTCTCCTCATACAGCGGCTCGCCTCCTGGACTGTATCCCTGAATGACCCCCAATTCAGCGAACAACTCTCGGACCGCCTTCGACTCCGGAGTCGGAAGCGGAACGTAGTGGGCGCCCCAGGGATAAGCCGTCACCTGGTTTTCACCGAAACGCGAGTTCCCGCCGCATTCCGGTTCCAGCTCCAGAATCTCAAACTCATGAAGGCCGGCTTTCTTCAACTTCCAGCCTGCGGAAAGACCGGCCATACCTCCGCCGACGATGACAACCGGCACCTTTCTTTCGGTACTCGGGCGAGGAATCTGACTCCCGCGAAGCAAGTGTCCAATGTTCTGCGATGGCCCCAGAATCTCCCCTGCAAAGGCATTGGCCCCGCCACGCGGCACACAGGATTGGAAGCTTGCGGCAGCAGCGCCTGCGCTCGAAATGAGGAATTGACGGCGGTTCATGGGAATAGGCGAAAGGGGCAAGGCGAAGGGTCAGGAACAAGAATGACAAAGTCCTTTAAGCTTGTCATTCCCGCGAAAGCGGGAATCTGGAAATTGAACATTTTTCAGAAGTGCAGCGGCATGGATGCCGCTGCTTCATCTTTGAAAGCCCTGTAGATTACGCAAAACCGCCAAAAAGCAGGCAGTTTTGACGCAATCTGTAGTTGTGCAAAATGTCAGGCAACCAACCTATTGAAGGATTGCCATTTTGCACAACTTGAAGGGGCGTGAGAATGTAGCC
>Ga0163150_10002816_pt1 | contig 25735 bp, 20 predicted proteins | sample OliLakLV19P2IB_FD_148628 | JGI IMG/M metagenome (GOLD analysis project Ga0163150, IMG submission 148628) | Freshwater microbial mat bacterial communities from Lake Vanda, McMurdo Dry Valleys, Antarctica - Oligotrophic Lake LV.19.P2.IB | ecosystem: Environmental > Aquatic > Freshwater > Lake >...
CTTTATAACTTTTAACTAATAAGGATATGGCACATAAAAAAGCAGGAGGCTCAACAAAAAACGATAGAGATTCAGGTCCAAAATACCTTGGAATTAAAATAAACCACGGAGAAAAAGCATTGGCTGGCGCTATTTTAGTTAGACAACGTGGCACAGAAGTTTTACCCGGCAAGAATGTTGGTATGGGTAAAGATCACACTCTCTACGCCGCAAAAGACGGACTAGTAAAACTTAAAAAGAAAAGAAAAGTAAACTTCGATAATACTGAATCGATCAAGAAAATCGTAAACGTTATTTAACCCCCTTAGCTTCAATAATAACTTTCAGATTAGCTTTAATTCCAAGCTTTTCAATTCCGACTTGATGCTCTCCAGTTTCCTTTATAGGCTTTTTTAAAAAGATACACTCTGGCTCTAAATCGAGTCCGGTGTATTTTTTTATAGTGGTAATTAGTTCTTCTTTGCTTACAGCCTTAAATAGGTGGCCTTTTTCATTTGCGGTTTCTTCAAGTTTGATTGGAGTATTTTTTATTACCTCCAACTTTTCTTTAAATTCCTTGACCTGTTTTTCGTCATTAGCCTCTTTATTCTTTTTCTGTTTTTCAATCTTTGTTATTTCACTTGCTGTGGATTTTTTAACCAAACCTCTGGGAATCAAAAAATTTAAAGCATGCCCATCAGATACCTCTTTAACCTGATCTTTCTTTCCTAGTTTTGCAACATCTTTCAAGAAAATAACTTTCATATATTTTTATTTTAGTATTTCTAAGGCTTTCAATAGTGTCCGATCTTTCTCATTTTTAACATCTTCCTCTGTCACCTCTACTTTAAAATCTGGTGTAAGTCCCTCAAGGGATATGGAATGTCCAAGAGGGGTAAGCCATCTTGCTATGGTGATTTTAACAGAAGTATCAGAAGAAACCTGGATTAATTCCTGGACCGAACCTTTTCCAAAAGATTGACTGCCAACAAGCTTGGCAATTCCATGATCCTGCAAGGCCCCGGCAACAATTTCCGAAGCTGAAGCAGAACCGCCATTAATAAGAACGGCCATCTTTAAATTCTTGGAAAATACATCATAACCCTTACTTCGATGAATTATTTCTTCACGCTTTCCAGCAAAATCCTCTGTGACAATTACTTTCCCGGCTGGCAAAAACCATGAAGCTATGTCCACCGATGCCTCAAGGAAGCCGCCTGGATTACCTCGAAGATCTAGGATTAATTTAGAATTTTTCTTTTTTTGCTCGATAAATTTTCGAATTTCTCCCCTAAAAAGATCAGTGGCATTAGCTGAAAAATTATATAGACTTATGACAAAAGTGTCGTCAATCCACTTTGAATCTATGGTTGGAATTTCAATTGAACCTCTGATAATTTTTATTTTTATTGGTTTTTCGACTCCTTCTCTAATCAAAGTGAGTGTCACACTTGTTCCCTGCTTCCCTCTTATGAGTGAAACAGCTTCATCAACACTCATATCATTAGTTAAGTTTTCATCGATCTGAAAAATTTTATCTTCAGCTTTTACTCCTGCAAGTTCGGCCGGAGTACCCTTGAGAGGAGAAATTACAATCAAAACATTGTCTCTGATACCAACTTCCATTCCAACACCTTCAAAATTTCCACTAATTTCATTTTCAAAAATTTCTGCTTCTGGCGGCAAAAAGAATACTGAATTCGGATCATTTAAAGAATCTACCAACCCTTTTATGGCTCCATAAACTTTGTCTTGAGTAGTTGCTGGTTCCGTATCTAACTTTGGATTCGGCATTACATATTTTTCTTCAATCAGATTCCAAACTTTCCAAAAATGGGAAAAGTCAACATTTTCTTCTGTTTGGGGCTCTTTATTTTCCAAACCGTAAACTTTTAAAACTTCTGATCGGTTTCCAAAACCAATCAAAACTCCAGCAGAAAAAAATATGATTGCCGTAATTATAAAAATCCTTAAATTATTTGATTTCTTTTGACCGAGAGAATTTTCCATCAGTTTAGTATCTCAAAAAAAAATTATTGGGTCAATCACTCATATGTTCTAGACGAGAATAGCCAAACTGACCGGCATCTATCATCATTGCCCTCACTCTACGTCGGGAATAAAAAAAAAGACCCCCGGTTTATTTTGTCCTGCGACAAAATAAATCTAGGGTCCTGAAGCGATCGACTCAAACGGATCTCATCTACACGGCAAATGGGACGGAATGAAAAAACGAACGCCATCAGTACTACTCACTCCATAGTCCAGACCGCGCATGGAAATAGACCAAGCGCCACTCAACCTGCTCGCTATCACAACCTGCATCTCGTCATCCATGTCAGGAACGAAAAAGACGTTGAGTGCTCGTTGACGAGTAAGCATCGTGAGCTCACCCATGTCATGACCCTGCACAGAAAGAAGCTCGTACAAATCAGCTAGATCGGTTTTGGCGACTTCTGACCCCCCAAATTGCGCAACAACACAGAATGCGCTGCGGACATGGTAGTTGTTGGATCCGAACCAACAGACCTCCTTTGCGCCTGATACGGGCTCGATCTTGCCTTGTCCTCGCAGAAAACTATGACGAAAGTCTTCTCCGACATTACCCACCCGTGGACCACGAGAAGATTCGGCCCCAACAAAGAAATGCCTCTTAGCAAAAAAAGGAGAATTTCTCTCTGGCAACAACAACCTGCCCCCCAACTGGAGAAACGGAACTGTTTGTTCTGTGCCACGCATGATTTTTCCTTTTGTGTGGTTTTGCTATTCGCCCCTCCTGCCCCAAGCAGGATTCGCTACAGCAAATAACTCTCGATTTTCAAGAACTATTTGCCGAAGCGACTGTTTGGATCATTGTTTTATTCCGACTAGCGAGGAGCGCCTTGAAGAGCTTCGCTTTGCCCGTCTTTCATGACATCCGAGTGAAGTCGGACAAAACGGTTAATACCCTTTATAAAGAACAGACTTTTCAGAGTCTAACACATAATAAATTTTTATCAAAAAAACTATTCTTGCTATATAAATAGGGCTGGACCCATGTGGATCCAGCCCCTTACTATGATCGGCCTGCACTCGTCATAGCGCGAGTTCACCATCGTTTCTGTCTCTACCCTGCCCCGAAATCCATACTTGAGACTCCGTCGCACCTATACCCCTTTCTACCCACAATTTTATACCAAATTTAATTAAATTCAAAATGATTTGAATGTGATCCGAAAAGTTACCAATAATCTTGTAAAGGTAATCTAAAAAAGATATGATTTTGGCAATGACCATCTCTCTTTTCAATTCACTCACTGGCACACAAGAGAAATTCAAGCCAATCAAGAAAGGATTGGTGGATATGTATAATTGCGGACCGACAGTTTACGACAGGCAACATTTGGGGAATCTTCGTTCTGCGGTCATTTGGGACTTACTGCGAAGACTTTTTGAATTGGATGGATACGAAGTAAATCAAGTTGTAAATCTTACTGATTTCGGCCACCTATCGTCCGACGAAGATGAAGGTGAAGATAAAATGGCCAAGGGATTAAGACGAGAGAATCTTGCTTTTACTTTAGAGTCTATGAGAACACTCGCAGAAAAATACGCGGCAATTTATGTTGAGGATAGAAAAAAACTAAACTGTCTCCTTCCCACCAACTTACCTTTTGCAAGCGATCATATACAAGAAAGTATCGAGCTTATAAAAAAATTGGAGGAAAAAGATCTAACTTATAAAACGAGTGATGGAATATATTTTGATACCTCGAAGATTAAAAATTATATAAAATTTGGTCCTGAAGAAGTTGCAGAAAAAGGAGAATCTAGAATTGTAAAAAATCCTGAAAAAAAGAGTGATCGCGATTTCGCCGTTTGGAAATTCGCAACTGACAAAAAAATTGGTTGGGGCAGTCCTTGGGGAGTAGGCTTTCCCGGCTGGCACATTGAATGTTCTGTCATGTCTAACAAATATCTTGGTGAAACTTTTGATATTCATACAGGGGGAATCGAACACAAGCCAATACATCATACAAATGAAATGGCTCAAAGTGAGTCAGCGTCTGGGAAACCAATGGCTAGCTTTTGGCTACATAATGAACATTTAATCTTGCCGGACGGAAAGATGGCAAAATCTAAAGGCAACAGTATTACTCTCAAGGATTTGGAAGACAAAAAAATTGATCCCCTATCTTTGCGATTACTTTTTCTTCAAGCCAATTACAGATCACCACAAATATTTTCTTGGGATTCACTACAAGCCTCTAGAAATGCGCTTCTCAAAATAAGAAATTTCTTAAATGAAAAGATAGAAAACGGGAAACCAATTCAAAAATATATTTCGGAGTTTAAAAAGATTATCGGAGATGATATAGATACTCCTAATGCACTCGCTCTTGCTTGGAAAATAATAAAGAATGAAAAAGAAGAGAAGAAAAATAGAATCGCAACTATTTTAGAATTTGATAAAGTTTTTGGCTTGAATCTTAAAAATTATAAGTCCCCCATTATCGAAATTCCAGAAAAAATCAAAAATTTATTAGAACTCCGAGAAAAAGCACGAAAAGAAAAAGATTTTAAAAGAGCCGATGAAATCCGAGACGAAATTCAAAAGAATGGGTTTTCTGTAAATGATGGTATTAATTCTTCTTCCTCTTCGAAACTATAAATACCGCTCTTTTGTAACACTTACGATAAGTAAAATTGTTTAAAAACACATTTATTTCAATTCCAGGACTTCGCTGTACAAAACGGCGGGATAAAAAAATCCAGCAACACATTATAAGTGAAACTGGATTTTGACTGATTCGAGCGGATTACCTACTTTCCTTTCAAAGGTTGAGCCTCGATCTCTTTCAGAGTTTTCAGAAGACCTTCGAGTTCGACATTCATAGCGTCGAGCTTCTGATTGAGAGCCTTGGAAGTGGCGATCCGCGCTTCGGCTTGCTTGATTTCAAAATCGGTCACCTTTTCTCTGGGCGGCGAATCTCTATCAGGCGAAACACTCGAACAGGCCGTGAGTAGGATCAGAACGAAACCGAGAAAAATCTTCACGAGAGGATTCCTTTGGGATTGTGGTGAGCCGAAATTAGCTCAATCTAGATAAAATATATCACGTTTATAATCTAAAAACAAATATCTATTCGAATTAAACTGGGCTAGCAAACTGTTATATATCCACACTTTAGGAACAAGATGCACATGGTTGAGAATCAATTGCCTTTGATGATATGATTCCATTACTGTTATGAACTCTTCCACCAAACTTAAAATTCCACCACAAAATCTAGACGCTGAAATGGCGCTCTTAGGTTCTTTGATGCTCCGCGGCGAAGCAATATATGAAATTGTGGACATAATTCACGGGGCATCATTTTACTCAAAAAAACATAAGCTGATTTACGATGCGGTTCAGGATTTATTTAAAAAAAACAATCCGATTGATTTGCTTTCAGTTTCCGCTCGTCTCAAAGAAAAAAATAATTTGGATGAGATTGGTGGATCAAGTTTTTTGGCTGAACTTTTAAATAGCGTTCCAACTGCCATAAACGTCCGGCATTACGGCGAGATTGTAAAGACCAAACACGTCATGAGACGTCTCATTGAAGCATCTGAACATATTGCAAATCTCGGTTACGAAGAAGAAAGCGATCTCGAAGATATTTTAGACCGAGCAGAAAAGAAAATTTTTGACATCACCTCAAGCGGAGGAACATTTAAATTCACTGAAATAAAAGATGAATTGGAAGAAGCGTGGGAAAGATTGGATAAGCTGCACAATTCGAAAGGTGAGATGAGGGGTATTTCCACAGGCTTCCCTGATATCGATCATAAATTGGCCGGCCTTCAAAAATCTGATTTGATTATTTTAGCGGCACGACCTTCGATGGGAAAAACTTCCTTGGCTCTCGACATCGCCAGACAAACCGCAGTTATGCACAATAATGCGGTCGGTATATTTTCTCTAGAGATGAGCTCACAACAATTGGTTGATAGGATGCTTGCCGCCCAAGCCAATGTGGACGCATGGAAACTACGAACTGGAAAATTGTCACGGGAAGAAGATTTTGCTTCAATCAGGCAGTCTCTTGATAAACTTTCAACCGCCCCAATTTATATAGATGACCAGCCTGGAAATAATATTATCAAAATGAGAGCAACAGCTAGAAGGCTTAAAGCAGAGAAAGATCTAAAACTAATAATAGTTGACTATCTCCAACTCATGCTCCCTACTGGAAGCCGTCATAATGAAAATCTGGTCCAGCAGGTCACAGAAATTTCCAGATCATTAAAGAATCTTGCAAGAGAACTTGATGTGCCGGTCTTGGCTCTTTCCCAGCTTTCAAGAGCAGTTGAGAGCCGCGGAGGCCGGCCTAGGCTTTCTGATCTTCGTGATTCTGGATCAATAGAACAAGATGCGGACGTCGTTATGTTTATTCATCGTGAAGATAAATATAAAGAAGACTCAGATAGAACGAATATCGCGGAAATTTTAATCGAAAAGCATCGTAACGGCGAGACAGGGAAAATTGATCTGTTTTTCAATGACAAGAAAGCAACATTTCAAAGTATCGCTAAAGGAAATTTTGGTGGGGGTGAGAAGGAGTTTGAAGAATTTTAGAATTAGTACTTAGTAACTTAGTATTTAGTAATTAGACAAAATAAAAGTAAAAAAAGAAAATGTGAGCGCTATCTAGTTACTAATTACTAACATACTAAATACTGTCTTCCATGGATTTTACAAACAAACTTACCGAACTTTTCTGCCGCTTCCCCGGCATTGGCCAAAGACAAGCAAAAAGATTTGTCTTTTTTTTGCTTTCCCAAGATTCGGCCTTTGTCGAAGATCTAACCAGACAAATATCTAACTTAAAAAAAACTGTCAGCATCTGTCAGAGTTGTTTTCGATTCTTTTTTGGCAAAATAAACGAAGAAAAAACATGTAATATTTGTCGGGACACAAAACGAGAAAACACTTTAATGATAGTTAGCCGAGAAATTGATTTAGAAAATATTGAAAAAGCTGGATTTTTTAAAGGCAAATATTTTGTTTTGGGTGGCACCATACCAATTCTCGATAAACCACCATTTAAAAAATTAAGGATGGGTAAGCTCTTAGAAAAAGTTGAGAAAGGGGCTCAAAGCGGAGAATTAAAGGAAGTTATTATTGCCATGGATTTTAACCCTGAAGGAGAAAATACAACGATCATCGTGAAGAGAGAATTGTCAGCTTTGTGTGAAAAATATAAGTTCAATGTATCGTCTTTGGGTAAAGGTCTTTCCCTCGGAACAGAACTTGAGTATTCGGATCCTGAAACAATCAAAAATGCTCTTCAGGGAAGACATTGATTTTTGACTTTTAACTTCCGCTATAGTACTAATGAATACAAATGCCTAATTTATTTATCGTCGAGTCACCCGCCAAAGCAAAAACTATTTCGAAGTATTTAGGAAAAGATTTTGTTGTTAAATCTTCTGTCGGACATATTCGAGACCTGCCAAAAAGCAACAAAAAAGCCATCGATATCGAGGGTGGTTTTATTCCTCATTACGAGACAGTAAAAGGCAAAGAAAAAATCATCGAAGAAATAAAAGATGCCGCAAAAAAAAGTGATGTGGTATATCTCGCAACCGACCCCGACCGTGAAGGAGAAGCAATCGCCTGGCACATTGCTGAAGCCGCTAATATCAAAAATCCAAAAAGAGTTGTCTACCATGAAATTACCAAGGAAGCGATTTTAGAAGCTTTAAAAACCCCTCGTCTAATAGATCAGAACCTCCGTATTGCTCAAGAAGCCAGGCGTGTACTCGATAGGCTTGTAGGATACGACTTGTCTGGCCTTATCTGGAAAAAAGTCAGATACGGTCTTTCAGCTGGCCGTGTTCAATCCCCCGCTCTCAGAATAGTAATGGAACGAGAACGCGAAATTAGATTATTTAAAAGCCATAAATTTTGGGTGATCACTGCCTCTGTCCAAAACAAAAATAAAGAAAGTTTTATACTTACTTGCTCTAAGGAACCTACTGACCATGCAGAAGTATTAAAAATATTAGAAGCTGGAAAAAAAGAAAAATGGATCGTTTCCGAAATAAAAGAAACAGAGGCCAAGCGCTCACCAAAGGCGCCATTTATAACTTCTACTCTTCAACAGGCTGGAAGTTCCCGTCTCGGTTTTTCCCCTTCCAAAACAATGGGAGTTGCTCAAAAATTATATGAGGCAGGATTTATTACGTACATGAGAACTGATAGCACAACCCTAAGCGCGAGTGCTAAAAGCCAGATCAGCGACATAATCGATAAAAAATTCGGCAAAGAATATAATTCTCCAAGAGTTTATACTAAAAAAAGTAAGAGTGCTCAGGAGGCTCATGAAGCGGTTCGACCGACGAATATTGGACTTGAAAATGCTGGAAACAATGAAGAGCAGCAAAAACTTTATAAGCTAATTTGGGCTAGAACTATCGCCTCTCAAATGAGCGATGCCAAAATACTCCGAACAAAAGTCACAACCAAAGTTGGGAGTGGAGATATTCCTGATTTCTTCATAAATGGCTCGAGAATTCTTTTCGATGGATGGCTTAAGGGCGACCCGGAAGCCAAAGGAGAAGATGTTATTTTACCGAAACTTTCAAAAGACGAGGTGCTGAATCTTGTTGAAATTAATTCAGAGGAAAAAGAAACCGAACCACTCCCAAGATATACAGAGGCAGGCTTAGTTAAAGAACTTGAAAAAAGAGGAATTGGACGCCCATCTACTTATGCTTCCATCATTAAAACGATCGAAGATCGTGGGTACGTGGAAAAAATAAATAAGAGCTTGCATCCAACTGACACCGGAGACGTAGTAAGTTCATTTTTGGAAACAAATTTTGGAAGCTACATTAGTGATTCTTTTACTGCTGAAATGGAAGATAGCCTAGATCTTATCGCAGAAGGTAAACGCGGCTATGAGAAAACTCTAAAAGATTTCTATAAGCCTTTTTCGAAGGAAATAAAAGAAAAACAAAAATTGGAAAAAGCTACCAATTTGGGAGACGCGCCGGCAGAATTTAAATGTCCAGTTTGTGGTGAAGCCATGATTATAAAGCTCGGCAAGGCCGGTAAATTCCTAAGTTGTAAAAAATTCCCAGACTGTAACGGCGCAAGAACAATAGATGGCAAAGAACTTGAAGGACCAAAAGAAACTGGTGAAAATTGTCCGGAATGCGAGAGTGGAAAATTAATTGAAAGAGATGGGAAATTTGGTAGGTTCATTTCATGCAATAGATACCCAAAGTGCAAATTTATTAAAAAAGATCCGGAACAAGAAAAGAAGAATTCCACTGGAGTTAAGTGTACGGAGTGTAGTGATGGAGTTTTAACAGAAAAAAAAGGAAGGTTTGGCATCTTCTATGCTTGCACTAACTATCCTAAATGCAAATTCACTATCAAAGCAAAGCCGACAGGAGCAAAATGTGGCACTTGTGGAGCTTTAATGATGGCCGGCACGAAGACTATTCCAGAACGTTGCAGTGATAAAAATTGTCCAAACCATAATCCACACAAACTTAATAAATAGGCTCTAGGATTTTACCTGCCTGCCGGCAGGCAGGGGCACTAGGCGCTAGGAAAAGAAAAAATTTGAGTCTTGATTATTCAATTTTACAAACCCCATATATAGGGAGTAAGATTGAAACATGAAAACCGAAGTAGACAATCTCTCTCCGGGACCCATAATCGATTTGATGCAGAAGCGCGATAAACAAGATACAGATCTTGTGACTCGCGCTTTTGAATTTGCCAAGGCGACTCATGCCGGAATGGAGAGAATTTCCGGTGAACCATATTTTATTCATCTTTACGAAACGGCAAAAATTCTGGCGGAGATAAACAGTAGCAGTCAAACCATTGCGACCGGTCTTCTGCACGACACTTTGGGTAGTTCAGATGTTACCCCTGAGATTTTAAAAAAAGAATTTGGTGAGGAAATAGTTTTCTTAACCGAGGGAGTGCATAAGCTTAGAAAATTAAAATATCACGGTAGCAAAAAACACCAGGAAGGTCTTCGCAAACTCTTCGTGGCGATGTCTCAGGATATTCGAGTAATTATTGTCAAACTCGCCCACCGATTGACTCGTATGAGAATTTTAAATTTCTATAGCACAGAAATACAGAAAGAAATGGCGGAGGAGACCTTGGAGATTTTTGCGCCCATCGCCAATCGTTTGGGCATTGGTTATTTGAAGAAGAGGCTGGAAGACTCAGCTTTTCCGTTTGTCTTGCCGGAAGAATATAAAAATGTGAAAGAACTTATGGGAAAACGCGGAGGCGACACCCAGAAAAAATTGGAAAAAGTTTGGAGAACTTTGCAGAAAAAATTCGGTGAAGAAAAAATAAAGGTGGTAAAAAGCGACTACCGACTGAAGGGTTTATACAGTTTGTACAATAAACTTAAAAAGCATGGCATGGATATTGAAAAAGTATATGATATTTCCGCGCTTAGAATTATTGTCAGCGAAGTGGCGGACTGTTACAAGATCTTAGGCATTATTCATGGCATTTGGAAACCTCTACCCGGGCGTATAAAAGATTATATAGCTGTCAAAAAGCCCAACGGCTACAGGAGTATCCATACAACCGTCTTCACCGGCGAAACCGGAATTGTAGAAATTCAAATTCGCACTCTGGAAATGCACAGGGAGGCGGAATTCGGCGTGGCTTCGCATCTTTTGTATAAAGAAAAAGTGGACAAAGAAAATTCTGGACTCATGTGGGTTTTTAAACTATTGCCTTTTGGAAAGAATTTTTATGGGGGCAATAAACAAACAGAAAAAAATTTTGGGGTGAGTGATGTTCCAAAATGGGTTAAAGAATTGGCTGAATTTCAAGTATCGAACGACAAAGAAAAATTTATAGAAAATTTAAAAGCTGATTTTTTCAAAGAAAGAATTTTCGTTTTTACCCCAAAGGGAGATGTTCTCGACATTCCGATAGAATCTACCCCGATAGATTTTGCTTATGCCATTCACTCTAACATTGGCAACCATATTTTTGGGGCGAAAGTAAATGGAAAATTTGTAGCACTCGACACCAAACTCCAAAATGGCGATGTGGTAGAAATTCAGACAAAGCCTGGAAGTCGTCCTTCAGAAAAATGGCTAAAATACGTCAAAACCAGCAGCGCGCAAAAACAAATAAAATTGTTTCTGGAAAAACAAAAATAATGTTTTCTTGACGAGAAAGATAGTTTATGCTATTATTGAAATTGTTCCTGAAATCTTCGGGAAGCCGTGCCACGACGTGATCGTGGACAGTTCTTAGGGCACAGGGCACTTATGCACAACCTCACAAGCGTGTTTCTTTCTTTTCTCTCCATCCTATGTGGGAGTCTGGGCTATACAGCCCAACAGACCGGACATGACGGCAAGATGTGGCTCTTTCTGACCTGCACGGTCGTTTTCGGAATCACCGCACTTGTCGGATTTGGTCTCATTCCACGCGATGTCTCCAAGTTCGTACCGCTCCAGGGACCACTTTCTCGAATGAACCGCGATCCCAAGAGTCCATTGTAGAACTTGTTTCTACTTTCGGGCTCTTTTTTTATATAAATTTAGAGGCTAAAATTCCTGATCGAGTAAAGGTCCTCATCACTCTCCTCCTTCTCCTCTTTAGAACGATCATCTAAAAGACTCATGTCGGAACCCATAACTATTGACACTCCATTGATTTCTCCCTTGCGGGCGTCCCTCGCTTGTTCTAAATTTTTGACTCGTTCACTTTTTTCTTTTTGAATAACATTTAAAATTCCATCGAGCTCGTCTTCCGAAAAGAAATCAATGGAAATCTTTCCACCCTTATCTCCCCTCTCAATATGAACTCTTGTGCCAAAGGTACTACTTAATTCTTGCTCAATAGCTTGAGTCAAAGGATCAATATCTTTTTTTCGAATCTTATCGAACGCAATGCGGCGCGAAATTGCTTCGGCTTCCCGCACGGTGAGTTGTCTTGCCACTATTTCTTTGAACAAAGTGTCTTGCTCTGCTGGCCTATCAATTAACATTAAAAGCGGCCTAGTATGACCCTCAGTAATTTTTCCTTCACTTAGAGCTTGAAGAATTGTTTCTGGCAAAGATAAAATTCGGAGGCTGTTCGATACATACTCTCTACTTTTGCCGACTTTCTCCGCAATCTGGTGATGCTTAAATTTGAATTCTTCTGCAAGACGTGTAAATGCGCGAGCTCTGTCCACTGAATTTAAATCTTCTCGTTGAATGTTTTCGATAATCGCAAGTTCAAGCTTCATGAGGTCCGAATCTTCAACCATTCGAATTAAGACCGGTACTTGGGATAGACCAGCAAGTTTTGAGGCTCGAAGTCTTCTCTCTCCGGCCACGAGCTCATATTCAACGGCAAATCCCCCATCCTCTTTTGGAACTTCTTGACGAGTTACAACTAGAGCTTGGAGCACCCCATATTGTCTAATGGAATCTGCGAGACCTCGGAGCTGTCCTTCATCAAACTCTTTTCGGGGCTGATGAGGGTTTGGTTTGATCTTATCAACTTCTATCCAAAAAACTGAATTGTTATAGTATTGCGACATGAGTAGTTTATGATTTTACCTGCCGGCGAGGCAGGGATTTATGAAAAAATATTTGGCCAGATTAGTATTATTTTATCATGTCCTAATTTTGTCCGCGAGTCCCAAGAGTAGGCTCTAGGGTACTAGGCCCTAGGCTTTAGGAAATTGATTTCTATGGTTTTTTCAAATAGAATAAGAAAGTTCATGAAGCCGCTGTGGTGAAATTGGTATACACGCAACACTCAAAATGTTGAGGGGGAAACCCCGTGTCGGTTCGAGTCCGACCAGCGGCACCCATAACAAATCTTGACATAAATTGATCACTGTGCTAGTTTAATTTCGGAACTTGTAAGCCACTTTTGGCTCACAAACAGTTCATCTCAAACAAGCAAGGGAGAACGAGAGATGGAGACGACAAAAGAACAAACTGAGCTACGTCCGTTCCACGAGACGATTTTGGAAACAATTCGTCGATGTCAATCGACTGTGGAAATGATGTGTCTCTTCAAACTAGTCAATGAAACGAGGATATCGAAGGGTCACGAGGATATCATTGCCGCAATTGATCAGTTCTTCAGTTTCCCCGGTAGTGAGAAGTGGGCTCCTCATATTCGTGAAGTAAGAAAGAACCTTCTCGCGCAGAAGCAAGCAACTGCAACGGAGAGCGCAAGTGTGGACGACATCGAACGTGAGATCGCGAGACTCATTGCTGAGCTCAATAATCGCCATCCGAACTTACGAGAAACAATCGAGAATCTACGCGGGATTCGTGTTCTTATCAGACAAGCAGTTGGCGGTTAAAGAAACGGAAAGACCCTAGCAATCAAGCGCACAACCTTCTGGTACGTGCGCTTTTTATATTTTTTACGTTGACTTTTAGGGACAAATAAGACAACCTGAGAGGCAGAAATTATCGGACTTTCCGATGATAAAGCAACTCAACGTCTGGACGAGAGGATTTCAATCATGGAAATCGTTGGCTCTTTGGCTTTTGCTTCTTCTGTTCTTCTCACTTGTGTTGGTTTGGGTAGACAGGCTCGCTTAAACTACAAACTAGGCAGAGCAGATATAGATCACTGGCTTGGTTTCTTCCTGGTCATCAGTTACGTTCTGTGGACATGGCATGGTTGGAACAGAGAGGATTGGTATTTGTTAACTTCACAAATACCTGGGTGCTTGTTTGGAGCCATCATTGTCTTCCAGATCTTCTACTATCGGCGCAAAAAAAGAAATAGTGAAATCGCAACCCAATCTCCGCCACAAAACTCCTAGCCGCTACAGAAGCACTAGGAGTTTTTTTAAAAACACAATATTTTAAATGGATAAATGAACGAAGGCAACTATTCTATAATTCTGCCTGCCGGCAGGCAGAATTATAGAACGAAAAGTGAATGGAGCCGATTAAACCATGAAAAAAAACAGTAAATCCAAAATACTTGTAATACTCGGGCCAACTGCAACCGGCAAAAGCAGCCTGGCTGTTCATTTGGCTCAAAAATTTAAAGGAGAAGTAATTTCAGCTGATTCGAGGCAAGTGTATAAAGGACTAGATATAGGCTCAGGAAAAATTACGAAAAAAGAAATGTTGGCTGTTCCCCACCACTTATTAGACGTAGCAAATCCGAAGAGAAAATTTAATGTTACAGATTTTAAGGAAAAAGCCGAAAAAGCGATCGAGGATATTTTAAAAAGAGATAAACTCCCAATTATTTGCGGTGGAAGTGGATTTTATATAGAGACCCTGGTGGATAATGTGGTTTTACCGGAAGTTTTTCCAAACATTCCCCTCCGACACAAATTGAATAAAAAAAACGCTTCCGAACTTTTTGAAATTTTAAAAAAATTAGATCCAAAGCGTGCCGAGCCGATTGACAAACATAATTCAAGACGATTAATTAGAGCCATCGAAATAGCCAAGGAAATTGGTATTATCCCGGAGATTAAAAAGGATCGCCCCAAGTATAATCCTCTATTTATTGGGCTTGATTTACCTGATGAAATTCTTAGACAAAAAATAGGAACTCGTTTAACGAAGAGAATAAAAATTGGAATGGTTAATGAAGCTAGGGTGCTTCACACCAAAGGATTATCGTGGACGCGAATGATTGAGCTTGGTCTCGAGTATAAATTTTTGTCCCAACACCTAAAAGAAGAAATTACTGAACCAGAAATGATAGAGAAACTTAAAATGGGAATCTGGCATTTTGTAAAAAGACAAAGAACTTGGTTTAAGAGAGACAAAAGGATTAAATGGTTTGATTCAAATGAGACGAAGAAAATTGAAAAATTGGTGGGGCAGTTTATTTAAATCTTCAATAATTCATTCTAGTATTCTACAAAATAACAGAATAGTTAAGAATTTAATTTTGAAGCAAAAAAGATAATCGGGTGCGGGCGATGGAGGAATCTGTCACAGATATGGGTGCGACGCTCTATTGGCGGGCCCACCCCGAATTGAACGGGAATCTCTCGTTTTGGAGACGAGAATTTTACCATTAAACTATGGGCCCTTTAATATATATTCTCTAGCAATAGCAAGTAAATCCTGAGCTATCCGAGCATCATAATATCGAATACTAGCACAACCTTGATAATTTTTCCTTATCACTTTCCCACCATTTTTCTTTTTATAACTCTTTAAAAATTGATTCTTTGGTATACCAGTAATCCTTGACCAAAATGCTGTTTGTAAATTTTCATTGTGGTATCCGTGAACATGAACACAAACTCTAAATTTCTTTTCATCTAAATCAAAAGAATTACGTAAAAGTCTTAAAAAAGTAGAAATTAAATCTGGATCAGAATTGATAAATGTAACTAAAGAATCTTTTTTAGCTCCTTCACACCAATATATAAGTGAACAAAGAACTTTGTTCGATTCATCGTTTAAATTTGCCTTTCTTAAAATGGTAATTGCTTTTTGCCTTGACTCTTCTAAACGCCTCCTCTTTTTTGCTTTATGAGATTCTTGGGAAGAAATTTGTCCCTTGGTATACATTTCTGTTAATAGTTTTTTAGACCTAGGAGATAGATCTAAATCTCTTACCCATACAGAAACTGTACTTTTTGATACATTTAAACTATCTGAAATTCTTTTTAGAGAATGTCCTTGTCGCCTTAACTTAATTGCTTTTTCTCTTTCTCGAAGTTTCATATCGAATAGCCTACTTAGGTTATGTAACTCAACTAAAGTATACATCAAATCAATACAAAAAAGAGTAGCTTTTCAACTACTCTTTTTTTGTGTAGATCGCACCAGAATGTGCAACACAATATTACTTCTTAACCTCCTTATGAACCTGAGTTTTTCGGCAGAATTTACAGTACTTTTTTAGCTCAATTTTCCTCTCAACCAATTTTTTATTCTTGGATGAATAGTAGTTGATATTTTTGCATTTCTTGCAGGCTAGTTTTATTAGTCTATCTTGTGACATATGTTTAGGGTTTAGGCGCTAGGCTTTAGGATATTAGGTCTTATTAGGATGTGTTTTAAACTGACAAGGTCTATAGAATAACGGAAAAGTATAAAAAAGGCAAATTTAAACGTAAATTCTCTTTATCAAAGGATTGATTCTTGTAACGATCTCATAACTACTTGTACCAGAAAGAATAGCTATGTTTTGCGCTGTAACCTCTTCCTTACCTCGTTTGCCCAAAATAACGACTTCCTCCCCCACTCGAAGTCCTGTCAGGTCAGAAACATCAATTGTGATCATATCCATCGATACTCTGCCTAACACCTTGCATTTTTTCCCTTTTACCAAAACATAACCGACCTTCGAGAGAGCTCGCGGGAAACCATGCCAGTAGCCTACCGGGCAGATAGCAATTTTAGTTTCTTTGGTGACCGTTTCTGTGCAATCATAGCCAATTTTTGAGCCCGCCGGGATAACCTTGATCTCCCCTATCAGAGTTTTCCAAGTCAGAATCGGTTTGAGTGAAATTTTGTTTTGGGCATGGAGTCTGGCTTCTTGCGATGGCCAGAGTCCGTAGAGTGATATACCGATACGCACCATATCGAAATGCGATGTTGAGAAAAGAAAAGTACCAGCGGAAGCAAAAGCGTGAACAATCGGCGTGAAACCAGCTTCCTCGAAAGCAGTTTGCCATTTTTCAAATTGCTTTAGCTGATTTAGCGTAAAGGGCAGCAAATCTGGGTTTTTACCGGAGGCAAAATGAGTGAGTAATCCTTCGATTACCAAATTACTTTTTTTAGTAGAAAGATTTTTTAAAACTTCGATTACTTTCGGCAAATCTTTTTCCAAAAAACCTTGCCTATGCATTCCAGTGTCTACCTTGATATGAATTTTTATTTTTGACAAACTCTCAATTTTTTCTAACTCTTGCAGAGATTCAAATGAGGATACTGTAAGGCTAATATTATTAGAAACCGCTTCGAGCAACATCACAGGTAAAGTAAAACCTAAAATTAAAATCTGTGTTTTGATACCTGATTTTCGGAGAGGGATTGCTTCAGTAACTGAATCCACCCCCAACCAGTCGGCACCTAAGTTCGTAATATTTTCCGAAAAATCCAAAAGACCGTGACCATAGGCGTTTGATTTTACAACCGCCATCAAAAGACATTTCTTGGGAATTATTTTACGTAAAACTTGATAGTTATGTTTTATAGCTTTTTTGTCTATCTCTATCCACGTCCGAAACCCGTTTTTTTCTCCAAAATTTTTCATATAGAGTAAAGATTATACTCATCAAAATAACAAAAATAAAGAGAGCGAACAAGAGATGTAATAAAATCTGGCAAGAAATAAGTACTGATCAATAAAAAAAGCCCCGAGCAGAATTTCGTTCTGTTGGAAGCCAAGAGGATGAACTAGCTGTCATGGGTCGACCTTGTGGTCTGGTTTCCATACAAGTGAAACAACAGCATATAGGGCGAAGAGAAGGAACACAACAGTCCACATAATGGTTCCATTCAAGTCCTTATGAAATGCATCCATAAGGCCAAGAAAAAAATTAGTAAAAAAATAAAGGCGCACTACCCAGCCTACTATGTGGGTCGCGCGCCTTTTTAAAACTGCTGTGGGAGGAGGTTAGGTGGTGGGTTCGGGCTTGAGCGCCCGAGTGATAAGCTCGTGTACTCCTATCAATTTCTCTCGCATGACCTTGTCCCACGTTGAGAGACCATGGCAATACCTCTGAAGCATGGAACTGAGCTCGTTGAGTTCTCTCATGAGTTCCGGGGCGCTCACTCCCTTCATCCTGGTGTCGTCGAGACTCTTCTTGAATTCCGTCTTTTGCTCCCGAAGACTACTCTCTATCCCCAGAATCTCGCCCGCCCATGCCGAACCACCCATAGGGAGCCGTTGCATGAATCGGTCGATTGCGACAATGATCTCTTCGTGCCCTTCGCGAATTTCCACCGATCCTACGATGCCCAACAGAAATCGTATTTCGTTAGTTGTCTGACAATCCAGGATTTTCTGTACAAGCACTTGAGATAGCGGTTGCTTCACTTTCTTTGCTGATGCGTTTGCCACCGTCGTTCTCCTTTTGTTTGAATGTGCGACCAGGCCAAAGCGGCTTGGTTTTCTGTATTTGAGTTTAACACAAGATGTCATTTGTGTCAAAAACAGCGCAATAAATTTTAGAAAAAAGAAAGAGGCCCGAGCACGAAAAAATCGCCTGAAGGCGATTTTTTTCTGTGTCTCTATTGTACCAAGCTCGAACATTACATGTTCAGTACCCCGATTGGATTCGCTAAGGCGAATGCTCAATCTGGCTTCGAGTCCCTCCGCGCGAATGATTTAGATCATTCGCTCGGCACTCGCTTCACTTCGTTTCACTGTGCGCCGGGCAGGACTCGAACCTGCGTAGACCAATGGTCGGGAGATTTACAGTCTCCTGTAATTGCCACTATACGACCGGCGCATAGGTCAAAATTACACTAAAATTAGCTAATGATCAAATCTTAGAGGTGAGATTGCGAGCTAATTTTTTGTTACAGCAGAATTATCAAAAATCTCTTCACTCATCACACTTCCCTTTCTACCTTTCTTTACTTCAAATTTAAATTCTTTATCGAGTCCTAATTTAACCAAAACCGTACCTCCCTTAAGCAGGCCTTTGGAAATCATAAGGGATGCGACAGGAGTCAAAATTTTATTTTGAATAATCCTCTTGAGCGGACGGGCGCCATATTGTGGATCAAAACCAATTTGGCCCAAGTATGAAATCACTTCACTCAAAACTAGAAGTGTAATTTCTTTCTGGAGCAATCTCTTTACAACTGCTTCAACTTGAAGTTTAGCAATTTCTTCTATGGCCGCCTTTGAGAGCGAATCAAAAACAATAATGTCATCCAACCTGTTTAGAAATTCGGGTTTGAAATGATCTTTTAGACTGTCCATAACCTTATCTTTCATTTCTTTGTATTCTTCTTTGCCATCCATTCCTCCAAAACCGATTTTTTGCATCCTGTCTATGTACTGAGCACCAACATTTGATGTAAGAACAATGATCGAATTTTTAAAGTTGATTGTTCTACCCTTTGCGTCAGTCAAACGACCGTTATCCAAAACCTGGAGAAGCAGATTGAAGACTTCGGGATGAGCCTTTTCAATTTCATCAAAAAGAATAACGGAGTAAGGTCGATGTCTAATTTTTTCAGTAAAGCTTCCACCTTCGTCGTAACCGACATAACCAGGAGGCGCTCCAATGATTTTAGAGACAGAGTGTTTTTCCATATATTCCGACATATCCACCCGAATTAGCGCATTCTCATCATCAAACATAAATTCAGCCAGCGCTTTGGTGAGCTCGGTTTTACCCACACCTGTAGGACCTAGGAAAATGAATGAGCCAATTGGTTTGTTAGGATCAGCAATTCCGGCACGAGACCTCTTTACAGTTTCACTAATTTTTCTAACGGCTTCGTCTTGGCCAACAATTCTTTTTTTGAGAACATCTTCCATTCGGTCGAGCTTCTGAAGTTCAGATTCAAGCATTTTTGATATTGGAATACCTGTCCAACGAGAAACTACATCGGCAATATCAGCCTCTGTAATCTCTTCGCGGAGAATTCTCCTTGAGCTCTGTAACTTTTTTAATTTTTTAGTCTTAGCTTCTAGATCTTTTTCGAGAGCTGGAATTTTCCCATATCTAATTTCTGCCACAGAGGTCAAATCGCTTCGGCTTTCCGCCTTTTCAGCTTCCATTCTTAAAGACTCCAATTCTTTTTTAATGGATTTTATTTCAGAAACAATTTCTTTTTCATTTTTCCACTTCAACTCAATTTCACTGGTCTTTTCTTTGAGATCAGCAATTTCTTTTTCAATGTCTTTTATTCTATTTTTAACTTTAGTGTTGGTTTTAGAAACTTTTAATTCATTCGACAAAGCTTGTCGCTCGATTTCGAGCTTCATAAGTTTTGAATGAGTTTCTTCCAAGATTGGCGGCATGTTTTCCAGGGAAATTTTAAGTTGTGAGGCTGATTCGTCGATCAAATCAACAGCCTTATCCGGCAAGAATCTATCAGTAATATATCTGCTACTTAAATTTACAGCGGCTAAGATAGCGTCATCAATGATTCTGACACCATGATACAGCTCGTATTTTTCTTTAAGGCCTCGCAAAATTGTTACTGCATCTTCTGTATTTGGTTCATTTATAAAGACCGGCTGAAAACGTCGGCTAAGCGCAGGATCTTTTTCAATGTATTTTTGATATTCCCTTAGTGTTGTCGCACCGATTGCTCGAAGATCCCCTTGGGCTAGAGCGGGTTTAAGCATATTTGAAGCATCAATTGAGCCTTCAGCCGCACCAGCTCCTACGATTGTATGAATTTCATCTATGAAAAGAACGATCTTACCTTCAGACCTTTCAATTTCTTTTAAAATTTTCTTAAGCCTTTCTTCAAATTCACCCCTATATTTTGTTCCAGCAATCAAAAGCCCCAAATCTAGTGAGACCAATTCTTTATCTTTAAGAGATTCAGGAACATCCCCCTTGGACATTTTTATTGCCAAACCTTCAGCAATTGCGGTTTTACCCACTCCCGCTTCTCCAATTAGTATCGGATTATTTTTTTTGCGACGTGAAAGAATTTGAATAATCCTTGAAATCTCTACATCACGACCAATTACTGGATCAAGTTTATTTTCACTCGCAAGTTTAGTAAGACTTCGTGTGTATTTGGCCAAAAATTTATGTTTCTTCGGAGGATGAACGTCAGTAACTTTTCCAGTTTTAAGTTCTTCCAGTACGCTCAAAATTCTTTCTTTATCTATTTTAAAGCGAAGCAGAATATCCTTGGCAGTTGATGGAACTTCAGAGCTTGCAATAAACAAATGTTCGGTTGAAACAAATTCATCGTTTAAGCTTGTAGCGATCTTGGCACTAAGCTCAATAGTCTGGGCAAGCTCTGGAGTGATATATATCTGATACGAAGGAGCAACCGTTGAAGATGTTTCGGGAGTCTCTATGGAATCTAGAATAGAGTCGGTAAGCAATATAGTATCGACTTCAAGACGATCAAGGATAGACGCGACCATACTTTCTTCTTGCAAGATTAGAGCAGCCAGAAGATGCAGGGGGTTCACATGGTTTTGACCACGTTCAATTGCAAGTTCGTGAGCTTTACGAATTGCTTCTTTTGCTTTGGTTGTGAAGTTATTAAATGGAGGCATCATTATTTAAGTTAAAAGTTAATAGATTTTTAAGCTGCAATACGGCAAATAAGTTGACATTTCAGGGATTATCATTATAAACAATTTTTCCATCAAACGCAAGAATTCGCTCATATTTCTTTTTGAAAGACTTGGTAGGCGCGGCGACGTCGGACAGAGAAAATTTTTAGCAAAAAATTTTCGTGCTTTCAAAAATAAATGTGAGTGGTATATACGGGATCAAATCAAAGTTTCTACTTCCCTCTTAAGCATATTTATCGGGATAAAATTTCCGGGTGTACCCAAACCAATTCCTATAAGTTCTCCATTCAGATTTAATGCCGGACTACCTATTTCCCCGCTTAAGACATCGCTTTCAATAAGAGAATATTTGGAAGAAGTGGCACTCTGACTATTTTCTGGAGTGACAGAGAGCCCGCTTATTCTGCCGATAGATACTGTATTTCGATCAACACCCTTTATGGAAATGACTGTTTGTCCGAGCTGTAAGACGTCTGAGTCTCCTAGCATCGCTCCGATGAATTCTTTTTGTTCTGGGTTTTCAATAGTAAAAAATGAAAAATTTTGAGTAGCAGAAGAGGATATTTTTCGCAAAGTTACTTTTGAAGTGTCTGGCAAAATAGCATCAAACGTCGAGTTTCCTGGAAAATTTGTTTTTGAAGTGGCAACCAAGCCCCCTTTATGCAAAATCAAACCGAACGCCGTAAACTCTGATTCGCCACCTCTCTTTCTTTCTTGAATTCTCACAAGACTATCCTTGTTCTTTTTTATAGCGTCAATGACCAGATCTTCTTCTTTAACCACCACCGTAACTTCTTTAGTAACAACTTCAGGTTTATTTTCTGCCGGCACAACAGTTTCGATTGTTCTCTCTACTACCCTATTTATTGTTTGGGTTATAGTCGCGGGCGCTTCACTAAGGAGCGAGTAGGTCATTATGCTCACAGCCACCGAGCTCACAAAGCTTACAAGTAGTCCTAAAAGAATGATTTGGGTTTTGCTTAAATCTTCCATAAAAAATTTAGGTTTGAATTTACACAAATAATATCATAATGAGTGTTGACTAGGAAACTACCTGTTGGCAGACAAGTGCAGACTTTTAACTTACTTGAGGTATAATATTCGCATCATTTCTATGCAAACAATAATAGAAGAAAATTTTAATCTCTTTATCGCTTCGATTTTAGCTTTTTTTATTCTTATTTTAATAATCTGGAATTTCGTCTTGCAAAGAAGACTTAAAAATTTAGTGAGAGGAAAAAAAATAAACCTAGAAGACACTTTGATTGAGACATACAAAAGACTTGAGAATTTAGAAATTTTCCGTAAAGAAACAGAATCTTCCTTAGATATTGTCGAAAAGAAACTTAGAAAAAGTGTTCGCGCTATAAAAACCATCCGTTTTAATCCGTTTAAAGGGAGTGGTGAGGGTGGAAACCAAAGTTTTTCTTCTGCATTTGTAAATGAAGATGGCGACGGAGTAATTTTAACCGGACTCTATCATCGAGAAAGAATTTCTGTATTCGCTAAGCCATTAAACCAAAGCAAAAGCGTGTTTGAGTTAACGAGCGAAGAAAAAGAAGCGCTGGATGAAGCATTAGAATCGATCAGAAGTAATTAGGACTTTCACATTTGGTACATCTCTGATTTTTCATAACGAAGTTAATTTTTGCCATTCAAAAATCTTCTGGCCCGCTTACGTGTAGAACAGCGCTCAAATCTGCAAGTTCTAAGATTTTCTATTTTCTGTTTTTAGTGTTACACTCCCGAATGGTCATTATTTCCCATATTTTAGGTTGTTTTATTGTCTAGCGGAATGAGAGATATGCAGAAAATTCAAAAACAAAAAAATATTTCTGGACTTATAGCCCGCCCACCAATCGTGGTTGTCATGGGGCATATTGATCATGGAAAATCTACCCTTCTTGATTTTATAAGAAAATCAAGTGTTGCTCTAAAAGAAGCAGGTGGCATTACCCAAAAAGTATCAGCTTACGAAGTGGAAATTAAAGACGAAAAATCAAAAACCACCAAGATTACTTTTCTTGACACCCCGGGCCATGAAGCATTCAAAGCCATAAGATCACGTGGAGCCAGAGTAGCCGATATCGCAATCTTAGTTGTAGCCGCAGATGATGGAGTAAAACCTCAAACACTTGAAGCACTGAAATGCATCCAAGAAGAAAAAATGCCGTATGTTGTCGCGATAAATAAAATTGATAAACCAGGCGCCAATATTGAAAAAACACGAAACAGTTTGGGTGAACATGGGATTTTCTTGGAAGGATATGGCGGAGACGTGCCAGGAGTTGAAATTTCAGCCAAACTTGGAAAAAATATCCCGGAACTTCTAGAGCTTATTAAATTGGTTGCTGAATTGGAAGAATTAAAAGGAGATACTGGTACTCTTGCGGAAGGATTTGTTCTTGAAAGTAATCTTGATCCTAAGTGCGGAATTTCAGTAACGATTATTATAAAAAACGGCTCACTCCAGAACGGACTTTTTGTTGTAGCAGATAAAGCTTACGCGCCAGTTAGAATGATGGAAAACTTTTTAGGTGAAAAAATAAATGAGGCGAGTTTTTCTAGCCCAGTTAAAATTATCGGTTGGAGTGAAATTCCTAAAGTTGGCTCAAGTTTCAAAACATTTGAAAACAGAAAAGAAGCTTTGGTGGCGGTGGCTAATTTCAAAGAGCCGGCAGTGATAAAAAAAATAAAGAAGATTGAAAATGTTAATTTTGAGAGACTAACAATTCCTATAATTATAAAAGCTGATACTGAAGGAAGTTTGGAAGCTATAAAGTACGAGATCACAAAACTCAATACCGAAAAAATAGAATTCAAAATTCTAAATTCAACTATAGGCCAGATTGGCGAAGGTGATATAAAGGGCGCAAATCTAGAAAAAAAACCGATTATAATCGCTTTCAATACCAAAATAGATAATTCCGCAAAAGCTCTAGCGCTCAGGGATGGGGTAACAATAAAAATATTTGATGTAATTTATAAAATTACCGAATGGCTCAAAACTGACCTAACGACTCTCTTGCCAAAGATCGATGTTGAAGAAATTACAGGCAAGGCCGTTATCATAAAAGTTTTTGGCATGCAGAAGGAAAAACAAATAATTGGAGGCAAGGTTATAGAAGGGTTAATCGAAACTGGCGGCCTCTTCAGAATAAATAGACGAGGAAATATAATTGGAAATGGAAAAATAAGGGGCTTGCAACAAAAAAAGGCCGAGACTCGTGAAGTAAGTTCAGGAAATGAATTCGGCGCTCTAGTTGAAGGCAAAATATTAGTTACAGCTGGAGACTCATTGGAATTTTTCAAGATCACCAAACAACCAATAAAGATTTAGGCCATATGGTTCTAGGCATTAGGCGCTAGGCCACTAATAAATACAAATGGATTTCATTCTAAATTCTTTATTCTTTATTCAACATTCTACCCACTATGCCTTATAGAAAAGAAAGAACTGAGAAGATAATCCGTGAGATAGCGGCAACTTTTATTGAAAAAGAGTCAGGGCCACAATCTTTGATAACAGTTACTCGTGTTGAAACGAGAAATAGAGAACGAACTGCTGTAATTTATTTAAATGTCTTACCTAAAAACAAGGAAGAAGTAGTGATGCAATTTCTCTCGCGGAAAGTGGTGGAGTTTAAAGAATATTTGAGAGATAACAGCCGACTCTCCTCAGTCCCCTTTACCGAATTTAAGTTGGACAAGATTTAAAATTAACAAAAGAGGAAACTCTGTCCTTACAGGAACTGTGCAGGTTTCCGATAGTTTGGAAGCAAAATGGAAGAGGACTCTGTCACAACTCTTCTGCTATTACGAATTGAGAACTCTCTCCTTACAGGAGCAGTATCCCAATTGGATTTTTTATTTCGCAAAGCTTATAAAAAATGCTCAATTGGGCTTCGAGTCCTCTTCTTGCGAATGATTTAGATCATTCGCTCCAGGCACGAAAAAATCGCCCGATGGCGATTTATCTCTGTGCTGGGAAGAGGACTCGAACCTCCATGCCGATTAAGGCACCAGCTCCTAAGGCTGGTGTGTCTACCAATTTCACCATCCCAGCAATTTAGAATGGTTCCGCGATCTGAAAGTTGCGGGTCCGCCTGGAAGGATTCGAACCTTCGACCTTATCCTTAAGAGGGATCTGCTCTACCAACTGAGCTACAGGCGGATGTGTGTTATGTAACTCTATCTTTTATAGCATATAAACGTTCGTACTCGCTACCAAAACAGCTCAGGCGGATATTTGTGTTTAATTATTTTTTCTTTTCATTCGCTCTTGTGCCCGGGGCGAGACTCGAAACTTACAGTTTCAGTACCCCAATTGGATTTTTTATTTCGCAAAGCTCATAAAATAAGCTCAATTGGGCTTCGAGTCTCACCACGCAAATGCTTATGAGCATTTACTCCAATGCTCGCTTCACTTCGTTACGCTGTGTGTTTATTGTACCAAGCTCGCACCTATTTCCAAAACAAATGATGTCGCACGCTCCGCGTGCGTGGTGGCTTGAAACTGCCCCGTACGCTCGGAGAAAGCCCCAC
>Ga0163150_10002817_pt1 | contig 25734 bp, 21 predicted proteins | sample OliLakLV19P2IB_FD_148628 | JGI IMG/M metagenome (GOLD analysis project Ga0163150, IMG submission 148628) | Freshwater microbial mat bacterial communities from Lake Vanda, McMurdo Dry Valleys, Antarctica - Oligotrophic Lake LV.19.P2.IB | ecosystem: Environmental > Aquatic > Freshwater > Lake >...
ATATTAACGTTATCGCCATCGCTGCCGCCACAGCCGGACAGAGTAGCAATTAACGGTAGAAGTAATGCTATAAACAACGTTTGCTTAAACATGGTTCACTTCCTGATCAGGTTAAAATTCAGTGCAGATCGACTGCACGTTCTACTTCTTGCTAAAAAATGCCAATCTCTCCATTCCTGGTCGTGTGCACAACACAGGATCAGAATTTGTAGGTCACACCCGCTTTGAAAAAAGTACCCACGTTGTAGCTCTCGATAGTGTTGTCATTTTGTGAGTACTCGACTTTTTCGTTCAGCAGATTTTTTATGGATGCTTCGATTACTAACTCGTCGCTCCATACTTTCTCGTAGGTAAAGTCGACGAGTACACGGCCATCTTCATACTCGGGGCCGGTGTTGGTGCCCCGTGCGACCCGAAAAATGCGCTCGTCAAAGTAGTTAAATAGCAGGGTGAACTTTTGCTCCGTCGGATAGTGATCCATTCCAATCTGCACATTGGACAGCCATTCAGATTGTCCCTGCAATTGACGGCCGTCAGCGGATGCACCTTCCAGGCGTAGCGAGTCTTCCGAAAGATCCACCTCGGAATCGATATATGAAAGGTTGCCGCTTACAAACACCAGATAGTCATCACGTTCCATAACATTTTTTGTACCATCGACCTCGACACCGGTAAGGTCCGCGCTCGCCTGGTTTACGAATGTGGTGCCGCTCGCGGCGGAACCGGAGGCGTCCGGGATAGCGCGTTCCACTGGGTTGTCGATCGCTTTGTAAAACAGCGCGAGGGACACGCTCTCACTCTCGGAGAAGTAGTACTCGGCGCGCAGATCCACGTTGTCGATGGTGGAAACTTCCAGATCCGGGTTGCCGAATATCGGGTCGTCAGTATCCGGGTCGAATGACTGCGCCTCAGACCGCTCAATGATTCCCGGATACGACACAGTCTCGGAATAACCGAAGCGCAACTGTGTCTCATCGGTCAGGCGCCAGGTCAGGTTTAGCGCCGGATACCAGTCGTCGTAGGTAAGCTCGTTTGAGGCCCTCGGTGCGTTGGGATAATCAAGCTGCTGGTCGAACTTTTCGTAGCGCGCGCCCACCACCAGGCTCCAATCTTCACCAAAGTCAGTATTGGTATTGAGATAGAAAGCCTTGATCTCTTCCAGGGAATCATAGGAATCGGTGTCGGTGGTGTTGGCCTTTAATACCACTTTATTGAGCGCGAAGTTGGTATAGGGCAGAATCTCGGTCTCGAGGTTCTGATCTATGCTCAGGTCAATGTCCTGTCCGGCATCAGTGAACCCAACACCAAAGCGGTATTGATCCAGGTTTCTGTCCTTGTCAGACCACATTGTGCCGACCTGCAATTCAGTAGCGCTCACGCTACCCCAATCCAGGGAGAGAGAGTAATCCGCTCCAAGGTCCGTGCTGGTTTCGTTAAGGTCAGACCAGCGTCGTTCAAAAGCAGAGCTGGAAAATTGATTGTTGAAATAGGTGTAAGTCCGACGATCCGGCTCGTCCCGTTGAGTCTCTGAATACGCAGCGCGCCAGTCGAACTGGTGGACAAGATTATCGCGTTCTATGTCGTTGTGGCCGGTGAACGATTGCGACATGAACTGACGTTCTACCCAATCGAGAAGATATTTATTAGTCTGGTTGTCCTCCTGGTTATCAATACCCTCTTCCACCCGCGTGATGTCGTCGGTATTGTGCAGGTAGAGTGTTTTCGACATTACGTTGTTGGCATCGCCGTATTCATAGCCTGCGGCGGCGTAGCCGGTGATCGCGGTTGTTTCCTGGGAGCGCATGTAATTGCCATCAATGCCCAGAGGATTGGACAATTCCGCGTTACCGCGATCTGTCGTGCCGCGATCCAGGTCGGCTGCCAGATAGTAGCCCCACTCGTTATCGCCCGCTGGTAAGCTATCGCCATAGACCACCGAAACTTCGCCGTTGGGCAGCGCTGTTTTATCCCCGACTCTGTAGTCATCCTGAAATTGCACGCCAAGTTGCGCCGCCGCAGCGGGCGAAGTGCAGCGTACTGGATCAATTTCCGGGTCGCATATGGTTAACGAACGACCTTCATCGGTTGCGCCCAGCACGCCATTGGGCAGTTCTCTCAGACCACTGTCAAAACCGGCCCAGTCCCCGTTGCTGCTGGCGTAACTGAGGATGTCACTGCCTGTCGTTCCCGGGTTGTACCCCAGCGATCCGCTGACTTGCAGGATGCGCTCATCGGGAATGCCTCTGGTGTTGATCATGATGGCGCCGCCAGTGGTCGTGGCCAGCTGGTCAGCAGTGAACGACTTTTGAATCTCTATCCCGCCGACGATGACGGTGGGGAACAGGTCGAGTTCCACTTCCCGGCGTTGGCTATCGGTACTGGGCATTAACAGGCCATTGAGCGTGCTGGAGATGTAGCGGCCATCAAGTCCGCGCACGGTGGCATACTTGCGATCCACTACCGCGACACCGGCGACGCGATTCAGGGCTGCACCTACATCGCTGTCGCCGAACCGTTCAATCTGCGCAATGTCGATAGCGCTGGTGATGGATTCAGCATTGCGCTCGATACTGACCGCATCATCTTTAGGGTTGAATACGCCCATGACGAAGACTTCCTCAACGTCCCCCCCGGCCCCAACTCCAGCCACAGGTGCAGCACCTTCAGGCTGCAGGGTTACAGTCGCATTGACGCCCAGATCTGCCATCACGCGAACGTTTCCTGCCGCGGCTTCCTGAAATCCGGCAGCGCTGACTACAATTTTATGTTCGCCACGAGGAATGTTCAGTACATACACGCCAGACTGATCAGTAGTGGCCGTGTAGCTCGAGCCTGGAATGGCAACGGTTGCTCCCTCAATGGCATTACCGCTGGGGTCGAGTACCTTCCCGGTGATGAATCCCTTACCGCTTTCGTCACCGACGCCAAATTTCCGAATACCGACGTCTGGCTTGTCGCCCGCGGCAGATGTAAAGGTAACCTTGATTTCAACGTCCTCCTCAGCAGTGGAGCTGAACTCAATAGGAAATTCGATTTGGTCGTCTGCCAGCGTCACTACATGGCTGCCTGCCTCCAGTGCGGCGCTGGCGCTGCCTTGACTATTGGTCCTCCCCAAATTGCGCTCGTCCAGCATTACCGTGGCCCCGCTCAAGGGTGCATCATCGAGAAAGACCATCAGGAACAGGTCAGAGGCAAGTGCCTGGTGAGAGAGAAGAGAGAGCGCTAGCCCCGCAGATGCCGCAAGTCTTTTCATAATGAGTTTTCGCCTTAACTTGGAAACTGTTCGTGTTTTTGGGGTATACACTCGAGCACCCTACAGATCCCCGACTGTGACGCGCATACCTCTCCCCTTCGAAGGAGGCATGCTAATTGTCCCGCATGACAAAATCGTGATAGTTGTGTTTCAATTTTGTGAAATGTCAGCAGGCTTGCAGCGGGGAACTGCTGGGAGCCGGAAGACCCGGCCCCGGAGAGAGTAACTAGAGCGTAACTACAGGCTTATAGACACCTTGCGGTAGTCGTTCGAGGAGCAGGTGCTGCTGGTTGCGAAGTTTTCGAGTCTGAGGGTCGCCTTATCAGCATTGTCATCAGCATTGTCATCAGCATTGGAGAACATGAGTCCCCCGTAGTAGCCGACCGCCTGGGCAAGAATGTTGTTGCGCTCGGCCTCATCAAACCCGTCAAGTACAGTGTGGGCCTTTTCTCCATACTCGTCTTCACTGAGTTGTCCCAAGGATTGCTGGGCCAGCACGCAGGCCATTTTCCGCGAGGCCTTGAACTCCTCAGGAGCCAGAGAAAGGGCCGGGCTCTGCATGGCATAGGCCAATAACGGGATGACACAGAATTTGATTCGGGTGTTCATAGTCGACGGTTCTCGTTTCGAGGCCTGTAAAGGCACCAACAATTGTTGACAGGCCTAAAGTGTAGGGGGTTTTTTTTACAGCTTTATGACAGAGATGTGACAAATTTCGAGAAATTTCTTGACCCTCTAACCAATAGGCGCTCGGGTCAGGATATTGCGTCCACGCTTGTTTCTTATCCCCCAACCACAAAATTGTTACAATTTGATGAATATTTTGTTTCCTGAGGTGGCTAGATCAATCTATTTGGGTGTAGAGTTTTCCTGAAAGCTGCCAAAGGAGGCAACAATAATGAACACATGTAGCAAGACACTGATTTTCTGCGCACTTGTGCTGGCTGGCCCCGTCGTCATGGCCGACGGTGAGAAAGACTGTTTACTGCAGGGTACTGTCCACCATGGCGAGCAGGCCGGTCAGGATACGACAAAGGTTGATATCCACTCGATCAGCAAATATGACGATGAATCACGGTGCAGCATGCGGCGCGGGCAGAAACTGGAATTTAAGCTGCCCCAGGACGCAAGGCTGCATGAGGCTCCCTCGGGCAGCGCGGTAAAGTACCGCTACCGCACGGATAACAGCGGCGAGGCAAACTCAGAACTGATTAGCGTGGGCACCTGATCTCTCAGTCGGTGAAATCCGCTGCCGTGGATTTCACCATCTCTTCCAGAAACCAGGCGGGAAACTGGCCGACGAATTTCTGCATATCCCAGTAGTCGCTCCAGCGATATACCAGGCCATCCCTGACTTCATGCATGCTGGCGAAGGTGTGGGATGCGGTTTCCCCGGAGCCAAACGTCCACGTCTCAGTATGATCGAGAAATACCGTGTCGCCGTCCGCGGCAATGTGATGTGTTACCTGTTCCTGCTTTTTCAGGTGCTTGAAGGCAATTTGCAGTCGCTTCACGCAGTTTTCGGGGCCAAAGGCTCCTGGGTCATCACTGGGCACATCACGGTAGTGGATCTGGGGATGCATGCAACGTTTCATAGTGTCCCAATCCATGTCGCTCAGCGCACGCCACATTTCTTGCACGATAGCTTTGTTGGCCTGGTTAGACATAGTGCATTCCCGGTCACCTGATGAGTGGCATCATTGTGGCACAGCCAGTGGGGCAAAATCATCCCTGAGTGGCTGCGCGTGTGCAGGGTGTGCTGGTCAGCGAGGTTGTGGGGCTGTATGTCATGAGCAACATATGTGATAGTAAGGCACAGCAATAACTGACTATCGACGCGGGCATGGAAAAGTTCAAGTACCCATTACTGGATATCTTGTGCAGGGCTGTGCTCGCGCTAGCGACGAGCGCGCTCCTGCTATTTGTAATGTTCGTTTTGTACATAAAGTCCGAGGTGCCGCTGGGTGCCGAGCGCCCCGAGCCACTGGCAATATTGGGTAAAAGCATGCAGGCAGTAGTGGGTAGTGCCGAGGTCAGAGGCGAGAAACTGGCGATTACGGCCTATCATGCCGGGGAGGGCGAGCTCACCGCTATAGCAGTATGGCGAGGTCGTTTTCAGGCAGTCCATTTCCCGCTGCTGGCGTATCAGGTCGACACTGCCTTTCCCGGCCCGGAGTTGAACCTGATCTGGCGCACATCAAGCAATCCCGGTGTCCTCTATAACACGCAGCTTAGCAGTACGGGCGATGGGGTAGCATGGCTGGATCTGGCCCGGAATCCGGATTGGCAGGGCACGGTGGAGGAATTGGGTGTCTATGCTTTTGCACATGAGGAGGATCAGGAGCTGACCATCGCACACCTCACACTTGAACCTCTCGGCTGGCGCGGTGCCCTCGCCAGTCACTGGAGTGACTGGACCGCTTTCCGTGGCTGGTCTACCCGGTCAATCAATTTTCTGTACGGTACAGTGGATAGCTACGCGCTGTCGCCTGTTCTGGTAGCGGCAGCATGGTCCGCACTGGCAGTTAGCCTGTTGTTGATCGCTGGGCTCCTCGGCGGCGGATGGCAGCCGGGGGCGCTGGTGGCGGTGCTATTGCTGCCCTGGATATCCGTGGATTTATTCTGGCAAAAGGAACTGGTGACCCAGTTGACTCAGACCCGGAGTCAGTTCGCGGGAAAGACGGCACAGGAAAAACACCTGGCGGACATAGATAGCCATATCTACCGCTATATCATGCGCCTGAAAGACGAGGTATTGCCCCAGGCGTCATCCCGAATCGTTATCCTGCACGACTCACAGGGCCACAATTTCGAACGGCTGAAGGCCCAGTATTACCTGCTGCCGCACAAAGTCTACAATTTTGGCAGGATGCCGCCAAAGACGGGTCTCAGTAGCATCGACTATATCCTCGTGCTGGGTGAGGTTTCCGGTCTCGAATTTCACCCGCAGACGAACACGCTGGTTTGGAAGCATGGGAAAAGGTCGCTTGTGGTTGATCAGCTGGACAGTGATTCCATGGGTCGGCTGTACCGGGTCCTTCCCCGGCTTCCTGCAGCGGAAAAAAGACATGATTGAGTCTATCTCACTACCCGGACTGTTCGTGGCGCTGAGCCTCCCCTGGTTGTGTGGAGGCATATGGATACGCTGGCTGTTGCGCCGTACGGGGCGCTGCAATGCGTTCATTGTGCTGGGTCAGGGGTTCTTTTTGGGAACCTTTTTTACCACGCTGGTGATTCGTCTGTGGGATGTGGTCGGATTCAATCTAAACTTTTGGGGCATAGCCGCTGTTGTTTTCAGCTTTAGTACAATCGGAGTGCTCCTGCAGGTGCTGCGAACGGGGCCGGTGGTAACGCGAAGAACGTCCGAACCTGTCCCGAGCTGGCACATCGCCGTGGCGATGTTACTTATTGCATTTATCATCTGGCGTCATGTGACCCTGCTCCAGGAACTGCTACTGCGGCCCTTGTACGCGTGGGATGCCTGGATGAACTGGGTGCCCAAGGCCATTGTCTGGTTTCATCAGGGTGCTCTGCTAGACTTCATCAGTCCCGAAGAGTGGTTGCAATACAGTGGGGACGACGCTTACACACTGGGCAATCGGCAGGCCATCTCCTATCCCATAACAGTGCCATTGATCCAGCTGTGGGGCATGTTGGGAGTCGGTACCTGGGATCATAGTGCTATCTATCTTCCATGGCTGTTGGCGCCGCTCGCCTTGGGCCTGGCCCTATTTGGACACCTGCGTTTAGCAGGCGTGCCGTTTCTTCTGGCGGTGATCGCATGTTACCTGCTGTTGAGTCTGCCTTACCTGAATGTTCACACCGTGCTGGCGGGCTACGCCGATATCTGGGTGGCATCCGCTTTTGGTCTGGCGGTGTGCGCCCTCTATGAATACAGGCAATCCAGGCATTGGGCCTATGCCGTACTATTGATAGTTCTGGCGCTGCTGTGCAGTCAGTTGAAAGAGCCGGGTATTGTACTGGCGATTATCCTCCTTGTTTACGGCACCCGTGTCTGGTGTGGTATCAGGCCCAAAGTGGAGTTTGCAATATGGAGCGTGGCGGGGATCTTTATTGCATTGGCGTGGGTGTTCGGGATCAGTATCGACATGCCTTACCTGGGACGAATTGCGCTTGAGAGCGGATCAATCGAACTCGGGAAACGGGGGCGTATAGAGCTTGAGTATCACAACGTGGTTTCGTCCTTTATAGAAACGTTCTTCGTCATGATAAATTGGAATCTGCTGTGGTACCTCGTTCTTCCCTACGTGATCTATCGTATATGCAGCGCGCGTGTTATCAGAATACCACCCGATGAGGTTCTGGCGGTGTTGGGGGCTATTGCCTTTGTTGGTCTAATATTTTTTTTCAGCAAATACTACGTGGTCGCGCTGAACTTCGTCACCCTGAACAGGGCGTTGCTCTACCCTATCCCGGCGATGATCTTCTGCATTTTCCTGAGTTTTCAAAAGGGCGTATCCCAGTCATTAAGCGTAAGCAATGGCCCTCAGTACTTTCGACGGTGAAAACCAAGCGCTGCAGCCATGGCGGTCACTTTTTGCACAAGGCTACCTCGACTGGCAAGAATCGCACGGCAGTAGTTGCCACGAATAAAAATTCGACGAAATCGGTGTTTGCCTAAGGAGCGACCAAGAATTTCTTCACGCAGATCCATCGCAGTCGGAACGGTAGAAAGGACAAAATACTGCGCCACCATTTCCCTAAAGACTTTCTTACGCCGGCGCCGCAAATACCAGCGCCCCAACCTGTTTGTTGAAGCATATTTATTCGAGCCGTGAATGCGATACATGAACCCAGGTCGTTCGTCATAGTATTTGAGTGATTGCAATAGCGACGCACTGCGCACAATCACGCCGTCGGCCGTAAAGCCGGACTTTTGTTGCTCGATTTTCGAAATACCCAGTAATCCAGCTAACCGCGGTGGGAGTACCGAAGTTTCATCGACTATCGCAGGAAGAGTGATGATGCTATTGGCCAGTGATCGGTGCAGAGAATTACCGGAAGTCGGTATGCCAACAAACTCATGGAACAACAATGTAGCCCATTTAGTTGGGCCAACCTTGCCGGGCGTGAGTTCCATTCGGTCCAGTATGCCGCGCATACTTTTACTACCTGCATCAGAGTCGCCTCCCAGCAGCGCATTGCAAAAAACATAGGATATTTCAGGATACTCGTTATAAATGTGCCGAAGTCTGTCCAGATAGCCATCAAGAAAGTAGTCATCACTGTCCAGCAGTACCACAATGTCACCCCGTGCGACCTCTATCCCCACTCGAACAGCGCGCATCTGTCCCTGGTTTTCCTGCTGGATTAACCTGATGCCGTGTTTGACCTCATACTGCCTGAGAATGGCGGGCGACTCGTCTGTTGAGCCGTCGTCGACGACAATGAGTTCATCCCCATACTGCATTTGTCGGATAACGCTATCCAGTGCTTCCGGCAAATACCTGGCGTAGTTATAGTTATTAACGACGATCGAGAGTCGCAGACGGCCGGTGGTATCGTGCATAGCTTTGGCGGGATTGGTCAAAGTTTTCATAGTATTGGAGGGGTTAAACTCATTTGATGCGAAATCCCACAATTGTTGTGCCAATTCCGGTCTCTCGTTTTGCCAGAGACATCAGCCAGACATTTGCCACTAGTCCGCTGGCAATACTGGAAAATGCCGCTCCCAGCGCGCCGATTATCGGCACTAGTAGACAGAGTGCTACGACATGAACTGCAGCGGAGAAAAACATAACTTTGGGAATTCGCGTTTGATGTCCGGTCATAACCAGCACGTCCTGTGCGGGCCCCATGAACACTGTAATGATATTGCTGGCTACCAAGGTGATAAGCACAAGGCGGGCCGAGGAAAAGTTGTCTCCAAAAAGCTGTAGTAGTGGTTCGGCCAGGACCACTAAACCAATGCCCACGGCAAGCGTAGGCCATAGACTACCGTGTGCACTTTGACGGGTGATTTTCTGTAAACCAATCGAATTGTCGGTCGCATGCGCCGCAGCCATAGCCGGTTGATTGACGGAACTGACGACAGAGAGCGGAATCGCGGCAAGCTGAGCCAATCTCTCAGCTGCAAAATAGGCTCCGGCTGCGGCGGGCCCGGCCAAAAAGCCGACCAAAAGAACGTTGGAATAGGTAATGATGAGCCCGGCACAACGAGTGAAAAACACGGGTAAGGAAGAGCGAAAAAGGCGCGATGGATGATAGTCCAAAGCGGTTTCGGGCGCGTGCGGGATAGCCGACAGGTGCTTCTCTTGTCGGTGGAAGAGCTGGGCCTGCACCAACACCACCGCCATAATGCTGATTCCGGCCAAACCCAGAACAGTTTCTCCCGATAGGTCCCTCTGGTACAGATACCAGAAACCCAACGCGAGCACACCAGTCATTACGGGACGAAACACAAAAAATGGCAGCAGGGCGAGTCCAAGCCATTGTCTCGCTCTGGACAAATCTTGATAAAGGTTGGAAAAGCTTACGGCGGGTGCGAGCAGCAAGGCCAGGATTGTCACATCACGATAGGACTGCTCACCAGATGAATTTCGCCAGAATAAAGTCATGAGCAGCGAGACCATAACCAGCGCTGCTGATGACCGGAATAGCAATCCCCTTGCTCTGGCTATGACAGCGGCAATAGCACTCTCATTGCGATGTACACTGAGTGAAGCAATAAAGCGACCTGTTACCACGGGCAGGCCCAAACTCGCCAGGGCGCCCGCCATAAACAGAAGTGATTGGCCCCACGCATACTTGCCGTATTCCACACTGTTATCCATGAGTCTTGCTAAAAGTACTTGTAAGGCGAAGACACACAACAGACCCACTACACGGATAACGGCAACGAACAGGCTGCGTCGCAGGAAATCATTATTCGGGTGAACAAAAGCTCGTTCAGGCTTATTGATGATGCTCATCGCAGCCTGCCGATTGATTCGGGGAGTGTACTTGAGAGAGGATTTTCATCCCGTTGGCGCAATATTTTTTGGACGTTGATCACTGCTGTCACAAAAAGTATCCACGTGAGGATATTTGCACCGAACAATCCGCCTTCCGCGATCTTTGCCAAACACAAACTTATCAGGATGGCGCTGGGAAAAAGCAGGTCAAGATCAATTGCGCCTTTCACGATGGGTGCAACACTACCCATGAGTGCGGCAGCAACACTCAGCACAAGCAGGCCAAGGCCTATGACGCCAAGGTCAAGCCAGAGATCAATAAAACTGTTGTGCGCACCTGGCGGCCGCCATCGCTCCTGCTTCCAAATGTCTGCCGAGGGACCCTGCATACCACGCCAGAATCCGCCAAGCCCGTAGCCCAGCCAGGGTCTCTCCTGAATCTTCTCCCACAGGTGTCCCCACAGCCGCAGCCTGCCACTCCCGGTGGCGAGAAAGGCGCCAGGAGGGGCGTTCCGTTGCGCGGCTTCGAAATCTGAAACAAGCTGCGCCCAGGCTGAAGAGAGGCCAAAACCCGACTTCGTTACGCTGGTGGAAACCTGCGAAAGCAATATCGGAGGCATGACTTTGTATTTGTATTGCATGACGAACCCGCAGAAGGCAAGCACTACAGACACAATAGCGATCAGGGCCACTTTGGGTCTATTAAGTCGGGCAAAGTACACGCTTAATACCGTGAACAGAATCATCCAACTCAATAATGCGGACTTTGCACAGGATAGCGTTAGCAGGGTGACGGCCAGCCAGAAGGCCGCATGATACAGAATTCGAGATTTCGAAACCTCTGTTGTGAGCAAAAAGAATACGCTGCCGGCAAGTAACATATAGCTCCCCAGGGTATTTTTGTGCAGAAACACGCCGCGCCAGATACCCTCATGTACCCCGCGCATGACACCGATGCGCGGAAAGTAGTTAGCGACCAAGAGACTGGCAATCATAATCAGGGAGAAAGCCACTGCGAACAGTTGCATTTGTTGCCGGGTATCGTAGCGGATCGCCAGATAGACACCGAATAAGGTACAGGCGATTAACGCTATTGCCTTCACCAGGCTTTCCCTGGGGTCAGTAGACCACAGGATAGAAAGTGCGGCGACCAGGAGCAGCAGCAATACATACTTTTCAGAGACAAGCGCTCGAATGACCATGCGTAGGCGTGGCAGTATCAGTAGACCAGTACCGCAATAAATGAGTAGATAAAGCCAGAAAATCTTTGGTTGGCTTATTACTGATGCTGATTCTCCATTGGCGTTTAGCCCCGCCATGCGGTCCATTGTGCCTGTGTCGAGCAGGTTAAATACCAGAGCTCGACTGAATACCAGAATCGAGAATACGACGAAGGTGCTTTCCAGCACTCGCAGCAATCGGCTTTGCTTTTCAATCGGCAAGCGGCTTGGCAGTGAATCCCATAATGAACCCAATTGCTCTACACGATACATGGTATTCCTCTAACGGGAGCTGCCATGCCGATACCACTGTCGTAACGTGGGGTAGAGCAGTGCACAGGGCTCAAGCAGGTAGCGGCGCCACAAGCGCACAGGGTCGTGCAGTAGGCGATACAACCAGGCGAATCCGCTACGACTCAGCCACAGGGGCGGCTTGGCCTGAGCACCTGTATAGTAGTCCAGTGTGCCTCCCGCCTGTGTGACAAAGCCCACATCAAGTTGATCAAGATGCTCAAGTATCCAGCGCTCCTGTAGTGGCATACCCATTCCCACGAGCAAAATGTCGGGCCGAAATTCATTGATGCTGTGTACCACTGCTGGCGCATAAGGGTTGTGGCCGTGCTGAAGTTGTATGCGCAATTCGGGATACCTTTCCTGGATTATCCCACGACCGATATTGACCACTGACTCCTGCGAGCCGAGATAGAAAATGGACCAGTCCTTTTTTTCTGCGTGCTGCAGTAGCTCCATGAAGTGGTCCATCAGTGAAAAACGCTGTGCGGCAGTGGTCGTCACTCCGAATCCCCTGAGGATAAAGCGTACCGGCACTCCGTCGATATAGCAGTCGTTGCAGCGCTGGTAAAAACGACGAACATGGTTGTCGCGCTGCAGCAAAAAAAGGCTGTGCAGATTGTGATGTCCCGACAGCCATGCGCGTTGTCCCTGGGCCAACACCGTGGAAATGTCTGCTATCCAGTCAGGAAATGTTCTGGGGCTGATGCTGGTTCCGAAGTACTGACGTCGCTCATCGGGCGACCTGGCAGTACTGCGCATCTCTACTTCAGCCAAGTTATCAGATCCCGTTTGGTAAGCTGGCTCAGTCGTTCAATATCGGTCCGAAAGTACTCCCTGAGCTCACCCCTGCTCGCTGCATCCATGGCTGGAAACTCCTGCAAATTGATACTGTCGACCTGTTGTTTCACTCTGATAGCAAGGTTGTGCGGCACGACGGACCGCACCAGGCGCTTGACGCGATGGGAGCGCAGCAGGCGATGCAAAACACGGTGTCGAGGTTGCCCCGAGCGATTGTACCTGTGCTCAAACACGGGCTTTTGTGTGGCATCTATCCCAAGAAATCCGCAGACCTGCTGCCAGGTGCCTGCTGGATTTAATTGCAAATCATCATAGAAAAGTACCAGCAGTTGCGCGACGGAAAAGGCCGCCTGGTATTCTGCGAGCGCTTGGCTGTACAGCCCCATGTGCCGGTAGCGCAGCAGAAATTCAACTTCACCGCGTTGTGACTCCATAGCCAGTGCGGTGGAGAAATTCTCACACGGTTCCAACAGGTCACTCCTGGCGTGACACCAGGCGGAATAGGCGCGCTCCACCGGGTCGCGCAGTATCACTACTAATTTTGCCCTGGGGCTATAGGCTTTAATTTTATGTGCCATACCCGGGATGGCAAAGTACCAGGTACTTGCTTCGCCTAGAATGGTTTGCTCTGGCGTGGCATTGGCAAACAGGTCCATGTAGGCGCGTTCGTCAGTAACTACATATTGATTAGCGGGCGCGTCATTGCCGTATCCGTCCTTATACGGGTAGCCATTCTCGCCAAATGCGAGGAATCCTGGTTCCTTGGGAAAGGATAAGTAAACCTGGGTATGTTGCTGCAGCCAGCCAGCCAAAGCGCTGGTTCCCGATTTTTGCGCGCCCACTATGAACAGGTTAGGTCTTGCCTCAGTAGGCATTGCTACCGGTCCAACCCCTGACCATCGTCAGCGCCATTATTCTGATGTCCAGCCACAGTGACCAATGCTCAATGTAGTAGAGATCGTAATCAATCCGCCGCTGCATTTTTTCCAGTGTCTCGGTCTCTCCCCTGAAACCGTGTATTTGCGCCCATCCCGTAATGCCGGGTTTTACCGTGTGACGCTGCATATAAGCATTGATGCGATTGATATAGCTTTCGTTCAGGGCAATTGGATGCGGACGCGGACCAACGACCGACATATCTCCACGTAGTACATTGACAAACTGTGGCAGTTCATCGAGGCTGGACTTGCGCAGGAATCGGCCAATGGCAGTTATGCGCGGGTCATTGAGTTGCGCTTGCTGTCCATGCCGGGAGCCCGCTTGTGCATGATTCATTGTGCGAAACTTCAGTATCTGAATGATTTTGCCATCCCAACCGTGGCGTTTTTGTATAAAGAACACAGGTCCGGGTGAGTCGAGTTTTATGATGAGTGCGATGAGGGCAAATACCGGAGCCAGCACTGCCAGTGCAGCGAGAGAAATCAGTTTGTCGACAGCCGCCTTGACCAGTATATTGGGTCCGGTGAGTGGTGAAGCATTGAGTTCAATAACCGTCATTCCAGCGACTTGCGATGGTACGTGGTTTAGTAGTGCCAACGTTGAAAGATCCGGTACGTATCGAACTCTCAGGCTGCTGGTCTGCAACACCTTGATTACAGCTTCCTGCCTGTTGAGTTCCGCGTTGTCCATCGCAATCCATACCTCATCAATGCCACTACCCGGGTCCGAGAGCAATGTCTCCATTTCATCGATATCTGCATCAGCGAATACACCTGCGCCAACATTACCCATTGCGCTGTGAGGCGAAATAAATCCAGCGATTTCCCACTTGGCATCGCGCGCTGTCCTGACCTTTTGCGCAACAGCATGCGCGAACTCCCCATTGCCGACGATAAGAATTTTGATGCCTTGTGTGTGATCCAGCTGCAGAAGATTGGCAAGGACGATCACGAGCCAGCGAAACAGAAACAGCGCGATCACCGCAAAGACAAACCAATAGACCATCCACAGTCGGGAAAATTCTGCGTTGGACTTGGTTAGCGTGCCGGCGATCGCCAGTAACGCTGCAACGGCAAAAAGTCCGGGCAGGACTTTGCCAGTGTCGCGCCAGTGGATGTCGCTGCGCCAGGACTTATAAGCGCCAGTGGCGGGAAGGAGAATAAGTGCAAGCCCAGTGCACAGGATCAGCACGGAGCCGTAGTTCAGCGAGAGGTTCCACTTGCCCCATCGGGCGAAAAAAGCGAGCCAGCCGGTGCCGGCCACCAGCAGACCATCGACTAGTGGTGCCAGAGTAGTGATCAACGATTGTTGATATCCGCGCATAGGCGTCAAGGATTCTACTGGACCAGTCCCAGGCGTCGCAGGCGGCGGGCGACCCAGCCCTGCCCTGCGGAAAGTAAATTCCTGGATGCGGAGGGCGGCAGTACCAATGTCGAGCGCTCGTTTTTCTCGATAAATTGCGGGATGGTGTGTGCGCCCGAATTGAACCTGTTGAATGCTAGGGTCAACGGCATCACTAATGCGGGCCATCGACACTGCGCGCACAATGCCAGAATGTCACTTTGGACCCCCATTTGCTGGAATATCAGGGCTTTAGTGGATTTGTGAAAACACATACCATCGTCCATAAAGTCCTCGTAAACATTGGCCAGGCGAATTATCAACACGCTTTGTTGAGTGGGTGATAGGGTAGCGTATGCAAGATGGTATGTCCGTATGGTTTCGGGCGTCCAGCGCATGGCATCATACACCGATATCAAATTTTCCGCGTCCTCGCCGATAAGTCCTCGCATGTGCTGCCGTTTGCGCTCGGTTTGTCGCGTGCCAGGTTGGAAGCCCATGTCGCCATTCATATAGACTGCATGCAGCATACCTGCCTGAACAACCTCTGTCCGGGCCTTGTCAGACACCAATATACTCGCGGTTCCAATTAGGTGCGATATAAAGGGTTTTCCTGATACGCGGTACAATCCGGAGAACATTGGCACAGCGAGATTATAGGTGCACGCCAGGCGAGCGATGTCCTCTGTGGTGTAACCCGTAAGTTGCAATTGCTGATAGAGCTGTAGGTTGGTTTGCGCATACGGGAACATAATGCATCAAAGCGCTTGTATTTCGGGAATCAACTTATGCTCCCGCAGCCAGTGTGATGTCCTGCGGCGCAGGAGTTTTGGTAGGATATGCAGTGTCCAGGATGTTTGGGAGGTAGCGAATAAACCCCGATGTTTCTCCGTCCAGGCCGCTATACGTTTTAACGAACTGTCCTGTGGACCCAGGTGCCACTTGTTTCGGGCATGTTCGATCGAATTGTGCGTCCAGTCTGGACCCCATCTCAATTCAAAATAAGCCCGGTCGTATTCCTCGAATTTCCGCGCCGTGTCATAGCGTACGACAGCGGCCGGCTCGAAATAGATGGTACCTTGAGCCAGGCGGATTTCACGGGCCAGGTCCAGATGCTCCGCATGAGCGGTAAATCTTTCGTCCAGAAAGTCCCGCCTGTCGAACACATCGGTTCTCAGCAGTACGCAATGGAACTCAAACAGGCTCACAAGTTCCCTCCGCAACTGGTCGCGGACACTCCGTAAAGTACGCAGCACATAGCGATGGCGCTGGTGAATACGGTTATAGCCATTGGTCTGCTGTTCAACCAGGTCGCCACCCGCCATATGGATGACCTGCAGCGCAGCTCCACCTTCAAGAATCACTGGCGATACTGCCCAGGCGCCTGTATCGCGCGCGCAGTGCAGCATGGCGTCAAGCCAGCCTGGGGTAACGAAAACATCGTTATCCAGAAATGCGACGTAACGTGTGTCTATCTGTTTGAGCGCGATATTACGCGCCTGGTTGGGTGCCAGGTAGTGATCTTCCCGCAAGTAAGTGAAGCTATTGGTGCGACAAATCGAGGCGAGCTGCCCGGCAATTGCGGCGGGTGAATTGGCATCAATATAGATCAGCTTGTAGGGGCCGCTGGTGTTGCGCACGATGTCTTCAAGCGAATCAATGCTGCAGCTGAACCGCTCTCGGGGGGTAATACAGATAGTCACCTGACTGTCTGGTTCCATCATCGATTACTGCGCTGAAGACTGGGGCGGTCAATCTTAGCAAATATCCGCAGAGACAGTTAGTAAAAGCGGTTCAGGTGTACTGAAATTGGGAGCAAGCCCTGCATAACGCATCCCCAGAGTGGGAAATCGACAGCTGTACAATTTCTTTTGGCAAGCTCGCGTAACAGGGCCTATCATAGTCATCCTCGAATGTCCGACTAACGGTGCCGCAGGCAGGTCAAGATCACGATGGCAAATTCACTCCTGTCAACGGCGCTAGGATTGTTTTTTTGTCTGGTGTCAGTACTGCCCTGTACGGCTCGCGCCGAGCAATTTCATGCTGAACGCCTTAACGGCGGCGAGCCGATTCTCTCTGCGGAGCACTTTCAGGCGCTTGGAGCGCCAAAAAGTGAGGGAAATAACATCAATGGCCCCTCTGTTATTCGCATCCCCGAATGGATACCGAAGGCACAGAGAGCCGCACCGGAGGCTCAGTATTACCTGTACTTCGCGCATCACAATGGGCAGTACATCCGGTTGGCATGGGCGGAGACCATTGCAGGCCCGTGGCACCTTTACGGTACTGGCGAGCACGTGGCGCCGGGGCAACGGGGTGTACTCGATATGGGCGACGACCGTCTCATTACTTTGGGGGGTGCTTATTCCATAACCGGACATATTGCTTCGCCCGAGGTGCTTGTCGATGACGACAAAAGGCAGATAGTGCTGTATTTTCACGGTGGTACCAGTCGCAACGGCATTCATCTTGAGAAGCAGAAATCGTACGTCGCGACGTCGCCCTGGGGGCTTGATTTTTCTTCGGGAATTAATTCTTTGCCACTGAGTGGGAGTTATCTGAGGGTCTTGGAGGTCAATGGGATTCTGCAGGGCCTGTATTCCAGTTACTATGCGCGTGCCCGTAGCAGCGCAAGTCCCTGGACCGCTGCCGAAGGTGAAGAACTCGTTGAAGATGCATTGTGGGAGACCCACGACGCGAGATTTATGCACTTCCAGAATTTGCAGAAAGCCGATGGGAGGATAGTCCACAATGGCACTCCCTATGCCAGGCACGTGGCGCTGTATCGGAAGGGTGACAGGCTGCATGTATTTTTCACCATGAAGGGCGACGCACCGGAACGAATATTGGTGACCAGCGTAGAATTAAACGACGGTAACTGGTTTGACGTTGCGCCTGAAACATCGCCTGCAGAAGTATTGCGCGCAGAACGAGAGTGGGAAGGCGGGGGATTGGAGCCGAAGCGCTCGAAAAAAGGTGCGGAGTTTCGTCTGGTCAATGCCCTGCGCGATCCCTTTGTGTTCAATGACCGTGGCGATCTGTACCTGTTCTATGCGGGTGGCGGAGAACGGGCCATTGGTGTCGCGCGCCTGACGCTGGATCCGGACTGAAGCCGGGATGGGACAGCAGCCGATTGGCGCCAGAGTGATAAGAAGCGGATCGTGCGGATGACAACAGACAGTACAATTGCAGGGCGTGTATTTTGTATCGGTATGAATAAGACCGGCACATCGACCCTTAAACATTGCTTTGAGGAACTCAAGCTGACGCCAATTGCGTCTCCCAAATCCTATGATCAGGAGGAGAGGCAAAAGATAGTCCATTTTTATAAACACAAGTCCTACGATGCGATGCTGGATATAGCCGAGCACTATAAATCGTTCGAGGACCGTCCCTGGAACATGTGGACCATGTATCGCCATGTGCATGAGCGATTTCCCGATAGTCGCTTCATATTGACGGTCCGTGATCCCCAATCCTGGTGGCGCTCCACGGAGCGTTGGATTACGGTGACCAAACCTGAGGTGCTGGCCCGCTACCAACTGCACTTGCGAGTCCATGAGCCCAGCAAGGAGTCCATGACGGAGAGTTATCTGCGCTACAACCGCGAGGTAGAAGCGTATTTTAAGGGTACAGGTCAATTGCTGGTCATGGATATCGAACAGGGGGATGGCTGGGACAAGCTGTGTGAATTCCTCGGCATGCCGGTGCCGGAACGTGAATTCCCCCACGCCAACCGGCAGAAGTATACGCCTGAAGATGCCCTTATGATCAAGGCCAACCGACGCTTAAAGCGCGGTCTGGAATGCCAGTCCTGCCACCATGTAACGGTTGTGAAGAAGGATGGCGGACCCGGCGCGGCAGCCAGTAAGTCGGCGCAGCAATTGCCGATTTACCTGAAGTTGACGCCGCAAAATATTGCCAGAAGACTTCGGACACTTGGTCCCGAGCGGTTCAGGGATGTGCCCGCTGCCCGCCAGGTATTCTATGACCTGCACCGCGCATGGCGCTCTCTGGGAAAGCTTGCCACGAGCCCTGGTGAAAACGGACACTCGGTGCTCCCCGACCGTGAATTGGCCGTTGTTTCCTGCTTTTTTAATCCCGGTGGCTCACAGCGGCGGGTCAGCAATTTTCGGGCCTTTCTCGCGTCCATCAGGAGCAGTGGTGTGCGCTGCCTGGTGGTTGAACTCGCCTTTGGAAATAATGAATTCAGGATTGTTGATCACGAGGATGTGATACAGCTTCGAACCAACAATGTGCTGTGGCATAAGGAGCGGCTGCTCAATATCGGCATCAGGCACCTATTGTCCGAAGGCTATCGAAAAATAGCCTGGCTCGACGGAGACATTGTATTTAAGGACCCGCATTGGCCTCTGGAGATCGCCAACCGGTTGGAGCAGGCGAACCTCTGCCAGGTGTTCAGTACCATTGAAATCCAGTCCCACGACAGTGGGCCACCCATGGTTGCATTTTCTGCGGTCAGGTACTTTCGGGAGTTTGGCGAGTTGTATACACAGCCTGCACGCAGGGGCAGGCATCTGTTGAGCGGTGTGCTCAAGGGTGGACAGTCTGGCTTCGGCTGGGCGGCCAGGGCTGAAGTACTGGAAAAGGTCATGTTGTTTGAAAACGCGATCGTGGGTGGCGGTGACAAGTTGATGTTCATTGCCAGCCTGGCCAACAATTTTTCCGACCAGCACTTCGATGGCTTGACGCAATCGAAATTCGCTTGTGGTTCATGTGGCCATAAAAACCGATCCTTGGCCTATCGGGATCACTTTCTGGAATGGGCACACCAATGGTCAGGCGCGGTGAACGGAGCCGTCGATTACGCCCGCCTCCATATCAGAGATATGTACCACGGTAAACGCGATGACCGTGGCTATATGACCCGTCACGATATTATTTACCGGTATGAGTTTGATCCGGCGGTGGACCTGGTCAGTGACGCGGCAGGTTGTCTGGCGTGGGCAGAGGGCAAGGACCAATTGAGAGAAGGAGTGGAAGCGTACTTTTTGTCTCGTCGGGAGGATGTATGACCTCAGTATGATTCATTTGCAGATGAACGGCTTCATCGCGGACAATCTCTTTCAGTACGTCGCAGCCCGCATACTGGCTGAGGAGTTGGGCTACGCGCTGGAAGTGACGCATTCTCGCATGCACCCGCGCAAAAACGTGCCGCGTCTGCTGGAGTTACTAGCCCAGTTTCGCCACGCGCCCCTGTCTCTTCCCGGCAAGACCTTTCAGGATCCCGTGGACTACTCCGCACATATGGGGCAGGGTGATTTTGATGGGTATCACCTCGAATTGGCGAGCATGATAGGCCGACAGTACAAGCGCAAGATTATGATGGCGGGATATTTCCAAAGCTATGAATTATTGCGACCGTATAAATCCAGAATCCGGTCATGGTTTGAAATAGAGTCCTGCGATCAGGGACATGATATCTGTGCGGACGATATTGTAATACATGTTCGCCAGGGCGATTTGGTTGTTTTCGGGTGGGCGATCAGCCTCAGTTTCTACACCAACCTTCTGGACAGGCTGACATTCAGGAAGCTTTTTATCTGTGGTTACGGCCTTTCGGATGAGGTGCGGGGTACCTTCTCTCGTTATAATCCCATTTATGTTCACGGTGAGCCCGTCGATGATTTTCGTTTTATGAAGGGCTTCAATCGAATGATCCAATCCAATAGTGGTTTTAGCTGGTGGGCAGGCTTTCTCTCGCAAGCCGGCGAAATCTACGCACCGGTTATGGCGCCGAACTTGACAACATTTGATCCCAAATCGGAGTTGGCTGATTTGCGTGTTGTCGATGAAGCACGCTATCACTACGTCTACGACGTGCCTTATCTCGAAAGGGCCTATTCATTGAAGGATATTTTTGCCTCGCGGGGGCAACTGCGGAAAAAGCGTGTGGTAAATTCCCTGAAACAGCTTGTCATTGATCGGTTGAGGGGAAAGAATCAGGTACGAAATAATCAGTCAATCGACCCCTAGCACCAAGGAGGCCCGCCATGGTACACACCAAGATACTCCGCCGCACGCCCACTACGGGCATGGCATCGCTGGTGCTGCTATTGGCACTGACAGCCTGCAGTGATGGCAGTGACACGCCGCCGATGGCGCAAAAACCGCAGGCGGCCAATCCAGTGGTTGACGGGCCGATTAGTGGCGGTGGTGGAGCAGACTGCTGCATTATTAATTTTGGCGCGCTGGCCGTCGATTTGAGAGAGCAGGGCTATACACCGGGCACGCCCTTTTACGCGGGCTTGACATTCGATGAAGCGGAAGTGGGCTACCGCGAGTCGGAGTACTTTATTTCCGGTACGGCGACCTCCTACATAGCGACTGATCAACTCGGCTCTGACGGCACCTGGCGTATTGAACCTGCCGCCGCCGCCGAGTATAAGTCTCGTATCGTGGTGCTGCGACCTGCCAACGATGCGGATTTCAACGGTACCGTCGTGATCGAGTGGTTTAACGTAACGGGAGGCCTGGACGCCGCGCCGGACTGGATCCAGATGCACACTGAGTTGATGCGCGAGGGCTACGCCTGGGTGGGGGTTTCGGCGCAATCCGTGGGTATAGAGGGCGGGGGTGCGTTTGATTTACCGCTGAAGATCGTCGATCGAGAACGCTATGACAGTCTGTATCACCCGGGCGACAGTTTTTCCTACGACATCTTCTCGCAGGCGGCCCAGGCTGTGCGCAACCCGGCCGGCCTGGATCCCCTGGAAGGACTGAAGGTGCAACGCATGATCGCTGTCGGCGAGTCCCAGTCGGCGTCGCGGGTGGTCACTTATGTCAATGCTGTCCATCCCACTATCGCATTGTTTGACGGGTTTGTGATTCACAGCCGGGGGAGTCGCAGTGCATCGCTGTCACAGGATCCACAGGTGGCGATTGCGACGCCCGATCCGGTGTTTATCCGCGAGGATCTGCCCGAACCGGTCATTACCCTGCAAACGGAAACCGATATTTTTCGTCTGAACTCCGTGGCCCAGCGCCAGTCCGATTCGGCGGCATTTAGACTCTGGGAAGTGGCCGGTTCTGCCCACTCGGATGTGTATACCACCCTCAAGGGGCCCCAGGACCGGGGTGATGACCCGACAGTTGCCGATGTAATTTCCAATAAGGATGCCCGCCCACCGTTCATTCAGTGTGCAATTCCCGTGAATGACGGTCCCGGCCACTGGGTGGCCAAGGCCGCTGTTGCGGCGGTGGATCGCTGGATTCGCAGCGGCGAGGCCGCGCCCTCGGCACCGATGTTGGCGCTGAACGGGGACGGTACAGCGTTTGATTTTGACGAGCTGGGCAACGTAAATGGCGGTATTCGCACACCCTACGTGGATGCTCCGGTTGCTATTCTCTCCGGCGAGGGACAGCCCCCGACTTCCACCTTCTGCGGTTTGTTTGGTACCACCGAACTGCTTGATGCGGCGACCATGGCGACACTCTACCCCGACCACGCGACCTATGTGAACGCCATCGACGCGGCCACCGATGCGGCTGTTGACGCCAGATTTTTACTGCCGGCAGATGCCGCCCTGATCAAGGAGCGCGCCCGCACTTCGGGGATCGGGGCTCCCTAGGGTCTCCCTTTTACCGGGCCGGGAACAGTGGCGCCGATGGGTGTGGCCAGATCAGTGGGCCATAAGTGCCAGGTAGAACAGGTACACGCAGATACCGAAACCGGCGATGAAAACCAGCGAGCGCAGCTTGTCCTGGTTGCCGATATACAGCGGGATATAGACGATGCGCAGTGCCACGAACACCATTACCAGCCTCGCAATGCTTTGCAACTCGAGCCCGCTGATGAATACTGCCAGAATCGTCGCACTGAATATCGCCAGTGCTTCCCAACTATTGGCCTGCGCTGCCACTGCGCGGGCACCGGCACCGGTCAGTTTAAGCGACTGGATGCGGGGTTCCTTATTGTCCACGCTACCCAGCTGCTTCTGGCGGTGATAACCCGCTATCCACGCGCAGCTCAGCGGGAGAATGCACAAAATCAATAGGCTGCCAATGACTGTATTCATAAACACGATTCTCCGTTGTAGTTATACTGTAGTTATATTGTAGTTATTAAGGATTCTGGCCTGCACGCTGGCTGGCAGACTCCCCAGGCGCCGTCAGTCACACTGTCGTTCATCCGGGGGTGTCGACAGAATCTTCTCCAGCAGTAACGGCTGGTCGGTCATAATAGCATCCACGCCCAGATCGATCATGCGCAGCATGTCCTCACAGGTATTGATGGTCCACACCTGTACCGCGAGATTCACGGCGTGGCTGTCCGCAACGAAATCGGGGGTGACCACCTCCAGAAAGAAGTCATCCGGTATCTGCTCGCCGATCTGGCTGGTATCCGGTGGCACCTGGAAGGCGATGTGCTCCGGCACGGGTGGCATGACCCCGTCACCGAGTGCGCCTAGCACCAATACGGTGCCCTGATTGAGCGGCACCGAGGTATAGACGCAGGGTGCGACGGCCTTGAAGTTGTTCGCCGCTTCGTCGACGAAGGAAGCGACGATCAGGTCGGTGTAGCGACCATAGCGGCGCAACAGGTCGGCGATTTGCTGCTCGTAGTCGCCAGTACCATCCAGATCCGGCTTGAGTTCGATGTTGATCAGGTTGTGGGGAAAGCGCGCCAGCGCTTCCTCCAGGGTGGGAATGCGAAAGTCCTCGGCGCTGTAACCCGGTGGTGGCGGAATGTCGCCGGTGGCGATTCCGCGCAAGGCATAGTCTGCCAGAGGCCGATCATGGGGAGTGCCCGCACCGGACACGAACCAGTAGGCGGCGTCCAGTGCGCGCAGCTCCGCCAGGGTCAGGTCCACCACATTGCCCAGGCCGTTAGTCGTGCGATCCACATCCAGATCGTGCAGGATGACCAACTGGTTGTCCCTGGTCTGGTAGACATCCATTTCCAGCACGTCCGCGCCTGCCAGGGCTGCTTCCGCATAGGCATACAGCGTGTTTTCCGGAAAGTCCGTGACACCGCCGCGGTGCGCAAAATTGAGCGGGTCTGCGCCGTGCACCAGCCAGGGGTTCGGATCCTTGGTGAAAGGTGTATCGCAGGCCGTGTCATCGTTGGCAATAGTGCCAGTCACCACCGTTGCGGTGGGTGTGCTGTTGCCAGAGGCGCGAATCTGCAGGGAGAAGGTTTCCGCCGCCTCCTCATCGCCATCACCCACCAGGTCCACGCTGATGTGTCCCTCAATCTCGCCCGGGGGAATGTCTACCTGTCCAGCGCTTTGCAGGTAATCCTCATCCGCGCTGGCTGTGCCAGCGACAGTCTCGTAGTTAACGACCACCGGTAGTAACTGCGGACCGGTCAGGGTGACCCTGAACGTCAGCTGCGGCATTTCGCCCGCAGCCCCTTCGGGGGTGGCAGTAGGAACGACGGTCAGGGACGAAGGTGGTTGGGTATAGTCAGACCCATCGGAACACCCGATCAAAAGGGCGCCAATGACCAGCCCCGCTACAGCGTATCGTTTTTTCATAGTGACCTCGCAGTTAGGAATTATCGGTACAGATTACACCATAATGGCAGGCTCCCAGCGCGGTTATTGTGCAGCCTGGATATAGTCAGCCACCAGCGCTGGGTCCTGCATGGGAATGAAGTGATTCAGGTAGGGCAGGTAAACTTCTTGGCAATTTGGCAGTGCGGCGGCCAGGCCGGGCCAGGTGGGAGAGGTGTTCAGATCGAACAGGGCATCATCCCCTGGCGGTGCCCGTAACAGTGTGACTGGCGTGAGCAGCCTGGGTAACTCCGTGAGGATAGCTTCATTGCCCTTTTGACTTAAGTAGATGCCCGCCTCGTTGATCGGGTCGCAGGCCAGTTGGCGCAGGGCGTCATTGTTCGCCGGGCGCAGTGCGTAGTCACAGTAGTCGCGCAAAACGGCGGGCTGCCAGGTATTGAAGGGAGCGCGCCCCTGGAAGCGTTCGTACATCTCCTGGGCATCGCGCCACTGGTTTTTGCGGCGGCTTACCGGGTGATCTTGCGCCTCCAGGCGGTCAGAAAATACCTGGAACTGTAGATAGCGCTCGGGCGCCATGATAACCGGGTCGATGAGGATGAGATGTTTGCAGCGCTCGGGAACCTGCGTTGCGGCGTGCGCAATCAAGTACCCACCTATGGAATGGCCCACGCCTACCAGACGGGTGAGGTTCAGTTTCTCGATAAGCAGGCGGATGTCACCAGCCATCATACGCCAGTCAGTTTTCCCGCTAGCATCACTGGCACCGTGAAAGCGCAGGTCGACCGCAAATATATGGCGGCCCGGCAAGCGCTTCACGACCTGGTTCCAGCAGCGGCTGTGAAAGCCCGTGGCGTGCAGTAGAAGAATGGGATCGCCAGATCCGGCCCATTCGACCACAAACAACTCGACATCGCCGATATCGAGTCGGAATTCCTTGGGAGCTTGCATGGTTGTCCGGGTGTCTTTGAGCCACTGCAGGTGGGGTCATTGTACGTCATGTGGGGGCAGGGGACGAACCCGGTTCAGGCGTGGCGCTGGTGCCCGGTTCAAGTGTGAATTTTTAGCAACATAAAGCGTAGGGTTAGCATTGACGGCGCCTGCTACAATTCGCCACGCTCTTTTCCGACTTCCATTACAAGAGCGGTAAAAACCCATGAAGAAGCTTTTGATACTGCCGCTGATGGCGGGCATTTCTCTGCCGACGCTGGCGCTGCCACCATTGGGTGACCCCGGTTTCGGTGGCATGGTCAATTTGGGCTATGCTGCTGGTCAAATCGAGACAAATTTCCTGGCCGAAATCGACGGTCCTGATATTGATCTGGGACCTGCAAGCATAGACAGCTTGGGCAGCCCGGAATCTGAAGATCTGGCCATGCCTGTGGCGAACTTTGATATAGGCTACCTCTTCTCCAATGGCAAAACCCGACTCTCGGTGGCCAATGACTTCAGTGATCTCATTGAGTTTGATCGCACCACGCGCCTGTCGCTGCGCCATG
>Ga0163150_10002819_pt1 | contig 25728 bp, 23 predicted proteins | sample OliLakLV19P2IB_FD_148628 | JGI IMG/M metagenome (GOLD analysis project Ga0163150, IMG submission 148628) | Freshwater microbial mat bacterial communities from Lake Vanda, McMurdo Dry Valleys, Antarctica - Oligotrophic Lake LV.19.P2.IB | ecosystem: Environmental > Aquatic > Freshwater > Lake >...
AGCCCCAGCCCCCATTCCCTATTCCCCATTCCCCGCTCCCCGCTTCGCCTCCTGATACGCCATCCCGCGCAGCCGCGACAGTCGCATCGCCATCGGAGGGTGGCTGCCGAAAATGTCCGCCAGGCGACCGCTCCGGTTGTTGATGGCGCGGCCCAGCGGGTCCACGATGCAGAGGTGGGCGGCACCACTGGTAATCCGATGGGTCGGTGTTCCCACCGCCTCGATCTTCTCCAGGGCACTGGCCAGCCCCATCGGGTTGCGAGTGAATTGCGCCGCGGTGGCATCGGCCAGGAACTCCCGCTTCCGGCTCACCGCCATCGCCAGCAGGCGGCTGATCAGCGGTGCCAAGGCCAGCGAGATGAGCCAGAGCACCAGCACAACCAGGACAACCGGCGCCCCACCCTTGCCACCCTTCCCACCGCCGCGGCCTCCACCGACCCGCCGACCTGCTGACCCGCTGACCCGCCCCCCATACCGGAAAAACCTCCGGCCCACGTCGGACATCAGGGCGATCGCCCCGACCAGGGCGGCCAGCAGCGTCATCAGCCGCACATCGTAATTGCGGATGTGCGCCATTTCGTGCGCCACCACCCCCTGGAGCTCATCGCGGCCCAGCAGCTTGAGCAGCCCCTCCGTCACCGCCACGTGGCTGTCCCGCTCGTCGTGGCCGGTGGCAAAGGCATTGGGGTCCTCGTCGGGCACCACCCAGATTCGTGGGCGCGGCAGCCCCGAGGCGATCGCCATCTCCTCCACCACGTTGACCAGCCGCTCTCGCTCCGGTGTGTCGGGGGTGATGATCTCCCACGCCCCGGCGGCCAGCAGCACCTTCTGCGGGCCGGTGCGCCAGGCGTACCACGCGATCCCGCCGGCGATCACGACGAAGATCAGCCCCACCCACGGCACCACGTGCTGGTAGCTCCCGGCGGGTGCACCTTCGGTGGCCAGGTACCAGGCGAGGTCTCCCCCGAACCCGATCCAGGCAAAGAACACGATGAATCCCGTCACCAGCCAGAAGGAGCGCCTGCGATTCTGCTCCTGCTGGGCGAAGAGATTCGCGTCGCTCACGCCTTGGGAGGCCCGGAGGAGAGGTCGACCGTGGGCACCACCCGCTCAGCGGCGTCCTCGATTTCCCAGAGATCCGCCACGGAGGCGCCCGCCACCCCGGCCATGAGATTGGTGGGGAACTGCTGTTGCGCGGTGTTGTACTGCGTCGCGGTGTCGTTGTAGAGCTGCCGGGCGAACGCGATCTTGTTCTCGGTGCTGGTCAGCTCCTCCTGGAGTTGGCCGATGTTCCCCGTCGCCTTGAGGTCGGGATACGCCTCGGCCAGTGCGAACAGCTTGCCGAGCGCCTGGGTCAGCATCCCCTCTGCCTGGGCGGTCTCGCGGACCCCTTCGGCCCCCATGGCCCGGGCCCGGGCGTTGATCACCGCCTCGAGGGCGCTCTTCTCGAAGTCCATCGCCCCCTTGACCGTGTTGACCAGGTTGGGAATCAGGTCGTGCCGGCGCTTGAGCTGGACATCGATCTGCTTCCAGGCGTTCACCACCTGGTTCTTGAGCTTGATGAGCGTGTTGTAGGCGCCGATCATCCAGAACACCAGGGCGGCCAGGACGACAAAGAAAAGCACGGTTCCCATCAGTCCCCTCCAGACAGAGATACCTCAGACGACAGATCCACCCGGATCCCGGGCGACGGACGCGGCCTAGCCGCGGTGATGCATAACGAGGATACAGTTCGAACAGTTTCGGTTACCCACCGCCAGCCTGCGGTGGCTATCGTGGACCATGACCCGCGGCGCCACCTTGCTCGAACTCCTGCTGGCGATGGCCATCATGGCCATCCTGCTCGCCCTCGGCGCGCCGGCGGCGATTGCGGCCAGGGACCGGGCGCTGGTGGCCCTCCAGGTGGGCCGCCTGGCCGCAGCCCATGCCGATACCCGGACCGCTGCCCGGCTGGCCGGCGCCCGGAGCGAACTCGTGGTTTCTGCCTCGGCCTATCAGCAGCGGACCTGGATCGGGGGAACATTCACCCCAACCTGGACCCGCCCAGGGGCCGACGCCGACGCCGTCTCCCTCAGTGGCCCCACCACGCCGATGACCTTCGACTCCCGCGGCTTCATGCTGGGCGTCGGCAACCGTACCTACATCCTCTCCCGGGGCACCGCCTCGACCCGGATCGTCATTTCGCGCCTGGGCCGCCTTCGGATCCTGCCGTGACGGTATCCAGTCCATACCGGCGAATCTTGGCCAGCAGTGTCGACCGGGCAATCCCGAGCAGGCGGGCAGCATCCCGCCGATTCCCCCCGGTGTAGCCGAGCGTCCGGGCAATGTGCCGTCGCTCCATCTCGGCCAGCGACTCTGGAGGTGTCGGATGGGCATCAAGCATCTGTTCAAGCTATCGTCACGGCACCGCCGCGGCTACGGCTGGCCACCGGTGACCCCGGTGCAACCCGCCCCTGGGCCAGACCCTTCGGTCGGTCGTTATCTTTGCGACATGGCCGCCGCACCCTCCCTCCCTGAGCTCGCACCCGGCGATCGCGTCCAAAGCCCCCTGGTCATTCTCGAGGTGGCGAGTCGCGGCAGCGGCGAGACGGCCCACACCATTCTCAGCTTTGGAAATGCGTCCGGACGGCTGGATTCCGCACCGTTCTGGCCCGGCGACCAGCACCTCGTGGCCGGCCTGCGCAAGGGCCAGGTGGCCCAGGTCATTGGCGAAGTCCAGCTCTATCGCGACCGCCGCCAGCTCAAGGTCACCTCGCTCCGGATCCTGCCGCGCAACGCGGTCGATTCCCGCCAGCTTCTCCCCGCCATCCACGACCCGGCCCCCTTTTGGGAGGTCCTCGATCGATGGCGGGGTGAGATCCGCGGCCCGCGGCTCCGCGCCGTGCTGGCCCTGCTCTTCGACGACCCTGAATTCCGCGAGCGGTTCGGCCAGTGTCCCGCCAGCATTTCAGGCCATCACGCCCTCCTTGGCGGCCTCCTCAAGCACACCACCGAGGTGGCTACCATTGCCAGGGCCGTGAGCCGGGCGAGTGGCGCCGACGGCGACCTGGTCCTGGCCGGCGTGCTGCTTCACGATATCGGCAAACTCGAATCGTATCGCTGGGACACCCACTTCGAGATGACCGACGCCGGCGCCCTGCTCGGCCACGTGGTGCTGGGCGCCCAGATGCTGGACCGGGTGGTGCAGGACACGGCGTCGCCACCATGCTCGGATGAAGAGTTCCTGCTGCTCCAGCACCTCATTCTTTCCCACCACGGTCGGCATGAGTATGGGGCGCCGGTCCTGCCCATGACTCTGGAGGCCGAGGTACTCCACTTTGCGGACAATGCCAGCGCCAAGTCGGCGGCGATGGCAGATGCAGTCGCCAGCCCGGAGAATTTCAACGACGGCGAATCGATCAGCACGCGGCGCATCTGGAGCCTGGAGAACCGCAAGGTCTATCGGGGACGGAGCGATTGGGGGGGGTGAGGAGGCCGGGGAATCGGGAATGGTGCAGACCTTGACAGACTGTTGCATTGGGCAGCCGAGGCTCCCCGTGAGGGTGATGCCGGGGTCGATGCTTCCAGTTCTGATCATCGCTCGGTTCTGATCCGCCAGCACATCCCCCCATTCCCTATTCCCTAATCCCCATTCCCACATCTGGTACCAATCCACATCATCCACACCACGTGGAAACCGCGTGAAACTGCCTGTAAATTAGGCGGTTACCTCTCCACATCAGGCCCATTTGAAACAGCGTAACCCGAATAAACTCAGGCACTTGCGACATTTTGACAAGACCCGATATTGGAGTGTATGTATGGCGGGGTACGTCGCGTGCCCTGCCCACCCCGATCTGGCGCCTCGGGGTGCTTTGGGACCGGCCGGACCGCGACCCGGCTTGTTGCCCAGCGCCCTCGCTCCTGAGCGTGAGAAACGGCCGCGACGGGTCTTCCCGTGCGGCCGTTTCTGCTGCCCCGGCCCCTGCCCCGAGCGGGCCTAGCTCTCGGTTCCTACCTCGATGTACTTGAAGGACGGTTCGTCCTCGGTCCCCGCGAAGAGCGCCCCCGCCGCGCTCGAGGCGAACCAGCCGCCGACCAGTTGCCGGGGCAGGTCGAGTTCGCGGAGGATCGATCCGAACCAGCGGCGGAGATGCCGGATTTCCGGTGCCCGGCGTCCCATCAGCGACAGCATGCACCCCACCCCGCCGGTGGCGCGAAAGAAAAACGCCAGGGCATGCGCCCGCTGCTGGAATTCTACCGCCTTGACCCCGACCGGGTCCGCGAACAACACCCTCCCCTCCGAGGTGTCCATGTTGACCGGGTCCAGGCGGGGACCAAGGTAGAGGTACTGCCGGACGTCGCCGTTCCGCCGCTCCACCACCGCCGCCGCGGTCTCGGTGGTCAGTCGAGCGGCGTGCACCTGGTCGTCATCGGGAAGAATGCCGACCGCTCCGGTCCATTCCAGAGCACCGAGGGCGGTCTCGACCGGACAGCCAGCCACATCGTCATAGGCGATCAGCCGGGGGGCCTCGCCCGCCCGGAGGAAGAAATGACTCAGCCCTTCGGCGCGGTCCAGGAAGGTCCGGACCACCAGCGTTCCCGGTTCAATCATCCCGGTAAGCTACTGCGGTGGATTAGCTTTGGGGAGCCGCGGAGGCGCCTATGGAATTGCAATGGACGACCTACTCCTCGCCGATCGGACCGCTCACCCTGGTGGAGTGCCCCGAAGGCCCCTTGGTCGTCGAGTTTCCCCGGCGAGCACTCCACCTGCGCTGGATCGAGCGGATTACGACCGCGCGGGGTGCGGTGACGGTATCGCCGGGGAGCTGCCCCCGGACCAGCCAGTGGCTGGACCGCTACTTTGCCGGCGAACCCGAGGCGTTCCACTGGCCCGACTGGCTCCCGGGTTGGCTCCCACCAAGCCCCGCCCAGGAGGCGGTCTGGCGGGCCATCTGCAACATTCCCTTTGGCCAGACCCGTACCTATGGCGAGGTAGCCCGCGAGGCTGGCATGCACCCGCGGGCCACCGGGCAGCTGACCGGGGCCAACCATCTGGCCATCCTCATCCCGTGCCATCGGGTGGTCGGCTCGGGCGGGACGCTGGTGGGGTACGGCGGGGGCGTCAAGCGCAAACGGCGCCTGCTGAGCCACGAACTCCGGGTCGCCGGGGTAACCCTGCGGTAGGATATTGACAAATCCAGAATCCGGCCTGAGCTTGGGAATCATGGTCCTGGCGTTGAGGTCCCTTTTCCGCTGATTGCTGCATCTGCCGCCCGGCGCCTGTCCCGGACGGCGTTTTTTTTACCTGGCCATGCGGGCCAGGGATTTCCCGGGGCCAGTGGCTCCCCCACGGCGAGGTTGTGGCAATGGCGAATGGCACCGTCAAGTGGTTCAATGATGCAAAGGGGTTTGGCTTCATCGCGCAGGAAGGTGGCAAGGATGTTTTCGTGCACCACACCGCCATTACCATGGAGGGGTTTCGATCGCTCGCCGAGGGAGACGCCGTCGAGTTTGATATCGTGGACGGACCCAAGGGGCTCCAGGCCGCCAACGTCCGCAAGGCCTGATCGGCTGCACTTTCGGGGAGCACCCCGGCCAGGGGTACTCTCCGTGACGCCGGCCACCCGCTGGCTTCCAATCGTGCTGGCCTGGGCAGCGCTGGTGGTCGGCGGGTCCGTTCCGGTCTCGGCGCAATCGTCCCAGGCCCCGCTCACCTTCCGGGGACTCCGCGCCGCCATGACCCGTGCCGGGGCCGACTCGGTCCTGGTCAGGCACGGCACCTCGCTGCGCTGTCGACCCACCCGCGAACCCCGGATCGAAGCCTGCAGCGCCCAGGCCACTCTCGACGGCCAGGTGGCCACCCTGACGGTGTCACTGGTCGATGGACTGGTTGGCATTGCGTTGGTTTCAGCCCGGCTCCCCGCGGAGCAGGTCGCGGACTGGCACGCGACGCTCGTCAACGCCTATGGTGAGGTCGACCCCCAGCGACGTCCTGGCCAGGAGAGTTTCCAGTGGATCCGCGCCCGCCAGATGTTGCGATTGACGGTGCGCCGCGAGGCCGGTGGTCTGGTTGCCTCGGTCAGCCTGCTCGACGGACGCCTGCTGGACAGCCTGCCGTCTCCCTGAGCCGCGCTGGCAGGCTTGCCCCGCCGGGGCATCCCGCCTTAACCTCCGCCGTGCCCACGATCAGACCTGCTGCAGCCGCCAGCGCCGAAGATCGGCAAGCCGCCGGCCCATTCCGCCACCTCTGTCTCGCCATCGGCATTGGGCTGCTCGGCGCCTGCGCCGACCCGCCGCCGATCGTTATTGGGCTCTCCGGCCCATTCGCCAACCCTGCCGGGGCCACCATGGTCCAGGCGGCCCAGCTGGCGATTGACGAAATCAATGCCGCCGGGGGGCTTCGGGGCCGCCGTCTTGAGCTGGCGGCGTATGATGACCATGGCAATTCCGATAGCGCGGTAGCGGTGGCCGGTACCCTGCGTGCCAGCACGGCGGTCGCGGTCATCGGCCACGTCTGGTCGTCCACCACGCTGGCAGCGGCACCCATCTATGGCAGCGGGCAGAACCCGATCGCCGTGGTCACCCCTTCGTCATCCGCCCCGGAACTGACCGCCCTCGGCCCCCACCTCTTCCGCGCCTGCCCGACCGACCTGGAACATGGTCGTGCGCTGGCCGATTGGGCCTGGGCGGGCTTGGGCATCCAACGCGTCGCGGTCCTGTATTTCAACGATGGGTACGGCCGCGGCATCAAGGGGGCATTCGCCGCGACCTTCGAGCGTCGCGGAGGCAGCATCGTCGGGGCCTTCCCGTTCCTCGATCCCGGAACCGATGTGGCCCCCTACCTCGATCTGGTGGCACGGGATGGCCAGGCCCAGGCCCTGGTGGTGGCAGGGAGCCGTGAGGAAGCCCGGATCATCCTGGAACAGGCACGCGCCCGGGGCATTGCGCTGCCCGTACTGGGCGGCGATGGCCTGGAGGGGCTGGAGGGGGATGGCCCGGTGGGCGAGGGGGTCTTCATTTCCAACGCCTGGCTGCCGACGGAAGACCAGCCCCGCATCCAGAAGTTCCTCTCGACCTGGCGACTCCGCTACCCCGAACTCCCGCTCCCCAACCAGCCTGCGGCGGCCAGCTACGACATCGTCCACCTGCTGGCCGTCGCCATCCGTGAGGTCGGTACCGACCGCCAGCGCCTCCGGGCGGCGATCGCGGCTGTCGGGCAGACCACCGCATCATACGAGGGGGTCACCGGGACGATTGGGTTCACGGACCAGGGAGACCTGGCCGGCCGGTCGGTCGGCATCGCGGTGGTCCGGGGCGGCCGGCTGGAGCGGGTGGTCATCCGATGAGGGGGGGGACCAGTCTCCGCGGTCGCCTGGCCGCCACAATGGCACTCCTGCTGGCCCTGGTCCTGGTCCTCGCGGTGGTCAGCGCCACCGCGATGTCCAACCTGGACCGCGCCACCACCGAGGCGGTCGGGTCCTTGGTCGACGGCGGCCGGCTCAGGGCCGCGATGACCGATGCCATCACCCTGCAGATCCGGCTCGCCGATCGGGAACTCAGCCAGCCCGGCCCCGACGACCAGATCGCCCTCTCCGCGTTGACCGATTCGACCCACCAACTGCATCGGCAACTGCGACTCCTCAAGGGCCAGGGCCCGGAGGACCAGGCCCAGCTCAACCGGATCAGCGAGGCCCAGGCGCGCATGGAGGTGGCCTACGCCACCGCGATGGCCTGGCAGGCTCTCGGGGAACTGGAACGCGCCGCGGCAGCGGAATCCCGTGCCGACGCGGAGGCGGCGCTGGTCCTCAACGAAGTCAGGAAACTCAGCGGGCTCCAGTGGTCCCGGGCGCTTACCCAGGCCGACGACCTCCGCAAGACCGCCGCCAGGCTCCGGACGGTGCTGTGGGCGCTGTTCTTCCTGGCGTTGGTCATCGGGGTGACCAGTGCGTGGCGCACCATCCGGTCGGTCGATGGCCCGCTGGCCCGACTCGTCGCCGCCACCCAGCGATTCAGCGCTGGCGACCTTCGTGCCGCCGACCTGTCCGGCATGCCCGCCGAGCTGGCGGCGCTCGGCAGTGCCATGAACACCATGGGAGGCCGGATCCGGCACCTCCTGGCTGCGATCGCCCAGGAATCACGCGAGATCGGCACCAGCGCCAGTGACTTCAGCGCCATGAGTGAGGAACTGGCGGCGACCAGTGGCCAAGTCTCCGAGGCGATGGTCCTGATGACCCAGGCAGCCGACTCGCAGGTCAATGCGCTTCGCGAGGCCGATATCCGGCTTGGAGAGCTGCGGGAGTCAGGCTCCGCCACCTTGCGGGCCGCCCAGCGCGTCACTGCCGTGGCCGAATCGATTGCCACTATGGCGGACGATCACCGCGATCATGTCCTGGCAGCCTCAGCCACCCTCCTGACGCTCCGGGAAACGGTGCGCACCTCGGCGATCGAGGTGCGCGAGGCCACCAAGCAGGCCGACCGCCTTGGCGGGATCGTCGAGCGTGACCGCCAACTGGCCACCAAGCTGGGGGTCCTGGCCGTCAATACCTCCATTGAGGCGGCGAGAGCGGGGACTCACGGGCAGGGCGTCGCCGCAGTGGCAGAGGAAATCCGGCTGCTGGGGGAGTTGTGCGAGAGCGTGGCTGAGGAGGGAGACCGGGCGGTGGCAGCACTTCAGCGGCAGGTCCATGCCACCGCTGCCACTCTCGAGACCGGCACCAACACTGTGCTCGGCATCGAGGCCACCGCGGACCGGGCTGCCACGGCGCTGGCAGAGATCGCCAAGGGGATCGCTGAGGCCAACCGGGTGGCGGGTCGAGTGGTCCAGGACGCCGCGGCGGCACGTCAGGGGATCGCGGCGATGCTCGAATACACTGCGGCGGTTTCGCGGGCGGCATCCGAGCATGCCGAAACGGGGGATTCCGTGTCCGCCGCAGCGGAGGAGCAGGCTGCGGCTACCGAGGAAATGGCCACCGCCGCGGCACGCCTGAACGACGCAGCGCAGCGGCTGACAGGACTACTGGACGGTTTCCGGACTTGAACCCTACCGCTTGCGGGCGGGGGCCTTCTTTTTCGCGGCGGGCTTGGCCTTCTTGGCTACCTTGACCGCAGGCTTGGCCTTGGACTTTGCCACAGGCTTGGCCTGGGACTTGGGCTTGGCGACAGGCTTGACGACAGCCTTGACGACAGGCTTGGCGACAGCCTTGACGACAGGCTTGGCGACAGCCTTGACGATGGCCTTGGCAACAGGCGTGGCGGCGGGCTTCCGGGCCTCTGCCCGATCGGCCGCACGCTCGGCCTTGCGTTGAGCGCCTTCCCGTAGCTCGGCCATGATCCGATCGCTCTCCTCCTGGCTCATCAGGTTGCGGCGGACCGAATAGCGCAGCACTTCCTCCGCCGATTCGACCTGAAAATCCTGATGCCGGGCAGCCTGGCGAATCAGCGCGGAAAAGGCATCCGCCACCGGGCTGCGCAGTACCTGCGCGATCCCTGGGAGGGTCTCCAGGAGGGACGAGATCTGTGCACCGCCAAGCTCCGTGACCACTCGAACTCCTGCGCCAAGAGGGGGAAAGCGGAGGCATTGTACCACGGACCGCCCCGCCCGTCAAGAAACCGGCGTTCGATTCCTGCCGGATCTGCGGCGAAATGGCGCCAGACCTACCACGTAGTCCGAACAAACACCGACAGGTACCAGGAGTTGAGTCGGGTCCGGTTGACGATCGCCTGCCCCTGATCGTCCAGCGACTGGGCATCGAGATACCCCCCGTCGTACCGCACTCCTGACCAACCGGAAATCCGGTCTGAGAACCGTCCCCGGAGACCGACACCCCCGCCCCCCAGGAGCCCGCTTCCTCCCTTCAGCCCAGAGTACTTGACCTCCACCCCGGGCTCCATCGACACACCCCGCAGCAAGGGCCAGGCGGCCGTCGCGGTCAGGCCAAACAGGTTCTCATGGTTGCCCAGGGAGACGCCGGCGGTATCCCCGGCATTACGCTGGTAGCTCCACACGGTCCCCGTCATTACCCCATTGCCTGCCGGTGCTGTCACCATCCCCTCGAGGATCCACCGCAGTCCAGGCTGGTAGGCCCCCCGTGCCACCCCAAGTCCTGCATAGATATCGTCGCCGAAGCCGCTCAGGGTGACCCCGAGAGCGACCCGGGACTGACCCACCAGTCGATCGGCGCCAAGACGCAGGCGCCCCTCGACTCCCGCCCGGTAGTTGAGCGGGCCGGCCACGGGATCGACCACCGGGGTAAAGGTGCGGTTGGCGCGAAGGCTCCCGGCCGCCCCGAGATTCCACGCCCCGGCGGCAGCGGCCATCGCCACCGCGGCCGTCACCGAACCCCCGTTGGCATAGGCGTTCACCGGGAATCCGAGGAACGGGGACGAGACCGTGCCAAGCACGTCAAAATCGGCGGGCGACATCCGGTCCAGCCCGGTCGGCAGGTTGAGGACAAGACTCGCCACACCGAGGTCGCGCCCGAAGGTCCAGGCGACCCGCGCCTGGGTATCGGTAAAGCCAGTGACCCGGCGAAACCGGTTGTCCTGGCGGGTCAGCGAGGTGGCCGCCCAGTAGGTGCCGAGGTCAAGACTCAAGCGCCCGAACGTGGCGACCGCGCCAACCGGAATGGCCACCTGGGTGATGCGTCGAATGGGGAGTGGTGCGGCGAACTGGTAGCTGCGGGATTCGATCCCGCCGATCACGGCGGCGGAGCGTGGGGTGAGTTGCGCCTCAGCGCGAAGTGCGGGGAGCCCGGCACAGAGGAGGGCGACCGCCATGCGGCGCCCGGGCAGGATCAAGGACGAGGCACCACAAGGAGGATGGTCCCGATCAGTCCAATCAGGGTGGGGTCATCACGATTGAGTCCTTCCTGGACTTGGGCTCGCGACCGGGTGCGGGTCTGTTCACCGCTCCGCTGCTCCAGGACCGAGGCGGTGCTGGGCGACACCAGGGACACGGCCCGGCCCAAGCTCTGCGCCCGGGCCTGTGAAGCCGCGATCATCCGGTCGGCACCGATTCGAACCGCAGCGGCCAACCGCTGGGTTTCCGCCACTCGCCCCCGGGCATCCCCGTACCCACCGTCCATCAGCACGGCCGACGCAAACCACCGACTGGCGCTGCCGAAGTCGCCGCGGTCCTCGGCTTCCAGCCCCCGTGAGAACGAGAGGAACGCCTGCAGGTCGGCGGTGGGGCGCTCCTCGATTGCGCGGCGCTCCGCCGGTGTCGGCACGATGCCCAGCTGACCGAGCAGGTCGAGCACGAGGGTCTTCTCGAGATCGAACAGCCGCTGCAGGCGGTCCTCGCCCACCCCGCTCGCACCGATGGTGCCATCGGCGGTGGTCACCACGTTGGCCGCGATCTGGATGCCGTTGCCCGTGGTCAACTCCCGGACCGATCCCTGGACCACGCGGCTGGCGCCCAGGATCCGCCCGGAACGGGCCGCCAGGTCGCCGGCAACCTGCCCCTGCGCCACCAGTTCCAGCTCGTCGGCAATGGCCTGGACGCGTTCCCGTTCCAGCAGAGTCAGCCGACCGATCTTGGACAGGTCGGAGATGACCAGATGGGTCAGCCCGCGGCCCAGCGGGCGCAGCGCCTCGTCATGGCCCAGGTACTGGAACGGCAACACGGCGATGGCGCGATCAGTCAGCGCGGGGGTGTCCTGCAACCGTTCACGTGCCACGGCGTCCCGGGCTTCCGCGGCCAGTTCGAGGCGATCCAACACGTTCAGCCGCGCCTCGACCTCCCCGCGCTGGCCGCGCGAGCCGCCCAGGGCGCCAGCGGCCTGATACGCCTCGCGAGCGCCGCGGAGATCACCGAGCTTTTCCTGGGCCAACCCGAGGTGAAGCCTCGCCTCGAACTGCTCCGGGTCGAGGGCCAGCGAGGCGGCCAGGATGTCCCGGGCCGTCAGGAAATTTCCGGCCCGGTAATGGGCCACCCCGGACCGGGTGATCAGGTTGGCGTCGTCGGGCCGCGCCGCGCGCTCGGTGTCGAGGACACCGAGCTGCTCCGGAGTGATCGTCGTGGGCTGCATGCCGCCAGCACACCCGGTGGCAAGGCCACCGAGCGTGAGCAGACAAACAGCAACGGCACAACGACTTGCGGGCATTCCCTTGATCCTGGGGTTGGAGTGGTATCCCACCAATCTAGGGTTGGTCGGATGGGTGGGAAAGGGAGGCCAGGTTACTGGGGACGATCGAAGATCCGGCCCCACCGGATCGAAGTCAGGAACGGCAGCGGCTTGTAGGTGGAGGCATCGTAGCTGAAGTACACGAACCAGGGACGCCCGCGCACGTTTTCCTTGGGAAGGAAGCCCCAATAGCGGCCGTCATAGCTGTCATCGCGATTGTCGCCCATCATGAAATAGTGGTCGGCAGGCACCACGATCGGCCCCCAGTCCTGCAGATCCGGCTGGTAGCTGGAGGACTCGCGTCCGACGAAATAGCGCAGCTGCCACTGCCGCATCCGCTCCCGCTGGTAGGGATCGGCGCTCGCTGCGATGTTGCCATGGCGGGCCCATGGCTCCTCGATCCGTAGACCATTCCGGATCAGGACGCCACTCTCCATGGCCAGGGTATCACCGGGTGCGCCGACGACGCGCTTGACGACCTTGATGTCCTCCTCGACCGAGTCGAAGACCACCACGTCATCGACCTCGGGATCGCGCACCTTGGGCAGCCGCTTGTGGATCAACGGTACCTCGGCCCCATACAGGAACTTGGTGACGAACAGGAAATCCCCGACCAGCAGGGTGTTTTCCATGCTGCCACTGGGAATCCGGAACGCCTCGACCAGGAAGGTGCGCAGGAAGAACCAGACCACCAGGGCAATGGCGATGGATTTGGTCCAGTCCCACAGCCAGCCGAAGAAGCCCCCGCGCGGTTGCTTGCTCATGGCTGTTCCACCCAGTCGGCAATGAAGAGGTTGGTCTCACCGGGATTGGCCTGGTTCCGGTTGGAGGCCCAGACCAGCTTCGTCCCGTCCGGGCTGAACATTGGAAAACTGTCAAAGTCCGCGAACTGGGTCACCTTTTCCAGCCCCGACCCGTCGCTGTGCACCAGGTACAGGTCGAACATGCTGCCCCGCGGATTCTCGTAGTTCGAGGAGAACAGGATCCGCTGCCCGTCAGGGTGCCAGAACGGGGCAAAATTGGCGCCACCCAGCTGGGTCACCTGTCGGGCCTCGGTGCCGTCGGCATTGGCCACCCAGATCTCCACCTTTGCCGGACGCACCAGCCGGTCCGCCAGCAGGCCAAGGTAGTCGGTCGAATCGGCGGCGGTCTGGGGGTAGCCGGCCCGCCAGACGATCTGGGTGCCGTCCGGCGAGAAGAACGCCCCACCATCATAGCCGACCCGGTGGGTCAGCCGCCGCAGGTCCGATCCATCCAGGTTCATCGAATACAGCTCGATGTCGCCATCCATCGTACTGGTAAAGACGATCCGGGAGCCGTCAGGCGACACGGTGCTCTCGGCATTGTACGCGCCATTGCTGGTCAGCTGCCGCAGGTCGCCGCCATCGGCGGCCCGGACCGAGTAGATCTCCAGGTGTCCCAGCGGCCAGACGTAGCCGCGGCTGCGATCAGGATCGGCCGGGCAGGCCACGTCGTGCGCGTGGGTGCTGCTGAAGAGCACCCGCTGGTCGTTGTCATAGAAGTAGCCACAGGTGGTGCGCCCCTGGCCATTTGAGACCCGGCGCATTCCCGACCCGTCAATATTCATCACATACTCCTGGTCGCACCCCTCGCCCACCGCCTCCTGGCGCTGGAACACCAGCTGCTTCCCATCTCGGGAGAAGTACGACTCAGCGTTGTTGCCGCCGAAGGTCAGCTGGCGGATGTTCCGAAGGCGCACCTCGCCCGCTTCTGGCCCGACATAAACTTCGCTGGCAGGCGTAGTGGCCGGCGCGGCCTCCTCGCCGGTCGGGGTGCAGCCCGCGGTGAGGAACAGCAGCAGGGATAGCGGGTGCCAGGCACGAGAAATCATGAAGACAGCGGCTCCTTGGGTAGACGGCCCTGAACCGGGACCGGAACAGCCCCAGACAGGCAAATATATACGCGAAAAGGAGGGCCGAAGGTTCAGGCGCCGAGCGCGGCGGCGATCCGGGCGCCGTGCCCCTTGGTGCGGACCCGGTCAAACCGGTGGGTCAGCACGCCATCCGGCCCGATGATGAAGGTGGTGCGGTGGAGCCCGATGTACCGACGACCGTAAAGAACTTTCTCCCCCCACACCCCATAGGAGATGGCGGCAGCCCGATCGGGGTCAGACAGGAGGGTGAAGGGCAGCTTGAACTGGCGACGGAAACGCTGGTGGGACACGGTATCGTCGGGGGAGACACCGAGCACCTCCACCCCGGCAGTCTGGAGGACCTGCCAATGGTCCCGCAGCTCGCAGGCCTGGACGGTGCAGGTCGGGGTGTCGTCTTCAGGGTAGAAATACAGCACCACCCGGCGACCACGGTAGTCGGCGAGGCTGTGGGTGACACCGTCATGCCCCACCAGGGCGAACGGCGGGGCGGGATCGCCCGCCTCGACCCGGCCGCTGGTCAGGGAACCAACCGCATCGCGGCCACGACCGGTCGCCGCACCCGAAGGATCGGCGCCTCGCCGCCGCGACGCAGGTCGCGATCGAGGAGGTTCCATTGCACGAACCCGTCTTCCGATCCCGGCTCCAGGAGGTAGGCGGCCAGGACGCCGAGCCGCTGGTCGGTCGACACGTAGTACCAGCCGGAGGGGACCGCCAGCTCCCGGGCCTGCCAGCGACCTTCCAGGATCACGGTGCGGTGCCCCTCGAACACCCCCGGTGAGGCGGTGAGGCTGTCGATCCGGAACCCCTCGCCCGGTCCGCGCCACGACTCCTCCAGTCGGGACACGATGACCCCATGGAGGCGCAACGCCTCGGCCAGGTGGGCGTGCTGGGGGGGCAGCAGGTACCCGGCCGGGATCGCTTCCTTGCGGGACGCCACGAATCGATCGATGACCGGCATGGTGATGGTGCGGAATTGTCCCGTACGCTGGCGCCGGGCAAACCCGCCGGCGCCTTCACTGCCCGCAGTCGTGAGCTCCGCGATCACCGGTGCCATGTGCGGAGGTGCAGGAATGCTCCGAATACCAACCGAATCGGGCCGCCGCGCGCTCGAGGCCGCGATCACTTGCCGCACGGTCTCGCGCTCGGCCGCCACGAAGCGCAGGATCTCCAGCACGAAGTTGTAGCTGGCCGAGACCCGGGTGGCGAAATCGGCGTTGCTGTAGGCCTCGCTGAGGATGGCCATCCGGCCCCGCATGCCCATCCAGTTCACCCCGAACCGCGGCCGGGCATCGTAGGTCCACCACCCCTGCGTCAGCGAGTCCGGGTGCTGGTTCTGGAAATTGCCGTAGTCAAAGATTTCCTGGCCGTGACGAGACCGCACCTTGGACCGCACCTCCGGCAGCAGCCGGTTGCGGACGAAGTCGTTGGCGGGACTGGAATTGGGATTGAGCCCCGGGGCATAGGTCAGCACATAACCATGATAGCTGCCGTTGGTGGTGTGCAGGTCGATCAGCAGGTCCGGATCCCAGGCCTCGAGCAGGGCGGCCGCGGCGCGGGTCTCCGGCGCCTCCTGCTTGATGTAGTCGCGATTCAGGTCCAGACCCATGCCGTTGGGACGGAGCCCCACCGTGTCGGGGCCGTTCTGGCCGGCGCGCTGGCGGGCCCCGGGCCCAAAGGCGTCGTTGCCGTCGCTGTTGTAGATCGGCACCACGATCAGCACGATGGAATCCAGCAGCGGCCGCAGCGGCCCCACCGTCAGGTCGCGGAGCAGCATCATCGCCGCTTCCTTGCCCTCGACTTCGCCGCCATGGATGTTGCCCTGCAGGTAGATGACCGGCTTGCCGCTGCGGTGAGCGGCGGCAGGACCGTCCACCAGCGGACGCGAGGCGACGATGTAGGGAATGGCGCGCCCCTGGGCACTGGTGCCCATCGTCCCGATCCGGATCCCGGCCCCCCGGCGAGCCAGCGAATCGAGAAAAGCCACCACCTCGGCATGCGAGGAGGTGGCTTGATACCGGGTCCGCTCCGCGGTAGTCGTCTGGGCTTGTGCCAGCCCGACGACCGACATGAGCGCAACAACAATCGGCACCGCAGACTTCATTGGACTGGCTCCCGGCCAGAGACTTGTCGCCGCTCCACCACCGTGACCACCACCGCCCCGCCATTCTGGAGGCGTTCACCACCACTGACCACCACCTGCTCCCCGGGCTGCACCCCGCGTACCTCCACGAAGCCGGGAGTCCGCACGCCAAGCTCGATCTCACGCCGCGTCACCTTCCCATCGGCCACGATCCAGACGGCATTGGTGCCCTGGAGCGGCTGGATCGCATCCTCCGGCACCACGGTGGCATCGGGGCGGGTGGCGACGACCAGCCGGGCCTCGATGAACATTCCCGCCGACAGCTCCCGGCGCGGGTTGGCCACCCGGGCCTTGATGGTGATGGTCCGTCCCGGAAGCTGGACGACCGGGTCCACAAAATCCACCACCCCGCGAAACTCGCGGCCCGGCAACGCCGCCACCCGGAAGTCCACGATCTGACCGAGCGCCAGTTGTTCCGCGAAGCGCTCGGCGACCTGGAAGCTGGCCCGCTGGGGGTCCACCGTCTGCAACACCACCATCCGGCTGCTGGAATTGACATAGTCTCCCAGGCTCACGAGCCGCTGTCCCGCCACCCCGGTAAACGGTGCCCGCACCACCGTGCGTGCCAAGCGCAGGGACAGCAGATCCAGGTCGGCCTGCGCGCTCCGCAGACTCGCCTCAGTCCGCTCCAACTCCGCCGTGGTCGAGGCGCGCTCGGCGGCCAGCGACCGGGTGCGCTCGGCACCCTGCCGGGCCAGGTCCCGGGTGGCTTCCGCGCGGGCCACCTGGGCCTTGAGCTCCTGGTCATCGATCCGGAACAACGCCGCGCCCTGGGCCACCGGGCCACCCTCCCGGACCAGGATCTCCACGATCCGTCCATCCACTTCCGGCCGCAGCTCGATGCTCTGCATCGCCTCGACCTGGCCGGTGGCGGCGACCGCATCCACGACGGTATCGGCCCAGGCCACCACTACCTCCACCGGAACAGGCCCCTGGGGGCCGCGCCCCCCAGCCCCTCCTGCCGCCGGGGTGGCGGCACCATTGCCACACGCCGCCAGCGCCAGACAGGCCCCGACCATCCCGATCTGCCTCACATCGCCACCTTTCCCGCGCGCACGCGGCCATGCCACCCACCAGGAAATACCATCATTCGGCGTCCATCGCCGCGGCGGGGGCCGGCTGCATCTGCCGGGCCCGGCGACGGGCAAATACCGCATCGAACAGGCTGTACACCACCGGCACGAGATACAACGTCAGCAGCGTCGAGAGCAGGATGCCACCGACGATGGCGTACCCCAGCGGCCGACGACTGGCGGATCCCGCCCCGAGCCCGAGGGCGATCGGGAGCGCCCCGGCGATCGTGGCGATCGAGGTCATCAGGATCGGGCGCAGCCGAATCCGACCGGCTTCGGCCACCGCTTCCATCGTCTCCATGCCACGCGCCTTGAGCTGGTTGGTGTATTCCACCAGGAGAATCGAGTTCTTGGTGACCAGGCCAATCAGGAGGATCATCCCGATCTGGCTGTACAGGTTCACCGTGGATCCGGTCAGCTTGAGGGCAAAGACAGCGCCCGCCACAGCCAGCGGCACCGCCAGCAGGACCGTGAACGGGTGGACCAACGATTCAAATTGCGAGGCCAGCACCATGAACACGATGATCAGTGCCAGGAGAAACGCAAAGTAGAGGGCCGATCCGCTTTCGCTCAGCTCGCGGGATTCGCCGGAGAGGGTGGTCTGGCTGCCGGCCGGCAGCAGCTCCGCGGCCACGGCGTTCAGGGAATCAAGCGCTTCGCCCAGGGTAAACCCCGGCGCCAGGCTGGCACTGAGGGTAAAGGCGCGCATCCGGCTGACGTGGTTGAGCTGGCGGGGACCGGTGGTCTCCTCCAGCCGTGCCAGCTGCTGCAGCTGGATCAGCTGGCCGTTGCGGCCGCGGACCGTGAGCCCGGTCATGTCGCTCGGAGTCGCCCGGGATCCGGGCGCCAGCTGCACGATGACATCGTAGAGCTTGTTGTCGCGGGTAAAGGTGCTGACCCGCGCGCTCCCGAGCAGCACCGACATGGTGCTCGCCACGCTGGCAATTGGCACCCCGAGGTCTTCAGCCCGGTCCCGTTCGTAGAAGATGTTGAGCTCCGGCTTGTTGACCCGCAGATCGGTGTCCACGTTGACGAGGCCGTTGATCTGCCGAGCCCGGGCCACCAGGACATCCATGACCCCGACGAGGGTCTCGAAGTCCGGGTGCTGCACCACGAACTGCACCGGGGATCCGCGCCCGCCGAACGCTGAGGGATTGCTGGCAAAGACCTGGGCGCCCGGAATGGCGGCAAACTTGGGTCCGACCGCCTTGAGGATCTCGGGAACAGTGCGCTCCCGGTCGGCCCAGTCCACCATCCGGACGGTCATGAAGCCACTGTTGACCCGGCCCATCATGCCTACGATGCTGGTGTAGTTGTCAATTTCCGGGATCTCGGCGAGCACCGCTTCGGCCTGCCGCTGGTAGTCATCGGTATAGTTGACTGTGGCTCCCTCCGGGGCGGTGACCGAAACCCGAAAATTGCCGAGGTCGTCCGGAGGTACGAATTCACGCTTCAGGGTGGTGAAGACCAACGCTGCCGAGGCGGCGACGGCCAGCATGGCGGTCACCACCGCGAGGCGGTGGTGCAGCGCCAACGCCAGCGAGTGTTTGTAGCCCCTGGCCAAGCCGTTGAGCCCGCGTTCCAGCAACTGGTACAGCGCACCATGGCGGGGGGGCACCTTGAGGATCTTGGCGCAGAGCATCGGGGTCAGGGTCAGCGCCACGAACCCGGACACCACGACCGCGCCCGCAACCGCCAGCCCGAACTCCCTAAACAGGCGGCCGGTGCTGCCACCCATGAATGCCAGCGGGGTGAACACCGCTACCAACGAAATCGTGGTGGTGATCACCGCGAAGGCAATCTCACTCGTCCCACGCGACGCCGCCTCCTCCGGCGACTCCCCCAGCTCTTCCTGGTGCCGATAGGCATTCTCCAGCACGATGATCGCGTCATCCACCACGATGCCGATCGCCAGGATCAGCGCCAGCAGCGTCAGGTTGTTGATCGAGAAGTCGAAGAAGTACATCACCGCAAAGGTCGCGATGATCGACGCGGGAATCGCCAGACCCGGAATGAGGGTCGCCCGGAGGTTCCGGAGGAACACAAAGATGATCAGGACCACCAGGCCGGCCGCGATCAGCAGGGTCTCCTTGGCCTCCAGGATCGAGCGTCGCACGTAGACCGACTGGTCAAACCCGATCTGGAATTCCACCCCGGCCGGCAGGGTGGTCTGGAGTACCGGCAGCTCGGCGCGGACCAGGTCGGCCACCTCCACCAGGTTGGACTTGGATTGCCGAGTCAGGGAGACCCCGATCCCCGGCACCCCGTTGGCCCGGAACCGCGACCGGTCGTCGCTGGGACCGAGTTCCACCCTGGCCACATCGCGCAGGCGCACCAGCTGACCGTTGGCACTCGAGACCACAACGGCGCCAAACTCCTCCGGCGTCTTGAGTTCCCCCATCGAGCGGATCGAGAACTCCCGGCGGTCCGATTCGATCCGCCCCGCCGGCACCTCGACATTCCGGGTCTGGATGGCGCTGGTGACATCCTGCACCGTCAGGCCGCGGGCTGCGAGCTCGGCCGGATCGACCCAGACCCGCATCGCCCAGCGCCGCTCCCCGCGCACCTCGGCGCTGGAAATACCGGGGATGGTCTGCAGGGCGGTCTTGATCTGGCGGTCAGCAATGTCGGAAAGCTCCAGCAGGCTGTACCCATCCCCGCGGATCAGGATCCACATGAATGGCTGGGCGTCGGCATCCTGCTTGGTCACCACCGGCTCGTCGACCTGCTGGGGCAGCCGGCCGCGCACCCGGGCCACCAGGTCGCGCACGTCCTGGGCGGCGTCCTCGATCGGGCGATCAAGGTTAAATTCGAGGTTGATGCTGCTGCGTTGCTCGGCGCTGCTCGAGGTCATCGTCCGCAGCCCCTCGAGGGCGCTCAACTGCTCCTCGAGGACGTCGGTCACGGCGGTTTCCATGACCCGGGGGTTGGCGCCACGCAGGGTGACCGAGACCGAGACGATCGGGGAGTCCACGTCCGGGTATTCGCGCACCGCCAGCCGCTGATAGCCGATGATCCCGAACAGCACCAGTGCGGCACTGCACATGCTGGCAAAGACCGGACGCTTGATCGAGATATCAGACAAAAACATGGACACGCCTCCGAGAGGCCCGCCGCCCGAACCGCAAACGGTTCGGCGGGGAGTACCAAGATACGGGTCCCGAGGCTTCCCTGTTGAACCGCCTCAACTCTCAACCCCGACCTGAACCCAACCCCGGATCCTCATGGCCAACAAGCTTTCCTCCCGCCAGCAGGCCCAACTCGCCGTCCTGGAGCAGTTGCCCCGGCGGTTCCAGCAACTCCACCGGATGATCGAGGAATCCGCTGCCCCGCGGGCCGATGAGACGCTCCAGCGCAAGCTGGTCCGCAACCTCGACGAGCTGAAAGCCCAGACCGCCGGGATCGGCCTGGGTGCCCTGACCGAGACACTGGGGGTCATGAGCATGCTGGCGCGCCGGACCGGGGGCAATCAGATGCGGGTGCGGGGACTGCAGGAAGGGCTGGTGAGCCTGAAGATCAACTACGACGGGGCGCTGCGCTCAGCCACGACCCCGGAAGCGGAAGTGCCCGAGAAAGGCTGAGACTACTCCTTGACGAACCGGTCGATGATGGGGCCCGCCATCAGCACCACCATCGCGTTCACGATGGCGCCCACCAGCAGCGTCACGTAGGTCAGGGCAAAGAGGATCATCCCGGCGCCAAGCGCGGCAAAGACGATTCCTATGGTGTTCCACATGATCGGACTCCAGGCACGGCGGTGGGCAAAAAGTGTATACTGATACCCCATGCCCCGCAACCGCCCGGATCCGGATCCCGGCCGGACGTCGAGTGGCAACTACCCGAGCCCCAGGAGGATTCATCATGAAGGCATTGGCCCTGAGCGCCGCATTGGCGCTGGTCGCCGCTCCCCTCGCCGCCCAAGGCGGCCGCGACCCCGACATGGCCGTGGCCGGCGGTGGCGCCCTGCCGACCGGCTGGTCGAGCCGGCTCGACGCCCGGACCGCCAACGCGGCCGATCTCAAGTTCGTCACCATGGGCCCGGGGCTGCATGTGACCTCGGGCCCGGCCACCATCCTGTGGCGCGATGCCGACCGGACCGATGGAAAGTTCCATACCGAGGTCACCATCACCCGCACCAAGGCGCCGCCCCATCCTGAGGCCTACGGCCTCTTCGTGGCCGGCCGCAGCCTGACCGGGGATGCCCAGACCTACCTCTATTTCCTGACTCGCGGCGACGGCAAGTTCCTGATCAGCAAGGCGAATGGCACCGTGGCCGCCACCGGCAAGCCCATGGTGAGCGCCGTCAGCCAGGGTTGGACCGATCACGTCGCCGTGGCCAAGGGCGATGATGCCGGCAAAGCCACCGACAAGCTGGAGATCGCCGCCGATGGAACCAAACTCCGATTCAGCGTCAACGGGCAGCTGGTTCATGAAATGGATGCCGCGGGCATGGACCTGAGCGGGGTGGTCGGACTGCGGATCAATCACAACCTCGACGTGCATATCGCCGGGTTCGTGGTGCACAAGATGTAGGAAAGTCGAATCCAGGCCGCTGGTCGGCCGGAAACCCAAGCGGGGCACGCCGATGGCGTGCCCCGCTTGGTGTTTCGACGAGCCGTGCGATATCCCTACTCGCCGGGCGGCCGCCGGCCCCCTGGGGCACCACCCGGGAAGCCGGGGCCACCACCGGGCCGGGTCAGGGCCTCCGGCAGCGCAGCCCACTGTTCGGCCGTCAGGATCTTCTGCGCCGCCTCCAGCGACTTCTGCCGGAGCGTCTGCGCCCCGGTCATGGCGGGACGGATCAGGGTCAACGCCTGCTGCGGTTGTGGATTGCTGCCCAACGCAGTGATCTTCGCTTCCAGCTCCTTGGCGAGTACGGCAGCCCGGACATTGAACGAATCGGATTCTGCAGTTAGCGCCGTTACCTGTATCTCGGTGAGCCGCAGCTGAATCCGGCGCTCAATGATCTGCTGGGCCGGGTTGGCCACCAAGCCGCCAAACCGCGACAGGAAGCTGGTGGAATCCCCACCCGCGCCGAGCATGCCCAGGAGTCCGCCGGCACCACCGGCACCGCCGGCGCCGCCACGGCCACCACCATCACCACCCCCACCAAAGCCGCCACTGCGGCCACCGCCACCACCGAAACCACCCAGGCCCCCGATCTGGCCGAGACTCCCGGGCCGGTTCGGGCCCAGGCTCAGCCGCGCCTGGATGCCGACCTGGAACGGAATCCGTACCGCATTGCCCTGGACCCCGGTGGCGCCGAACCGCTCGTTGACCCGGTACTGGAACTGGTTGGTCTGCGGGTCAAAGCCCTGGACATACAGCAGGGTGCCATCCGGGCGGTTGGCCTGGCCCCAGCCCTTCATGTCGGCGGCCCCGTGGAAGAGCTGGTCGATGCCGCCGAGCAGGTTCTGGGTGGTGACCGAGAGGGACAGTCGACGCTGCAACCCGAGCACATTGGGACGGATGTTCAGCTGAAACTCCACCGAAGGCTGCCAGGGTCCGAGGCAGCTGTTGCGGGTGGCAATCTTGCCCATCTGGCTGGTCAGGCACTCCTGCCCCCCGCCGGACGTGGCGCTCAGCAGCCGCTGCATGGCAGCCGCCACTTCTGGACTGGTGGTCGAGGCTGCTGGGTCGAAGATGAAGGCGCGGTCGTTGCGCGAGCCGTCGCCGTTCACATCGCCGGCAATCATTGGCGAGTAGGCCTGGCCCGACGAGAGCCTGGAAATCGTCGTCAACTCGATCAGCGAGTTGATCGGCCAGGTCACCGTGGCCAGGAAGCTGTGGGTCCGGGCAAAGTCGCTTCGGGCCCAGTCGCGATCATTCGGGTTTCCGGCGGTGTTCTGCCCGCCAAAGCCACGACCGCCACCACCGCTGCCCTGATCGGTGGCATGCTGGGCGGTGTAGGAGAGGTTGTACAGGATCCCCTTGCTCAGGATGGCGCCGTTGAAGCCCATGGTGGCCTGCAGCGACTTGGAGCCGAGCTTGGAATCCACCTCGAACACCTGGCCGTACTGCGTGTGGAGGCGCGAGGCGGAGAGCGGTACGGCACCGCTGGTGGTGCTGATCGCGGATGCCGTGGCGTACACCGGGCGTCCAGCCTCATTGCCGAGAGCAAACTGCTGGGCGCCCAGGTTCATGTCGGTGACACCCGATTGACCCACGCCCCGCGCCCAGCTCACGTCAAGACTCAGTGCCCTGGCAATCCCAAAACGCCGGGTCACGCCGAGCGAGGCACGCACGGCCCGGGCGGCACCGAAATTCTCATCGAACACCGTGATCCCGGGAAGTCGGGTTGGCAGCGGCGTGGAGGCGCCGGCGCAGCTGGTCGGGATCGCACCCACATCGCCGCGATAGGCAAACCAGTCCGGCGTCGGCACCGCATTGCCCAGGCAGTAGAGCTGGGTCTCACCACCGGACAAGCCGGTGGCCGCCTGCGCAGCCCCGACCAGGTTGGACGGGATCGGGCTGCGGAAATCGCCGACTCCGCCTCGGTAGGCGTACTTCGGCGGTGCGCCCTGGACCGAGCTGACCGGGGTGTAGCTGAACCCGATCCGCGGGCTGAAATGCGTCTCCGATGGCAACCGGTCGGTCCGGAACCCGAACACCGATTCCGCGTCGGCATTGTAGGCCGGCGCGCCCTTGAAGCTGGACCGTTCCAGCCGGGCCCCCATCGTCAGCTGGACCCCGCTCTGGCTCCGCCAGACATCGCCCACGTACACCGCCTGGTCCACGCTGGTGGTGGAGCGTACCGTCGGGGCCAGCGTCCGCGAAAAGATCGAGGGCCGGTTGGCCTCGAGATCGGCCAGCGACTGGTAGGTATAGGTCCCGTACCGATTGCTGGTCACATCCTGGTTGTTGTCGGCTTCCTTGTAGAGCACACCGAGCTTGAGGCGGTGGCCACCAGCAGCGGGCAGCCAGGATGTTTCGTTGCTCACTTCGAGGGTGTTCGACGAGGTCTTCCGTGCCGCGCCTGGGTTGCCGCCGAACTGATAGGTGGCCACGCCGAACCCACCACCCGCAACCTCACTGGTAACCTGCACCCTCCCCTGCGGCAGGGCGTTGAACGGCACCCCCTCCTGCTCCGAGCTGTTCAGGTAGGCCCGGAACTCATTCAGGAACTGGAAACCGAACCGTGAACTCATCGTCAACTGGGCGCCGCCGGCGGTCGTGTTGTTCTTGCCTGCCACCTCGGGAAGGGACAACCCGCTGGTGCGGGTCGGGTCCTGGCGGTTGTAGCGGCCGTCGCCTCGCAGCGACAGCGAGTGACTCTGGCTCACCGTCCAGTCGAGCCGGAGCAGGCTGGTGTAGTCGTCAGACGAGCGGGTGTCCAGCAACGCGGTCGGAATCGGTGACCCGGCCAGCCGCGCCAGCTCAATGAACCGGGCCGCCGAATCGGCGTTGGTGCCCAGGTTGTCGAGGGTGGCGGTCGGTGCATTGAGCAGGGTCTGGAAGGCGTCGTTGCGGATCCGCGCCTGCCCCGAGCCGAAGATGAAGAGCTTGTTGCGAAGGATCGCGGTTCCGGCACCGCCGGAGATCTGGTTCTGCGAGTAGCCGCGGGCAAACGGATCGCGGACGTCGTCGCCGAACGCCAGTTCCTCGTCGCGGAGCCCCCAGGTAAAGCTTCCCTGGGTCAGGTTGTTGCCACCTCGGCTGGTCATCGAGACCTGGCCGCCGCTGAACTGCCCGCGGGCCACGTCATAGCTGCTGGTAATGACCCGGGTGGTCCGGAGCCCCTCCGCAGGAATGGAGGTGCCCCCGAACGAGGCGCCATCGAGGGTGGTCGCGTTGGCCTCGGGACGCTGTCCGGCCACCGAGAACCCCGCCGCCGAGGAGTCGGTGGCGCTGACGCTGACGACGCCGGGCGCCAGAAGCGCCAGGAGGGTCAGGTCCGAGGCGTCGATCGGCAGCCGGGCGAGCTGTTCCGGAGTGAGGACCCGTTCAGTCTGGCCCGGGGTCGGTGCATCGGTGCCCCCGACCGGCGGCGGCCGCCGAGCGTCGACCCGAACCTCGGCCAGCTGGGTCGCGCTGGCGATCATCTGCACGTTGGTGGTCAGCCGGTCTTCATCGGCGTAGCGCACCACGATACGGGTCACCGGACTGAACCCGATGCCCCGAAAGGTCAGGCGGTATTGGCCGCCACCATCGGGAAAGAGGATCGTATAACGACCCCGGGCATCGGTACGTGCCCCACGCACAATCTCGGTTTCGACCGAGGTCGCCTCGACCACCACCTGGGGCACGGGAGCTCCGGCTCCGTCCGTGACCACCCCGGTCAGGATATCGGTCGTGGCGCCAACCTGGGCCTGGACTGCGCCCGGGAGAAGGACCAGAAGCAACAGGCCGGGAAGGGACAGGTGCCGCAAACGCATGATTGCCCGCAAAGTGGAGTGTGGCCAGCACCCCCCGGACCTGCGAGGGATAATCCCTGAAGACGCGCAGCGATTCCATCTGTTAAGCCCCTGCCCCTCGGCCTCCCTGCCTCCCTGCCCCACTGCCCCACTGTCTACC
>Ga0163150_10002820_pt1 | contig 25726 bp, 25 predicted proteins | sample OliLakLV19P2IB_FD_148628 | JGI IMG/M metagenome (GOLD analysis project Ga0163150, IMG submission 148628) | Freshwater microbial mat bacterial communities from Lake Vanda, McMurdo Dry Valleys, Antarctica - Oligotrophic Lake LV.19.P2.IB | ecosystem: Environmental > Aquatic > Freshwater > Lake >...
TCCCGAAGCCGTCTCGGTGTGCTTGGCGGTGATCTGGCCGGCTTCCCGAACGGGCGTCGGATCTCGGACGACGTTACTGACATCGCTTCCCGCGTCGTCGCCGGCGTTCTTGTCCCGGCCTTTAACAAAGCGCCGAACAACCGGCTCGGCGATGCCGTCAACGTTAACGATGTGCCAACGCAGGAGGTCTTCCCGTACCTCGGCTACGCGCACAGCGGACGTGACCGCCGCCACATCGATCCGGGCGAGATCGGGTGCACGCAAGGCGCCGGTCCGGCCTGCGTCCAGTAACTGACACCGCGCGGCTGACCGCTCCCCGGCCAGCCGCTTTCCGATTCCCGAGGAGAAACAATGCGCCTTTTTTTTATCACTGGAATGCTCGGCGTCAGCCTGTTGGCGCAAACGCGCGCCAACCTCGCGGCCGCCGACACCTCCCTGCAGAGCCCGGCCGAAAAGAAGATCGCGACCGCGAAAGCCGCCATCGCAAAGAATCCCAAATTCGCTGAAGCCTGGGCAAACCTCGCCCTGGCGCTCTCCATGCGGGCCCGCGAAACCTCGAACACCGCCTTCTACGACGAAGGACTGCGCGCCGTCGACCAGGGGTTCGCCGTCGACAAGACGAGCTTCGCCGTGCTGAAATCTCAGTGCTGGATCCTGCTGGGCAAACATGAGTTCGCCCAGGCCCTCGGGCTGGCGAAGGAACTCAGCAAGCGTTCCGGGGACGACCTGATGGTGTACGGCTTCCTCTCCGACGCCAACACCGAGTTGGGCAACTACAAAGACGCCGAGCACGCCACCCAGTGGATGCTGGATCTGCGCCCTGGCAACACCCCGGCCCTCACCCGCGCGGCACACCTTCGGGAGATCTTCGGCGACCCCGAAGGCGCCCTCGAGCTCCTTCAGATGGCCTCGCTCCAGCTCGGCGCGGCCGAGTCGGAGAACCGCGCGTGGATCGTCGTGCAAATGGCCCATCTGCGACTCGCCCAGGGAGCCGTCGACGATGCGGAACGGCTTGCACGCCAGGCGCTCGAGATGTACCCCGATTACCACTACGCCCTTGGGGAACTGGCCAGAATTCGCCGAGCGCAGAAGCGCTACCCCGAAGCCGTCACGCTCGAGCGGAAGCGGATCGAGTCCGCGCCGCATGCGGAGAACCGCTTCACGCTCGCCCAGAGCCTGTGGCTCGCCGGCAATCGCCAGGAAGCCAGGGAGGCGTTTGCCGCGTTCGAACGGTCCGCCCTCGCGGAGAAGGACCAGGCCGACAACGCCAATCACGAGCTAATCGCTTACTACGTCGATTACGCCCGCAGGCCGCAGGAAGCTCTGAAAGTCGCGCGGCTCGAGCTGACTCGCAGGCAGGACTTCCACACTCTCGCTGCGTACGCCTGGGCGCTCCACGCAGCCGCGCAACACAGCCAAGCGAGAAAGCAGATGCAACGCGCGTTGTCCGTCGGTGTGAAGGACGCCGAACTGTTCCGGCATGCCGCCGAAATTTCTCTGGCGCTGAAGGATACGGAGTCCGCCCGAGCCTACCAGGCGAAGGCCGCCGAACTGCGGCCCCGCACGGAGAGTGCCCGTGGCTTGTCCGCGGCGGGGAACTAACTAACAGCAGGTCGCGTTTGTGCAGACTGGAGGGCTGGGGAGGTAGGTCACCGTCCGGCTATTGTGACGCAGGCTCACTTCCGGCGACTAATAGCTCAGGCGGAACTCGATCAGGAACAGGGCCGTCTAACGAACTCGGCGGTAAAGTGCTCGCCGTGCTCGACAAGTACACCAAAGATAACGCCTTCGCGATCATCCTCGACGTCAGCGCCCAGAACACCCCGTCATGTTCGCCTCCAATGGCATCGACTCACGCAGGAAGTGGTCGCTCCGTGTGACACCAGACTCGCGGGCAGGGAACTGAGTTTCCAAACAACCTCCAGCGTCTGCCTGATCTTCTCTCCACCGGGAACCTCGCCAACCCCGGGCGACCTGAGTTTTCCCGCAAAACCACAACATTCCCAGTGAAGAATGGGCCGTGGGCTCCGCTTAGGTTCAGTGACATGCTGTCGTGCCAGCCACCGGGATCACTCGCATGTGATCGCAGGCGCGCCGAACACGTGTTGGTCGGGGAAAGCAGACGTGACTGCCAGGATATCAGGGCAGCCGCAGCGCGATTTACATCTTACTGGCGGCCGCCACCAGTTTCCGCATCATCATGGCTCCCTCCTTTGTGATCGGATCCCGTGGCCAACGCACACTACCTCGGCATCCACCACGTCGCAGAGCTTTCCACCGAAACGCGATTCTGCCGGTCATCCAGCTAATCGGCGGCCATCCGAACAGCTCCGGCCACGGAATCAGCGTCGTCGATTTCGGAACCTGGACCTTCTTCTTGCCGCGGAATAGCGGCCTCCCAGTCGTGGCAATATACCCGCGCGCCCGTCTGGTCCTTCAGTGCTTTCAGTCCGCCCACGTGCTGGTGAGCATGCGTGAGAATGATGCGTTTAGTATCCTGCGACGCTTGCCAATAGCTTTCAGCTCTTCCTGTACGAGGCTGCCTTTCTGGTCAAGGAGTGTGTGACAAGCGTAAGCTCGTCCCCATCCTGCAACAGACAGCCTCGGACAGAACCACCTCTTATCGCCCAGACTATGTAATCCCGGCATCGCGCCCCTGGCAGCGCTACCCGTGAACAGAGCCAGGTTGTACACCCCGGTGATGGGGACTGACTGGCAGCTGCGGACGGGCGGCGTGAGCGAGGAACACGGTACTTGCTACGCTGCTAGTGCATGAATAACGGACGCAACCGGGGCTGCACGAGGCAGACTGCGGAGGCCGGGAGGACGCGGCGATGGCTACGATTCGCCATGTAGCGGCGAAGGCCAGGGTTTCGGTTGGAACCGTCTCCAACGTATTGAGCAACGCGCGCGGGGTAAGCGCCGAGTTGCGCGAGCGCGTGGAGCGGGCCATCTGCGAGCTGGATTATCATCCAAGCCACATCGCGCGGAGTTTGGCGTCGCGGCAGACCAAGACGATCGGGATTGTGATTACCGATATCACGAATCCTTTCTTCCCCCTGCTTGTGCGCGGGGCCGAAGACGCGGCGCTGCTCAGAGGTTTCACGCTGTCCGTATTCAATACGGACAACCGGCTGGACCGGGAGCGGAACTGCATTTCGGTGCTGCGCTCGCGGGAGGCGGACGGGGTGCTGTTGGTGGCGAGCCCCAACCCGGGCGGCAGCATCGAGCACCTGGAGGATGCCCGGAAAAGCGGCCTTTCCATGGTGTGTCTGGACCGTATTCCGCAAGGGTTTCGATGCGACGCGGTGTTGGCGAATCACGAGAAGGGCGCGAGGCTGATCGTGCGCCATTTGCACTTGATGGGGCACCGGCGGATCGGAGCGATCCTGGGTCCGGCCGGGTTGCAGAATTCAAGCGATCGGACCGCGGGCTATCGCGGAGCCCTGGCCGAATGCGGCATCGAGACTCATGCCGACCTGGAGCGGCAGGGGAATTTCCGGATGGAGTCTGGGCACCGGCTGGCGAAGGACCTGCTGCTCTCCGGGAGTCCGCCGACGGCGATATTTGCCGCCAACGGGATGATGGGGTTGGGGGTGCTGAAGGCGATTCAGGAGTTAGGGCTCAACTGCCCACAGCAGATTTCGCTGGCCGTATTTGACGACTATCCGGGCGCTGATATTTTCCGGCCGAGTTTGACGGTCATTTCGCAGCCGGCCTATGAGATGGGCTACCTGGGCACGGAGCTGTTGATCGAGCGCATTGTGGAAGCCAGTTCAAAGAACGTCGAGACGGCGTGGGAGCCGCGGGTGAAAATATTGGAGCCGGAGTTGATTGTGCGGGAGTCAACGGCGGCGCCAGGGACCCCGTGATCAGCTGTTCAACTCGGTGAATGAACCGGTTCATTTATATAACTTAAACTTTCTACTTGACAGCAATGTTTTGTGGTGAAAGAATCGTGCAGCGTCAGTGAATCGGTTCAACCGACAGAAATTGAGACGGCAGGGGGATCATATGAAGACATGGTTTGTCTTCGCGCGCCTGGTGAGCGTGTTGTCGGTAGCGGCCGTGGGACTACAGGGGCAGACCTCCACCGCCAACATTCTGGGAAGCGTGTCCGATCCGAGTGGTGTGCCAATGCCGAATCTGACCGTGACGGCATTGCAGGCGCAGACCGGCGAGACGCGAACGACGCGAACTGACGAGTCCGGCTACTATCTGATTTCGAATCTGCCGGTGGGCTCATGGCGCGTGGAAGTACGGGCCGATGGATTCAAGGCATTCCGGCGGGACGGCATTCAACTGGATGTGAACCGCAACGCGCGAGTGGACGTGATGCTTTCGCTGGGCGAGGTAACGCAAAGCGTGGAGATTACGGGCGATGCGCCGCAGGTGGACACGCGGCAAGTGCAACTGGGAAGCCTGGTGGACTCGCGCCGGGTGCGGGAGTTGCCGCTCAGTGGAAGAAACGTCTATAGCCTTGCATCGCTGATTCCGGGCGTGACGTCGGTGGGAGCGCAGACGATTTCGACGCGCGACGGCAACACACTGCGCGTAAACGGAAGCCGTTCGCGCCACAGTACGTTCCTGATGGACGGCGGGATGAATAACAGCCACTGGCGCAACGGCGGCAACGCGGCACCCAATCCGGAAGCGGTGCAGGAAGTGAAAGTGGTGACGAGCAACTACAACGCCGAGTATGGCCGCTCGTCGGGCGCTGTAGTGAGCGTGGTGACGCGTTCGGGGACGAACGAGTGGCACGGTTCCGCGTATGAATATCTGCGCAACAACAAGCTGGACGCGAGGAGTTTCTTTGTGCCGACCGTGCCGCCGCTGCGGCAGAACCAGTATGGTGCCGCTCTGGGCGCGCCGATCAGGAAGAACAAGCTGCTGCAGTTCGGAGCGTGGGAAAGCCTGCGGATACGCTCCAGCCAGTTCGTGAACAGCGGCCGTCCGGCGACGGCGGCCGAACGGAGCGGGCAATTCGGCACGGTGCGCGACCCGCTGACGCAGCAGCCGTTTGCCGGCGGCGTGATTCCAACAACCCGGATGGACCCGGTGGCACTGAAGATTCTCGACGTTGTGCCGCTGCCCAACACGGCCGACGGGCGGCTGGAGACCCTGCGCGGCACGTCAGCTGACCAGCACCAGTTCACCAGCAAGACCGACTATCTGATCAACGACTCACACCGTTTGGCGGGTACGTTCTTTCACCTGCGCAACTCGCGCTTTAAGCCGTTCAACGGAAGTACGCAGATTCCCGGCTATGGCGAATATCGCGAAAGCTACGGGCAGTACAACGCGATTCTGACGGAGACATGGATTGTGTCGGCGACGACGCTCAACGAAGCGCGATTTACCTATCTGCGGAACCGTTACGACGACCGTCCGCTGACCGAGCTGACCTGGGCTTCGTTTGGAAGCCAGATTCCCGTGGCGGCGAGTTTCCACAAACCGTTCCCGCCCGACATCCGGCTGAATGGACGCTGGCGCATGGGCGCCGAGAACGACAACCAGGGACAGCGCGACGATTCGTTCATCGTCACCGATACGCTTTCCTGGGTAAAGGGCGCGCACAGTCTGAGGATGGGCGGCTACTTCTCCTTCGACCGCTACAATGCGCTGCTCTCGCTGGCGGGCGCGGGCATTATGACGGTGGGCGGCGAGGCCACGGGCAACGTGCTCGCCGACTTCATGATGGGCCGGGCGACGAGTTTGCGGCAGACCAACGGAACGCGCCGCGCGTTCCGGAAGTGGGATGCCCAGACGTTCGTGCAGGACGACTGGCGCATTCACAAGCAACTCACCTTGAACCTCGGCGTGCGCTATGAACTGTATCCACGGTTTTACAGCTTGCTGAAAGACCTGCAGACGTTCCGGCCGGGCGTGCAGTCGACCGTGATCCCAGGCGCGCCGCTGGGCATGGCATTTGAAGGCGATCCCGGCATTTCGCGTTCAATGGCTCCGCTGGATAAGAACAACTTCGCTCCCCGCGTCGGCCTGGCGTGGGACGTGACCGGATCGGGCCGCACTGCGGTGCGCGCGGGTTATGGCCTCTTCTACTCCACGCCGTTCGCGGATTCGGCGACCTATCTGCAGCAGCAGCCGTTTCAAACCGACATCACGGTGTTCGGCATCTCCACGTTCGTGAATCCATACGCGCAGTTTGGCGGCACGCCGTTTCCCGCCTCCGTCGATCCGAGCAATCCGTTCTTCACCAGGCCAATCTCGTTGAGCTGGATGAGTGAATCGATCGCCACGCCGTACATCCAGCAGTACAGCTTCGCGCTGCAGCACCAGTTGCCGTGGAATACGAGCGTGACGGCCGCCTACGTAGGCAACACTTCGCGCAAGCTGGTGAATACGCGCGACGCCAATCAGTCGATTTTCGGCCCGGGGGCTACGTCGGCTAACGTGAATGCGCGCCGTCCGATTCTGCCGGGAACTTACGGGCAGATCTCGCAGTTCGAATCGGCCAGCAACGCGCACTACGATTCGCTGCAGATCACCGTGGACCGCAGGTTCAGCCGGAACTTCTCGTTGCTGATGAACTACACGCTGGGCAAGAGCATCGACGAGGTCTCCGACGACAACTTTAATCCGACCGATGTTTCGCTGGTCGATTCGCTGAATCGGAGGCTGGAGCGGGCGGTGAGCGGTTCAGACATCCGCCACACGATGGCGTTCTCCTACGTATGGGACCTGCCCGGACTCAAGTCAAGCCATGCGTTGATCCGCACGGTGTTGGGCGGCTGGCAGACCAACGGCATTCTGATGATCCGCAGTGGAACGCCGGTGAACGTCACCACGGGGAACGACGTGAATCTGGACGGCAAGACGGGGGACCGGCCGGATCTGGTGGGCAGCCCAGTGTTGTCGCAGGACCGGTCGCGCGCCGAGCGCATCGCCGCCTACTTCAATACCGCCGCCTTCGCCGCGCCCGTGACCGGGAGCATCGGCACGGCGGGACGGAACCTGTTCTACGGACCGGGTTCGATGACCTGGGACACGACGCTCATGAAAAACTTCGCCGTTCGCGAAAATCATCGCATTACGGTTCGCGCGGAGTTCTTCAATGCGCCGAATCGCGTGAACCTGGGCAACCCCACCGGCACGCGGAACAACGCAAACTTTGGGCGCATTCTGTCGACCGATTCCGCTCGCGTCGTACAACTTGCCCTTCGCTACGGATTCTAGAAAAGTTCAATCTTATGTTGCGATTTTTGTGTGTACTTACTGTAGTCGTGTCTGGAGCTTTGGCGCAGACGCGTCCGACCGCGACGTGGCCGCCCCTGGGGATAGTGCGGATGATCATCGACGCCGATGTCGCCAACGAGGTGGACGACCAGTACGCCATTGCGCTGGCGCTCGGATTCCCGGAGAAGGTGAAGATCGAGGGCTTCGTGGCGGCGCACTATGGCGATGCGGGCGGCGCGGAGGGAATAGACAAGTCGATGGAGGAACTGGAGCGGGTGCTGGCCAAAGCGGGCCAGGCGGGGCGCTATCCGATCAAGCGCGGCGCGCACCCCTATCAGTATCAGGACCTCACGCCGAGCAGTGAGGGCGTGGACTTCATCATCGAGAAGGCGCGCGCTAGCACTGCGCAAGACCCGTTATGGCTGCTCGTGCTGGGTCCGGCGACCGATGCGGCGGCGGCGCTGCGAAAGGACCCCTCGATTGCGGACAAAATGATCGTATTTTGGCACGGGCGGACGCAATGGCCGCTGCGCGCCTGGAATTTCAACGCCTACAACGACATTCGCGCGGTGCGCTTCCTGTTTGAACTGCCGTGCCGGTTTGTTCTTTTCGATACGGGTACGTATCTGCGCATTCCCATGGAGGAGACGGCGCGGCGGTATGCTCCACTGGGCCCGCTTGGCGAGTATCTGCACGAGATCCGGAAGCGCAAGCCAGCCTACATGACGCCGCAGAAAGGCTTCTTCGATCTGGGCGATGTCGCCGCGCTAATCGACCCGAGCACCGTGCGGTGGGAGCGCGTACAGGCGCCGCATGTAGACCAGGGGCTGAACTATGACATGTCGCGCACGTACGGCGAGATTGTGCGCATCTATCATGTCGAGAACGAGCCGACGTTCCAGTTGCTGGAAGAGGCGCTGAAGAGGCTGCGCAAGAAGTAGCGGATGGGGAGATTTGATATGAACCGTTTTCTTCTGGTCACACTGATTGCCACGACCGCCTGGGGCGCCGAGCGTCCCACCGCGCCATGGCCGCCGCCCCAGACGATTCGCGCGATTATCGATACAGACATTGCAACCGAGATTGACGATCAGTATGCGATGGCGGCGGCGCTGGGTTTTCCGGACCGAATCAAGCTCGAAGGATTCGTTGGCGCGCACTTCGGAGATCAAGGTGGAGCGAGCGCGATTGGCCGCTCCGTCGATGAGTTGCACAACATGCTGCGTCTCGCCAGAATGACGGGCAAGTTCCCGGTGAAGGCGGGCGCCCACCCGTTTCAATACCGGAATCTGATCCCGTCGAGCGAGGGCGTGGATTTCATTGTCGAGAAGGCGCGCGCGAGTACGCCCGAGGATCCGCTGTGGTTGATCGCGCTGGGTCCGGCGACGAACGCGGCAGCGGCGCTGCTGAAAGATCCGACGATTGCCGGCAAGATGGTTGTGATGTGGCACGGGCGCACGCAGTGGCCGTTGCGGGCGTGGAATTTCAACGCCTATAACGACATTCTGGCGGCGCGACTGCTATTCGAGCTTCCCTGCCGGCTCATTCTGTTCGACACGGGGACGTTCCTGCGCATTCCGATGGAGGAGACCGAGAGGCGATATTCGAAGCTGGGTCCGGTGGGCAACTATCTGCATGAGCGCCGGAAGATCAGCAAGGGCTTCATGGTGCCGACGAAGGGATTCTTTGACCTGGGCGACATCGTCGCGGTACTCGATCCGTCCGCAGTGCAGTGGGAGAGAGTGATCGCACCGGGCGTGGATCAAGGATTGAACTACAACTTCGCCCGCAAGAACGGCGAGATCGTGCGTATCTACCACGTGGACACCAAACGAAGCTTCGACGTACTGGAAGAAGCGCTCAAGCGACTGCCGCAATAAGATGCAGTCCCGATACCGCTGGCTGGTGGCGCTGCTGCTGGCGACCGCAACCGCGCTGAACTATCTCGACCGGCAGAGTTTGCCTGTCATGATTGGCGAGTTGCAGAAGCAGTTCCCGATTTCACCTGAGGATTATGCGCGCATCCAGGCGGCGTTCCTGCTTGCTTACGCGGCGATGTACGCCATCGGCGGGCGCATCATCGACCTGCTGGGAACCAGGGCCGGTTACGCGGTCTTCATTGCGTGGTGGTCGGCGGCGACGATCGCGCATGGGTTCGCTCAGAGCGTCGGCGGTTTGGCCTGGTCGCGATTCTTTCTCGGGCTGGGCGAGGGCGGCGGCTTCCCTGCCTCGGCGAAAGCGGTGGCGGAAACTTTTCCGCCGAAGGAGAGGTCGTTCGCATTTGGCCTCTTCAATACAGGCTCCAGTTTGGGCGCGATCGTGGCGCCGCCGCTGATCGCGGCCATCGCGTTGTCCTGGGGATGGCGCTGGGTGTTCTTCAGCGCGGGCGCGGCGGGCTTTGTCTGGCTGGCGTTTTGGATGCTTACGTTCCGGCCGGACACCGTAAGTAAGGTGAGCGCGGAACGCCGCGCCACGTGGTTCGAGTTGCTTCGCCGGCGCGAGACGGTGGGCCTGGTGACCGCGAAGTTTCTTTCCGACGCGGCCTGGTACTTCTACATCTTCTGGCTTCCCAGGTATCTGAACGACGAACGGGGATTGAACACGAAGGAAATTGGCGCCTATGCGTGGGTGCCATATGCGTTCGCCGCGGCGGGGAGCCTGTTTGGCGGGATGATCAGTTCCTGGCTGCTGGTACGAACAGAAGATCTGAATCGCAGCCGCAAGGTCGTGCTCGCCTTTAGCGTGGCCGTGATGCCGATCTCACTCTTCATCAGCCAGGCCCCGCTGTCTTCGGCGCTCTTGTTCTTCGGACTGGCGATGCTGGGCCATCAGTGCTGGTCGAGCCTGATACAGACCGTTGTCGCGGATATCTTCCCAGCCGCTTCGGTGGCGACTGTTTCCGGGCTGGTTGGGTGTGCGGGTTCGCTCGGCGGGCTGCTGTTCAACCTCGTCATCGGACAGATGCTGGCGGCGCAGGGATCGTATGCGCCCGTGTTCACTGTGAGCGGCCTGCTGCACCCGCTCGCATTCCTTGTCCTCATCTACTTCATCCCGACAATTACGCCAACAGAGGAAACACCGTCATGAGCAAGCTGCCGATCGCTGTTGGAAACGACCACGGCGGGTACGATTTGAAACTGGAGATCGTGACCGAACTGGAGAAGCTGGGAATGCGAGTATTGGACTTTGGCTCCAACTCGCGCGAGATCGTGCGCTATCCTCATCACGCGGCCAAGGTATGCAACGCCATCCAGCGAGGCGAGGCTTCGCGCGGAATCCTCATTGTTCGACGGGAATCGGGATGAGTATCATCGCCAACCGGTATGCCGGCATCCGGGCTTCGCTGTGTTCCAGCAACTTATGCCGGACGAGTGACGCGCGCGCACAACAATTCGAACGTGCTGTGCCTGGGCGGGAAGACGATCGGGGTTTTTGAGGCGCTCGACATCCTCGCGGCATGGCTGGAAACACCGTACGATGGAGGCCGCCACGATATTTCGCCGGGACTCATCACCGAGGCGGAGCTGTCATTGATGGAGTGCGGCACGTGGCCGCCGGATGGGAACGACGGCTATTCTTCCGCGCGCTAACTAAATGAGGAATCGATGGCTGGTGAAGGTCCGTCCGAGGGGGTTCGTGCGTAACACTGGACCGGTCTGGGATCCCGATCTTTAGCCGGGCGCCTCTTTTTGCGTTTTCAGCTACCATAGGCACATGGTCTACGAGATCGAGGAGAGCTACCTGCCGATCACGCTCACTGCTCCGGCTCCTATGACCGACGAGCAGTTCCTGGCCTTCTGCGAAAAGTATCCCGATGACCGCATCGAGATGACTGCGGAAGGCGACATCCTCATCATGCCTCCAGCGGGCTCCGCCAGCAGTAACCAAAACAGCTACATCATTGCTCGTCTGCACATCTGGGCTGAGCGCCTGAATCAAGGTGCTGTATACGATTCGAACGGATTGTTCGTACTCCCGAACGGAGCTCGACGGTCTCCAGATGCGGCCTGGGTGTCATATTCCCGAATCGACGCGCCTGGTCCCGATGACGCGCTCTTCACCCATCTCGCGCCTGATTTCGCCATTGAGCTTCGTTCAGCCAGCGACCGGCTTGCGCCGCTTCGCCGCAAGATGCAGGAGTATGTCGACCAGGGTACCCAGTTGGCGTGGTTGATCGATCCCCAGCGTCGAGCCGTTGAGATTTACCGTCCCGGCCTCGAGCCTGAAATCCTGGTCGATCCCGAGTCGGTTGCCGCCGAAGCTCCAGTCGAGGGTTTCAGGCTGAGCCTCGCACGAGTCTGGAACCCGCGCGGCTAACGGACCACTTCCGCAGTCCCGACCGCGAGCCCCAGAGTTCGCCGGTCGCCGGGAACTTGCAGTACTCGGTCCACCTCAATCGCCACCACAACAGAAGGACGACCAGCGAGGCTCGCAGGCAGGGGATACCGCAGCTCGAACTTCAGGTTCTCCGGTCCAATCGTCGAACCGCCCACCCGCTGACCCTCCACCGACACACTGACCTTGAGCGGACCTTTCGCCATGTGCTGCTCCGGGCACATCCCGGAAATCGCCAACTCTCCGCCAGCCGACAACGGCCCGTGGATCGTGAACTCGGCGCGACTCGATGACCAGCGAAAATTGCTCTCCGGCTCCCACCACCCGTCGCGAAGAAACGCCGCGGATTCCGGTGCCCCAAAGCTCAGGAACCTGGGGACGCTCAGCCCCTCTTCCCGCGCCAGAACCTCGCGCCGTAACTCCGAGACGTTCCGCAGCTTCCCGTCCGGAAGCAACTCATAGACCACAACACTGCCCGCCTGCAGACCCGCCAACTGCTCGCGCTCCGACAGGAAAAAGCGCGAGAGCTTGTCCATGCCCTTCACGGGGATGATGTGCGGCTCGTCTTCCGCGGCGACGAAGATCTTCGAGCGCCCAAACAGACGGAACGGACCGTCCCACCACGCAGCCCAGAACAGATCGTCGTCCATGTGGCGCACCACGATGGTCTTCCGCGGGTGCAGCCGGTCGGCCGCCGCAACGCTCCGCACAAACGCCCGCGCCCGCCGAGCCACGATGTAGTACCGAATCGTCATCCCGCGAGCCATTACCGCCGACGGCAGCGCGTACACCAGCGTCAGCGCCAGCACCAGCGCGCCCACCAGCCGCGACCGCTGAAAAGCCAGTGACAATCCCCAGCCGCCCAGCATCGCCAGCCCGATTACCGGAAGAAACAGGTAGTAATCCGTTATGTGATTCTTCAGCAGCAGCACCGGGGCCAGCACGACCAGGAACCAGCCGAGCCCGAATGCCGCCATCCACTGTCGACGAATCAGCATCCAGACGACAAAAATCAGCAGTGCGACTCCGGCAATCGCCGCCGCCGCCTGGAACGCCGGGACATTCCAGTGCTTCCAGGAGGCGTAGCGCTCGGCCCCCATCGCGAGCCGCAGGTACTGCCACAGGGTTTGAAACACTGAGGTGTCGAAGTACATCCCGTATACATCATCGCGGGACGCCGGAGCTGACAGCCGGTGCACCACGGCATAGATCGTCGATACGCCAAACATTGGCACCGTCTGCATCGCGAACTGGCTGCGTCCGAAACACACCGCAAATAACAGCGCCAGCGCCGGATAAACCACATTGATTTCCAGCGCCCCGAAGCCCAGAACAAACACGCCGAACTGGAGCCAGTAATACCGGGCGTCTTCGGTGTCGGTGTAGCGAATCCATAACCACAGCGCCAGCAGCAGGAAGAACCCGCAAAGGACCTGGTTATACGCCGACGACCACGCCATTGGGATGTACAAATTCGCGTTGCACAGCCACAGCACCGGAGCGGCGACGCCGGCCACCAGCGACCCGCCCGTCAGCCTCCGCGCGATCGCCGAGAGCAGGATCAGGTTGCCAAACTGCGTCAGAAACGCGATGCCGCGAAGCAGCCACGCCGATTCCATGCGCGCCACTTCCCACCCCAGCAAAAAGTAAAGCCGCTCGCTCCACGGGCGGATCGTGCCCTGAGCGAGCGGCTGAAACATCGCCGCCAAAAAACTTGGCAAATCGACGATCCGCGTGTGCAGTCCGAGCCACGCGAAATCGTCCATCTGAAACCAGGACTTCAGGCCGTACCAGTAGATCGCAAGACACACCAGAATCGGTGCCACATACGACGCTACACGGACCGCCCTCAAATCGTGCAAACTACTTGTCCGTCAGCGCCGCAACGCCAGGCAGCTCGACACCCGAAAGGAATTCCAGCGACGCGCCGCCGCCCGTGGAAACATGCGAGATTTTCGCAGTCACGCCAGCCGACTTGATCGCCTTCTCCGAATCGCCGCCGCCGACAATCGAGATCGCCCCCGACTCGGCAACAACCTTTGCCAGCTCGACAGTGCCGCGGTCAAACGGAGGCTGCTCGAACACGCCCATCGGACCGTTCCAGATGATGGTCTTCGCCGCCGCCAGAATCGACCGGTACTCTTCCACGGTCTCCGGCCCAATGTCGAGCGCCATCTGATCCGCGGGAATCGTCGCGCTGTACACCGGCTCGCCGCCACCCTTGAACTCGTGGGAAATGGCGTGATCCACCGGAAGCATCAACTTGCCACCCCATGTCGCCATCAGCTCTTTCGCCAGTTCCACCTTCTCGGGTTCCACCAGCGACTTGCCCGTCTCCTCGCCCTTCGCCTTCATGAAGGTGTAGGCCATCGCGCCGCCAATCAGCAGCTTGTCGACCACCTTCAGCATGTTCTGGATGACTTCGATCTTGTCCGATACCTTGGCTCCGCCCAGCAGCGCGACACAGGGCCGCTCCGGAGTGGTGATCGCCGTGCCCAGGTACTGAAGTTCCTTCTCCATCAGGAGGCCCGCAGCCGCCATCGGGACAAACTGAATCATGCCCACGGTGGAGGCGTGCGCACGATGCGCCGTGCCGAATGCGTCATTGATGTAAATCTCGACGCCTTCAGCCAGTTGCTTCGCAAAGCCCGGGTCATTCCCTTCTTCTTCTTTGTGGAAGCGCAGGTTCTCCAGCAGCAGAACCTCGCCCGGGGCCGGCGCCATCGCCTTGACCTCCGGCCCCACACAGTCGGGAGCCATCTTTACCGGACGCCCCAGCAACTCCTCCAGCCGCGCCGCGACCGGCTTCAGGCTCATCTCTGCGTTGGGCTTGCCCTTGGGTCGACCCAGGTGGCTCGCCAGAATCAAAGCCGCGCCATGCTCCAGCGCGTACTGAATAGAAGGGAGCGACGCCTTGATGCGCTTGTCGCTGCTGATCTCCTGCCCGCCAGGCGCCAGGGGAACGTTGAAATCGACTCGCATGAAGACCCGTTTGTTCTGCAGGTCCAGATCACGAATGGAAAGTTTGGCCATGAGTGAACTTTGATCGTATCATCCGCGACTGCGTAACGGCCTTGTAACTCCAACATAAGGAGATTGCATCACGCGGTCCTCTATCATGGAGATTGGAGCTTACGACGAAACCGCCCGCCGCCGCTCAAAATAGTCACATGGGGAAGAAGATCGGAGTGGCCGTGGCGATGGCGATTTCTGTCGTCTGCCTCGTGATCGCCCTCCGCGATTTCGAACCCAACGAACTCCTCTCCCAACTCCGCGACGTGCACTGGGGCTGGATTGCGTCAGCCATGCTCTTCGACATCCTGGTATATGTGCTGCAGGGCTGGCGCTGGAGCCTGCTCCTTCGCCCCGTGGCCAACGTGCCCTACATGCGTTCGATCCGCGCGATCTACGTGGGACTCTTCGCCAACGAAGTGCTGCCGCTCCGAACCGGTGAGATCATTCGCTGTTACCTCCAGGGTAGGTGGAGCAACCTGCCGTTTTCGGTAACGCTCTCCTCCGCTCTCATTGAACGCATCTTCGACGGGATCTGGCTGGTGATCTGTCTGATGGTGGCGACACAACTCGCCCCAGTGGATGGCGCGTACGTGTACGGCGCAGAGGTTCTGGCGGGGTTCGTGGTGCTCGGCGCCATCCTGCTGGGCGCTGCGATGTTCTTCAAAACCAGGGCGCACGCGGTCTTTGCACGGCACAAGTGGCTCAGCCGTTTCAGCGTGCTGCTGGAAGATCTGAATCTCATTGGGCACTCCCGCTACCTGTACTTGTCCGCGGTGGCGAGCCTGCCTTACCTGCTGCTGCAGGTACTTCCCATCTACGCTCTGAGCGAAGGCTACGGGCTGGGGCTTAGCCTCCAGCAGGTGTTCGTCGTCACCATCATTCTGCGGCTCGCCGCTGTGGTGCCGGCTGCTCCCGGGAACGTAGGAACATTCCAGCTCGCGGCCAAGACGGCCCTCACAATGTTTGGCGTCGACAAGGGCATAGCCACTAACTTCAGCGTTGTGATGTGGGCTGTGATCACCCTCCCACTGCTGATCACAGGCTTCATCGCGCTCGCCGTCACCGGCATCCGGCTCTCCGAGATTCGCCGCGAAGCCGAACAGCAAGCCAGCTAGCCTGGTACGATCAGACAGTGACCAGCCGCCTGCACCACCAGATGATCCGCAGTCTTCTGGACCAGGGCGCCTGCCCCTCTAACTCACACCTCGCCTACGCCCTCGGCCTGACTCCGCCAGCCCTTAACATCCTGATGCAGGATCTTGAAGCGCTGCACGGCGTCGTCCTCCACCCGCATGCCCCCGAGCCGTGGGTCATACACCCCTTCTCCCTGACTCCGACCCTCAACTGGGTAGAAGGCCAGAAGCATGGCTGGTGGGCGCCCTGTATCTGGTGCGCGCTGGGAGTGGCGACGCTGGCCGGAGGCGACGTCCGCATCCACACGCGCTGGGAAGCGGAAACCGAACCGCTGGTGATCCATGTCCGCGACGGCCAGCCGCAGAATGCATTTTCAGGTACATGCGTCCACTTCGCCATCCCGCCCGCCCGCGCCTGGGATAACGTGCACCGGCACTGCTCCCTCGTGTTGCCATTCCGCTCCGAACTGGACATCCGCGACTGGTGCGCACGGTACAACCAGCCCCGCGGTGAGGCCGTGCCCCTCGACACGGTCGCTCTTCTCGCACGCCGGTGGTACGGCCACCACGCCGACCCGGAGTGGCGCAAATGGACCATCGACGAGGCGCAGCGCATCTTTCACGACGTCGGCCTCACCTCGACATTCTGGGACCTTGGCGCCAAAATCGGCCGGTTCTAACGTGCTCCCCGCAGGAATACCCGCAGCGCAGCCGGATCGTCCGTGAGTATCCCGTCGAACCCCATCTCGACGTACTTGTTCCACTCTTCCGGCGTGTTCGCCGTGCCCGAATAGACCACCAGCCCCGCGCCCTGCAACTGCCGAACCTGGGCCACTCCCGACACATCGTCCCACCGCAGCATCAGATGCGTACCGCCGTGCTTCTTCGCAACAGCCAGATAATCCGGCTTAAATCGACGCGCACTGAGCAAACAAATCCGCACTTCCGGATTGCGCCGCCGCATCGCATCCAGAGTCCGGTAATCCGCCGACTGCAAAATGAACCGCGAAGCTAAGCCGTGCTTCCGAATCACCGCATCGATCTTCTCCACGAACTTCTCCGGATCCACGCCGCCCTCAACCGGCATCTTCGTCTCGCCCAGCAGCAGAGCCTTGCTCCCCGTCACCGCTGTCAGGAAGCTGTCGAGCGTCGGCATGCGCTCCCCCTGCCCGCAGTCGAACCGGGCCAGTTGCGCCAGCGTCAGCCCGCGAATCGGCCCCGCTGTCACCCCTTCGCCGCGGCAGATCTTCGCGTTCACGGTCGAATCGTGGTGAATGATCAGCCCGTCATCGGCAGTGAGGTTCATATCGAATTCCATCACCGGCACCCCGAGTGACAGCGAATGACGGAACGCGGCCAGCGTGTTCTCCGGCTTCAGAGCCCCTCCCCCGCGGTGCGCAATCACAACGGGCATCTCCGCCCAACCGGCCGAAGCCACAAGCATTAGTGCAAGGAATCTCATGCGACCAACCAGCATACCCGCAACCGCGACATAATAGTCGGGCAATGACCAGACGAACCCTGTTGAAGACGCTGTTGACGGCACCGTCGGCCCTGACCTTCGCCGCCCTTGAGGCCCACGCTCAGGCCCACCGCGGCAAAGTCAAAATTACCAACATCCAGGCAATGCAGGTGCGCGACATCGCCGGCAACTGCCTGATCAAAATCGACACCGACGCGGGACTGACCGGCTACGGCGAAGCAGGCGCTTCCGGACCTATGGCCCGCAGCCGCATTGAGCATTTCAAGACCGTCCTGATTGGCCAGGATCCACTTTCCATCGAGAAACACTTCCTGAACATGCTCGCCTTCATCCACCCGTATGTCGCGCATGTGCCGACCGTCAGTGGCATCGACCTCGCCCTGTGGGACCTGGCCGGCAAGATCACCGGACAGCCCGTCAACGTGCTGCTCGGCGGCCCGTTCCGCGACGCCATCAAGCTCTACTCGCACGGCGGCGGACTCCGGCCCCTCGACACTGGCTCATGCAAGGAGTGGGCGGCAAAGGTGAAGGTCGCGCCCGAAGGCTTCACGGCTTACAAGATCGACATCCATGGCATCGTCGGCGTGCCCGTGGGCAAGTACGCCTTCAACCTTGAGACCAGCCAGATTCGACAGGTGGCCAAGGCCTACGCCAACGTGCGCGAGGCTGTGGGCGAGTCCATCGACATCGCCGTGCACTGTCACAACGAGTTCGACACGCTTAGCGCCGTCCAGATCGCCAAAGCGGTCGAGCCCATGAACCCGCTGTTCCTCGAAGACCCCATGCCCGTGGTGCATTCGGAAGGCTGGGCCGCGCTTCGCCGGTCGACGCGCCTGCCGATCCTGGCAGGGGAAAAACTGGAGCTCGTCGCCGGCTTCAAGCCCTTCCTCGACCACCAGACCGCGGACATCATTCACCCCGACCTCGCCTTCGCCGGAGGCATCACCGGAACCCGCAAGATCGCCGACTACGCCATGGTGACCAAAACGCCCGTCGCGCTGCACAATGTCGGTAGCCTGGTGCTCTGCTACGCCTCGGCACACTTCGGCTCAGCCATCCACAACTTCTTCCGCAGCGAGAGTGCCCTCGGCCGCCCGACCAAACACGTCGAGCAGATGTCTGCCACGCGTCCCCCGGAAGTAAAGAACGGACAACTCAAAGTACCCGACGCCCCTGGCCTCGGCTTCGAGCCGAACAACGACTACCTGCGCAAGATCCTCATGCCGGGTGAAGTATTTTGGAGCTGATATGAATTGACGGCGGCGACAGCAGGGTATTGTGGACCAGGCATTTGTGTACAGCCCGTTCCATGCCCTGCTGGTCGCTGTCGCTCAGGTCAAGAGGTACGTCCACCTCAATCTGGAAGTCGTCGAGCCGCGCCGGAGCCTTCGCCTTCTCGGCAGTAACGCGGACGACTGTGCCTGTGGCCACAATCCCGCGAGATTTCAGATACTCCGCCGCATAATAGCCGGCGCACGACGCCAATGAGGCCAGCATTAACTCCGGAGGTGTCATACCCTCGTCGAAACCACCGCCCGACGCCGGCTGATCGCACAACAGCTTGTGCCCCCGGGCGCGCACCTCGAACTGAACTTCGCCGAGGTGCTCCGCAAAAACTTCGATCATATCTTTATTGATTCAGCCCGCCCCCGGAGGTGACAGGCTATTTTTTCGCCGTAAATTCCAGAACCTGCCCGTCGGCCAGCAACCGCTTGCGCAGTTTGTCGTACCCGACGTCCTGCACCGCGATCTTCTCGTCGATCGCCATCACCGCCGCAGTGGCAGCCGACTGGCCCAGAATCATGAACACCGGCTCCATCCGGATCGACCCATACGCAATGTGCGAGCTCGATAAACACACCGGAACCAGCAGGTTCGCCGCCTGACCCTTCTTCGGCACCAGCGATCCGTACGAAATCTGGTAAGGCCCGTTCGTGCTCACCCCGATGTCGCCTTCGTTCTGCACGTAGCCTTCCGGCGTGATGTAGCGCTGAATATTGTGCGAATCGATGCCGTAGGACCCCATGCCTACCGGCTCGGGAGTGGGGCGCCGCTTCACCAGCTCGTTCTCCGTCATCACGTATTTACCGATCATCCGCCGAGCTTCCCGCACGTAGATCTGGTGCGGCCAGTTCCCGTTGTCCTTGAATTCGTCCTTTGCCAGACCCCATTTCGCAAATTCCGTGCGCACATCCTCGGGCATGCGCGGATCGTTCGCTATGAAATACAGCAGGCCTTGCTGATACGTCACATGCTCGGCGAGAATCTCCTTGCGCCGAGCATACGATGCCTCGGGATAATCCCAGCTCATTCCAATATTATCCGTGCTGAATGGACCGTGATTATTCGTGTCGGTTTTCCAGTTCGGAATCGGATCGAATTTATTGAACGTTTGCCGCCATCCGGCCTGGAATACGCGCAGCAGCAGCTCATACTGCTTCGCGTCATATCCCGCGGGCTTAGGGAAGGGAACACGATTGGCGTCCAGTTTCGTCAGGCACATGCGATAGCAGTACGCCTGAACCTTCTTGTCGGCCTCGCCATACTCGCCCGGAGGCGCCGTGCTGACGCGGGGCAACACCCCGCTCTTCGGATCTCCCGGAACCACATACGGCGAAATCGGCGTCTTCACCGCTCCGAAATGATGCTGATGGTGCAGAATGCCGACCTGGACCCCGTTCCACTTCTCGCCGTACGTCTTCACAGACTCGCGGCCGACATGGAAATCCACCCCCGCCGCAGCCATCAAATCGCCCTCGTACGTCGCATCGATGAACATCTTCGCCGGATACACTTTCCCGTCCAGCGTCTTCATCGACACTATCCGGTCGCCCTTCTTGACCAGTCCCTTTTCCCGGTCGAGCCATGCGTTGCGCGTGATCGGGATCTTCAGCTCCTTCACCCACGCCTCGAAAACGCCCTCGGCCACGTGCGGCTCGAAGTTCATCATCGTACGCGCCGATTCGTCCAGGGCTATCGTGCCCTGTCCCTTGTTGCCGAACTCGGCCCGCTTCTGCCAGTTCCAGGATTCCGGCTTCTGATAATGCAGGTACAGGCGGTGATAGAACTCGCGCGACAGCCCGCCAATCACCTCCTTGTTCCCGGAATCGGTTAACCCGAGCCCACCCGCCGACAAGCCGCCAAGATGCTTTTCAGGACATACCATCTGCACCGATTTGCCCATCTTCTTCGCCTGGATAGCGGCCGCGACCCCGCCAGACGTGCACCCGTAAACAAGAAGGTCGACTTGTTTTTCGGCCCCGCTCGCAGTCGCGGCGAGCATCAGAAACCCACAAAGTAAGGCGCGCATATTCGTAGTCACTAGTCTATTAGATTGCACGTACCGTTACAAAAGCTGAGTTAGCGTGTAGCTGTTACACTCAGGCCCGGAGGTTTGCAATTTGACTCGAGCCGCCCTTTCCACTCTCACCCTCTTCGTTCTGAGCCAGTCCTGTGCATCCGCGGGCCTTCTCAGTCGCTGGACTTTTGACGAGACCACCGGGTCCACCATGGGCCGATTCAGGACTCGGCAACCATAGCGGCACCATTAACGGCGGAGCCACCTTCGTGGCGGGCCGATTCGGTAACGCCATCCAACTCAGTTCCAGTTCCAGCCAGTACGTCTCAATGGGTGACATTTACAACTTCACTGGAACCCCCGGGGAGAACTTCAGTATTACCGCATGGGTGAAAACCACAGCCACAACTGCCGAAATCGTGGCCGGACGGCACGACTCGGGATCCTTCAACGGCTACTTTCTCGCCATCAACTCCGGTTCCGGCTATGGAGCCGCCAATACCGCGTATTTCTACCCGAGCGGGCCACCGGGAGAAACGCCCGTTTCCGGCGCCACCATCAATGACGGCCAGTGGCATCTTCTCGCAGGCAGGATGTTGGGTGGTAACGCGGCTATCTTCGTTGACGACGGGGGCGCCACTCAGATCAACGGCGTCAATGCGCCAAACTCTCGCCCGCGCCCTTCATGATAGGTGGGCTAATGCAGTCCGGCTCCCTTACTGGCTCGTTCGACGGGTTGGTCGACGACGTCCGTATTTACGACCATTCACTCACTGCTGGTGAAATTGGCGACATCTACCTCGACGCCAACACTCCGGAGCCCCGGCTCGATGGCGCTCGCACTCACTGGTCTCGGTTTGGTCGCTGCCCGCATCCAGCGTCGCCGCAACTCCTGTAACGCTCCTATTTCACGACGGGCGCACCCGGCGCTACTCCCACCGTCCGCCCGTCAACGCGAAACGTCTCCGCCGCCAGCGCCCGAACCTGCTCCGCCGGAACCGCATTTACGCGGTTCCGATGTCGAAACATATCCTGGTAGTCGCCCGTCATCGCCTGCCAGTCGCCCAATTCCACAGCCATCGATTCATCCGACAGTCCACCCGGCGCTCCCGCAAACGCCTTCCGTGCTGCCCCCAGTTCCGCGGCGCCCATCGTGAAATAAATCCTCTTGCCACCTGAATCCGTGACGAAAAGTGAGGCATGGACGCTTTTCTCGCAGACGCGCAAAGCATTCTGAGAACCGGCCTCGACTCTGTCGCAGCCGGGATGCAACCTACTGAGATGGTCATCCTCACTGGTGTCTGCGGGACCGCGGTCCACTTACTCGCCGAGTGCGACTGGCCACTGGAGTCGGTTCGCGAAGATCGTGGAGCCACGTCCGCCTATCGGATCACCTCCCGAAGCAGGACCGTCGTCGTGGAAGGTACCCAGCGAGGAGGGCGAAAGTGCCGTCTTGAACAGTCGGTGCCCTTCCGCAACGGCCCGCTTCACTTCGGGCACTCGTTCACACCCGTTGGAGGTCTGCTGCTACTTACGCCGTAACTCGCTGTCGAACCAGTTCACCACCATCGACGGCCAGTCCATTTTCTGGGTATTGCCAGGAAAGTCCGGCCCGTGATCGCCTCCCGGCACGCGTACCAGCTTCACGCTCACGCCCACTTTCTTCAGCGCGGCTTCCAGAGCTTCGGACTGGCTGTAAGGCACGGTCCTGTCGGCATCGCCGTGAATCAAAAGAAACGGCGGATCGTCCGCACTCACGTACGTCAGCGGAGCGGCTTCGCGGAAGCGCTTTGGATCGATCCGCGCCGGAGCACCCATAAACGAAGTCACAGCCGACAGCCCGTTCGGCGTTTCCACCTTCGCCGGATCGGTAACCGGGTACAACGCCACTACGCACTGCACCCTGGAGCTTTGCTGCTCCACCGGATCCCCGCTCTCTGCCGACCCCTTGCCATCCAGCGTTCCCAGCATGCTCACCAGGTGTCCCCCCGACGACGCACCGAAAGCGCCGATCCGGTCCTTGTCGATGCCATACTTCGCCGCGTTCTGCCGCACGAATCGAACCGCGCGCTGCGCGTCGTCCACAGCATCCGGGAAATGGAACCGGGGAGCAGCCCGGTGCGTGATCACGAAAGTCGTGTACCCCGCCGCGCTCAGCTTCGGCAGGTATTGCGAGAACTCCCGCGACTGCTTCAGGAGCTCCGCGTTGTAAGCGAGTCCCCGGTGCCAGCCGCTCCCAGGAATCACCACAATCCCGTACCCGTTCGGCGCGGCCGAGGGCTTGTACACATCCATCAGCAGGGAGAGCCCGGAGTACGTTCCAAAGATTACGTTCGTTTCCGACGGCTGTTGCTGCGCGGCACACGGCAGCAGAAGAGCAAAGAACAACAAAGTTCGCACGTTTCTCATGTTATGATCCTGCGGTGGCTCAGCCTCTTCGGCACCCACTGATCGTACGCGCTACGCACTGGATCACGGCGCTGTGCTTCCTGGCCCTGCTTGTCAGCGGAGTCGAGATCCTGATCTCCCACCCCCGGTTCTACTGGGGCGAAACCGGTAATGCGCTCACACCTCCGCTGTTTATAATCCCAGTCCCGGCCTCCAGGGCGTCGGTGCCCACAGGCTACGGACTCGTACTTCCCGATCAGAATGGCTGGAGCCGTTACCTGCACTTCCAGACCGCGTGGCTTGCCGTCCTCACCGGTCTCCTCTACCTGGCAACCGGCCTGTTGACCCGCCACTTCCAGCGCAACTTACTCCCCTCAGGCAATGAGCTTTCCGCCTTCTCACTCTCACGCACCATCGCCGATCACATCGCGATGAAGCACTCAGACAGCTACAACGTACTCCAGAAGCTCGCCTGCCTGTCTGTGGTTTTCGTGGCCTTCCCACTGGTGATCTGGACCGGTCTGGCCATGTCGCCTGCCATCGCCTCCGTGTTCCCGTGGGCTGTCTCGCCGCAAACTGATCGTCACCGGTCTCGCAGCCGCCGCCGGAATCGCCGAAAAGAGCGGACTGATTCCGCCCGACAGCGGTGGCATCTTCGGCCTCGGCGAAATGCTCACCTACGCCTCCCACCGCCTCCGGACCGCCGGCTCCATGGCCCGCGAGTTCCCACGCAGCGAGATCTCAAAGACGCCCTTTCCCAACGGAAAGCCACTACAGGACGAGGCATTTAAACGTCTCGAGGCCGAGTCGTTTGTCGGTTGGAATCTCGCGGTCGAAGGCCTGGTCACGCGCCCCGCATCGTTCTCTCTGGCCCAGCTCCGGAGCTACCCCACGCGCAGCCAGATCACGCACCTGGCCTGCGAAGAAGGTTGGTCCTGCATCGCCGAATGGACCGGCGTGCCGCTGGCACACGTGCTCGACCTCGCCGGAATCCGTCCCGAAGCAAAGTACGTGGTCTATTTCTCGATTCGAGAAAGGCTGGTGGGACAGTCTGGACATGGCCGACGCGCTGCATCCGCAAACCTTCATCGCCCACCGAATGAACGGTGCCGACCTGCCCCCGGCCTTCGGTGGCCCCCTGCGCATGCGAGTCCCCCGCCAGCTCGGCTATAAAAGCGTGAAATACATCAACCGCCTCGTAGTCACGGACAACATCAAAGCCTTCGGTAAAGGCCTCGGCTCCGGCGCCCCGGAAGATGGCTCCTCCTGGTACGCCGGTATCTGACGTAACGGGGCATCGGACCCAGGCTTAGCATGTAGGGTATGCACACCGCCTCTGCGATTGACGAGAACATTCGAGAGATCAGTGCCGTTGAGAAAGCCGCGCTGGACAGTCGATCCCCTGCCGCCCGCATTGGCGACCTGATCGCCTGGCAGGCAGGCAAGATGTGGTTCATCGCCACTCACGTGGTTTGGTTCACCATCTGGATCGTCTACAACCTGAGATCGGGGAAAACCGCATTCGATCCGTTTCCATTTTCGTTGCTGACGATGATTGTGTCGCTGGAAGCCATCTTCCTTTCGCTGTTTATTCTCATGAGCCAGAATCGAAGCGGCTTGCAGGCGGATCAAAGAAACCAGCTCGACCTGCAAATTAATCTTCTTTCGGAAGTAGAAAACACGAAAATGATTCAGATGCTCCAGGCACTCTGCAAACACCACCAGCTTCCCGTCGCCCAGGATCCGGAAATAGAGGCGCTGGCTCTGCGAACCAATCTCAAACAAATCCTCGAAAGCCTCCGGGAGAATCTGCCAACCCCCGAAAGCCGGCCGCCCAGGGAGAGCTGAGCAAGCTGATTGCAGCGGAGCGTCCCCGCGACATCGCGGAACTGCATTGTGGAGCAGGCCCCCAGGCCTGCGGCGGACGTCTTGTGTTTGCACCCCCATGTCCGCCTGCGCTCAGAAGCCATCGTAATGCCCCTCCGCAACAATCCCGTCCCAGATAAAACCTCACGTTGTAGGCGGGCATTCCTGCCCGCAGCTGGCTTTGAGCCGGCCGAGGGGTCGAACTGAAGGACCGTAAATTCGGGAACTCGCTCGGTGTAGTGCTGCCGAAAGAAGTCATCAGCCGTCTACACACCGGCGACGGTGAACCGTTGTTTCTGATGGAAGCGCCGGACTGCGGACATTATGAGCCGCTACCGAAACACGCTGCACGTCCTCGTCAGGTAAAGAAGCCGATCTGGATAGACGAACGTGATGCGCTCGCGCTCCACGACCGGTTGCTTGCTCTACATTCATCGACCTTGCCACTGCATATGCGGCTGGCATTGTGCGCAATCATCCGTTTGTGGACGGCAATAAGCCTGCCGGCTTTGTTACTGGAGTTCTATTCCTCGAACTCAATGGCTGTCGCTTCACAGCGAATGAGGAAGACGCAGCGCATGCCGTGCTGGCACTGGCGGCGGGGAAAGTCGACGAGGCTGGCTATAGCGCTTTTCTTCGCGACAATGTGTCGCAGGAAAAGACATAGCGCAGAACCGCCCCCGCATTTGGCATGTTACTAATGCCGTATTCGCAGAGGTTGGCGCCTGGCGGCTTAAGCGATCAAAACGGGCCAATATCCCTGAAGCCAGCCAGGGCGACTACGCTGCCAGCGGCGAGCCCGATGCCTGGCAGGCTGAGCTGTAGGAGCACCCCACCAACGCTTCCCACGCGAACCACCCAACCCCACCCGACGTCGAGCAGTGAAATCAGCCGAGCCGGACGCGTATGCTGAATATTGCCCCGACTTACCACCAAAACGCCGGGGCAGGAGAAAAGGGGACACATCAGTTCGATGTCGACGACAATCGATCAGTATCGCGAAGCAAAGAG
>Ga0163150_10002822_pt1 | contig 25718 bp, 18 predicted proteins | sample OliLakLV19P2IB_FD_148628 | JGI IMG/M metagenome (GOLD analysis project Ga0163150, IMG submission 148628) | Freshwater microbial mat bacterial communities from Lake Vanda, McMurdo Dry Valleys, Antarctica - Oligotrophic Lake LV.19.P2.IB | ecosystem: Environmental > Aquatic > Freshwater > Lake >...
GCGCTGGCCGCGGGATTGCCGGAGGCGGGACTGTCGCTCGCGGACCTGCCAAAGTTCACGCGCGACCAACTCGGCCTGCACGGGCTGACGATGACGACCAACCTGCTGGCCGGGGCCGACCTGGCCAAGCTGGATGCCTTCCGCGATGCGGCCGACAAGGCCTCGTGCCCGGTTCTGGTACTGACCGAGAACGAGCCGCAGGCCTTTGGGCTGATGGATGAGGTCGCGGGGGATGCGGTGGTGGATCGGGTGGTCCGCGTGGTGCGTGCGGCCAACCGGCTGGGGTGCAACTCGGTGGGGCTGAATGTGAGCGGGGAGGACAACGAGGACACGTTCGATCACGCCGTGGAGCGGCTGCGCAACGTGTTGCAGATCGCCGAGCGGCTGGAGGTGAACCTGCTGCTCTCGTCGTCGAAGGGGTTGACCGAAGAACCCGAGCGGCTGACCGAGCTTATCAAGCGCGTGGGCGGGTTCCGCATCGGAACGTTCCCCGACTTTCAGGTCGCGGCCAAAGCGGCCGATCCGCTGCTGCACCTGCGGCGCATCGCGCCGTATGCCTCCGCGATCACGGCTTCGACGGTCAAGTTTGCCGCGGGCAAGAAAGCCGACACCGTAACGCACATCGGGTACGACGTGCCGGAGTTCGTCAACACCATCGTGTCGGTGGGCTATCAGGGGACGCTCTCGATCGACTTCCGCGGCGAGACCGACCTCGTCGAAGGCATCCTGCGGACCAAAGCCGTGCTAGAGTCTGTATTGGGCACGGAGGTCGATGAGCAATGACATCCACCCAGGTCACGCCCGTTCACGAGTTCGATGCGCCAGCGCGCGCCGGCCGCGTAGTTCGGGTGGTTTTTCCCGGATCATCATGGATGCCGCAGCGACTGATCATCACGATCGATGGTCCCGCGGGGACGGGCAAATCGACTGTCGCGCGCGAGCTGGCCCGTAAACTCGGCGTTGACTTTCTGGATACCGGCTCGATGTACCGGGCCGCGGCTGTAATCGCTGTCGAACGGCTCAAGATTCGCGTGGGCGGCAACGGCGAGATCGATGCGGCCGACGGTGCTCGGCTGGTCGATGAGGTCGGGCGGGTGGACATGCACTTCGACTGGAGCAAAGACCCGCCGGATCTGCTGTGCGACGGACGGAGCATGATGCGCCGGATCCGCGATGACGATGTGACGAAGATCGTTTCGCCGATCGCGGGAATCGCAGCGCTGCGGCATGTGATGGTGCGCCGGCAGCGCGAGATCGCGGATGCGCACCAGCGGCTCGTCACCGAAGGGCGCGATCAGGGGTCCGAGGTGTTCAAGGATGCCGATGCCAAGTTTTATCTTTCGGCATCGCCGGAGGTGCGGGCCAAGCGCCGTGCCGAGGAACTCAAGGCCAAGCACATGATCGGCCCGATGGCCGACGAGAACCGGATCCTGACGGAGATCATCGAGCGAGATCGCTCGGATGCCAGCCGCGATGTCGGGCCGCTGGTCTGTCCGGAGGGGGCAGAGCGCGTGGATACGTCGTTCATGTCGATCGACGAGGTGGTGGAGGAACTGGAGCGGCGCGTGCGGCGGAAGGTCTCCGCCGGCCAACTCGCGGGTGAGGCGGGCGACGGGGCGGTTGGTCGCTGATGCTGGCGCGACTGCGTGCGTGCGACCCGTCGGAGCCGCTGGGGCGAATCATCCTGTACAGGGTCTGCCGGAAAATCTGCGCGGTGTTCGTGCGAGTGTTTTACCGTTTGCGCGTGGTGGGGCTGAAGCACGCACCGCGAACCGGCGGGTTTCTGCTGGTATCGAACCATCAGTCGCACCTCGATCCGCCGCTGTTGGGCACCGCGCTGAAGCACCGGAATATGGCCGCGCTCGCGAGGCAGGGGCTTTTCAACAGCCGCATCTTCGGGGCGCTGCTGCGCGGCCTCGGTTCGATCCCGATCAACCAGAGCGCGGGCGACACCGCGGCCATCCGCGCGACAATCGCGGCACTGAGAAAAGGTCGGGTCGTGCTGGTATTTCCCGAAGGCTCGCGCTCGCCCGATGGTGAGTTGCAGGACTTCAAGCGCGGGACGTGGCTCTTGATGAGCCGGGCCGAGTGCCTCGTGCTGCCAGCGGCCGTCGAGGGTGCTTTTCAGGTGTGGCCGCGGACGAGGGTGCTCCCGCGCTTGTTCGGGCAACGGTGCGCCGTGGCCTTCGGCGAGCCGATCCCGGCGGCAAAGCTGAAAGCGATGGGCGCGGAGGAGGGGCTGGCGCACTTGCGCGGAGTGATCGAGGAGTTGAGGTCGAAGGCCAAGAATGAAGGGTGAGTGGGTGCTGCCGCTTTCCAAAGCGGCATTCAGAACGACAGCGACCGCCCGGAGAGGGCGGCCGCTGAGCGAAACCTGCTCATGGTGATCCGTCGCTACGTTCAGCGACGACGGCGGAAGACGAGCGGGCCGGCCAGGGCCAGCAGGCCCAAAGTGCCGGGGGCGGGAATCTGGCCGCGCACCGCGCCGCCGGGATGCGGGGCGTTGTGGACATTGACGTACCAGTTGAGCGGATTGGCCAACACGCCCGCCAGGTCGGCGTCGAAGAGGTTGGAGCCGACGAGCTGGCCGCTGAAGTCGATGCGCACGGGGCCGTTGGTGCCGAACGCGCCCTGGTGGATGTGTGCGGCCGCGACCGGCAACGCGATGTTGCCCACGGTGATGTTCCAACTGATCGTGTTGGTCACATCGTCGATCTCGAGGTGAGCCAGCCCGAAGCCGTCGGGATCGCCGACGTTGGGCAGGACTTCCTGCGCCCCGATGAGCGGGATGTCGAACACGAAGACGGTGGCGGAAGCGGAGGACGAAACGGCCGCAGCGACAATCGCGGCGGCGAGCAACGGGGAGGAAAGCTTGAGAGGCATCTCTTTCTCCTATCAGGTGAAACACATTGTCGGGCGCTGAGTGCGCCCGAGTCACGAAGTGAGGGTAGATGTCTGGAGCCTGACGCGGCGTTGCGAGGAAGTGGGAATTGGCGAGATCGTGATGGTTTGTTCTGGATTTGATAGCGGAAATTTTGGCGAGAACTCCGCCCTATACCGCCCACGGGTTGATGATCAGTACCCCCGTCTGCTCGAAGTCTGCAATGTTTCTGGTCAACAGCCGCATTCCATGATGGAGCGCCGTCGCGGCGATCAGGCCATCGGCGGTATGAAGGATGCGCCCTCCTCGACCGACCCGCGCGGTAAGCTCACCCCAGAGCTGCGCGATGTCGCGGTCGACCGGCAACACTCGATCGGCAAAGTGTTGCTCGGTCTGCCCCAGCCAGGCTTCAAGTTCACGCAATCGTTTGCTCGGCTTGAGTCTAGAGATCCCGTGAGCAATCTCACCGATCGTGATCACGCTGATGAAAAGATCATCGGGATCGGCGGCGGCGAGTCGGGCGCGAACCGCGGCGTGGCCGTCGGGGCGGCGAGCCTCAGAAAGCACGTTCGTGTCAATGAGTGTTTTCACAACTCGACCCTGCGCATCGGTGAGCGATCGCGGGGCGGGAGGTCGAGTCGATCGATTGGCGGGCCACTCAGTAGCCAATCGGTAAACGTCGGCTGCTTTCCAACAAGTTTTTCATACTTCGCTTTGGAAAGCACGACGAAGTCCTCGCTCCGTCGCCGGATGGTCTGGGGGCCATCCTTCGAGGCTTTTGACAACACTTCGCTGAGTCGGTTCTTTGCGTCGGCCAAGTTCCAGTTCACAATACCTCCGCGATCTAGATGATCTAGATTATTTTGTCGGCGGCTTTGGAGAAGTCAAGCGTTGCGCGGGCTTGGCGCGAGCAGATCAAACTTCTACGCCCCCGCCAACCTCCCCGCCGCCACCAGCAACAGCACCGTCACCACCGCTCGCACCACCCGCACCGGCAATGCGTGCGTGAGGTGGGCACCGATGTATCCTCCCAAAATCGCCGTCGGCGACATGAGTGCGGCCAGCGCGAGTGCGTGGGTTGGCGATAAGCCGAGGGGCAAGGTCACAACTTTGAGGCCCGCGCCGATGGCCGCGGTCATGCAGATGATGGCGGAACTCGTGGCGATGGCGTTGCGGAGAGGGACGCGGCAGAGGGCCTGGAGCATGGGGACCAGCAGGACGCCGCCGCCGAGGCCGAGCAATCCGCCAACCAACCCCGTCCCAGCACCGCTGATGATGAGGTTGGCGGTCGAGGTGCGTTCGTGCTCGGGGGCGTGCTCGGGGGAGTTGCGGATCAGTCGGACAATGTTGAACACGCAATAAAGGGCAAGGAACCCGGCGAGCGCGAGCTTCAGACGGTCGCCGGAAACGAGGTTGCCGAACAGGACGCCGGCCACCATGGCGACCCCTGTGCTTGCCAGCAGCGTTGCGAGCAGGTCGGTTCGAATCGCCTTCTGTTTGTGATGCCGTCGGGCGGCGGGGATGGAGACGGCGATGTTGACCGTCATGGCCGCGGCCATGTACAGATGGTGGATATTGCCCGGCTCGTCGCCGAAAACCAGGTGCAAGGCGGGCAGAATGACCATCGACCCGCCGACCCCGGCAAGCCCGCCAAACAGACCGGCAACCAAACCGATGGCCGCGGCGAGCAGAAGCTGGGTGAGCGTGAAGTCCAGAGAACCCAGTAACGGCCCGTGGCTGCTCGTCGCATGAGCAAAAAGTCTGCTCCGCGGTGCATGGCGGGTCCGCAAGCCTTTGTCCGCCTGCCCACCCGTAATGACTTACCCACAAGTTTCGCACAGGGCTTATCGGACGGGCAGCGTCTGTGCATCCCCCCATTTTTGGTGGTACATCCGTCCCAAGTGGACCCGCAAACACCGGAATTGCCCTTTGGACAAGCCCCGAGGGAGAGAAAAAGTGAAGATTCAGGTATAGTCTCGCTCCTGCTCGGGCCGAAGCGCCCCTGCCGAAGCGGACGGATTTGGAAGCGTGCAGGTTGATCCAGGGAGATCAGCGGTAGCCATGGCGCGAATGCCTCCCGAACAACCGCAGATCAGGCAGGTGACCATTGAGAAAGCAAGATCAGATCCCCGTTCAGCTTCTCCGCCGCCGGCGATTGCATGGCGTGTTGGAGGTTGCTGGCTTTTTCGCACTGGCGGCAGTTGTGGCTGGGTCGGCCGCGGTGACGAAAGAAGCCCAGGCCCGTGCCCGGCTGTCGGCCCTGTCGTCGGTGGCGACCGAGGATGCTGTGCCGATCGCGCCCGAGACAATGGTTCAGCCGGCGGAAGCGTCTGAGAACGCCGCGGCCGCGGAGCGCGAGGTGGTGATCGACGCCGTCGAGCCGATCGACGACCCCTTGAATGTACCGACGGTGGAGCAGTTGGCGGTGCCGGTCGCCGACACTGAGCCGAAGTTCCCGCTCGACACCCGCTGGTTCAATGCCCGCCCGGTGCGCCCGGCCCGGACAATCTGGATGACGGTTACCGCCTATTCACCCGACGCGCGCTCCTGCGGCGACTCGGCCGACGGGATCACCTCATCGATCCACAACGTCTACACCAACGCGATGAAGCTCGTCGCCGCCGACTCGCGCGTTCTGCCCCTGGGAAGCATGATCTCGGTGCCGGGCTATGACAACACGCAGGTGGTGCCAGTGCTCGACCGCGGTGGGGCGATCAAGGGCCACCGGCTCGACCTGCTCTTCCCGACGCACGCGGCCGCGCAGAAGTGGGGTGTGAAGCACATCCCGGTAACGGTGTGGGAATACGCGGACGGTCGGCCGCGGGGCGATTTTCGGAAGATTCGCGATTCGAAGAACTGAAGATGGGGGGGTCGGGTGCATCATTCGCCGCATCGGCGGCGCAGTGGTGATGGGCGCGTATGCTCAACCGTGCTTGCGTCACCGCAGAATCGCACTCCGCAATCGATCGACGAACTGATCTCGCCCCAACTCTGCGCGGCCCTCGACCGCCTCGACCTCGCCAGCCGCCGGCTCTTTGCCGGCAAGCTGCAAGGCGAGCGCCGCAGCAAGGCCCGCGGCCGGAGCGTTGAGTTCGAGGACTACCGGCAGTATGTTCCCGGCGATGATCTTCGGCATGTCGACTGGAATGTCTTTGCGCGGCTGGACCGGTTCTTCATCAAGATCTTCCTCGAGGAGCAGGATCTGGCGGTGCATGTGGCGATCGACGCGAGCGCGTCGATGGAGTCGGGCGGAGGCTCAGGACGGGCCGCGAGCAAGCTCGTTCAGGCTCAGCGCATCGCGATGTCGCTGGCATACCTCGGCCTGACCAACAACAACCGCGTGGTTGTGTGGTCGTTCGACGAGACCGGCGTGCGCTACCTTCCCCCGGTGCGCGGCAAGGCGGGCGTGGAACGGGTTGCGAAGTTTGTAGTCGCCGAAGGGCACCCTGAGCGAAAGCTCGGGGGTAGGAATCCGGTTCCGGGTTCCGGGTCACTGGTGATAGAGCCGGCCGCGGAGATCACGTTCACCGGAGCGATGCGGAGGATTGCGCAGACGCGCACAGGTAAAGGCGTATTCGTGCTGCTGAGCGATCTGCTCGTCTCCGAGGGGTATGAGCAAGGCCTTTCGATGCTCGCGGGGGCTGGGGGGGGTGGATGGGACACCACGGTCATGCAGATCCTTTCCCCGGGCGAGATCGATCCGGCAAGCGAGCTCGACGGCAGCGGAGGACGCATCGTGATCGGCGATCTGCGCCTCACCGACTGCGAGACCGGACGCGCGGCCGAGGTGACGGTGAACGCGGAACTGCTGGGGCGGTACCTGAAGCGATTCGAGGACTATCAGGCGAAGCTGCGTGGGTTCCTGAGGGCCCGCGGCATGACTCATGTGGTGGTGCGGTCGGATGCGGATGTGGGAGCGTTGATGCTGGGGGAGTTGAGGCGGAGGGGGATGGTGGGCTAGCTTATTGCGGCCTCTCCACCTTCCGCACCTCATCCGGAAAATCTCGATACAGCGCCGACTTGAAATCCGTGACCATCGAATACACGGCCGCGTGGAGCGTCTGGATCTCGCCCTCGCGCGGCGCGACCGCCATGAAGGCTTCGTCGAGCTGGGCGAGGGTTTCGGTGCCGACGACGATATGGAACTCGCCGAAGCCGTCGGGGCTGAAGCCGAACTTGCGGCGCTGCAGTGTCCACGCGGCGATCTTGCCGCGATCTTTGAGCCAGCCGAGGTAGGCCGCGACGTTGCGCGCAAACTCGACGTCGCGGTAGGAATCCTTGAGGTTGACCCAGATGTGGTAGTGGTTCATGTTGAAACCCGGAACGGGGATCGCGGAACGTGGAACGAAATACCGGAAGCCGGAACCCGATGCGTTCAGCGCTCCGCGCTCAGCTTTTCGTACAGCGCCTCGTCGATGCCCAGAAACTCGCGCATGTGCTGGTCGTACGTCTCGCCATCGGCCTCGCGCGAGAGGTCGAGGCGAAGCTCGTTGATGACCTTGGTGCCCTGGGCGATCCAACTGTCGAAGGTCTCTTTGGTGATGTTCTGATGGATCCACTCGCCGACCGGGCCGCGGAAGGGTGGTCGGGCCATCTTGGTTCCGGGTCGGCCGGTGCGCTGGCACACGAAGGCGCCTGGCGGGATGGGGCCGTCATACTTCTTCGCGCCTCCGGCTTTGCCGAGCAGGCTAAGGTCGCCAACTTCACCCGCCGCGCCCACTCCCCCGCGTGCCGGCGGAACGGGGACCGGTCGCCCGAGGCTCTTGAGCAGGTCGGCCATCGCGTTCTTCGGCATCAAATCGCCGCGATCGGCTGCGATGCTGAATCCGCGGGTCGCGATCTGTGCCGCCATGTCCTTGTCGCCGGCTTTGATGAAGCCCTCGGCCGCGAGCTGGTAAGCCTTGCTCATGCTGGGCGCAAGCTCGGTGCAGCGCACGAAGCTCGCGGCCGATTCGGCAAAGCGTTCCGCGTCGAAAAGAGCCTTGCCGAGCGAGAAATGGGCCATCTCGTTCTCGGGGTCGGATTGAGCCATGTTCTGAAATTGGGCGATGCGGCGGTCGATGTCGGACATGGGGGAACCGTATTCACCGCGGAGGCAACGAGAGTCTCCGGGGTGAACTTCGCTACGCTGTGGCGATGGGCGACGGGCGCGACAGGTTGGCGGTGGAACTTGCCGGGGTCGCGCTCCGCAATCCGATCGTGCTCGCGGCCGGCACATGCGGCACGCTTCACGAAATGGGAGATGTGCTCGACCTGGGGCGCGTCGGGGCGGTGGTGACCAAGTCGATCACGCGCGAGCCCCGCGAGGGCAACGCGACGTGGCGAATCCTGCCCCATCCCTCGGCGACGGGTATGGGCATGCTCAACGCGGTCGGGCTGACGAATCCAGGGATTGAGGGGTTTGAGCGGGAGTATTGGCCGCGGCGGGCGGAGATCGATTGCGCAGTTATCGGATCGGTCGCGGGGTTCAGCGTCGAGGACTATGTGGTGGTAGCGGGGTTCATGGCCGAATGGTTGACGAGAGAAGAAAGTATCGAGGTAGCCGGGCAGCGAGGCATCGAGGCGATCGAACTCAATCTGTCGTGCCCCAACGTCAAGCACGGGCCGGAGTTCGGCGCATCATCCGCGTCCGCGGCCGAGGTTGTCCGGGAAGTGCGCGGCGCTGTGGGATCGCTCCCAATCTTCGTCAAACTTTCTCCGGTGGTCGCGGATATAGCTTCCATCGCGCGGGCGGTGATCGAAGCCGGCGCGAGCGGGCTGACCATCGGCAACACGATTCCTGCGATGGCGATCGATGTCGAGACGCGCCGGCCGCTGCTGGCAAACTTCACCGGTGGGCTGTCTGGGCCGGCGGTTCACGCGCCGGCGGTGCGGGCGGTGTGGGAGGTGTTCAACAGGTTCGGGCGAGATCTGCATGGCGCGGGCAGGCATGTGCCAATCATCGGGCTGGGCGGCGTGATGAACTGGCGCGATGCGGCCGAGTTCATCCTGGCGGGGGCCACGGCGGTGGGGATGGGCACGGCGCTCTTTGCCGATCCGCGTGCGCCGCTGGCGGTGGTGCAGGGGCTGGAAAAGTGGACCCAACGACAAGGTGTCGCGTCAGTCGCTCAGTTGATCGGCGCGGTTGAGACCGAGCCGCGAACGAAGTGAGCGGAGGTTGGTCGTCGTCACTTGCCCGCGGTGTCCGGGTCGGTGGCGCTCGACGCACCCACCGCATGCCGGATTACGCTGCTGGGTCGACCGATCCGCACCAGCACCGGCTCGGGCTTGTCGCCCGCGTCGGTGAGGGTGGTGAGGCCGGTGGATTCGAGGAGCGTGCGCTTGCGGCGAAGAGTGGGAACGGAGATGGGGCGGGTGACGACCTCGGGCACGTTGGGCACGTCGGACGATGGCTCAGCCATCGGGGTGGCATCGCCAATGGCCCCGACCTGTGCCGCCGCGAGGCGCTGCGGCCTCTCCGGGCCCGGCGCGACCGGCGAGGTTCTGTCGGGAACCGCTCGATCGGCAATATCGCCCTCGTCGCCGACTTGATCGAGTTTTACGGTGACGCGCTTGCTCACGCCGCGTTCCTGCATCGTGACGCCGTACAGCCTGTCGGCGCTCTGCATCGTCCGCTTGTGGTGCGTGATGACGATGAAGTGCGAGTGGTCGAGGAAGCGGTGCAGCACCTTGCAGAACCGCTCGGTATTGGCTTCGTCCAGCGCGGCATCGACTTCGTCGAGCACACAGAAGCAGCTCGGCTTGCTCTTGAAGATCGAGAGCAGGAGCGCGATCGCGGTCATGGTCTTTTCGCCGCCGGAGAGCTGGTTGATGCTGCGAGGCTGCTTGCCGGGTGGCTTGGCGATGACCTCCACGCCGGATTCGAGCCAGTCGGTCTGGTCGGTGACGATCTTCGTGCCGTCGGGGCCATCCTTGATGAGCGGCATGAGGCGCACTTTGGCCTCGCCGCCCCCGAAGAGCTGGCGGAACATCCCGTCGGGTGCCGAGAAGTGACGCTCGATGGCCTCGAAGGTTTCCTGGAAGCGGTCGCGGCTCGCGATATTGAGCTTGTCAATAAGGTCGGCGAGTTGAACGCGGGCCGCGTCGATGTCACCGACCTGTTTGATGAGGTCATCATTGCGGGCCGCGAGCGTGGTTTCCTCTTCGATGGCGTCGAGGTTGACGTTGCCGAGTGACTTGATCTCTGCGCGGAGGCGGTCGATGTCGGCGGCGGCTTGCTCGGGGTTGAGGCGGGTGATGGCGATGGTGACGCTGCGCGTGCCGATCGCGTCTGTGAGCAGGCTGGAATCGCTCGCCGATCCCGCACCCTCGCCCCGGCCTGCTCCCTCTGGGAGAGGGAGCAGAAACTCATACGTCTGTTCGGCGAGCACTTTGAGGTATTCGGGGTATTCGAGCGGCAGATCGAGGCTGAGTTCCTGCTGGCTCCGCTCTTCGAGATTCTCGCGCTTGACTTCGACTTCGCGGCGAGCGACCTCGATGCTGTGCCAGTCGCGCTCGACGGCTTGTGCGTGTTGCCGGGCGAGCAAGACCTTCTCGCCCAGGCTTGTGGCCTCGGCTTCTGCGGTTTGCAGCGACTCCGTCGCCTGATCGAGTTCGGTCTCGGCGGCTTCGGCCTCCTTGACCGCTCGCGCGATCGTCTCGCCACAGTCGCTCAGCACGCGCTCGTGTTGCACGAGGCCGGACTTGCGCTGATCGAGCTGGCCCGCAAGGTAACGCTTGCGTCGGTCGGCCTCGTCGCTGGTCATTTCCAAGCGGCTCTTCTCGCGCTTGGCCGCGGCCAGTTGCTCGTTGGCGCGACCGGCATCGACTTTGGCGGTCGTGAGCTGCTCGGTGGCGGCGTCGGCTGCTCGCTGGGCTTCCTCGATTTTGGCATCGAGTGCCGCGGCCGCGGCGGACTGCTCCTCGAACAGCCTGGAAAGGCTGTCGGCCTTGTTGAGCGCGGCGACGCGATCGGCTTCGAGCTTGTCACAGCGTGCGGTGAGGTCGGCGATTTCCTGATGGAGCGTGATTCGCTCGCGTTCGAGGCGGGCGAGATCGGCCGCGTGGCGCTCGGCTTGGGCCTCGTGGCTGACCAGTTCGCGTTGCGCGCCGGCAAGCTGCTTGCGAAGCGTGCCCTCCTGGGTGGACAGTTCCGATGCTCGCGCATCGACGAGCGCGAGCGAAGCGCGTTCTTTGTCCAAGTCGTCGCGGGTGGAGGCGAGTTCGGTTTCCAGCGCCGCAAGTTCGGCCGCGCGTTGTAATACACCGCCGTTCTCGGTGATCTCCGGCCCGGCGATGACGCGCCCGTCGGTTTCGAGAATGCGGGCATCGCTGGTGACGAATCGTGCGCCAGCCTCGAGCATCGGTCCGGCCATCAGGAGCATGGCGCTGTCGAGGTCGCGCGTGAGCAAGGTCTTGCCGAGCAGGCGGTCGAGGACGGCACCCACGGCCGCGGCGGCGTCGGGAATGCCGGTGCGCAACACGGCGCTGGGCTTGGGAACAACCATCGTGCGCACGCGGGCAAGGTAGCCGGGCGCGCCGCCGAGGATCGCGACGACCTCCTCGGATGCATCAGCGGCGATCGCGGGGGGTGTCGATGGATTCTGCGCAGATTCTCCGCCCGCTTCGACAACTCCAAACCCGCGGAGTGCAATAAACGTCGCGCGCCCGGGAAGTGTGCTGAGTTCGTTTTCATCGGGGATATCCGCGAGCGTGGGGACAACGAGCGCTTGCAGGTTCGCACCGAGCGCCGCTTCGACGCACTCGGGGCGCGAGCCGGGGCCATCGACCTGGATGAGATCGGCCAGAACGCCCACGACTTGGGCGAATCCGCCCGTCCCCCCACCCCCACGCCGCTTGGATTCGAGCACGAAACGCACGGCCTCGCCGAGCCCGGCGTGCGAATCTTGAAGTTCCTGAAGCGTGCCGCGCCGACTGTCGAGGCGAACCGCGGATTGCTGGAGCTGGCCGACAAGCTCGGACAGGCCGCGGCGGTCGGTGGAAAGCAGGCTGGAAGCCGCGGTCAGTTCGGTGATCTGGAGTTCACTTCCGGCGATCTGCAATTTTAGATCGGAAATGAGAGAGCCGGCCTGCTCGCGCATCTCGGCCGCACGGGTTCGCTCGGTCGCGTTTGACCTCGACTTGCCGTCGAGGCTGCCGAGCTGCTCGCGCATCCCGACGGCCCGTCGCTTGTCGCCCTCGGCCGCGGCCACGAGCGAGGTTCGCTCGCGATCGATATTCGCGGCGGCCGCGCGTTTCTGGGATTGTTCGCCGCGGGTCTCGGTCACGCGCGAGGACGCCGCGCTGCGTTCGTGAGCGAGGTCGGTGAGTCGCTTCTCGGCGAGCGCGAGTTCTTCGCCGAGCGAGCTAACCTGGCTCGCCTGCTCGGCGATGGCCGCGACGATCTCGGCGATCCACTTCTCGGCGACGTCGAGCTGCTGAGCGTCTTCGGCGATCTGGGCCTGGGCGTCGGCGATGGCGCGCCGGGTCATGTCCTGGCGCTGCCGCGAACTCGACTCGGCGTGCCGGGCGGTCTGCATCGCCGATTCGGCGCGGCGCTGCGATGTCAGCAGGTCGGAACGACGCAGCTCGGCTTCCTGCTTGGCGCTCTCGAGACCGCCGAGAATCTCGGCGGCTCGGCTTCGCTTGCCTTCGAGGTCGGAAAGCTGGCTGGTGAGGCCGACCAGCCGCTGTCGCAGGTCGTCGTACTGGTCGAGGGCGGATACGCACCGCAACGCGCGATGCTCGGCATCGAGCCGCTGGAAGACGCGGGCCTTGGCGGCCTGGCTCTTCACGATCCGCAGCCGCCGTTCTGTGCTCGCCAGTTGTTCGCGGCTAACGGCCAGGTTGGCCTCGGCCCGTTCCAGCTTGCGTTCCGCTTCGATGCGCCGAGCCTTGAACTTGGCGATGCCGGCGGCTTCCTCGAAAATTGTGCGGCGCTCCTGCGGGCTGGCCATGAGCATCGCATCGACCTTGCCCTGCTCGATGATCGAGTAGGCATCGGCGCCGATGCCGGTGTCCATGAACAGTTCCACGATGTCGCGGAGCCGGCACCGGCGGTTGTTGATGAGGTACTGGCTCGTTCCGTCGCGATACAACCGGCGCTCGACGTCGACGGTGTCGGCATCGATGGGCAGGCCGCGGTCGATTCGGGTGCGGGCGATGACCAGATCGGGGGCGGGCGGAAGCTCGTCGCCGCTCTGGGACAGATCGTCGGCGGAGTGGTGGTCGTCGAGACGTTCCAGGCCCGGCGCTATCGGCGGGATTCTGTCGCGCAGGTGGTCTTCGCTGCCGGTTCCCTCTCCTTTGGGGTTGTCGAAGGTCAGCGTGACGCTGGCCATCGCAAGCTGCGGTCTAGCGGCGGACCCGGCGAAAATGACATCCGTCATCTCTTTGCCGCGCAGGCTCTTGCTGGAGCGCTCGCCGAGTACCCACTTGATCGCATCGACGACGTTGCTCTTGCCGCAGCCGTTTGGCCCGACGATGGCCGTGATCGGCTCGTCGAACGTAAACTCGGTCTTGTCGGCAAAGGACTTGAACCCGCTGAGGGTGAGCTTGGCAAGACGCATCGCTGGAGCAACCTCCGTGCTGCACGAGGGCGAACCGAGCGGAGCGAATCCGCGCTCCGCAAAACCAACCGGGGCAGAGGATAGCCGAAAACGGCGGAGGCCGCACGCCCGACCCGATGCACGCACAACCCGCCACGGATCGGTTCGCAGGCGGGCCGGCCGTGATAAATCCAACCGCCGCTATTCGGGGGTCGAGGCTTTCGACGGTTTGGTCGGCATGGCGAGCGGAATGATGCGGGGTTTCCAATCGGTGGGCGCGGCCGTTGCCCCGATGCCGATGAGCGGCGCGGGCGAGCGGCTGTTGAAAACCACCGTGTCGGCGGTGGCGGTCGTCGGGTCGTCCGGTTCGTTGGTTTCCGGCCGATCGGCGAGTGTTGTCGTTTGCGATGCCTCGTAGATTTCCGCCCGCAAACGATCCTGCTCGGTGGCGAACACCGCCGTGATGCCGCCTTGGCGCGACATCTCATAGAGAGCACCGACCACGTCGGAGTAGGTCAGGTCCAGCCCCGGACCCGGGTCGTCGGCCGAGGGGCGGCGGGCCATGAAACGCACAAAATCCGTGAGATTCTCTGGCGGCTTCGTGCTCGCGGTCTTCGGGCTTCGCGGCGTCGAATAGCTCAGCCGGAGGTCGGTGGTCGGGCCATCGGCCACGAGCATGAAGTTGTTCGCCCAGGCCGTCACGAGTGTCGGCTTATTGATCGTCAACCCGCCCGCCTGGCCCGAACGCCCGCCGGTGTTCCCGAAGATCACGATCTTGGGTTGTTCCTGCTGGGTGATGTAGACCATCGGTTCGCCGGCGGCGACGGTTTCGATGGTGAACTTGGGCTGTCGCGGATCGGGTCCGACCGCGGCGCGATCGACGGACGGATCGTTGCGGCGGCTCAACCCTTCCCAGGCCGCGATCCGGACATCGAGGTTGGGCGAACTCACCAGCTCGCGCAGGGCGAGGTTGATCTCCGGGTTGGCGGGCATCTTGCCGAGCAGCTTCAGGGCTTCGGTCTGCACGGCCGGTGTCGCGGTCTGAGCGAGCTTGATGAGGTGCGGCGCGGCCCGGGCATCGCCCAGAAACGCTCCCGCTTCAAGGGCGGTGAGTCTCGGAGCAAGCTCGGGATAGTCATATACCGGCACCAGGAATGGAATCGCAGGTTTGCCGACGGCCTTCAGGCACCAGCCGATCTGCTCGGAAAGTGCCGGGTTGTTCTTGAGTTCCTCGACGTACCGCCTGGCAAACTCCTCCGGGTACGACGGATCGACGCGGCTATAGCGCAGGAGTTGCAGAAAAGTCGCACCCTCGTCGCGGTATTCCCGAGGCACGCTCACCGCGATGCTCTGCCGCGAGCCGATCTTGTCGCCATCCGGCTCGATGCTGCCCCCCGCGCCGCCGCGGCCGCGGGCGGTCTGGCCCGGCGCACCAGCGGCCCGAGGAAACCGACCATTGATTGCCGACACGATCGACCGTGCCCGCGAGTGCGAATCCGAATCCATGAGAAGTTCGAGTTTGAGCGGCTCGGTGATTCGCCCGCCGCCGAGTACGCGGCCGGTCGTGCGCGAGACTGCCCCGGCGGTGGCTCCACCGGAGCCGGGTTCGGCGAACGGATTGATGTAGACCGGTCCCTTGGCGGTCGCGATCTGCCGCGTCTTGTACCCGCCCAGCGTGGTGGCTGGGCCGATCCGCAGATCGGTGCTCCACAAGGTACCGCCCTCGAGACTCGTCGCGCTCGAACCGGGGATGGTTCGAACGGAGACATCGAACGTCGAGCCATCCGGTGCGCCGGGCGGCACGCGGGCCTCGACGATGACCACCGCGACGTTGGGGTCGCGGAGAAACTCCTGGGGCGACCGGGCGGTGAACGCACCCTCGGCATTGCTCCCGCGACCGATCCCGTTTCGGGCAAGCTCGCGTTCCATGGTGGCCGCGACGGCGGGCTGGAGGTCGCCGCCGCCGGTGCCGTTAAGCCCGATCACAACGCCCAGACCGGACACCAGTTGCGGCTCGGTGCCATTGATCGTCGCCTCGGAGCCGATGGTGCCGCGGAGGATCTCGGGCACATCCCGCAGCACCACCGGATCGACCTGCCGGGGCTGGCGTTTGGACGCACAAGCAGCGACGACTGAAATCGCCCCGGCGACGAAAGCCAGCGTGAGTGGTGGCACGAACAGCCGGGCCGTGCGGCCGCGGGGGTAGACCTGAGTCATCGCGTAGCGCTCCCGTTCCCCCGACCCCGCGCCTTGTCCCCCGAGTCTGTACGCAGGATAGCGGGGCAGGCTTGGCTGTACAGAGATTCAATCGCGGGAAATGGCGTTTTTGGAAGCACAACGGCGATCCGGTAGGATTGACCCGAAAAAACGTTGGGAATCACCCACAATCGGTGGTATTAGCCACCGCGAAGATTGTGCAAAAGTACCAGCGATTGTGGATGAACGCTAAACGGATACGAAAAAAAATGCGCGGTCTAAAGGTTTGCAATACAGTGACTTACGAGCAGCAATCCGTGATGACCCACCAATTCCACAGCATTTTGGGGAGTTCGCGGTTGATGGCACGATAGGTAGTGGTATGCTCTCAACCCGCCCGTTGAGTGTTCGAGCCGAGCGGGCCCTCCCGAATCCTTACGTTTCCCGACTTTCGTCTCCCCAGAAGCCTTCTAAATACCTACCATGATCGTTGGCCCGAGTGTTCGGTTGTGAACACTTTGGGCTGTCGATTCGCCGCCCGCGGCTTGGTTCACGGAGACTGTTCAATATGCCCGTGCTATGCGACACCCAGATCCGAGAACTGATCCCCATCGAGCCGTTCGCCGAAGCGGTCAAGCGTCCCGGCAAGGTGTCGTACGGGGTGTCGAGTTACGGCTACGACATCCGCGTCGGCACACGGTTCAAGATTTTTACGCCGACCCCCCGCGGCGGCGGCGTAACCATCGTCGATCCCAAGGCGTTCAGCGACGAGTTGTTTGTTGAGATCGACACGAGCGAGCGCGGGCTCGAATACGTCATCATCCCGCCCAACAGCTTTGCCCTTTGCGAGACCGTCGAGACGCTGAACATCCCGCGCGACGTGCTGGTGCTGTGCGTGGGCAAGAGCACCTACGCGCGCTGCGGCCTGATCGTGAATGTGACCCCGCTGGAGCCCGAGTGGAGAGGAAAAGTGACGCTGGAAATCAGCAACACCACGCCGCTGCCGGCGAAGGTGTACGCGAACGAGGGTATCGCGCAGCTGGTGTTCTTGAAGGCGGATCGGGTGTGCGCAGTGAGCTATGCGGACAAGAAGGGGAAGTATCAGGATCAAGACGGGCTCACGCTTCCCAAGGTTGATTAGGAAAAAAGGCATCAAGGTACGAAGGCATCGAGGCACCGACGGGAAGATCTCCGAGCTGGATGAATGCGAGCGATACTCGCAGGGCTCATCCGAAACCCTGGGCGGCTGACTTGAAGCCTTGATGCCTCATGCCTCGATGCCTTTTCTCACCTCGATTCTTCGGGCGACCACGATCATGAAGATAAATCGCAAGTTCACCACCGCCGGTCAAGACCCCTTCGCCTCCGTTAAGTGGGTAAAGCGCTCTTCCAAGATCACCAACCCCGACGGCTCCATCGTCTTCAAGATGGATGATGCCGAAGTGCCCGAGACCTGGTCGCAGCTTGCGACCGACATCATGGTCTCAAAGTACTTCCGCAAGGCCGGGGTTCCACAGGTTGCGGTCCCCCAGCGGGACGAGAGCGGGGCTGCTGCTGCGGACAGCGGTGGCAGCCCCGTTCTCGGCCCGGAACGCAGCGCCCGCCAGGTCATTCATCGTCTCGCAGGCTGCTGGCGGCACTGGGGCGAGGAGCACAACTATTTCGACACGCCCAACGACGCGGCCGCATTCGAGGATGAGCTCAAGCACATGCTCGTGTACCAGATGGCCGCGCCCAACTCGCCGCAGTGGTTCAACACGGGCCTCAACTGGGCGTACGGCATCACCGGCCCGGCGCAGGGGCATTTCGTGCCCCATCCGTACACGGGCAAGGTGACGCTGGCGGCCGATGCGTACACCCATCCGCAGCCGCACGCGTGCTTCATCCAGAGCGTCGGCGATGATCTGGTCAACGAGGGCGGCATCATGGACCTCTGGGTCCGCGAGGCGCGGCTATTCAAGTATGGCTCGGGCACCGGCACCAACTTCTCCCATCTTCGCGCCGAGAACGAGCCGCTCTCCGGCGGCGGCAAGTCCAGCGGGCTGATGAGCTGGCTCAAGATCGGCGATCGCGCCGCGGCCGCGGTCAAGAGTGGCGGCACCACCCGGCGGGCCGCCAAGATGGTCTGTCTCGACATGGACCACCCCGACATCGGGGCGTTCATCAACTGGAAGGTGCGCGAGGAGATCAAGGTTCAGGCGATGGTCGAGGGGATGAAGGTGATCGCGGGGAAAAAGTCGAGTCCCGGCGATTCGATGACCATCGGCGAGACGGCCGCGAGGCTCGGGCTGAAGCTCGAGTACGACTTCAACGGCGAGGCGTACTCGACCGTCAGCGGGCAGAACAGCAACAACTCGGTGCGGATTCCCGACGAGTTCTTCGCCGCGCTGGAGACGGGCGGCGATTGGGAAACTCGAAGCCGAACGTCCGGCAAGATGTCGAGGACTTACAGCGCGACGGAGTTGTGGGACCAGATCGGCTACGCGGCCTGGCGCTGCGCCGATCCCGGCGTGCAGTTCGATTCGACGATCAATGCGTGGCACACCTGCCCGGCGGGCGGGAGGATCAACGCGTCGAACCCATGCAGCGAATATATGTTCCTCGATAATACGGCATGTAACCTCGCATCCATCAACGTCCTTAAGTTCTACGATTCAGAGACCCGCAACTTCGACGTGGTCGCCTACGAGCACGCCATCGATCTCTGGACCATGGTGCTCGAGATCAGCGTGCTCATGGCCAGCTACCCCTCGCGCGAGGTCGCCGAGCTGAGCTGGAAGTACCGCACGCTCGGCCTGGGCTACGCCAATCTGGGCGCGATGCTCATGCAGGCGGGCATCGCCTACGACAGCGAAGAGGCCCGCGCGGTGTGCGCGTGCCTCAGCAGCATCCTGACCGGGCGGTCGTACCGGCAGAGCGCCGTGATGGCCGCACAACTCGGAGCATTTGCCGGCTACGCGGACAATAAGGACCACATGCTTCGGGTGGTCCGCAACCACCGGCTCGCCGCCCACGGCGTGCCGCGGCGCCCCGAGAACTTCGAGCAGCTCACGATTCCGCCCGTGCCCATAGACCACGCCGCGATCAACACGGGCCGGGTGCCGATCTCCAACGCCGACGAACTGCTCGACCACTCGACGCGCGCGTGGGACGAGGCCCTCGCGGCCGGCGAAAAATACGGCTACCGAAACGCCCAGGTTACGGTCATTGCGCCGACCGGCACCATCGGCCTGCTCATGGACTGCGACACCACCGGCATCGAGCCCGATTTTGCGCTGGTCAAGTTCAAGAAGCTCGCGGGCGGCGGCTACTTTAAGATCGCCAACGAGAGCGTCCGCCCCGCGCTGGAAGCGATGGGCTATGCCGAGGCGGACATCCGCGAGATGCTGCGGTACCTGCTCGGCACGCTCAACGTCGACGTGCCGATGCCGCCGGAGAGCGGAATCGACGGCACGTTCAAGCAGTTTCTGGTCGCTAAAGGCATGAACAAGGACGACATCGCCCGGCTGAACGATGCCCTGCCCGGCGTGTTTGAGCTCGGCTTCGCTTTCAACGCGTGGACGCTTGGCGACGAAGCCATGCGGCGTGTCGGGCTCGACCCCGGCACCGTCAAGGGTGATGCATCCTTCAACATGCTCTTCCACTTCGGCCTCGACCGAAAGACCGTCACGAAGCTAAACGACGCGATCTGCGGCACGCAGACGATGGAAGGCGCGCCGAACCTGAAGACCGAGCACCTGAGCGCCTTCGACTGCGCCAACAAGTGCGGTAAGTACGGTCAGCGCTTCATCGCGGCCCAGGGCCATATCCGCATGATGGCCGCGGCCCAGCCGTTCATCTCCGGCGCGATCTCCAAGACCATCAACCTCCCCTCTGATGCGACGGTCGGCGACATCAAGAACTGCTATGTGCTGAGTTGGGAGCTTGGGCTCAAAGCCAACGCTCTGTACCGCGACGGCTGCAAACTGAGTCAGCCGCTGTCGTCCACCAGTGACACAGACAAGGACGCGGACGCAAAGGAGCGCGAGGACGCGGCAAAAAAAGATGCGAGGTCGGTGCCGACGCCGGGGCTGGTGGCTGCCAGAGTTGCGGCAGCGATGCCTGTTCCCGCGTCGATTGAGGCCGCGCTTCCGATGCCGGAACCCAAGATCGTCACGGTCGAGCGCGTGGTGGAGCGAATCGTCGAGCGCGTTGTTGAGAAGGTGGTGGAGCGCCCGATGCGCCGCCGCCTCCCCGATACCCGTGCCTCGATCACCCACAAGTTCAACATCGCCGGGCACGAGGGCTATCTCACCGTCGGCCTCTACGAGGACGGAATGCCCGGCGAGCTTTTCATCACCATGGCCAAGGAAGGCTCAACCATCGGCGGACTGATGGATTCGCTCGGCACCGCGGTCTCGGTCGCGCTGCAGTACGGCGTGCCGATCGAGGGTCTGGTGAACAAGTTTACACACCAGCGATTCGAGCCCGCGGGCATGACCGGCAACCGCGACATTCCGATCGCCAAGAGCCTGGTCGATTACATCTTCCGATGGATGGGCATGGAGTTCATCCCCGGCTACCGCGAGGCCAACGCGCCCAAGCGAAGCAGGCCCGCGGAGCAGACCTCGGGCGATGATGGATTCGAGGCGGATCGCGGCGCTTCGCCGTCGGTGCCAAGTCCTGGCGGAGTCGGGGGCGGTGGTCGCATGAGCATCGACGACGAACCGCGCATCAAGGAGGGCGAGCAATCGTGGAGCTTCAACCAGCAGTTCGATGCCGACGGAGCCGACTTCCAACCGCGCCGCGGCGTCCGGGTGACGGAGCCGGCGAGCCAGCTCGATCGCAACGGGGTCGTCACGGCCGCGGTGCCATCGAGCGGCGCGCGACCGATGTCAGGCCTGAACGCCGCGATGCGCAACAGCCAGGAAGATGCGCCCACATGTGACGGTTGCGGCACCATCACCGTGCGAAACGGCACCTGCTACAAGTGCCTCAACTGCGGTGCGTCGATGGGTTGCTCGTAAGCCGGGCGGCGCGACTGGGTGAGGAACGGAGTTTCGAGCGGGATCTCGGGCGAGGGCCGGATGGGGATCGGCGTGCGGAAGGAACCCCGCCCCGGCCGCGGATGATGGACCATCCGCCGTCGGAAGCACGGATCGGTCGAACAGACTTGGGCCAAGCGCGGCCACGGAGGAGTCGTTCGCCGACCACCCTCCCGGCCCTCGCGTCCCGCTCGAACAGGAAAGAGCCTGCCGGTGCGGGAGCGTGCCGTACGCCCCCTGTTGGCAGTCGATATTGCCTTGGCAAAGCCGTAAGGCCCGCTCTGCTTCCTCGCGCCTTGAACTCACCGAAGCGTCACAGCACTTGGCTTGGCCGCGAAGGTGAAACGGCGAGGCAAAAAAAACGGGAGGCCGCTTATCGCAGCCCCCCGCAAGAGGGAATTTGGAGAGTCCAGACCCGGGAGAAACCGGGCGGGGCAGGGATGAGTCGCTCAGCGGCGACGACGTCCGAGGAGAAGGCCGGAAAGGCCGACGATCGCCAAGGTTGTCGGCGCGGGAGCCACCGAGTAAGTCGTGGTGCCGCCAGCGGTGTCGCCGGCCGTCACCATGAAATCGAACTGCGTCGTCATATTGGCCACGGTGCCCATAGGCTGGAACATGCCTCCCGGAACCATGTTTCCCGCAGCGCCTACCGAACCGCTGGCAACGTTGACCATCGACTGGTCAAAATAGCTGCGAAAAACCAGTGGCCCGTTGAACATCGCGTTGAAGCCAAAGCCGTTGAGCCCGGTCGGCCCAACCGTGATGCCATTGGTGTTCTGGTCTGTGCCGACCAACCCGGCGCTGACCAACCCGCGAGCGTTTTGCAGCGGGCCGAACGACATCGTTGGTGAAATGAGTGTGAACGTGGTGTTGCTCAGTCCGGCCCGCACACCGAAGTCGATGTCGATGCCGTAACGCTGCTCGCCATCGGGCTGCGTGTTGCGGCCCGAAAGCACGGTCATGTTGACGAGCGTCGCGATCGGGATGAGCCCGTTAAAGATCGTGACTTCGCCGGTTGTGCCCCAGTAGAACACATCCTGATCGGGATCGTTGAAGATGGCCACGTCGTTCAAGGCAACGGTAAAGGTGCCGGTGCCCGACCCGTTGGTTGCCATGATCGTGATGAACGGGTCCGAGGCAGAAATGGTAACGCCGCTTGCGCTCGCGGCGATGCCGGCCGCCCCCGCGAGGGAAGCGGCCGCCATGCCGAGTGTTCTGTTGTTGAAATTCATTCACAGCCTCCAACTGCGGGCGTGATGCCCGAATATAAGCACGGAAAACGAAACCATGAGTCGAGCCGACTTAGCGGGCGCGGCGGCGACGGGCGACCGTCAGACCACCGAGAGCGATAAGCACAGCCGTGCCCGGGGCGGGAATGACCTCGAAGGTGCTGGTGCCGGCCGCGCGGTCGAACCGCGAGAGCGTGAACCTGAACTCCGACTGCATGTCGAAGGTCGATCCGGCGAGAACCGTGTCGTATAGAGGGAAGCTCGCGTTGGAGCCGGTGAAGACCGTTGTCGAGCCTGGGACAACAGACGCGTTTCCGCTCAGGATCAGGTTGGCAAAGTTCACGGTGTTGCCGTTGAACCTGGCCGCAAAGGCGTTGCCGCCAGCCTGAAGGCCCGTCACGGAGATCTGGCCGACGTTGCCGAATGTTGCCGAGTCGGTCACGCTCATCGCGGCCGTAGCGACGGCCACGCCGCCGGTGATCGTGGGATAGCTCAGCAAAGTCGACTGGACGGTGAACGTAGTGTTCACGATGCCGGAGGCGACGTTGAAGTTTGCCACGACCATCGGGTCTGCTTTGACGCCGATCCGCATGCCCGTGAGCGACGGGTTGTTATCGGGGGTCGACAGCTCGCCGAAGCGCGTGTCGCCGGTGTACTGGTACCAGATCGTGCCTTCGGCATCGGCACCTTCGGCGACGAAGTCGGTATCGATATTGAACGTCCGGGGCACAGACCGCATTTGGGTCTCGCCGCCAGCACCCAAAATCGGATTGCCGAGGTTGTCGGTGATAGCGTACTGCGCAGTCACGGTGATGTTGCGCGAGTAGTCGGCCAGAGCGGCGGAAGAAACCATCGCCACGCCAGCGGCAGCCAGCAGCCAAGAAGCCTGAATTCGCATGACTCTCTCTCCTCTTTCCACAAAATCCTCACTGCCAGCGCAACCCCTAGATCTGAGCCTTGAGCGGAAGCACACGCATCGCGCAAGCACACAGGTGGATTGAAAGGCAGTCTCTCTTGAGGATAACTCTCTCTCTCAACTCTCGAAGCACGGACACCGAGACCGGTCTCCACCGATCATGGTTCATTTACAGTTTGACGTATCGGACTGATTCTGTCAACCACATGTCAACGGTAATTCCAAGAAAAAGTGGTGCGACGACCCAAACAGGGCATGAATATCGGCCGGGAACCACCTGTTTTAGGGATGTTTGGGAGAATCGGGGATGGCAATCTGGGCACATGCCCTATTCAGGCGGCTTGCGGAGATGCCCAATCGTGCAGTATGATCTCCATATGCATGTGGCAGGAGCGGCGCTGGGGAAGCGGCGCAAAACCTCATGCGAGGAGAGGTCATGAAATTTTTTCCTGCTGCGAAAGTGGTGGGTTTAGGATGTATGTTCGTCGCGTCGAACGTATGTTCCGCGATCAGCGACTCTATTGTCGTCGACGGCGCGCTCGCGCAAGCAAACGAGCTCGAAGCTTCGATGCCCGTCAGCTCAGGCGACGTTTCGGGTGTGTGGACAGATCATGTTTTCGTCAAGGTTCGCGGAGGTGTTGCCGCTGAAGCGATCTCGGTCGGCACGTCCGATGTTCGTATTGCTGGGCTGCTCGCACGATGGTCGGTGACGCGAGTGCATCCTGCGCTCGTTGAGCCCGCGCGCGACCCCGTTGCGGCCGCGAAGTTCGGCATCGACCGGTTTTACGTCCTCGATGTGCCCAGCGGCAGCGACACGCGGGCGATGGCCGCGGAGTTTGCACAGGTGGCCGACGTGTTCGAGCTGGCCGAGGTCGATCCGGTCGGCACGCTGCACACCGACCCGACCGATCCCGGCTTTGCGCAGCAGTGGAGCCTTCACAACGTGGGCCAGCCGATCGCCGGCCTTTCGGGAATCGTCGATGCGGACATCGACTGGCTCGAAGCATGGCAGACGCCCAACGCGGCGGTCTCGGTGGTGATCGCGCTGCTGGATACCGGCGTCAGCATGAGCCATCCGGATCTCGCCGGGCAGACCATTCCCGGGCGCTGCTTCAGTTGTGGCACCAACTTCAACAATACTGACGACGAGCCGCAACTTTCGCACGGTACGCTGTGCGCGGGCATCGCCGCGGCCGCGACCAACAACGGGATCGGCATGGCGGGAGTCTGCCCTCGCGCCAAGATCATGCCGATCAAAGTCGTCGGCGCGAACGGCTTGTTCGTGTCGCAGCATTGGACTGGCAACGGCCTGATTTGGGCCGCGGATAACGGTGCGTCGATTGCGTCGATGAGTTGGGGGTTCGACAGCGCCGCCAGCGTGCCTTTCCTCCGTAGCGCGATCGAATATGCACACAACCGCGGCGTGCTCTTGATCTCGTCGACGGGAAACGATCCGACGGCGTTCGTTGGAATACCCGCCAGGTACAACGAAGTGATCGCCGTCGGTGCAACCGACAGCCAGGACCGCGCATTTCCCGGCCAGACGACGGGTGCCGAGATGGATGTGGTCGCTCCGGGGGTGATGATCTACACCACCGTCGATCAAACCTCCACTCCCAACAACTACACCCTGGCCACCGGCACGTCGATGTCGGTACCCATGGTCGCGGGCGTCGCGGCCATCGTGTGGGGTGCCAAGCCGACGCTTTCGGCCGCTGAGGTGCGTGCCGTGATCGAGAGCAGCGTCGATGACCTGGGCGAAACCGGGCTGGATTCGATCTTCGGCTGGGGCCGGCTCAACGCGCGCCGGGCGCTCATGATGGTCCTTCCGCCAACGCCTCTTTGCCCGAGCGATCTGAACCGGGACGGCACCGCGGATCTCGGCGACCTCTTCCTTTTCCTCACGACCTACTTCGGTTCGTACGGACAGACCGGGACGGACCTGCCCGCCGACTTCGACCACAACGGCGTCATCTCGGTGGAAGATATGTTCGCGTTCATGGCTTTGTGGTTCGGCGGATGCTGAGCGAACGCTTTCGAGAGTGGCCCCAGCGTCCGACAACATACACGCTGTAGCTGTTGCCAAGCTCTGCGGAGTCTTCGACCGGCAAGATGTGAAACTGACCCTGTCCGTCGACGGCATCGGGACGGCGAGGGAAGACCTCGATCTCGGCAAACCCCGCATCGCTCATTGCGTCGCGCAGTTCGGCGATGCTCCATAAACGCCAGTCGTAGACGAAGGCGTCGCGGAGCGCATACGACTTCGATTGTGGCAAGCGTTTGCCGATCTTTGCACCGGCCGCGGGCCGCACGCGGAAGTGCATCGCGCAGGTCACTCGTCCGTGCAGGGGATCGGACGTGCGCTGCTCCCACGAGTAGGTGATGCGCGAACCGTCTGGCGCGGGCACCTGCTGGTCGATGGTGCCGGTCAGGAACGCATCGCCGCCGCCATAGATGTCGCAAACGAAGCAGCCACCCGCGCGCAGCCGCGACCGCGCGTGGCGAAGGTATTGGACCAGCGCGTCCCGATCTCGCCGCTCGCCGATGGAAAAGTTGAGTACCGCGATGAGGTCGACAGGCTCGCGCACGGCCATCACGTCGGCCCGGATCAGCCCGATCCGCGCGTGATGGTGCGCCTTCGCCAGCGTCGCGGCATCGTGATCGACGGCGATTGCCAGGTGCTTTCCGCCCAGATGAACCCACGCCCGCGAGAGCGCGGCCGTACCGCAGAAATCTTCCCCGAGAATGCGAGGAGCGGATTTGCCTTCGCCGCCGTGGATTGCCGCGAGGACTTTGCAGTCGCGCGATGGTGCCTGAGCGCACAGTTCGTAGAGGCGGAACTTATCGAGCATGGGCACCGGACGAGCTACCGCCGCGTCTGGCTTTCGGGAACCGCGCCGAGGGCGGCGCGAGTCGTCCGAGCTTGCGGTCGGATCGCTCTTCGGG
>Ga0163150_10002824_pt1 | contig 25686 bp, 24 predicted proteins | sample OliLakLV19P2IB_FD_148628 | JGI IMG/M metagenome (GOLD analysis project Ga0163150, IMG submission 148628) | Freshwater microbial mat bacterial communities from Lake Vanda, McMurdo Dry Valleys, Antarctica - Oligotrophic Lake LV.19.P2.IB | ecosystem: Environmental > Aquatic > Freshwater > Lake >...
GCGCGCCATGGCGACCTTCGAAGAGAAATACAAAGTGAAGGTGAAGGACCCGATTCAGGTGGAAGTCTACCCGGATCACGAGGACTTCGCGGTACGCACCATGGGAATGCCGGGCCTTGGCGCGCTGGGCGTGACGTTCGGCCACGTGGTCGCGATGGACAGCCCGTCGGGACGCAAGCCCGGGAGCTTCCACTGGGCCAGCACGCTGTGGCACGAACTCAGCCACGTCTACGTGTTGACCGCGACCAATCACCGCGTGCCTCGCTGGTTCACTGAGGGCATGGCGGTGCACGAAGAAACAGCGGCTGCGCCGGACTGGGGCGACCGGCTCGACCCCGAAGCCATCAAGGCCATCACCGACAAGAAACTGCTGCCTGTAGCCGAGCTCGACCGTGGCTTCGTTCGTCCGCAGTATCCTTCTCAGGTCGTCGTCTCCTACTTCCAGGCAGGCAAGATCTGCGACTACGTAAAGGAGAAGTGGGGCTACTCAAAGCTGCTCGCGATGATGCACGATTTCGCGAAGCTGAAGACCACGCCAGAGGTGATTAAAGGCCAGCTCGGGATGGAGCCTGAGGCGTTCGACAAGGAATTTCTGGCCTGGCTCGACAAGCAGGTTCGTGGCACCGTCGATGGATACAAGGAGTGGCAGAAGTCGATGAAGGCGCTCGCCGCCAGCCGCACCATGGGCCACGACGAAATCATCAAGGAAGGCGAGAAGGCTATCGCCCTGTACCCCGAATTCGTCGAGGGCGGCAGCGCGTACGAGCAGGTCGCCGAGGCTTACACGGCCAAAGGCGACAAGGACAACGCGCGCAAACAACTGGAACGGTACGCCGAAGTCGGCGGCCGCAATCCGGCTACACTTGTCAAACTCGCCAGCCTCGAGATGGAGGCGGGACAGCAGCAGTCCGCAGTCAAAACCTACGAGCGGTTAATGTATATCTATCCGCTTGGAGAAGAAGCGCACAGAAAGCTCGGGGAACTGTACATTGCTTCGGGCAACAAAAACGGCGCGGTTCGCGAATTCGGCGCCGCCGTCGCATCCAAACCGCCCGATGAAGCGGGCGCACGATTCAATCTCGCAAAGGCCCTGTTCTCGGCCCAACGCAAGGAAGAAGCAAAGGAACAACTGCTGATGGCACTCGAGCTCGCGCCCGGCTTTAAACCGGCGCAGAAGATGCTGTTGGAGTTGTCCCGATAATCGCCAATGACTCAACCATCCGTCATCACATCTCTTGACTCGTCGGAACTGAAGCAGCGGATTGTTCGCTTCCAGCAGGCCGAAAGTCAAATCGTCGAGCAGGTTCGCCGCGTGATCGTGGGCCAGGACGAAGTTCTGGAGCAGGTTCTCATCGCGCTCTTTGTCGGCGGCCACTGCCTGATCACCGGTCTTCCCGGCACGGCGAAAACCTTGCTGGTCCGAACCATATCGGACACGCTCGGACTGAAGTTCAGCCGCATTCAGTTCACGCCGGATCTGATGCCGTCCGACATCACGGGCACCGACATTATCGAAGACGACGCCACCACCGGCCGCCGTATGTGGACCTTTGTTCACGGTCCTATTTTCGGCAACCTGGTGCTGGCTGATGAAATCAACCGTACGCCTCCCAAGACGCAGGCCGCGCTGCTGGAGGCCATGCAGGAAAAGTCAGTCACGGTTCGTGGTAATCAGCACAAACTGCCCGCGCCGTTCTTCGTGCTCGCCACGCAGAACCCCATTGAGCTGGAAGGCACGTACCCGCTGCCAGAAGCGCAGCTTGACCGCTTCCTGTTCAACACGGTGCTCGATTATCTGAGCGCGGAAGACGAGTTGAAAGTCATCGGCATGACGACCACCACAGCGACCGGTGTCGCGCAGGCGGTCACTACCGCGGAAGAGATCATCAGCTTCCAGCAGCTGACCCGCATGGTGCCCATCGCCGATTCGGTGGCCCGCTATGCAGTCGACCTGGTTCGCATGACGCGTCCCACCGATCCGTCCGCGCCCGACTTCGTTAAGAAGTACGTCAACTTCGGCGCCAGCGTCCGCGGCATGCAAAACATCGTGCTCGCAGCCAAGGCCCGGGCGCTCATGAAGCATCGCTATCACGTGACGTCGGACGACGTCGCCGCGCTGATGACCCCGGTCCTCCGGCACCGCATCCTGCTCAACTTCCATGCTGAGTCGGAACGCATCACCCAGGACGATATTCTCAAGCGCATCATCGACGCGAAACCCTTCCCGAAGGGGTGATCACGATGATGCAGCGCTTTCTGGATCCGGGCGTTCTGGCCAGTATCTCGGGGCTGGAACTCATCGCCAAAACGGTGGTGGACGGGTTTATCTCGGGCCTGCACAGGTCGCCGACTTTTGGCTTCAGCCAGGAGTTCGCCGAGTACCGGGCGTACTCGGAAGGCGACGATCTGCGCCACGTCGACTGGAACGTCTACGCCCGAACAGACCGCACGTATCTGAAGCGCTATCGCGGCGAGACCAACACCCAACTCACCATACTGATCGATGCCAGCGCGTCGATGGCGTATGGTTCGCACAAGGTGACCAAGATCGAGTACGCCAAGTATCTGGCAGCCTCCATCGCCTACATGTCGAATCAGCAGCGCGATTCCGTTGGCATCATGCTGTTCGACGATGAGATCCGGCAGTTCGTGCCGCCGTCGGCGCGGCATGGCCAGTTCATGCGCGTCCTGCACGCCATCGACAAGGCGGAGACCGGCACGCGCACAGACTTCGAGAAGCCGTTCTATCACTGCATGAGCTTCCTGCACCGTCGCGGCATGCTGGTCGTGATCTCGGACTTCTACGCCGAACCGGAGCGCGTCGTGAAAGCCATGGTGCCGCTGCGCGCGCATGGCGATGAGCTCATCCTGTTTCATCTGCTCGATCCACAAGAGCTGCGGCCGACGTTCGGCGATGCGGCGCTGGTGGTCGACATGGAATCCGGCGAGGACATCGAAGTTACTCCCGAGTACATGAAGACGGAGTATCGCCAGAAGATCGACGGCCATGTCGCGGCCATGAAGAGCGAAGCCCAGAAGGCGGGCATCGATTACTTCATGCTCGATACCAGCCAGCCTCTCGACGCAGCGCTGCGAGACTACCTTCTGGTGCGGCAGGGGAGGGCATAGCGCATGGGCTTCCTGTCTCCCTTGTTCCTCGGCGGTCTGCTGGCGGCCGGGCTTCCGGTGTACATTCACCTGCTCAAACAGCATCGCTCTGAGCCGGTGAAGTTCAGCTCGACGATGTTTCTGGAGCGACGCACGCAGAGTTCGGTGAAGCATCGCCGGCTGAAGTACATCGCGCTATTTGCGATGCGGCTTGCGATCATCCTCCTGCTGGCGCTGATGTTCGCGAACCCGTTTGTGCAGCGTGCAGTTGGCTCGGCGGGTGGCGGCCGTAAGTTCGTTGCCATCGCGGTCGACAACTCGTTCAGCATGCGCACTGGCGACCGTCTCGCGCAGGCGAAGCAGGCGGCGCTGAGCGCGCTCAGCGGCATGGGCGCCACCGATCGCGGCCAGATCATGACATTCTCCTCCAGCGTCCAGTTCCTCACGCAGCCGACCTCGGACAAAGCGGAACTGCAGCGCGCGATACAGGGCATTCAGCCCGGCGACGGCCGCAGCGCTTACGGCGAAGTTTCCAGAACGTTGCGCTCCATGAACCAGCCCGACGGACTGCCGGTGGAAGCGCATGTCATCAGTGACATGCAGCTCACTTCCATGCCGACTCCCTTCGCGGAACTCGCGATACCTCCCTCGACGAAGCTGCAACTGCACGCCGTAGCGGACAAGCGTGAGCCGAACTGGTTCGTCGAGTCGGTGAATGCGCCGCGTAGTATTTTCCAGCCGAAGAAGGTTCGCATCCAGGCGGTGGTCGGTGGTGCGGGCACGCCTCCGGGCGAACTGCCCGTGGAACTCGCCATCAACGGCAAGGTGCTGGAGACGAAGAAAGTCACGCTCACGGAGAGCGGCCGCGCCACGCTGGAGTTCTTCCTTCCCGAAGCCGCCTATGGTCTCAATCGCGGTGAGATTCGAATCCCGGCCAAAGACTCCCTCGCCGCGGATGACCGCTTCCCGTTCTCCATCGAGCGCAAGGAATCCAGTCGAATTCTCATCGTGCATGACAGCCGTTCGTCGCGTGCTGCCACTTATGCGGCGGCTGCCATAGAATCGGTTCCCGATGCCGGATACACTGTGGAGTCGCTCACGTCGGATCAGGCATCCAACGTCGCTCCCTCGAAGTTCTCCTCTGTGATCCTGTCCGACGTCGGCACGCTGCCCGCCTCGCTGGAGTCCGCGCTGAATGAATATGTGAAGCAGGGTGGAGGCGTCTTTGTAGCACTCGGATCATCCACAATTGCGCGCGGCAAGGTGCCCCTGACCGGTGAAACGATTCGCGACGCCCGCTACGCTTCCCGCGAAGGCGAGCGATTCCTCACGGCAGGGCAGGTGGACAAAACACATCCGGCCGCGGCCCGCGCCGGCACGCTTGACGAAGTCCGCTTCTACCAGATATCGAATGTAACTACCGATAAATCGGCGCGCATTATCGCCAAATTAAGCGATGGTACACCGCTGATGTACGAACGTAAAATCGGCGAGGGCAAGGTTCTGGTCCTGACCTCCACGCTCGACAACGTGGCCAACGACCTGCCTTTGCATGCTTCGTTCGTGCCGCTGATGGAACAGTCGGCGCACTATCTCAGCGGCTTCGATCCGGTGCCTGCGGATTACTCGGTCGATTCGTTCGCCGAGCTGCGCTCAGCTCGCGATGCGGGCAGCGCGGTCGACGTGCTGGACCCTGACGGCAAGCGTGCGGTCTCGCTCAAGGAATCGGCGGCCGCGCAGTCCATACGGTTGAGCCGGGAGGGTTTCTGGGAACTTCGGCGCGCCAACGGCCGAAATGAGTTAATAGCTGTCCATGCGGACCGGCGTGAATCGGACCTCGAAGTGATTCCGAAAGAGACGCTTGCCTTGTGGCAGGGGACGGGCTCGCGAGACGGAACCGGCGGCGGAACGTCGGACCAGACGACGAAGCCGTACTCGCTCTGGTGGTACTTCGCGCTGGCCTTATTCGCGGTAAGCATCGCGGAATCGATATTTGCATCGCGGTATCTGGCCGCGGAACGGGAAACGGGAAATTCACTTCGCAGGGCGGCCTAAGCCGTCGCGAAGCAGGAGAGCACGATGAATCCGCTCGATCAGGTAAACGGGTATTTACGGGCTCTGGAGTCGCGCCTGCGCTGGACGGCGCTGTCGCGTGGCTTTGCGGCCATCGCGCTGGCAGCACTGGTAACAACAGTCGTGCTGGTGATTGCCATCAATTCCTACGCCTTCTCGGAACCGAGTCTGCGTGTGGCTCGCGTCCTCCTGTTTCTGTGCATCGGCCTCGCCATCGCGGTCGGTCTCGCCATCCCACTCACGCGCCTGAATCGGCGTCGCACGGCCCGGCTCGCCGAGGCTCGTGTCCCCGATTTCAATCAGCGCCTCCTGACCTTCGCCGAGGGCGAAGCCGACAACAACCCGTTTCTTGAACTGATCGCCGCCGACACCATGGAAGTCGCACGCAATGCGCAGCCGGAGCAGGTGGTCACGGGCAAGTGGATCTTCGGTTCGATCTCCGCGGGCACGGTCGCCGCGCTCGTGCTGTTGTGGATGATCCTGATGGGTCCAGGCTGGTTCGGCCACGGCGCATCGTTGCTCTGGGCCGGCACTCCGCGCGTGGGTTCGACGAACGCGTTCTACGAGATTCTGGTCGAGCCCGGAACGAAGAGCGTGCGCAAGCGCGCCGACATGGCCATCACCGCCCAACTGGTCGGCTTCACTTCGGCCAAAGCGCAGTTGTTTGCGAAGTTCTCCAGCAGCTCCCAGTGGGAGCCCGCGCCGATGGAGCCGCACGAAACCGGATTCCGCTTCCTGTTCGCCGCAATCCCCGAGTCGGTGGAATATTACGTGGAAGCCAACGGCATCCGCTCGAAGCAATTCAAACTAAATGCCATCGATTTACCGTCGATCAGGAAGCTGAAAGTCACCTACGCATATCCGAAATGGTCGGGAATGCCGGTTGCCGTCGAGGACCCGGGCGGCGATCTGCGAGCCATCGAGGGCACTGTGGCGACAGTCGCCATCCAGACGGATCAGCGCCTGAACCAGGGCGTACTAGTGCTGGAAGACGGCACGCGCATCGATCTGGAGCGCGGGGAAGGGAACTGGCTCACCGCGCAGGTCCCTGTGTCGAAAGATGGCATGTATCACATCTCCGCCATCGAGAAGGGTGAGGACATTCGACTCAGCGAAGACTACTTCATTGAGGCGCAGAAGGAAGAGCCGCCGAAGGTGCGCATCGCGCGGCCTGGCTCCGATGCCCGTGTCAGCCCGATTGAAGAGGTGACGGTCGCAGTGGAAGCCGATGACGATTTCGGCCTGAACTCGCTGGAGCTGCGGTACTCGGTGAACGGCGGCCCGGAGAAGGTTGTGCCGCTCAGCGCAAAGGGCGCGAAGAACGCGGAGGGCCAGACCCTCATCTCGCTCGAAGATTTCAAGATGGTGCCGGGCGACGTGATCGCAATGTACGCGAAGGCGAAGGACGCCCGCAGCGAGACGTCAAGCGACATGGTCTTCCTCGAAGCACAGCCGTTTGAGCGCGAGTACACGCAGTCGCAGATGTCCGGCGGTGGTGGCGGTGGTGGAGCCGGGCGAGATTTGGAAAGCCTCTTCGATCTCGAACTGGACATGGAGAAGAACCAGTACGAGACTGGCGCGCAGTCGGCCTCATCGGACCAGCGGGCGAAGGAAGTCGACGATGCGCTGCAGAAGCTGGAGCAACTGGCGCGCCGTCAGCAGGAGCTCGCCGAGAAGCAGAAGCAGGGTAAGGATGCCCCGCAGCAGCGCTGGCAGCAGGAGATGCTGCGTCGCGAGGCCGAAGAGCTTCGCCGCAAGATGGAAGAGATGGCGCGCAGCGGCCAGCAGCAGTCCGGTCAGAAAGGTCAACAGGGCCAGCAAGGGCAGCAGTCGGCCTCCGGCCAGAGTGGCCAGCAAGGTCAGTCGGGTCAGCAGGGTCAACAGGGCAGAAGCGGCAGCCAGCAGGAACAGCAACTCCGCCAGGCCGTCGACCGCCTGACCCGCGCCACCGACGACATGCGCAAGGCCGCGAACTCGCAGCCGAATCAGCAGGGACAGCAGCAGCAGGGCAGCAGCGCCGACGCACGCCGGGCGGCCGACCGTCTCGCGGAAGCCAAAGACGCGCTCGGTTCCATGCGTCAGCAGGAATCCGGACAGAGCCTCGAAGGCATCGCGAATCGTGCGTCACGGCTGGCGCAGCAGCAGCAGGAGTTCGTCGACAAACTGAAGCAGCAGTACGGCAACGGCCGTGAGGCGCAGGACCCCCGTCAGGCGCTGGCAGGCCAGGGCAAGGACACCGCCGAGCAACTGGCCAGCGAGAAGGATCGGATGATGAATGAGCTCGCCGGTCTCGAGAAGGACATGCAGAACGCGGTCCGGTCGATGGCCGGCAGCCAGCGGCAGGCCTCCAGCAAGCTGCGCGAGGCGCTCGGCCAGTCTCAGCAGAATGAGACCAAGGTCCGGATGAAGTATCAGGCGCAGGCCATCAGGCAGGGCTACGGGTCGTATGTCGCGCCCCGCGAGGCTCCCATCACGGAGGGCCTGAACCGGCTCGCCGAGCAGGCGAATGAGGCTCGGACCGCGCTCGGTCCCGGTGGTCAGCAGAGCAATGATCCGAAGCAGCAGGGTGTGGAGCGGGCGCTCAATCAGGTGGAGCGCATGCGTCAGCAGCTTGCTCGTGCGACGGGTCAGGGGCAGCGCGGTCAGCAGGGTCAGCAGGGTCAACAGGGTCAGCAGGCTGGCCAACAGCAAGGTCAAGGCCAACAGGGCCAGCAGGGACAAGGTCAGGGCCAGCAAGGCCAGGGCCAGAAGGGTCAGGGCCAGGGACAAGGCCAGCAGCAAGGCCAGCAGGGACAAGGTCAGGGACAAGGCCAAGGCCAGGGACAACAGGGCCAGGACGGGCAGGGCGGCCAGCGAGGCAACGGCAACGGCCAGAACGCCGGCGGCGGCGCACAGGGCGGTGGTCAGTGGGGCCAGCGCGGTGGCGGCTTCAATCCGGGACAGGAGCGCATGTACCGAAGCGGCGAGTCCATCCCTGAGCAGGGTCCGACCAACCCCGGCATCGAACGCGCACTGCGTGAGAGTGTCCGGGACCTGAACCAGATGCGCTCCGAAATGCGCGGCTCCGACGCAAACCTCGAGAAAGAGGTCGAGGCCGCATTACGCGAACTGCAGAAATACGATCCGGCGAAGATCGCGTCGGACCCGCTGCTGCAGGCCCGCATTCAGAACACCGTGATGCCCGCCATCGAGCAACTGGAACTGCAGCTCCGGCGCAAGCTGGAGAGCAAGGACGCAGGCCAGGTCCGCACCACGGCAGCCGAGAAAGCCCCGCAGGGCTACGCCGACGCAGTGGCCGAGTACTTTCGAAAACTCAGCCGCGGCGGCAAGTAGTCAGCGCCAGCTGTACGACCACGGATACGCGCTCTTCATCTCCTCGGCGATCTCGAGCGCGGTCCCTATCTGAATCAGCTTCTCGCCTTTGTTAATCCCGGGGCAGCGTGTCGCCTCGTGCTCCCAGACTTCGCGGTGCTCAATCAGCTCAGGCCAGTACGGATACGTGCGGCATTGAACGGGCTTAACCGAGTGCACGGTGCACCCGCCAGTCCCGTCCGCGCGCTTCAACAAAAAATGGCACTCCGACTTCCGAGGCTTCCGCATCCGCACCTGGTTCTTCGTGCGGTAAATGTACTTCGCCTCAAACGCCGCCTCGGTCATTCCAAGGAACGCTGAGATCCTTCGCAGATCGTCTTCGGTGAGGTAAACGTATCCGTACCGGTCGCAGCACGTGATACAACCGGGTTGACATTCAAACCGCAATTCTTCCATTTACCAGCCTAATTCCGAAAAACTTCACGGACTTCTTCATCGGTAAGCAGCTGCAAATCCCGGCCGCGCAGCAGGAACAGCAGCTTCGCGGTCTCTTCCAGCTCTTCCGCGCGGTCGACTGCTTCCTCCAGTGTGCGCCCCAGGCAAGTCATGCCATGATTCCGCAGCAACATACAGTTCGATTCGCGAACCGCATCCCCGACAAATTCGCCCAGCTTCGGCGACCCCGGACGAAAATAAGGAACTACGGCCAGCGGAGCCACCCGCATCTGATAGTAGGGCGTGATAGGCAGCAGCGCGCCTACCGGATCCTTCAGACAGCTGAGCGCGGCGGAGTACGTCGAGTGCAGATGCACCACCGCCCCGGCCCGCTCACCTGCCACACGATAGGCAGCCATGTGGAACGGCGATTCCTTCGACGGCTTCCGGTCATTCAGCACCCTGCCCTCCAGGTCCACCAGCGCGAACTCCTCCGGCCTCAGGTTGCGCAGGGACCGACCGGTGGGAGAAATCCACACCCGGTCCCCGTCCCGAATACTCAGATTGCCCGTCGACCCAAACGCGTAGCCTCTCTGGTAGAAGCTCGCTCCCATCTCACACAACCTCGCCAGTGCATCCATTGGTTACTACTCTAGCGGCATATAGCGGGCGCGCTTCGCCAGAAACTCGAACACCTGCCTGTGGTAAGGGCTGAACTCCGGATCGGGGATACCGCTCGGCGGAACCGCGGCAGTGCCCGCGCCAGTCTGGAACATGTCGTGATGATAGACAACATACGCGCCCAACTGCCAAACCGCCGCGATTTGCAGAATGTGATCCATCGGGTCGGTCGGTTGCTTCGGACCGCCAAAGCTCGACGTACCGTTGCGAGCGGGCTCATCGTCGACCACCGGCTTGCCATACGTCTTCAACAGATACGCGAGTTCCTTAGGCGCGATCTCCCACGTACGGCCGACGCCCTGCCTGCTGGTGTGCGGCGACAGGAAGTCGAGCGCGCGGTTCTGCGGCGGATCGCCCAGGAAGCCAGCGCCGCCAGCCGAGTTGGTAACAATGCGTCGCGCATCATTCCCACGAATCGTCTTCACGTGATCGAGCACCCGCTCAGAGAACTCGTTCCACACCTGCAGAATCAGATTGCGATGCGGCGCCATCGCCTTCGTGAGCGCCGCCACAGCACGGTCGGAAGCAGCCGCATCCAACTTGATCCCGTCGTGCCAGCTCTCCTGCGAAAACATCGCCAGCTCCACAACCATCCCCACGGAACCGGCGTCCCGCACGATCTCAGACAGCGTCTTCACCCGGTCCTCCCGAAGCCGCCCGTCGGGGAAGTACAGCGAGCATTCCGGGCATGAGTTCACGAACCCGCGCTTGTTGTCCCACTGCGCCCACACGCGGATTACGTTGATGCCGTACTTCTGAAACTTAGCCAGCCACCGCTTCCGGTCTTCCGACGACTTGTTAAATTCCGGGTTGTACACCGCGTTGAAGAACGTCACGCCGGTGTACGGGAACGGCTTGCCGTCGAGGCGGAACCGCGTCCCCTCAATCGACAATTCCGCCGCACTGAGCAGGCAGGCGGCGACAAAAAAGACAGTCAAAGTTCGCATGTACTGTCCCGAGTCTAAAATAAAGAAACGTCCGAAGTGGAAGAGACCCCGCAGCCCTCCTTCGAGGGTGTCCTCCCATCTCACACAGCCTCGCGAGTGCGTCCGCTTGCTTACTAATCTAACCTCAGGTAAAAAACAGTTTGTAATAAGGGAGCTTTATCGGTACCATGCAACAAACAAATTATATGAAGACTACCTGTCTCTTCCTCCTGCCTTTCTGTTTTTCCGGAGCCCTCCTGGCTCAGAACTGCAACAACGCCTCTCTGTCCGGCGCCTACGCGTATGCCGCCTCGGGCAACATGACAGTCGATGGCAAAATCTCCAATAACTCCGAAGTCGGACGTATGGTCTTCGACGGCAAGGGAGGCATCACTGGTTATGCAGCTCGCACCGTAGCCGGTACCTCGAATGTGGGGACCTTCACAGGTAGCTACGCCGTGGGAGCAGACTGCACCACCACGGGCCGGACTACCTACAGCGACGGCGCTCTCGATTTCGACATGGTTGTCGTGAACGCGGGAAATGATTTTGTTTTTGTCCTGCGTCATCCCGCGTTTACCGAGTCCGGATCGGGCACAAAGATCGAAGCGCAGGGCAAATGCTCCGCTGCAAGCGTAAGTGGAGCCTTCGGCTATCAGGGCGACGGCAACATCACGCTTGACGGGAAATTACAGACTCTCGTGGAGGTCGGAATCCTGACTTTCAACGGCACCGGTTCCGTCACCGGAACCTACAGCGCTGCCGCCGGAGGCGAACTGGAACGCCTTACCTTCACCGGGACCTACGAACTGGGTGAGGACTGCACGGGAAACATGAAGTTCAACATCGCCGGAGGCGCTTATGTCAACAACTTCGTGATCGCCAGCGGCACTAACACCATGCTTTATTCCGAAGTCGGCCCGAACTCCGTTATCACCGGCAGCGGTGCGCGCACCACGCCCAAATAAGCTTCCTTCCTCCGGAGTTTGCAGAAGGAGAGCCGCGGCGTTCTCCTTCTGCCCGAGCATTCTGTCCCCTCCTCCTTCCTGCGAAAATCCCCCGAGTCTAAAATAGAGAAATGCCCGAAGTGGAAGAGACCCCGCAGCCCTCCTTCGAGTCCGGTCTGTCCGAGCTCGAAGCTGTGGTAAAGCAACTGGAATCCGGCGACCTGCCGCTGGAGAAAGCCCTCGAATTATTCGAAAAGGGTGTCCAGCTCAGTGAATCCTGCCGTAAGCAACTGGAAGAAGCCGAGACCAAAGTGGAGCTACTGACCCGGCGAGGCGGCACCGTTCAGGCCGAGCCGTTCAAACCGAGAGCATGACGCTCAACGACTATCTGCACGACACAACTCAGCGCGTCGACGCTGCCCTTCATCGCTGGGTTCCCGCCGAATCGGTCGAACCGCTGAACATCCATAAAGCGATGCGCTACAGCCTGTTCGCAGGTGGCAAACGCATTCGGCCGGTACTCTGCATCAGTGCCGCCGAAGCGATTGCGTCAGGGATCGCGGGTCTCGAAGACGCGGCCTGCACGCTGGAGATGATCCACACCTACTCGCTGATCCACGACGATCTGCCGGCGCTCGATAACGACGACCTGCGCCGCGGCAGGCCGACGAACCACAAAGTATTCGGCGAGGCAATGGCGATCCTCGCCGGAGATTCGCTGTTGACCCTGGCCTTTCAGGTGCTGTCCACAGCGGACGCGCTAAGCCCGCACAAACAAATCGCACTCGTGCGCGAACTGGCAACGGCATCCGGCACCGCGGGAGGCATGATAGGAGGCCAGGTGCACGACATCGAAGGCGAAGGCCAGCCGCCAACCGCGGAACTGCTGGAGGCCATTCACCGCGCCAAGACCGGCGCATTGTTGCGAGCCAGCGTCCGCATGGGTGCCATCTGCGCCGGCGCTTCCCCCCAGCAGTACGACGCGCTCTCCCGCTACGGCGAGCATGTCGGTCTCGCGTTCCAGATCGTCGACGATCTGCTCGACGTGGAGCAGACGTCGGAGCAACTCGGCAAGACCGCGGGCAAAGATCTGGTGCAGGGCAAGATCACATTCCCCGCCGTCTACGGGATTCCGGAGTCGCACGCAATGGCGGAAACAGAGCTGCGGCTCGCGCATGAATCGCTGGCACCATTTGGCGAACGCGGGCGGTGGCTGCATGAACTCGCCGACCTCATCGTCCATCGCCAGGCATGAAGCAACCGGCACGCCAGCGCATCGATCAACTGCTGGTCGAACGCGGTCTCGCCGAGTCGCGCTCCAAAGCCCAGGCGCTCATCCTCGCCGGCAGCGTGCTGGTCAACGAACAAAAGGTCGAGAAGGCCGGCCAGATGGTCTCGACACAAGCCGACCTGCGCCTGCTCGACCAGCTTCGCTACGTCAGCCGTGGCGGCCTCAAGCTGGAGGGCGCGCTCGACCACTGGAACATCCACCCGTCAGGCTGGACCTGCATCGACATCGGCTCGTCCACCGGAGGCTTCGTCGACTGTCTGTTGCAGCGGGGCGCCGCGCGTGTTTATTCGGTCGACGTCGGGCCCACGCAGCTCGACTGGAAGATTCGCACGGACCCGCGCGTGGTAGTCAAAGATCACACCAACGCACGCGCGCTGCAGCCCGGCGATATCGGCGAACCATGCCGCCTCCTCGTGTGCGATGTTAGTTTCATATCCGTAACGCTCATCCTTCCCGCCATGCCCTCGCTGCTTACAGCGGACGGCGAGATGGTCATACTGGTGAAGCCGCAATTTGAAGTGGGAAGGGAAGCCGTAGGCAAGGGAGGAATTGTGCGCGATCCCAGGTTGCATGAAGCGGCGTGCCACAAGGTGCGTGAAGCAGTGACGGCCCTGGGGTTCCATACAGACCTCATTGACAGCCCCATTCAGGGCGCGGAAGGCAACCGGGAATTCCTCCTGCATGCGACCCATTAATAACGTCGGCATTCTGTCGAAACCGAACATCCCCCGCGCCGCCGAACTCGTGCCGCCGCTGGTCGAATGGCTTCGCAACAAAGGTGCAGAGGTCCGATACGATCAGCAGACCGCGCTCTACCTTTCAACCGACCACGGTCTCGACCGCGATCACGTGCCCGATGGCTGCCAGTTCGTCATCGTGCTCGGCGGCGACGGCACACTGCTGTCCGCCGCCCGCGCCGTCGCCGGACGAGACATTCCGTTGTTCGCTGTGAACCTTGGTAATCTGGGGTTCCTGACCTCGATTACCGCCGACGAACTCTATCCCGAGCTGGAGAGAGCGTTTCGTGGCGAGCATCGAATCGCGCAGCGCCGCATGTTGCATTGCGAGTTGTGGCGCGGCTCGAAGTTGATCGAAACGTATGAAGCTCTGAACGATGTTGTTTTAACCAAGGGTTCGCTGGCCCGCATGATCGATGTGGAGATCCACGTAGCCAGCCACTTCGTCGCCAGGTATCGCGCCGATGGTTTGATTGTCGCCACTCCAACCGGTTCAACCGCGTATTCGTTGTCCGCCGGTGGTCCTATCGTGTTTCCCACTGTCTCGGCATTGTGCATCACCCCGATCTGTCCGCATATGCTGACCTACCGGCCCGTGATTGTGCCGGACGACATGGAAGTACGGATCGTGTCCTTTGCTGAAAGCGAGACCGCCTGGGTCACCATCGATGGCCAGGTCGGCAGCCCGCTCGAGCGCGGCGACACGATCACCTGCCGGCGCTCGGACAAACATGTCTACCTTGTCCGGCCGCCTAAGATGATGTTCTTCGACGTGCTTCGCGAAAAACTGAGCTGGGGTGAACGTTGAAACGGCTTTCGGTTACAACCTGGATCTTCATCGGCATGGCTGCAGGCGTTGCGCTCGGCGTAATGGCGCCTGCCTTTGCCGTCCAACTCGCTCCCATATCGGCCATCTTCCTGCGGCTGATCAAATCGATCATCGCGCCGCTGTTGTTTGGCACGCTGGTGGCGGGAATCGCCAACACGGGCAGTGTGAAGACGATGGGCCGCATCGGGCTCAAGGCGATCATCTACTTCGAGGTTGTCACGACTCTGGCTCTGGTCATCGGGCTGGCCGCTGTGAACCTGACCCGCCCCGGCGCCGGGCTCACGCTTACCGCGACAGCAGCTGAGTCCGCGGCGCCGAAGACTGCGATGAGCCTGACTTCGGTGCTCGAACACACCTTCCCGGCCAGCATCATCGACGCCATGGCCAAAGGCGAAGTCCTGCAAATCGTCGTCTTCGCGTTTCTCTTCGGCGCCGCCGCGGCAAGCATTGGAAGCGCTGCGAAACCGGTGGTCGAGTGGTGCGAGTCGCTGGCCGAGATCATGTTTAAATACACCGGCTATGTGATGCTGGCAGCGCCAGTCGGCGTCGGTGCCGCCATCGCGGTGACGGTGGGGAGCAAAGGGCCGGAGGTGCTGTTCAGCCTCGGCAAACTGATGGCGACGTTGTTCGGAGCGCTGATCGTGTTTGTCGTCTTTGTTCTGGGTACCGTCATCGTCCTCTTCCGGATCCCGTTGCGGCGTTTCTATGAGGCGGTAAAGGAGCCATGGGTCATCGCGTTCTCGACTGCGTCGAGCGAGGCAGCGCTTCCGCTGGCGCTGGAGAACATGGAGAAATTCGGCGTCCCGAAGCACATTGTAGGCTTCGTGCTGCCGACAGGTTATAGTTTCAATCTCGACGGTACAACTCTGTATCTCTCACTGGCCTCCGTGTTCGTGGCCCAGGCCGCGGGCATGGAGATGCCCATCGGCACGCAGGTGCTGATGATGCTTACGTTGATGCTTACCAGCAAAGGCGTGGCCGGCGTCCCGCGGGCGGCGCTCGTGATCCTGGCCGGTACGCTGGGAACGTTCAACCTGCCCATGGAAGGCATCGCCGTCCTCCTCGGAGTGGACGCGCTGATCGATATGGCCCGCACGAGTGTGAATGTACTTGGGAATTGTCTGGCGACCGCGGTAGTCGCACGATGGGAAGGCTACGATCTTTCCGGGGACGCCTCCACGCCCGTGGCGTATCACGATGCCGGTACCGCCTGAACGCGCGCACCGGACTGACTAATCTGCCTTTGGGGTGAACACACTGGCTATGCCTGTTCTTGTCTGGAAGTTATCCGTCGTTCAGGTACTCGGATTCGCTTGTCTCGGGCTGGCTGTCGGAGTCTGGCTCAAGCGTAAGCTCCCGGTCCTCGACCGTCTCAATATTCCCGCGGCCATTGTAGGTGGGCTGCTATTTTCCCTGATCGTGCTTGTGTGCAGGGATCGCATCGTGAACCTCGAGCCCGATCTGGGCTTGCGCGACGTGCTCATGGTCGGCTTTTTCACCACTATCGGCATGGGCGCCAGCCTGCGCATGCTGAAAGAAGGCGGTGCGCAGGTAGCCATCTTCTTCGGCTTCTCAGTGCTGGTTGTGGTGCTGCAAAACTTGCTGGGCGCAGCCGGAGCCTCGCTGATGGGCATCAACCCGCTGGTCGGCATTCTCTCCGGATCGGTGGCGCTGGCGGGTGGTCCGGCCACCGCTCTGGCCTTTGGACAGAGCTTCGAGCAGTGGGGTGTAGCCGGCGCCCCGGCCATCGGTGTCGCGGCTGCGATGTTTGGCATTGTGGTCGGCGGTCTGATAGGCGGTCCGGTGGGCGGCTCGCTGATTGGAAAGTTCGGGCTAAAGCCACAAGCCGCGCGGCCAGCGGGACTGCCGAAAGCGAAGTCGGTGGCATACCCCGACGACCCCGAAAAGCCTTCTGCCTCGCCAATGGAGGACGAATCGGAGGGGGAGACGTCCAGCCTGATGAGCACGGTGGTGATCATCGGCTTTGCGATGGGGCTCGGCGCATTCTTCACCGGCTATCTCGACCCCTGGCTGAAGGCTCACGGCCTCGCGCTGCCGGCCTACATCGGCGCGATGATCGCGGCCAGTCTGCTGCGCAACATCGACGACGTCACCGGCTGGTTCAGGATCTCACAACATACCGTCGACAATGTGGGCGAGGTCGCGCTCAACATCTTCATCGTGATGGCGCTGATGACGTTGCAACTGTGGACACTGGTCAACCTCGCGCTGCCATTGCTCGTGCTGCTGCTGCTCCAGGCGCTGCTGGTGTGGCTGGTGTGCCGTCTCGCGCTGTACTTTGTCATGGGCCGCGATTACGATGCCGCCGTCATGTGCGCCGGATTTTGCGGCTTCATGATGGGCACCACCGCGAACGCCCTCGCCAACATGGGCGTGCTCACCGAAAAGTATGGGCCGGCGCCGCGAGCCTATCTGGTAGTACCGCTGGTGGGCGCGTTCCTGATCGACTTCGCGAACGCTTTGATCATCACTACGATGGCGAACTTCCTGCGGTGATGCGCGCCAGTACCACCCGGGCTTTGGAATACTTTTCCATAGCCCGCTCCCGCCCCGGCCACGCCCGAATCGGATCGCAGTTGTCGTCCAGATCCGCCAGCTTCACGACTGCGCCGATCACGTCCCGGGCGCACCGCTCAATGTATTCGAGGTAAGGTTCGCCCTCGCGATGCGTCATCGCCTCCACACCTGCAATCACAGCGCCGCTGAACTCCATCCCCCGCAGCATATCGAGCGTCACCCACGTATCTTCGACGGTGTCGTGCAGCACAGCCACAATCTGTACTTCCCACGAATGCGCGGCCAGTCGCAGCAGAACGCGCACCGGATGCAGGATGTACGGCTTGCCTGATTTGTCGATCTGAGTGGCGTGGGCGGCCGCGGCAATTGCTATGGCCCGCGCCAGATCCTCGGGTCCCATCCGTACACGTTATCAGGTGAGCAAAACGTTCTGGCACGATGGAGCTTATGACAGAACCGCAGCCGCGCGAGATGACTCTGAAGGCGGTGGGACTCGGCATCTTCCTGGCCCTGGTGTTCGGCGCCGCCAACGCGTACCTCGGAATGCGAGCCGGGCAGACCGTATCGGCGACACTCCCGGCGGCCATCATCGCGCTCGCATTGTTCCGCATCCCGGCGTTCCGCGGCACGCTGCTGGAACAGAACATCGCGCGTACCGCGGCCTCGGTCGGCGAGGCCCTCGTCGCCGGAGCCATCTTCACCATCCCAGCGTTCGTAATGGTCGGTTACTGGAAGGACATGCGGTCTCACTACTGGGAAGCAACCGCCATCCTGGTATGCGGCGGTCTGCTCGGCGTGCTCTTCATCATCCTGCTGCGAAGGCCACTCTGTGTCGAGGCCGACCTGCCCTGGCCCGAAAGCGTAGCCGCCGCCACCATCGTCAAAGCCGGTGCGGAATCGAGCGATGCGCCAAAGTTTATCTTCTCCTCCATGGCATTCGGCGGACTCATGCAGTTCCTCAAAATGGACAAGGGCCTGCAGGTCTTTCGCGAGTACGTGGAAGGCTTCCTGCCATTCCCGCGAGTCGGTGGAGTGCCATGGTCGACACCTGCCATGTCGCCCGCGCTGATCGGCATCGGATACCTCATCGGACCGAAGTACTCATTCATCAACATCGCAGGCGGGGTGCTCGCATGGTGGGTGCTGATCCCCCTCGTACTTACGCTGCAGCCCGGCGGCGACCCATCCACCATATGGCGAGGCACCGTCAGGCCCATCGCCGTAGGCATGATGCTGGTGGGCGCGGCCAACACCATGATCTCCATGCGAGCCTCGCTCATGCAGTCGCTGCAGGGCGCCTTCTCATTCCGAGGCGGCACGGACCGGTCGCAACTAAAGCGCGAGGACCGAGACATCCCCCTGCCGTGGATCGTTATCGGATGCGGCCTGCTGCTGATTCCCATCACGGCGGTGTATTACTTCTACACCGGAGGCATCTTTGCGGCCGTAGTCTCAGCGCTGACCATGACCATCACCGGCTTCTTCCTCTGTGCGGTGGGCGGCTATCTGGTGGGCCTGGTGGGTGCTTCCAATCAGCCGCTCTCCGGCCTGACGCTCTCAGCGCTGATCATCGCCGCGCTGCTCCTGGTAAGCATCGGAGTCACGGGCATGAGCGGCGTCGCCGCGGTGCTCGGTGTGGCGTCGGTGGTGGCGCTGGCGTGCTCGGTATCGGGCTCGCTCATCCAGGACTTTAAGGCCGGACAACTGCTCGGCGGCACACCGTGGAAGATGCAGGTCGTCGAGATCGTCGCGGTAATCATCCTCGCTTTCTTCCTCATGGGCCCGATCATCGCGCTGCATGAAGCCAACCTCGACACCGGAGGCATCGGCGGACGCGCGCTGCCTGCACCGCAGGCCGGACTCATGGCTCAGCTGGCGAAGGGCATCGTGGGCGGCGACATGCCCTGGGGCCTGCTCTTCATCGGAATCGCCTTCGGTGTCGCTCTCCTTTTCACGGGTGCGAAAGCGCCCATGCTGATCGCGGTCGGCATGTACCTGCCGTTCGACACCTCCGCCGCAATCGCCCTCGGAGGCCTGTTGAAACTGGTGACGGACCGCTTCACCGCAAGCCGTGATGAAGCTGGCAAAACTGCAGTGGAAGATCGAGGCTCATTCATAGCTTCCGGCCTGATTGCAGGCGAAGCAATCATGGGAATTTTACTGGCAGTAACATTTCTTGCCGGGATTCCCTCATTCACGCGTCTACTTACAGGGCGGGATGAACTCGTGTTCCTCCCCCCGATTCTTGGCTACCTGGCACTGGCATGGATATTGGTCCGTGTACCTCTGGGGGCCGGACGTGGTGGAATAAAGACAGAATGATTAGAACATTCTCTTTGCTGTTTGTCTGCGCGCTGACATCTCTTGCCCAGTTGCCGATCGGAGTCGGTATCAAGGGCGGTATCCCGTTCAATGGCTCGTTTACCGACGTGGGCAGATTCACGTCGGAGACGCAGCGGTACATTGTAGGCCCAATGGTCGAACTGCGGCTTCCGGCCGGCTTCGCCATCGAAGGCGATGCACTGTACTCAAAGGTCAACCTGTCCGGACCGCTGAGCGCCGTTGGGTCGGTGTTCGGCTCCCTGGTCGATTCCAGCTCCTGGGAATTCCCGGTGCTCGTGAAAAAGAAGTTCGGTGGGCCCAACGCTGTCGCCGCTTCCGCCCGGCCGTATGTAGGTGCCGGTGCCAGCTTCCGCAGTCTGACTGGACTCGGGAGCCTCCCGTCATTCATCACAAACGGCCGCGAGGTCGACAAAAACAACACCGGCTTTGTCGTCGCTTTCGGTGTCGATATCCGGGCTCTGGTCCTCCACATCTCACCAGAAATCCGATTTACCCGCTGGGGCACCGAAAACTTCGGCTCGGGCCTGGCGAATATCTGGAAAACCAACCAGAATCAGGCTCAGTTTTTGATCGGCATTTCGTTCTAAAGGGTGAACGAAATTCCGGCTGAGATCTGATTCAACTTCAGCCATCCACTGACGGGCAGGCTGTCGCCAAACGGCTTGCCCTGCAGATTCTGGCGGTAATCGACACGGAACAGGTACTTGTCTGTCAGCTTTACCTTCACGCCCCCGCCGTAATTGACGCCGAATTTCGTCGACCCGCCACCCTGCGTTGCCGACGCCCCAGGCGGGACGAAATTGGTAAAGTGGCCGCCACCTGTGACGAACGGGCGCACACGCTTGCCCTCGCGCGCACCGTACAGCAGGTAGTTGTAGAACCCCTGATGCGCCGCCATGCCGCCCTGGCTCGCGCCCGACAACAGCAGTTTCGTGCGGTTATACGCATACCCGAACTCGTGGCCCATGTACGTGTCGTTATTCACAGTCAGCCGGAAAATCACGTTCCAGCCATCGTCGAGAGTGTAGCCTGAAGAGAGGTCGGCGTTGGTGAGCCTGGTAATGCCACCAGCTACTCCGAACTCGGCCACCTGCGCATTTACGGCCGTAGCCGATGCGGCGAGCAGGAGGAAGGCGCCGCAGGACAGTCTTAGTTTATTCATTCTCGGTTACCGAATCATTACGACGTGCAATTCACCGGGACCGTGTACGCCACGCACCAGGATTTGTTCAATATCGGCGGTACGGCTCGGACCAGTGATCAAAACCATAGACGCGGTCTGCAGGGCAGGTTGCGGCAAAAGCTGCAGCAATTCGTCGAGCGTGCTCAGCAGCCGGCTCGCATCCAGCACCGCAATGTGGGTCGGCGGCAGCAGTGAGACCAGCCGCGGATCGCTCGCCGACAACGTCACCAGAGTGCCCGTGTCCGCCAGCCCGTAGTCCACTCCACTCACGCCCACATCGGCCCGCACAATCTCATCCCGCGTCGAAGCCGCGGTGCAGAACGTCCGGCCCGCCACCACGCCGTCGATGTACAACTGCGCTTCCGATTCGGAACTGACAACCTTCGTCACGCCGTTCAGCTTGCCCAGCGCCGTCGAGAACTGCTCAATGCGCTCCTCCAGCGACGTGGGGAATGCGTGCAACCGAACCGGCGGCGGTGGTGGCGGCGGCGCGCCTGGAGCGCGCTTCAGCGCCGAACGCACTCGGCCCAAAATTGCTTGTCTGGCAGCGCTCATTTCGCGCGCTCCTTCCACAGTTGACGAAATGTCTTCGGCGCCGGACCCGGCAGATCGCGCTGGCTCAGCCAGGCCTTCACCGGGCCCACCGCGAGCATGGAAGACGAGTCCTTCCACTTCCTTTCACTGGTCCCCGTCATCGACGCGAAGTCGCCCGCCGTGCGATACAGCGCCGGATTCGCCATCACCGCAGCCCACATTCTAAAAGCCAGGCGCTCCACCGTGTTGCCCCTCGACTCCACCACATCGGACCGCAGATCCAGCAGCAGCTTCGGGATGTCGATCTTCACCGGGCACACTTCGCCACACGCCCCGCACAGGCTCGACGCAAATGGAAGCCACGGGTCCTTCGCCGTGCCGTGGAACTGCGGCGTGATGATCGCGCCAATCGGCCCCGAGTAAATCCAGGGATAATTGTGACCGCCGATCTTGCGGTACACCGGGCAGTGATTCAAACACGCGCCGCAGCGAATGCAGAACAGCGATTGCCGCCGCTCCGGCTTGTCGAGCAGCTTCGTGCGCCCGTTATCCAGCAGCACCACGTAGAATTCTTCCGGCCCGTCAGCCTCGCCCGCACGACGCGGCCCCGCCAGAAACGAAGTGTACGAAGTGAGGTGTTGCCCGGTAGCGCTGCGTCCCAGCAGCCGGAGAAACACGCCCAGGTCCTGCGCTCGCGGAATCAGCTTCTCAATCCCCGCCACCGCAATGTGGATCTTCGGCGCGCTGGAGCTGAGCCGCGCGTTGCCCTCATTCTCCACCAGCACGATCGCCCCGGAATCGGCAATCAGGAAGTTCGCACCCGTGATGCCGATGTCCGCCGCCAGGAACTTCTCACGCAGCACACGGCGCGCAATCATCGTCTGCTTTTCTGGCACCGTCTCACGCTCGACACCCAGCTTCGCGGTGAACACGTCCGCCACTTCATACCGCGTCATGTGAAGCGCGGGAGCGACAATGTGATACGGCTTCTGCGCGGCCAGCTGGAGAATGTACTCGCCCAGATCGGTCTCCACAGCCTCCAGCCCGTGCTGCTCCACATGCTCGTTGAAATCGATTTCCTCCGTCGTCATCGACTTCGACTTCACAATCAGCTTCAGGTCGCGCTTCTTCGCCAGTTCGAGCACAAAGTTGGCAACCTCGGCTCCGGTCTCGCACCAGATCACCTTGCCGCCGTGCGCTTCCACATTGCGCTCAAACTCTTCCAGGTACCAGTCGAGGTTGTCGACCGTGTGCTGCTTCAGCGCGTTCGCATGCGTCCGCAGCTCCTGATACTCCGGCAGCAGTTCGCTGTCGACGGCCGCCTTGCGCTTGTCCATCAGCCGGCCCGTCGCCGTGTAGACCGCAAGCTGTAACTCAGGATTCGCGAGCGTCTTCTGCATCCCGGCCGACGTCATTGGCATGCCAGAACCTCCGCCAGATGCATCGCGCGAACCGGGTGTTTGCCCCTGCGCAACGCACCGTCCAGCTGCATCAGACAACTGGAATCGATCGACACCACCGCGCTGGCGCCAGTCCGCAGAATCGAATCGATCTTCGTGCGAGCCATGCCGCCTGATATCTCGGGGAACTTGATGGAGAACGTGCCGCCGAATCCGCAGCACTCCTCCGCTACGTCCATCTCACGCAGCTCCAGACCCCGAACATGAGAGAGCAGCCGCCTGGGACCGTCCTTGATCTTCAACTCGCGCAGCGCGTGGCAACTGTCGTGGTACGTCACCACGCCGTCCATCTTCGCGCCCACGTCTTCCACCTTCAGCACCTCAGTCAGGTACTGCGAGAACTCCCAGGTACGATGCGCCAGCCGGTGCACTTCCGGATCGTCGGGAAACAGATCGTGGAAGTGATGGGAGACCATCGCCGTGCACGAACCCGACGGAATCACGATGTGCTCGGCGTCCTTGAAGACATTCAGGAAGTGTCGAGCCACCTTCCCCGCCTCCTCGCGATAGCCGCTGTTAAAAGCCGGCTGACCGCAACACGTCTGGTCTGGTGGAAATATCAGGCTGCAGCCGGCGCGTTCAAGCACCGAGGCCATAGCCATACCGACATCGGGAAACAACTGGTCCACGATGCAGGTTACGAACAGCGCTACCTGTGCTGGCATGGAAACACCGATTCTATCAGGCTGCAACTTCCGGCACCCGAACGCATCCATAAGTTCTATGGGCGTGAATTAACTATGGATCTGAGCAGACGTGTGTTCTCACTGTTGCTCTGTGGCGCGCCCGTGGCCTTCACCTTCGACGCTAAGGCGGTGGTGCGCGGGAAACTGACAAAGGACCCCGCCGGCCGGCCAGCGCTTCAGACCACCGACGGCGCGTTCGTCATCGCGACCGGCGACGAAGAAACCACGCTCGTGCTCAACGACAAACGGCTCGCCGGCTCGGACTTCGAAGCCATCGGTGAGAAGAATGCCGATGCAATCGAAATCAATCCGATCCATCTGGCAGCGCTCTGGGCGTACAAGGACGGCAAACGCAGGCGCGTCACCTACTGGTGTGACGTCTGCGCGATTCGAACCTACTCGCCGGGCCTCTGCTGGTGCTGCCGCGAGGATACCGAACTCGAACTGCGAGACCCTGATACAGTCTGAATCAAATGACCGCGTTTGTCGCCACTGTCGCTGCCACCGCTTTTCTGCTCATGCCCACTGCCAACGCTACCTACACTGCTGAACGAACCCAGCGAGACGGAATCCCCGTGGTGCGCCTCGCCGACACCGCTCGAAAGACGGCGGTCACCATTGTGCCGTCCATCGGCAACAATGCTTTCGAGATGCTGGTCAACGGGAAGAATATTCTGCATTTCCCATTCGCCACCCTCGCCGATTTCAAGGCGAAGCCAGGGCTGGCTGCCGTCCCCTTCCTGGCGCCCTGGGCAAACCGCCTCGACGAGGATGGCTTCTGGGCCAACGGCAAACACTACGCGCTCGACCGCGGCTTGAAGAACATCCGCGCCGACGGAAACAACAAGCCGATTCACGGACTGCTCTCGTTCGCCTCGGAATGGGAAGTGGTCGACGTAAAGGCCGACGCGTCGGGCGCTGAGGTCACCAGCCGCCTCGAGTTCTGGCGCTACCCCGATTACATGGCGCAGTTCCCGTTCGCCCACACCATTTCCATGACGTATCGTCTGGAAGCGGGCGTGCTGGAAGTAAAGACCGTGCTCGAAAACCACGCCACGGTGCCGATGCCCGTGTCGGTCGGCTTCCACCCCTACTTCAAAATCAGCGACGCGCCACGGGATCAGTGGACCGTCCGTCTGCCCGCCAAAGAACAGGTGCTGCTCTCAAAGGAGCTGATCCCCACCGGCGAAACGAAGCCAAATGGCTACGCGGACAATCTGAAACTGCAGGGAGTGGCCCTCGACGACGTGTTCAGCGGCCTCATCCGCGGTGAAAGCGGCCGCAGCGAATTTTCCGTCACCGGAACAAAACAGCGCATCTCGGTGTTGTATGGAAAGGAGTACCCCGTCGCGGTGGTGTACGCGCCGGCGGGACGTGACTTCATTTGCTTCGAGCCCATGAGTGGCCCTACGAATGCCTTCAATCTGAACCATGCGGGCAAGTACCCCGATTTGCAAACCGTCGCGCCCAGGGGAAAATGGGAAGGTAGCTTCTGGATTCGGGCGGAAGGGTTTGATCAGTAGAGACTTTATGCAAGATCGTTCGGCTATAGTAACGTCGGTTTTGACACTGGCAGTGTTGTTGGCGGGGTGTGCCTCCAACCGCCCACCTGTGGTGTCCACGCCCCCCACCCCCGCTCCCAAACCCGCGGAGATTCGCGTGAACGCGTCGGCGCCGAATGAGATTCCGGCCGGCACAAAGGTAGAAGTGCGAACCAATGAGGTCATCACCTCCACCAGCACCAGCGGCAAGACGTATTCGGCCCAGATTGCCACCGACGTGGTGGCGCTCGACGGCGCGATGCTGTTGCCGCGAGGCGCTCCCGTGGAGCTGGTCCTGATGGAAACGAAGCAGGGCAAAGGGATTCGCGGCAGTTCCGTCGCGCTCGGAATGCGATCGGTAACCGTGCAGGGCGCCACCTATCTGGTTGTCAGCGAAGAGGTGGAGCGAAACACCGGGCTCGGCGCGAACAAGCGTACCGCGCAGACGGTCGGAACCGGCGCCGCGCTGGGAACCCTGATCGGAGCCGCGGCAGGCGGCGGCAAAGGTGCCGTGATCGGCGGACTCGCCGGAGCGGCCGCCGGTGCGCTGGCCCAGGTGCTAACGCAGAACAAGGAGCTGAAGATCCCAGCCGAAACGGTCCTGGCCTTCCAGCTCGACGAGCCGATTCGCCTCGAGGCCTCAGCGGCCCCGCCCGCATCGGCCCCTCCACCCGGGGGCGGTTGGCCCGCCGCCACCAAGCCGACTACATAAGTAAGTCGCGTATCAAACCTGTCTGCAGCACACTTTGTTCAGCGGCAGCCGGAAACTCCGCTGTACGCCGAGGTCTCTCGATACCAGCCCCGGGCCAAAAAGGATATTCCGCCCCGCATTCCCGCAAAGGGCGACCAGAAGCTTTTTCATATGCCCGGAACTATATCATTCCGGGATAGCAACCGGGGGAATCTCTTCGCCCCGCATTACCTTGCCGACCAGTTCGTAAAGCGCCACCCAGGCCTGCTCCACCTCGGGGCTGAAATATCCCGCAAGCTCCTGCCGGAGCGCCCCAATCAGCGCCTCGCCGACAACCCCGTAATGCGAGCTCAGAACGCCATACGCAATAT
>Ga0163150_10002828_pt1 | contig 25649 bp, 23 predicted proteins | sample OliLakLV19P2IB_FD_148628 | JGI IMG/M metagenome (GOLD analysis project Ga0163150, IMG submission 148628) | Freshwater microbial mat bacterial communities from Lake Vanda, McMurdo Dry Valleys, Antarctica - Oligotrophic Lake LV.19.P2.IB | ecosystem: Environmental > Aquatic > Freshwater > Lake >...
CCCCCAGAACGAATCACAGATGGTTGTTCCGTCTCCACCCGCTGGGTGAATCGTTTAACCGCCCAGCGCGCCTGCATGCAGCGCGCACAGCGGTTAAAATTTTAAGACTCCTGCTTCTGCCAGCGGAACGAAACAGTCAACAATGATCTGCTCCAAAACCTTCGGGCCAAGTCAAACCGGCATCCCGGCGAACGCCCGCGCAATCCCCAAACCAGCTCCAATTTGCCTTGAGGTATACAACGGGTGAGTGGAGGCGCCGGGGATCGAATCCGGGTCCCGCGAAGTTTCCGAAAAGGCCTCTACGTGTGTAGTCAATAATTTGTTTCTCGTTCCCCCGGGCGCCGATTGACACAGCTACGGAAGGAACCAGACGGAAACTTTTTTTGCCGCGACCGTGCCCGTCATGAGCCGCGACGGTCCGGATTTGGTGACGAGGCAACAAATGGAGGATTAAGCGAGCACAAAGAACGACAGGACAGCCACACTCAAAAAGTATTGGCGACGGGGACGATCGACGATCGACGTTGGGCGGTTCCATGAACCGGTTCCATGAGCCGGTTGGTTATTGAGACAGTTTGGGAAACGCATGGGTCGGACGGTCGGGGCGGATTCGAAACGGGGACTTTGATCGCAGACTGGCTACGTCACCGATTCCCGTTTCAGGAGGTGTAAGTGCCGATTCCAAAACTGGATTCCGCCCGACTGAATCGACTGACTTTAACGGCTCCCTGCTCCTGAAAAACCTGCGGCGTTGGGCCAAATACGGCAGTTCCTTCGCCATCCCGTCGCACTGGACAGAACTTCGATGGTTGCCCGAAACGGGGAATGGTATAAGAATGTGGACTGTATTTGACCGGGAACTGGTTCGAAGACATTTGCCATGCGTTTTTGTAAAACCCAACTGCTATCGCATTCTGACAGGCCTGATGCCGGCCTGATTCTGTTGGCCGAGTATTAGCCACGCCTTCTCACCCTGGCGATGCGGCCCGCTGTTGGCGGGTCCGGGGCGGAACTGCCTGCCGTATTTCGCCGTTTGCCATCCGCTGCACTTGCTGCCAGCCCCGAGTTCAAACAACTAACGATGTCGATGCGAAAAGAACTGGACGAGAAGCTCAAGCGATTTGAGGACCTGGAAAAGCAGATGTGCGACCCGGAGGTGCAGACCGATTCCTCACGGATGGCCGCCGTTGCCCGGGAACATGGAACGCTGGCGAAAACGGCAACCCGCTATCGGGAGTATCGTGCGATTCTGGAAGAGATCGCCGGTGTTCGTGAAATGGCGGCCAGCCAGGACGCCCAGGAATGCGAGATGGCCGAAGCCGAATTACCGGGTCTGCTGGTCCAGCGGGAGAGTTTGTGGAATGAGCTGCTGGACATGACGGTCGGCGGCGAAGACGGTGCCAGGAACAAGTGTGTGATGGAATTACGCGCGGGAACCGGAGGGGACGAAGCGGCATTGTTTGCCCGGGACCTGGCGGAAATGTACCAGCGTCATTGTGCGATCAGGGGCTGGAAGTTTTCGCTGATCGATGCCAGCCCGGGTGAAGCTGGCGGGTACAAAGAGGCGACGGCCAGTATCGAAGGGGACGGCTGTTACCGCGAGATGCGTTATGAATCGGGCGGTCACCGCGTTCAGCGCGTTCCCGAAACGGAAACCAAGGGCCGCATCCATACCTCCGCAGCAACCGTGGCGGTGATGGCCGAGCCGGAAGATGTAGAAGTCGATTTGAAGCCGGCGGATTACGAAGTCGACCGGTACTGTGCCAGCAGCGGCGCCGGAGGCCAACACGTGAACAAGGTCGCCTCGGCCATCCGGATTGTCCATCACGAAACGGGAATCGTCGTCAAATGCATTGACGAACGGAGCCAGCACAAGAATCTGGCCAAGGCGATGCGGGTACTCAAATCCAGGGTGTATGATTTCTACCAGCAGAAAGAAGCCCAGGCACGGGCCTCCGAACGAAAAAGCCTGGTCGGATCCGGCGACCGGAGCCAGCGGATTCGCACCTACAATTTTCCCGACAACCGGGTCACCGATCATCGCATCAATCTGACCCTCTACAAACTCGATCAGGTGATGGCCGGTGCAGTCCAGTATCTGACCGATGCACTGATTGAATTCGATCGCCAGCAATTGCGCGAGTCGATGGGCGACGAAAATATCGAATAAGGAATATTGAACAGGACAGATTCTTTTGCCCCGGAATTCGGGCAACCCCAACCTTTACCATTCACCAACAGCCCATGACCGAAGCCAGCGCCGAACCGTGGACGATTCAGCGATTGCTGGTCTGGACTGCCGGTCATTTCGGCAAGCACGGCCGTGAAATGCCGCGGCTGGCTGCCGAAGTCCTGTTGTCCGAAGCTCTCGGTTGCAAACGAATTGATCTGTACGCCCGCTTCAATGACGTGCCGGTGGAACCACAGCTGGTCCGGTATCGCGACTGGGTCAGGCGGCATGCAGCCGGCGAACCGGTCGCTTACCTCGTGGGCTATCGTGATTTCTACTCGCTTCGATTCGCGGTCAACAACCACGTGCTGATTCCCCGACCCGAAACTGAGCAGCTGGTACTTGAGGCGATTGGTTTCTGTGAAAAACGGCTGGCATCGCACCCTGACGACAAGGTTCGGGTGTTGGAAATCGGAACGGGGAGCGGCTGCATCGCGGTGACACTGGCTCAGCAGGTGAAGGAGATTGAAATTGTGGCGGTCGATGTTTCGCCAGAAGCACTTGTTGTCGCCCGCCAAAATGCCGAAACGCACCAGGTCGCCGACCGGATTGAATTTCTTGAATCCGACCTGGACGCGCGGATCGAAGCCAACCGGCAATTCGATCTGATTGTCAGCAATCCCCCCTACGTTGGCCGGAATGAGTCAGGAACGCTGGACGAATCCGTTCGCAAGCACGAACCGGCGCTGGCCCTGTACGGTGGCGATGTGGGTACGGAGATTACCGGTCGAATCATCGAACTCTCTTCCCGGCGGCTCGCTCCAGGAGGCGTGCTGATCTTTGAAACCAGCCCATTGGTGGCCGCCGGCTGTGCCAGCCTGGTTCGCGAGTCCGGCCACTTTGGCGAACCCGGAATCCTGAAGGACCTGGCCAAACTTGACCGGATCATCCGGGCGGGAAAATCGGGTTAGCGGCGGGCCCCGACCCTGACGGATAATCCGGATTTGCGGACAGCCGTGCGCGATTGTCCGGCGATGCTGGATGAATGTCCGTTGGGGTGTCACCTGGCGCCGAATGATTGAGTGTCCCCGATGCCGTTGACACTTGTCCATTTCCTGTTCGACATGGTCCAGAAAAAGCCACGCAGCCGGCTGCAAAAGCTGATGACCCGCGATGCGGCCCCCGTACCGGCAAGGGCCGGGGCATGGTTCGATTCGTGGGCCGGTTACCTGCGCAGCGAATGCCATTTGTCCGACAACACGGTCCAGGCCTATTCGCGGGACATCGCCCGTTTTGGCGAGTGGCTGGGCAACCGCAATGTCCGGACGTTGACCATCGCACAACTGTCGGACTTCGTGGCGTGGCTGCGGAAATTCCGGCTGGCACCGGCGTCGGTCGCCCGGCATATCGTGGCGCTGAAAATGTTTTTCAAGTACCTGCAGCTGGAAGGTGTACTGGCCGACAACAAGGCCGAACTGCTGGGAAACCAAAAGCTATGGAAGCGGGTCCCGGAAGTCCTGTCGCCCAACTCGATCGACCGGCTGTTGTCCGCTCCCTCGCGACTGGACCCGTTTTGGATCCGCGACCGGGCGTTACTGGAAATGATGTACGCAACGGGTTGCAGGGCCAGCGAAGTTTCCGGATTGCAGCTGGCCGACCTGCATCTGAAAGAACGGTTTTGCAAATGTCTGGGGAAAGGGAACAAGCAGCGAATGGCCCACCTCGGCGATTCGGCCCTGGCAGCGATTGAACTCTATCTCACCAAACAGCGGCCCCACCTGGCCAGCGTCGCGGGGGATGAACCGCCATGGCTGTTCCTCTCACGCAGTGGCAAGCGGTTGCGGCGTGAAGCGATTTGGGAATTGGTCAAAAAGTATGCCTTGCTGGCCGACGTCCCCGCCAATATCAGCCCCCACACGCTGCGTCACAGTTTCGCAACGCACCTGCTGGCTGGTGGAGCCGACCTGCGCCAGGTCCAGGAGATGTTGGGTCACGCCAGTATTGCCACAACGCAGATTTATACGCACATCGACCAGTCGCGACTGAAAAAAGTCCACCAGCAGTTTCACCCGCGAGCCTGAATTGCCGGCTGCAAGTCGTCAGGTTTTCAGCTGCAGTTTTCGGGTCCACCAGAATGCATTGGCGAATTGGGCCGGCCCGATCAGGGCATAGATCATGCCCGCCAGAGGTGCCCATCCTCCCAGGCATGCGATGCCGATCGAAAGCATTCCGATCAGGATATAGATGCCGTGTTCGGCGATTTTCATCCGGGTCTGGATTTCTTCGTTACGATTCAGTTCGAGATCCTTGCGCCGGGTCCAGGCGTAAATGTGCAGCAGCAGCATGACGACAAAAATCGCCACGAAGCCGCCACTGTATAACGCCATCAGAAGTCCCATCTGGCTTTGGTCGATTTGCACTTCCCCTTGCTGGGCAAACATAAACGTGTACAGGAATTTCAGGGGGTAGACGTAAAAAACCACCAGAAACATCAGCACGCAATTGAGGATCACAACAGGATAGCCTTCCAGACCATACCGGCGGTGGAAAAGGAAATGGTAATACCAGCACATCAGCAGAATTGCAAAACAGATTGCAAATGCCGGAAGTTTTCGAAACGCCAGCATCAGTTCGTCGAATGACTTCGGCACATCAACGGAGACAACAATCAAAGTCAGCGCCAGGGCGATCACTGCATCAAACAGCGATTCCAGCCGCGACACGCTCCCGCCCCGCCAGCGAAAGTACTCATCTCCCTGCTGAACTGCATCCGAAGCCGATTTTCGCAAGCCAAGCATGAACCCACCTGTTTCCCAACCGGAAGCAAGAACCGGGACTTCAGCGAATGGGGCAAGGCCTGCTCGCTGGCCAGCCAGTCTACCCGGAAAAGGCCGACAGGGAACGTCGGGGGATTGCGTGAATTGGCCGGGCAGGAGGATGCGTTTAAATTGCCCGTTGCCGGCGCCAGCCAGCGGCCATCGACAAGACCCCAAAAGCCAACAGGCAAGCCGACGATGGCTCGGGAACCGCGGCGATATTGTCAAAGTTCATCGATCCGTTCAGTGGCAAACCCGAATCCGTGGGAATTCCAGGATCATACCGGAACATGATTCGTTCCAGGCTGGTCGAGAGTGCTGCGTAGGTACCCGTTCCGGCGACGCGGGTCAGATCTGCTTCGAGTACGGAGAACGAGTACCGGTTCCAGAGTCCGTTATCGATAACATTGGCCGCCACGGTCGAAGTCCACCTGGTACCCGCAGTATCAAACATGACCAGCCGGATTTCCGCCGAACCTTCGCCGGGAGGACGCAAAATGTCCGAAACGATTTCCGTGACCGCAGCGTGAATCGCTCCGTTTACGCCAGTGTTAAACATTGCGAAACGTGATGCTACGCCTCCGTTGGAAAGCCGAAGTGAATGATCACCGGCCCCAAGCGGGCCGCTGTTGGCAACATTGACAACGGTTCCCCCGGCCCAACCCTGGACCGTGCCATCCTGAAAATTGGAAATCGGTCCCCAAACAAGATCGCCAAACGAATTCGACGTCATACAGGAAACGAGAATTAACAACGACGCAGCGGCTGGAATGAATCTCATCGATGAACCTTTTCGCAGATCGGGCAAGGAAGCAAACATTATACGTAGAGCGGATGCATGGCACCAGTTTTTTTGTCGTGCGCAGACTGCGGGCTTGAATCTGCCGGATTCCAACCGGTAAACAGGCCCAGAACCATGCAATTCAGGCTTTTCCAGGGGTTTTCCAGGGGACAATTGCCTTGTTCTCCTGTCACCTTCCGCCATATTCTTGCCAGACCACCCGGATTCGAAACCCACAAGACTGGAGCACAGACCATGGACCACAATTCCCGCAGGCGGTTTTTGAAAGTAGCCTCAGCCAGTGCCTTGCTCGGTTTCCAAACCGTCAATTGCAGCGCCATTGGTTCCAAAACAGCACAGTATCACCTGGATGAACAGGAAACATTTTTTGCGGCTTGCGAAAAAGGGGACCTCGAGACGGTCCGTCGACTGGTTGTCGCGAACGAAAAATTCCTTGAGGCCAGAAACCCCGGTCAGCAAAGTGGCTTTGCTGTGGCGCTGTTGAATGACAACAAGCCGGTTGCCGAATTCCTGCGGAACGCGGGATACAAAAGCGATTTGCATGAAACCGCTTTGGCAGGCGACTGGAAACTGCTGGACGAACAGTTCGGGGCAAGAACCGATGAAATTGCCGCATTGGCCAACGCGGATCATCCGGTCGGAGGGACTGCCATGTTCGCCGCTGTTGCCGGGGGAGCCGGGTCGGATACCTGACGAATTTATTCACCCGGATGTGATCCGAATATCGTTCCGCGAGCAGCACTCGGAGTATCCCCGCTGCAAAAGGCGTTGAGGTTTAGGGATTTGGCCATTTCCGAAGTCACTGCGGCCAGTCTTCTTTCCAACAACACTGATCCGAACCCGGCACACAATGCCGATGCACCACCGCTGGTGATTGCGGCGGAACGGGGCAGTTTGGAACTGGTGGAAATGCTGATCCGGCTCGGGGCGAAAACCGGTGCGACCGGCTCCGACGGACAAACGTCACTGCAGGTTGACGAACGACTCGGACACCGGGAAGTCGCCGCGCTGATCCAGGAACACGAAATGATTCCCCGAACATACGGATCGTATATGCCAACACCGATTATCGTTGAGGGCCGGCTGTACACATGCAACGACAATGGCCGACTGGCCGTCCGGGACTGCAAAACAGGTGAAGAGATTTACAGACAAAGGATCGGGACTGACCCGGGAACCCACTCGGCATCGGCAGTTTCCGCCGGTGGCAATCTTTATTTCAGCAACGAGTCCGGAAAAATCATTGTCGTTCGGGCCGGCGACGAATACGAACTGGTCGCCGAAAATGAGATGGGCCAGGCGGTCCTTGCGACCCCGGCCATCGCGGGAAACCGGATCTTCATTCGGGGAGTCAAGGAGCTGTTTTGCATCGGCAAACCGGACCAGGAAGGGAGTAGCGCTGACAAGTCGGACATGTAAAGAACTGCACCAGTTCAATAAAGCAACATTGAAAAACCTTCAGGACATTTCGCAACCATCAAGGGTCTCACGCCCCACAAATTCCCGGTCCATCACGGTTTTGGGGCCGGTTAGAATTCTCCGACCAGGAGTACCCTGCATGCAAGAAGCAGGAAAACCGGGTAGAAAATTTCGGGGCAGAAGATGAAACGCAGAATGTCGAACAAGCTTCATTTTCTACCGGCCAAATCTTCTACCAGTCCCGGTTGCAAAAATTCAGGCGTTCTCAAATCTCAAACCGTGCCATTTCGCTTTTCGCTTATGTCGTGTTGCCGCAGCCCGACTATCTATCCCCCCGGACGAAGGGGCTATCAAAAATGGATTTCAAACAATTCCGAAAACCCAAACATAAAATATATATACAGTCACTAGTCACTTGATTGCTAACTGGGTCCCTGATATGTTTGCTGAATAGTGGGCAACCTAATTCGTCCCACCCAGATTCAATGCAGTAAAAGGGATTTCGTCGGTATGGCACGAAGCACCATTCAATCAGGTGTTCGAAAGGCCCGCTTGGGACGATTCTGGCTTTTCTTGTTTCCCTTGCCGGTGATATTCCTGCAAGGAAACGTCTGGCCCCAGAATCCGGATTCCGGTTCTGGCAAGAACGAACCTGTCGCAAATGAGATTGCGGTTGCTGCGACGTTCTCTGGAGTCGATCTTGACGGCCAGGGATTGCATTTCGCCCTGGTTGACCTTGGCACGGTTACGCCGGGGTCAAACACAAAAGTTCTTTTAACGCTTCGCAGCGACGCGGCCAATGACTTTACGTATCGGGGAATCGGCGTGAACTGCCGCTGCGTGAAACTGGAACCGCTGGAGGGCACGATTCGCTCCCTTGCGGATTTCCCGATGATGGCCGTGGTCGCCGTTCCTCCAGCCACACCCGATTCCACATACTCTGCGAGCGTAGAGCTGCTTCGGGAAGGAAAGACACCGGCAAAAGTCAATTTTTCCATGCAGCTGGGTGGCAATCTTTATGTCCCACCCGTGCCCAGCTTCGTCGTCAGTGACAACCGCCGCGATTTTGCCGTGCCATTTGTGTTTTCTGAACCAATCTCCCGCAACACGTTAACGCTGGATGGCGCTACGAAACTGGAATATGGAGTCCGGGCAGATTTGGTTATTGACGAAGGCGCCGGCAAGGTAGTGATTCGTTTTGATCCGGCACAACTGGATAACGAATTTCACACCTGCGATCTTGTCTTATGTGATTCGGCAACCGGAAAGAATGTTCCTTTTCAGGTTGTCTATGGCAAGTCTCGCGGATTCGTGGTCAGTCCCCGGGTGTTGCAGTTTCAATCAGAAAAACCGGCAGGCGCCGTCTGGCAGGCAACAGCCATTTTGGAACTGGACGAGGATTTGGCGCAGACTGTTGCGTCGGCGGGCCCGGCAGTCCAGTGCACTTTGGATCGCGAACCGGTCAAGGTGGAACTGGTACGACTGAACGACCGGTTTTATCGTGCAACCATCCAAACTGACACCGGGCCGTCTGGCACGGAGTTTGTTGAAGGGGAGTGGACGATTCAAATTAACGGCAAATCCTGGTGTTTTCCTGCTAAGGCAATGTTCCGAAGGTAAAGTCCATTCCCGGAAATGGCGGTTGATTGCAGCTTGATGCCGACACTGCACACTTCAGGGTCTTGATACGGGTGGTTTGATCACTTAACGGAAGTCAGGCATGGCGGGAACTATATCGAAGCTGGTCATTTTCGCGGCGGCGGTACTCGCCGGCTTGTCAGAATGCTGCGCGGCGCCAGTGCCATGGCAGATTCAGTCGCAGGATGAGCTGGATCCGCGGGAAATCGCCACTATTTCCCAGTGTGTCGAGCAGAGCATGGCCGCGATCGGATCGTCCGATGTATGGATCCGTGAAGAGATTGGCTTTGACACTTCTGAAGTCGTCAATGGCATTCCGACAGGAGTTCTGCTTCGTGAAGTTCGCACCTGGCGGGTTTTCATGGATACTGCCAGATCCCGTTATGCATGGTTCATGACCATGGAAACATCCGGTCAGGATTGGGAGCACCCGGATTCTGTTGGCACCGCTGTACCGCTGAATTCCTTCAGTTGGCATGCATTCTGGTGGGAAGGCCAGGATCGGCCAATGATGCGTGCGTTTGGGTCACAGATCATGGAACAGTCCCGGCCGCCAGGAACCAGTGATGACCTGTCGGTTCTTTCGCAAACCGGCTTTCCCGATCCTCGCGGGATCCCGTTCCGTGGCCGTCCTGGGGTTCGCCGCCTGGCAGATCGCGATTCGGCAACCACACGCTCGGCGCGGCCCGAATTGCCTTCGGGGGTCATTCGTGCGCAGCGGTTTTCCGATCGGGTCAGGATTGAGCGGGGCCAAAAAGAGCAACAGTTTGCAGGGGTGAATTTGACTGGCGTTACAGACTATGACCTGGTTTCCCTGATGCCGATTTCAAGCAAGGTGATCCTGCGCGGCGACGGCGACGACGCCAAGGAGACCGTTTTTCAGTCCTTTCGAGTGGACTGGCAAAAGCAGCAGGAATTCTGGCTCCCGACTTTTTCGTCGCACGAACGGAAATCGTCAATACAGGTTGGCGATCGTGAGGAATATGGCAAAATCGTCTCGGGCTATGAAGTCCGATGGAACAAGGTCAATGGCGATTGTTTTCCGGATGACGTTTTTGAGCGTGTGCAAAACCTTTCCCTCGACCTTGTAAATGAGTACGTCAGGGACCCGGACAATCGGCCGGAGCCTGGGAAACAGCAGCCCCGGTAATTGGCTGAATTCATGTTGCACGGGTTCCCGGACGCCTTTGCCATGCGAACAATCAAAGGGTCAGACCCTTACATCCGGTCCAGGTCGCGAATGTATTCGATGGCATCTTCCAGTTCTGTTGTCACCGCACCGGGGACCCGTCCAGCCCGGTCGCATTCACCCAGCAGCACCAGATCTTCGTACCATTCATTTTGTTCCAGCCGCCGGCGGGCCCGTGCTCCGATCGTGCGGTCGGACAGCTGATGGGCCAGCATGTGGTATTCGATCAGCCAGGCAGTCCGCTCCGTTACAAAACCGGCGACGGCTTCCAGTCCCGCCATGACGTGGTTTGTCGCATCGATCCCTTTGCCAACGTCATGCAACAATGCCGCCAGCAGCATTTCTTCATCGTAGGGAACTGCATCGCAAACCAGATCGTAAACCTGCAGCGTGTGATACAGCACATCTCCTTCGGGATGCCAGCGCAGATCCTGCCGGACATTTTCCAGCGGCAACAGCAGCGAATAAAACACCTGAAAACGGTCCGGCTTTTCGGATGACGCCTGGATTGCCTGTTCCAGATCGGCATCGGGGTATTCCAGTGCCAGAAACTGTTCCAGCTCGGCGATGCTGGCCCGTTCAATCGCCCGGCCGGTGATCGAGCTTTTTTGAATTTCGTTCCTTGCCGCCAGCGGATAAATGGTCAGCTCAAACCGGAACGTATCGTTCACGATCAGATGCTTGAATGTCCGGTTCGCACCATCTTTGTTCACCTGCTTGACCACCAGCTCATAGGGCATCCCGTGATGGTCCAGGTCGCTCAGCACCGCCGGTACACTGTCAGAGAACAGGTGCAGGTCGATATCGGAACCGCTCCGGATGTGCCCGGTCAGCACGCTTCCGATCAGTCGCGGGTGGAAGCGGTCCAGCCAGCGCATCATCCGCAACGCATCGATGCGCATCTGGTACAGGTTGTCGTTGCGTGACTGGCCTTCGATCATGCGGGCCATCAGCTGGATTTCGTCGCGGATTTCGGCGTTGTTCGGCAGATCGGCAGGTTTGACCCAGCCTTTGGCGATACTTCGGGCGGCCTTCATTTTTGCCCGCCAGTATTCCGTCTCTTCGCGACGGTACATTAACTGGGCAGCCTGAAAAGCAATCTGGCGGCGCAACCGGGACTGACCCGATTCGTGTCTTCGCATGATGGGCGGATTCGAATCGATCCGCAGGGGGGCTAAGGACCGGGTGAAGAACAAATTCGGCTTTGTCTGACAATTTGGGAGGTCGAGGCTCCTGCCGAGACATACATTCGAGTTGAACCTGTTTCGGCGGGAGCCTCAACCTCCCTGGATCCGGGAAGTAATTTTTGACAAATTCCAAAACGATTTGGGGACATCTACTGGATGGATGCTTGCGAGGTGTAGCCTGTGTTCGAATCGATTTTAACCGCAATTCCCGCTGCGTGTAGTCCGAAATCGAAGCGGGGCGGAAAACGTCTATTTCCTTCCGGCCAGTTCATGCAACATTTCGGGAATTCGTTCGACAGGCAACCCGACCACGTTGGATTCCAGCCCTTCGATGACGTGCAGCCAGTCCGGTCCATCCTGATAGCCAAATGCGCCCGCTTTGCCGATCCACAAACCGGTTTCCAGGTAATCATCGATTTGCTGCGGGGAGAGGGGAGCCATTTTCAGGCGTGTTTGTTCGACCCGGGTCACACAGGCGGGGAGATCGGTTCGGCAGATACTGATTCCCGTCAGTACGCGGTGGAGCCTTCCGGACAGGAGGGTCAGAATCTGTCTTGCGTGTTCTTCGTCTACCGGTTTGCCGACAATCCTGCCATCGATTTCGGCCACGGTATCAGCGCCGATCACCAATGCACTGGTTGCCCTACGGGATACGTCCTGGGCTTTCATCAGTGCCAGGTCGGCGACAAACTGTTCGGGAGAGCAGTTGGAACAAAGCCCGGGCTCGACTGAGTCATTGGCAGGCTGGACAATGAACCGGCAGTTTGCCTTGGTCAGTAGCTCTGCCCGACGGGGCGAGCGGCTGGCCAGGATCATCTGCAAATGTTCCAATTGGGGCGGTATCAACATAGTGCCAAAATCCCTGACCGGGTGAATTGCCTGGCCCAAAAGGGGTCAGGCCCCTGGAAAACCAAAGAGGGTCAGACCCCTTTTGGGATCGGGTGAAATGCAAATTGCCAAAGTACCGGTTTCAAGAATGCTCGGCGACCTGGAAGTCCTGTTCGAAGATAACCATTTGCTGGTCGTCAATAAACCGGCCTTGATATCAACCATGGGTGGAACTGGCCAGGATTCCAGTCTTGTTGACCGGGTCAAGGAGTACATCCGGCAGCGCTACGCCAAACCCGGAAATGTTTACATTGGGGTGGTCAGCCGTCTGGATTCATGGGTCACCGGCGTCATCGTATTTGCTCGAACCAGCAAGGCTGCGGCGCGATTGAATGAACAGTTCCGGACCCGACAGGTTGAAAAAAAATACCTGGCGATTGTGGCACAATTACCGGGTGCAGCAGGTGACGATCGTCCGGTTGGAATCCAGCGGGACTGGATCCGGAAAAATGAATCGGAGCACCGGATGGAGATCCTGCTCCAGGCACGTCACGTTGCCAATGCGAAAACAGATCAAGACCTGGAAAGCCACGGATACCAGTTGGCCGAACTGGAGAGCAGGATGATCCAGAGCAACGGCGACCGGCTGCTGTTGGAGATTGAACTGGTTACGGGGCGAAAGCACCAGATTCGCGCCCAATTGAGTGCCCGGGGATGGCCTGTTGTTGGGGACAGAAAATATGGCAGTCGGGTGGATTTTGCTACTGGAATAGCTTTGCACAGCCGCAGCCTGTCGATTCTGCATCCGACCAGCAAAAAACGGCTGGATATTCGCGCCAATCTGCCCGGCTACTGGCCGGAGTTTGCCAAAAAAGCAGTCTGACAATTCGCTTGCCAGAATTGATACGGTAGAATCATGAAGGATTCTGTTTTTCCGGGCCCCGTTAACCGGCACAGGTCTGTCTGCATTCTGGCGCACCCGGCTCCCGAATTCCCCCATCGATTATCCCCAATTGTTGTCATGTCCGAAACTGCCAAAGCACGATTTCGCGAGCTGGTCGTAGCCAGCGGGCTGGTGGATGAATTCCAGATGCGGACCGCAGTGACCAGTCTGATGGACCAGAAACGCCAGGGAGGGGATAGCGAGTTCAGCGACCGCGATCTGGCCAACAAGATGGTCGAGATGGAATTGCTGACTCACTACCAGGCAGACCAGTTGATGGCGGGCCGGACCAAACTGGATTTGGGCCGCTACATCATCACCGACTGGATTGGCCAGGGGGGAATGGGTCAGGTTTTCAAGGCGGTCCATGAGATGTTGGGTCGCGAATGTGCGATCAAAGTTTTGCCGATCAACAAAACGACACCCGAGGCGATCGAGAATTTCCGGAGGGAAATCCGGGCCCAGGCAAAACTGGAACATACCGGACTGGTTCGTGCCTTTGACGCCGGCGTTGATGGCAACGTGCACTACCTGGTGGTGGAGTATGTACCTGGCACGGACCTGCGACGCCTGGTTCGTACAAAGGGGAAGCTGTCGGTCCATCAGTCGGCGAGCATCGTCAAACAGGCAGCCGAGGGTTTGGCGCACGCCCATCGCCGAAACCTGATCCATCGCGACATCAAGCCCGGAAATATTCTGGTTACGCCGGGTGGAATCGCCAAACTGAGCGATCTGGGCCTGGCATTTCACTTGAACGATCCGACCGATCCCCGCTATGGCAAGATCGTGGGGACCGCCGATTACCTTTCGCCCGAGCAGATCAAAAGTCCAACCCAGGTGACCAGCGTCAGCGACATCTATTCGTTGGGCTGTACCCTGTATTACGCGGTCACCGGCAAGGTGCCATTTCCGGGCGGGACGTCCAAGAGCAAGGCCCGGCGTCACCTGGAAGAGACGCCGTGGCATCCCCGCCGGTTCAACGAAGAAGTCAGCGACGAGTTCGTAGATTTGATCGGTGACATGATGGAGAAGAATCCGGCCGAGCGGATTCAGACGGCGGAAGAAGTCGCGGAGAGGCTGGCCCCCTGGGCGAGGGAGGAAGGGGTTCCCATGACGGAACCGATGTTGCGCTCGCGGTGGTTGCCGCCCAGCGTTCCGGACGGAGACGAACAGGAAACTGATGAAAATGATGTTGCCGAGATGGGTTTGAGCGAGATCAGCGGCATGAGCGAGACCTCGCATCTGTCGCTGACCCAGGCCTCCGAAGGGGATCTTGCAAAGTCCGGGCGAAGCAAGCCGCCACCGCCTGGATCAAACAGTATCGTAGAACAGTTTCGGCAGGCCGGTCACTTGCCCAAGGACGCCATTCAGGTCAGCATGGCCATGGTGGTGGTGACCGCAGTAACCTGCGGTGCCGTCGGAGTTTTGATCGGGTTTATCCTCGGATACTTTTTTCCGCGGTAGCCCCCGCCGGTCGAAGATTGCAGTGTGATCCAAACCAGAATTGTCGGAGTATCGCCGTGTCAATTTGCAAGCGTGGACCGTTCAGGGTCCGATTTTCATTTTGTTCACTTTTGTTTGCCGGATTGCTGGCCAGTGGCCCGGCAGTTTCCATGGGGCAGGAAGTTCAGGCGGATTCGGCCGGGCAAACCGGTGCGGTTGCCGCCGCCACGGAGCCCCGCAATCCCCGGGAAATGCGTCTCAGTCTGTGGGACGGTTCGATCATGAGCGGAGATATTGGAACCAGCAATCTGCATGTAAAGACCCAGTTTGGAATGCTGGAAGTTCCGGTTTCCAGTATTGTTATCATGCGACCGGGACTGGACAGCCTGACCGGCCTTCGTCAGGAAATCGAAGTGTTGGTAGAAGAACTGGGCGACCGTGATTTCAAGAAACGGGAACAGGCCGTCCAGCGGATTTCCCAAATGGGTCCGATGTGGCGGGACTATCTGGCAGGACTCAATGATGGTGGAAGTGCAGAACGGAAAAAACATCTGCAGCACCTGGTCGCACAGTTTTCGGACGATCTGGAAAACCAGTTGGACGGGTTTGGTGCCGAAGGTGGACCGCAGTCACTGGGAAAACACGACACGATCACGACCAAAGAATTCACCATTGTCGGCAGTGTCCAGGAACAGGACTTTGATATTACAACGCGGTTTGGGATGTTGCGCGTTCAGCTTGCCGATATCCAGAGTGCCGATCGCCAATGGATGCTGGACTCGGTGACGATCCGGAAAAGCGTCGATGTTTCGGCAACGGGCTTTTTCCAGACCCAGCCGGCCGGAACGGGAATTCGTGTCCGCAAGGGTGACCGGATCAGCATCCGCGCCACAGGGTCGGTTCAGTGGACGTCGTGGGGAAACCTCGCGTCCGGACCGGAGGGTATTACCAATCATGGCCAGTGGAACGCAATGAACTGTGGCATGCTGGCCGCCAGGATTGGCAAGTCGGATGAGTATATTCCGGTTGGCGCCGATCATGATTTCGTGGCTGCGCAGGACGGAGAGCTGATTCTGGGGATTGCGATGCAGGACAATTACGCAGCACAACAGGGCTATCAGTGGAACGGCGACTACAAGGCCAAGGTGGTCGTGGTTTCCGGCAACCCGGAATAGCCGGCAAGGGTTTTTGCACCGGTTTATTTTTTCCCGGCCCGGCGTTTTTCCTGGAAAAACGTCGTGAGGATGTCTCCGCAGGCCGTTGCCAGGACGCCACCACGAACTGCTACCTGGTGGTTCAGTCGTGAATCGCTGGTCAACTGGTACAACGACTGGATCGCGCCGGCCTTTGGATCAGTCGCTCCATAGACCAGTTCGGGAATTCTGGCCAGCAGAATGGCTCCGGCGCACATTGGGCATGGTTCCAGTGTGACGTACATGCGGCATCCTTCCAGTCGCCAGTCGCCGACGCTTTCCGCCGCCTGGGTGATCGCCAGCATTTCTGCATGGGCTGTCGGGTCGCGTAGCATCTCCCGCTGGTTGAAGGCAGCGGCAATGACCCGCCCGTTTTTTGCGATCACGCATCCGACCGGCACTTCATCGATGTCCCAGGCACAAATCGCCTGATCCAGTGCCAGTTTCATAAAATGTTCGTCGGGCATCCAGGGAAGGAATTCCGGAATTTCGGAACCGGATTCGAAGGGATCGTCAGTCATCGGAGTCCGGTTTTCCGTCCCCGGTCAACAGGATCTTGAACTCACGAATCCTGGCGTCCGTTTCAAACGTGCAAATTCCCAGCGGGCGGGAAAGCCGGACTTCATTGCGGACTTCGAATTCATAACCGGCGACGGGGTGTTCCAGTACCTGTTCGTCATCAATCCAGGCCCGGATCGAATCTCCCCCCACCTCGACCTCGATCTTGTACCAGCGATCGTCATCAAAGGCGATCAACCGTGTGGTCTCGTTGCTGGACGCATCATTTCCGTCGATCGAGGAGAGACCGACGACAGTTCCGGACCATCCACCTACGACCAGCGAGCAATGGGACTGGAGAACCGGAAAAGTAAGGCAGCAAAAAAAATCAATTCCAGCAGTCCGTTTTGCCTCGAGACTGATCCGGTAGTTGTTTTCGGGTAATGTCTCACCAGTCCAGGAAATTCCGGTCAGCGGATTGCCCGACTCGATGTCAATTTCTCCATCGACGACCGCCACGTCCCCATCGCCGCCGAATTGGGAAACCTTCCATCCCTCCAGAGTCTTGCCATCAAAAAGCACTCGCAGTTTGCCTGCAAGCGGATTCGCATGGCCGGTCGAATCGGGCGGCAAAGCCGGGACGTTTTGCTCCGGCGCTGCTGCGGCTGACTTTGGGACAGAATCAGGCCCGGGACGGGGGACAACCGTTGGCGGGCTCTGCTGGCAACCTGCAGCTAACAGAATCAGACATGCCAGGGAGGCAGAGACAGACGTTGGAAACATACCGGGGGCCATTGTTCGGGACATGCAGATACGATCAGCCATGATCCTGGCAACTCGAACAGCGGTTTGCAACCGGAACCGGTCCCAAGTGCGGGAGAATAGTTCCGGTCAGGTTGTTATTTGGAAAGGAATTTCAGCCAGCCCCGTTTTTCCTTTTTCTCGTCGGATTCGTCCGTCAGTTCGGCCGAAGTCGAGCACAGTTTTTGCGCCAATTCGGCCAACGACAGCGTTACGGCCGCTTTGGGGGCGTGCTTGATCAAGGGCACACCGTTGTTCCTGGACTCTGCCACCACGCCATAGTTGTTGGGGATTTTCCAGAAGATCTCCCGGTTGATGGTCTCTTCGGCACTGGAAAAACTGATCTGGTTCTTTTCGATGCCGACGCGGTTGACCACCACCCGGAGTTTGTCCTCGACTGTCTCCTGCCGGTCCAGCGAACTGAGGATTCGAACGACGTTGCGCAGGCAGGGCAGGTCCAGCTGGGTCAGCAGCAGGACATGATCAGACATTTCCATCGCCAGCGTATCAAGCTGGCGGAAGGATTTGGAAAGGTCAATGACCATGTGGGTAAACGACGCTTTCAAAAGGTTCATGACCTTTTTAAAGTCTTCGGTTGTGATCTGGTCAATGTCCTCGATGTTGTACGGTCGTGGCAACAGGTAAGTTCCCAGTTCGTGTTTGGTCAGGCTCCTGCGCAGCATAGTCAGGTCCAGCCGGGAAATGCTGGTGGCAACGTCGAGGATGGTATAGTCCGGCATGGCATCCAGAAACACGTCGGCATCACCCAGCGCCAGATCCAGATCAACCAGGACGACGCTGTTTTGGGGACTGGCGGCCAGCATACAGGCCAGATTGACCGCCACGGTCGTGGATCCAACTCCACCCGAGGCTCCGGCAATAGAAACCACGTATCCCGATTTGTTACGGGGAACCCCTGCACTGTTGTTGGTTACGCGGTTCAGGGCTGAAATCAGCTCTTCGACCTGCAACGGAGTGGTGACGAACTCTCCCGCCCCGTTTCTCATGGCCTTGAGAATCAGCTGTCCATCGGACCGGTTGCTGACGGCGACGATTCCACAGGACGGAAACGCTGTTTTGACCGTACCAATCAGTTGAATGGCCTTGTCTTCATCCGAATCGATATCGATGACGACCACATCGGGAGTTGTTTGCGAAACAATTTCGATGAAGAACTCGTAGCGGGAACAGTCGGCTTCCAGCCAGGCCCGTTCAATACCCACAAGATGTTTCTTGAGGTTCTCCCGCGTCTTTTCATTGGGATCGCAAATGGACAGTCTGATTGCATCGCTCATCGTGACGTTTCCAGTGAAGCGTTGGTTTCTGCGTTTGTAATCTGCTGTGATTGCTACTGTATTCTGAAGATGTAAACAGGCTGCCGGTTACCCCTGGGGGGGTCAAGCCGGCCGCGATTCGACCATTACCGGAAACTGGCGGAGTAACCGCGTGGTGTTGCTTCCGTTACCTGTTTGGGTGGCGGACTTGAATTCCGGAAGTAATCATCACCGCCGCCGTAAGAGGCTGGTGGCGGGGCTGTATCCACGCTGCCCGGTTCCAACCATCTTTGCGAACTGGCCGCCTGTGATGGAGGAGTTGCATTGTTCTGGGGATCTTCGATGGCTGGAACCGGAGCCAGCGGCCCGGGTGCCTGGGCAGGCTCCAGCCATGGGGCCTGGTGGATGATATACGGATTGGTTTCCGGGCATTCCCTGTCGCACTTTGGCACTTCCACATAGCCATTGCCAAATGTTTCAAAGGCAGAGGGGTTGGTGGAGGATCGACCTGGCATCACGGGTGGCAAAACACAGGCGTCCACTGGAGAAGCCATGCGGGGTGTCAGCAGGAAGACCAGTTCTGTTTCGTTAGACTGGTTGCTGGAGTTCCGGAAGAACGCACCCATGATCGGTTTGTTGACCAGACCTGGAGCTCCGCGAACTTCAGCGCCACTGGTTTCGCTGTACACACCGGCCAGGACCAGCGTCTGGCCGGCCCTCATGGGTGCACTGGTATTCACACGTCGGACACGGAAACCGGGAACGCCGGTATTTCCCGAAAGTTCCGGTGCGATTTCCGAAACCTCCGCACGTACTTCCAGCGTCATTTCCCCCTGGCCGTGCACGATCGGAACTACGTCCAGCTTGGTACCGAAGGCACGGAAAACGATCGAGTTGGTTCCCAGCCCCGTTGAAACCTGGATCGGAATCTCACCACCGGACAACAGCTCGGCCGGCCGGCCGTTTTGGGAAATCAGTGTTGGTTGGGTCATCAACCGGGCAACATTCTTCTGCTCGAGAGCATTCAAAATGGCCGTAACGGAGGTGGATCCGTCAAACACACTAACAGTAGCGTTCTGTCCAATCGAAGCCAGTGAACCGAAGTCTGCAATCAGATCGGAAAAACCGGAAACGATCCGGCCATTGCTGCCGGTCGCGGCCCAGTCAATTCCCAGATTGCGGAGTTTGGTACGGGAAATTTCATAAACTTTGACTTCAGTCGCCACGACTTGCGAACCGTCCACCCGTAGCTGGTTAACCACGTTGGTTGGAAAAAAGTCCTGGGTAACCTGCAAAACGTTGTTCACGTCTTCAGCCCGTGCAACATAGCCGGTCAACATTACGCCCACCTGCAAGGGTGTGACGCGGATGGCCGAATCGGGGAAGTACTGCGCGAGTGTCATCTCCAGTTTGCGTGTGTCGATCACCACGTTCACGGTAATTGAGTAAAGCTTTTTGTCGGGATCGGAGACTGTCAGCGTTGCCACACCCGGTCGTACGCCGGTAATGTTGACTTCGCTGGGCGAGATGCAGGACGCACGAAACACTTCCGGGTTTTCCACATGGACTTCCGGAATATTGAAGTCGAAATTTACACGACGGCTGGAGCCGGCCATGACTTCGACATTTCTGAACGTGTCCGAGATTTCGTAGCCCGCAACCTGCGAGAATTCCTGGGCTGCCAAATGCGCCGGCCCCAGGACAGCCAATCCCAAAAACAGTGACAATCCAATGGGCAGTACACGAGCGTTCATCCGTGATTCCTTCGCGTAAGGTTTTGGCGTGATTGACGAGGCAGCAATCCTTTGCGCCTCTCCGCCACAACAGGCCCGGTCCCGTCTTGCCTCAACAGTGCAATTCGGGGCCGGCATATCAGGACTGACCATCGCAGCCCTTACCTGCTGTATCGATCCTAACCACCGGGATATTGATCTTCTTCGAAGCGGTAGTTATCACTGGTAGAATTGCCAGAATCGGCACCACCGGTAAGGTCGCTACCAGTGGGGGCGGGAACCAGCTGGGGAACTCCAGAAACGGCCCCGTTGAGTGGCGAATCCGGGTTGCTGGATCCAATCACATTGCCTTTGGAGTCAAACTTGATGACTTCACGCTCCGAGCCGTTGAAGACGACGGTCTGGAAGCCCGGGGTGCTGCTGGTTTTGTCAAACATGTCCCCCAACAGGGTGGAAAGCGTTTTTTGGTCGGGACGAACCGGGTCCGACGCGGTTGAAACCGGTTCGACAATCTGGCTCTCGGTATCTCCGGTATCTGCACACAACACGAATTTCAGCTTGATTCGCGAGCCGAGTGCCAGCGTCAGGATTTCCGACTCTTTTTCCGTAACCAGCACGCCGACGTTGGTCTTTCCCTTGGAACCGGACGTTTCACGAACGAGATCGCGAACATAGCTCTCATCGACGGAGAAAACCTGAATATTCTTCAGGAACGTACGGGGGGTTGCTACTTCGGTGCCCCGGTTGTTTTCCATGAATACGCCGACAATATCCACCCGGTCGCCTGGCTGCAACAGGCCGCCAAAGGTGTCTTCAGCATCAAGCGGAACGGCAATTACTTTCTTGCCAGGGGGAATCGGAAGCTTTTTGACCTGGTTTTTGTTCAGCAGATTCGATTTGCAGAGGGGCAGCCCCTTCAATACGCGGGTTGCCACAACCATATCGGTCAGGTCCTTGAGATCCCGAACCGCATCTTCCGGAACGATGTTTAGTGGCCATTCTTCGAGCCGAACCGTTTCATCATTCAAAATCGACTCGTGATCAATCGCAACTTTGGCGACGACCACGGTGACTTTTTGTGTAACCGGTTCGGAGGTCGCACGGTTTCCGCCCATGACCTGGCTGATGCCGATGGCTGCAATCAGTCCGAAACCCAACGAAACGAACAGCATGATGAGTGACTTGGACTTCATCTCTTTTCCCCAGTTCGGAACTGCCAGTACCGGATAACCCGGACAAGGCGCTGATAAACGGTCAGAATATGGTTTGTGTATGCGGCCGGCGTGGTTGCACGACGGGCGCATTGCGCCATCCTGGCTGCGTTATCCCTTCCCTGGGTTTTCCGCTTCGTTGGTTTGGATGGGAGCCGACCGGCAAACGCTTTCAGTCAAAACTGAGAGCAATACCGGTCGATGCACACATCTTCTGCTTTGATCGGCAAACAGCCTGAAGCCACCCCTCAAAAACGACCAGGGGACATGTCACCGGCACAACCGGACTATTTTCCAATCGCAAAATCCCTTTCCGGTCCACCCATTGGGGGAAACCAGGTCGCGGATTCCGGTTTTAACGATCAATCGGCGCTGCAGGAAAACCCCTGCAGTGCCGCACATTGCGTGTTGAATCCAGGGTCTAAACCAGCAAACCGGCCCAGACAAAATACAGGATGGTGCCGATTGCGATCGGAATTCCATAAGGCAACAGCATCATCGAACTCTTGCGCCCGGCGGCGATGGTCGCCAGCGATTCAGGGTCCCGGACGGTCATGATTTCATTGGCGATGAAAAAGAACTGATTCCAGTGCTGGCGCCCTTTTCCGGCCCAGATGACCATGCCAACTGCCAGGACGGCGCCGACAATGGCGGTAAAGCAAAATGCGTAAAATGTGATGGCACAGTGAACCCAGGCTCCAATTCCGGCCATCATTTTGACGTCGCCAGCACCCATCCCGCCGATCGAGTAGGCGGGCAGCAATGTGGCCAGCCCAACTGCGGTTCCTGCCAGGCTCCAGCCGAGGCCAGTCATCCAGCCCTCGCCGGTGATTCCGTAGCTGATCATGCTGTAAATCCATCCCGCAACGATCATCGGGTAGGTCAGTTTGTTGGGTACGCGAAGCTGTTTGCCGTCCACCCATGCTGCGACGATGACAAACAGTGTGACAAACCAGAACGGCCAGGTTTGTCCAAGGTTTCCAAAAAGTTGGCTCATTGAATTTGCTCCGTGATTCCTGTGGCAGCGCGGTTGGGGTGACGGTGAGTTGTTGTTCCGGATTGAAACAACCGCCCCGTGGCAGGTTGCCGGTTACCGGATTTCAGACTTCGCTGAAAATGCATGGAAACCTACACCGGGAAACCCGAAATGACGGACAATATCCCTCAATTGCCATGAATTACCGGAATTTGGAACCGCTACAACCGTCAAAACCTGCAGAGCCCCAGGGGCCGGATTGGTCATGGCATTTCACCGGAAAAATCCTTCGGGAACCGGATCATTTTCCCGGGATTCCTGCACCCTTTCCTGCGCAAAAATAAAATATCCAGGCACGAATAATCGCGCCCGGATCGTATGTTCATCAGGCTGTAAAGCCCATTGACCGTTGCTTGTGGTACCAGTCAGGCTGGTCGCACAAACTAGTTGCCTGGCAGAGCGCCGATCTTGCCGGCAATGTTGGTGAAGGCGGTGCTGGCGTTGGTGCCTACAGCGGTAATCGCTGTCAAGCAGACGATGATAATCAGAGCCAGCATAACAGCGTACTCAACTGCTGTTGGGCCGTCTTCCGACTTCAAGAAACGCTGTACTTTCGTAACGAAATTCTTCATGACTTTCTCCGACGGATTTAAAAGACTCCCCTCGCGGGGTACGAACCCACCATGAGTTCGCAAACCATAACGGGTCATCCGGGTCGTTTTGGTTGCCAGCCTGCGGCCAACCCGGATTTCCCAAACCGATACGATTAAGGTCTTTCTCCGCTTTTTGTTTTCGCAGAAAGACTCTTGCAGACTGGCGAACTGGCCTCTCAGCCAGAACTGTCTCCCGGATCTTTTCCGGACGACACCAAACCTTATGGCGCAGTCTGTAACAGTCAAACTTTTTCGATTGGGTAAATCGTGATTTCTGCAAAATGTTTTACAGCGATATGCCTGGGAACAATCATGACGCCTTGCATCCGGAGCAACCGTTTCAACCGGAACGGAAAAGGCGAAACTGAACCGGAAAACCGTAAACCGTAAACCGAAAGCCGTCTCAGCTGTTTTGGGAAGAGCGGATTCGCTGACTGCGGTATTTCATTCCCGGGAAAAAGAAGCAGGCTCCGCAGACCACACCGAAAATGCCCATCGCATAATCCGGTGCGAACGCCATCACGATACTGGTCAACATCAACGCGGCTACCTGGAAATAGAAAGAGCCGGACAACACTCCGGCCTTCACCAGGAATGCCATCGCCGCGACAATCGCCAGAACCGGCGCAAGCCGCAACAACGGCAGACCCAGAAAATTCTCGAAGGGGAAAAGCAGGATGACACCAATCAGGCTGGCAGCCCAGATGTGTGCAATTTGCCGTTCGACGAACGTGACCGGACCCATCCGCCTGCGCAACCACCAGAACACGGCGGCCCACGCGGCCAGACCGATTCCCCAAACCAGCTCATAAACAAACGGATTGATGACGTTCAGCAGATACAGGACGTTGGTCAGGACTGAGGCCAGCAACAAAACCAGGCTGTGCCAAATCCAGAGTGTGCCCCAATTCTCGAGAACCGCAGCATGATGGGTTTCGCGAAACAACCCGGCAAGGACCTGGACAAACCGCCCTTCCATAGCCGAAACCTGCCTGTTCCCCAGGAATGCATCCAGATCGTCCCGCAAAGCTGCTGCCGACGGGTAACGCAGGTCTTGGGGTTTTTGCAAACAGCGCATTGTGATTGATTCCAGATTGCGGTCGACACGGCGATTCAGCACTCGGGGAACAATCGGATCCTGCTCGAGGACCATCAACACCGTGTCCACTGGCGTTGCTGCCAGAAACGGAGGTTGCCCGGTAATCATGTGATACAGGATCGCACCGAGTCCATAGACATCGGAAACCGGACCCACCTGACCACGCTGGCCCGCCGCCTGTTCCGGTGCCATGTAGGACGGTGTTCCCAGGACAGCACCCGTCCGGGTCAGGCTGGCCGCCTGGTTGGCGGCATTTTTTGCCAGCCCAAAATCGCAAACCCAGGGGTGGTCCCGTTCGTCGATCAAAATGTTTGACGGTTTCAGATCGCGATGAAGCACCCCCTGCTGATGGGCATATTCCACCGCGTCAGCGATCGACCGCATCAGTGTTGCCGCACGCGTGCCGTGAATGGGTCCCCCGGCCAGTACCATCGAGAACCAGGGGCGACCCATCTGTTCGCCCACATCATGAATCGGAATGATCGAAGGATGGTTCATTCCGGCAACCGCTCGCGTTTCCGCTTCGAACCGCTCACGGTCAACCCGTGTCGCCAACTCCCCTTTCAGCATGACTTTGACCGCCACCGGATGGCTGTCCGCAATCCGTACCGCCCGGTAAACGACCCCCATGCCGCCACGTCCTATTTCTTCCTGCAGAACATAGCCTCCCATGCGAAAGGGAAGTTCAAACAGCGGGCGGCTGCCGGACGCATGATTCGCAGCGGCGTGGGCCTTCGGTGCTTCCGTTCCCACCGACTGGGTCAACAGAATCGTGCCCCACAGGTCGCGCAAATCGGTCTCAAACTCCGGATGCTCACGGCAGACCGATTCCAGCCCGGGCTGTTCCCCCTGGCTGAACCGGTCGCAAAGCCGGGCGACGAGTTCCGCCAGTTGCTGCTCGTACAGAACGTCAGCACCGGTTCTTGCAGTGAATTCATCAGGATCCATCGGCGTCCTGTTCATTGCCCTGCAGGGAGGGATTGTCATTCAGCAGGATCGCCTTGAGCCTTCGCACGGCGCGGAGATACCTCATGCTGGCTGCTGGTTCGGTCAGTTCCAAAGCCTGGGCGATTTCCTGGTTGTTGAGGTGTTCGTAATGTCGCATCACAATGATTTCATTGTCCCGGGGCTCCAGTTGCAGGATGGCGCTTTCCACACGCCGGGCCATTTCCTGTTGCAACGCGGCGGCTTCGGGAGTCAGGTTCTGGTCGCTCAACAATGCCCCGAGCTGGGCCGAGGACTGGTCGTATCCCCTTGGAGCGGCCAGCGACTGTTCCCGGTCGACACTTCGTTTGGCTGAAACCCGGTGCCGGCGATGGGCATCGATGATCCGGTCCCTGGCAATCTGCCGGATCCAGAGCCGGAACGAAAGGACCGGGTTTTGCAGATAGTCCTGCAAACGGCGGTTCGCTTCGATCAGCACGTCCTGGACAATGTCGCTGACATCGACCCGCTGAAGGATTTTCTGGTCCATCCGCATTCGAACGATTTGCCGGAGGGCATCCCGGTGGCGGTCCATCAGTTCGTTGATGGCCTCCCGGTTGCCATCCCGGCAGCCGTTCAGCAATTCCTCCGTTTTGTCCTGCTCAGGCCACATGGATTTCTTTCCGTGCAAAACCGTTCCGGTCCCCGACTGCAAGACTTCGAATCCGGCGTCCGGATCAATCAGCCTGCACGTCAGTGCCCGACAGTCCTTTATAACCCTGATCGGCGATGGCTGCCATAAACCGCCTGGCCGGAGAAGCATGATCCACATCGTTCCAGGTCCGGTGTACC
>Ga0163150_10002831_pt1 | contig 25645 bp, 20 predicted proteins | sample OliLakLV19P2IB_FD_148628 | JGI IMG/M metagenome (GOLD analysis project Ga0163150, IMG submission 148628) | Freshwater microbial mat bacterial communities from Lake Vanda, McMurdo Dry Valleys, Antarctica - Oligotrophic Lake LV.19.P2.IB | ecosystem: Environmental > Aquatic > Freshwater > Lake >...
ATTTGGGGATCGGGCTGTACCAGCATGACATCAAGGCCCGGCACCTGGCCGACTCGCTGGACGAAGTGGTCATGCAATGTGTCAACGCGGTTGGCGTCAACGTCAATACAGCCAGCCCTTCCCTGTTGCGGTATGTCTCCGGCCTGAATCAGCTGACCGCGCGGCGGCTGTTTGAGTACCGCCAGGAGAAACGGATCACCAATCGCGAGATGATTCGTGAAGTCGCCGGGATTGGTGATGCTACATTTGTCCAGGCTGCCGGCTTCCTGCGTGTCTTTGCCGGCGATTCGCCGCTGGACGAAACCGGAATCCATCCGGAAAGCTACCCGGTTGCAATTCAGCTGCTCGAAAAAATCGGCACATCTCCCGAACAGTGGAGTGGTCGTGATATTCCTGCGGTAACGCCCGCGACGACGCCAGAACCATCTTCAGAAATATCTTCGGAACCAGCGTCCAAACCTGTGGCCGAACCTGTGACCGAACCTGTGGCCGAACTTGTGGCCGAACTTGTGGCCGGTGAACCGGCGCCGGAAACTCCGTCCGCACCCCCGGCAACGCCAGTTGTCGTGGAAACAGCAACCGGAGTCGCCGACGCCAACCATGCACGGGTTGGTGGCATGGCGCTGGCGAAACTGGATCCGGTCGCGCTTGCCGCCGAGACCGGCGTTGGGGCGATGATGATGCGTGACATTATCGACAACCTCCGTCGGCCTGGCCGCGACCCGCGTTCGGCCAGCGACATGCCCGTGTTCCGTTCCGGAATCCTCGGCTTTGACGATCTGAAGCCGGAAATGCAACTGCAGGCCCAGGTGGTAAACGTCGTCGATTTCGGGGTCTTTGTCGACGTCGGCCTCGGGCACACCTGCCTGGTCCACATCAGCGAACTTTCCCGAAACTACATTCGGGACCTGCACCACAAATTTGCCGTGGGTGACGTTCTGATAACGTGGGTTCAGGAAATCGATTCGGCAAAACGGCGAGTCAAACTGACCGCGTTGCCTCCAGGTACCAAGCGGTTCGAAAGGCGTTCGCGTCGTGGCGGCAGACCGCAACACGAGTCTTCGCAGGACAGCGAAACTCGTCCTGCCACTGACCGGCCACATGATCGCCCGGCAGACCGGTCTTCGGAACGTCCCCGCGACGACCGTTCGCAAGAGCGAAGCCAGGATCGTCCACGCACCGGCCAACGACCGTCCGGCGACCGCGGGCATGGTGACCGGCGCGATTCGCGACCTCACCGCGGCCAGCATTCGCAGAACCGGGACCGGAACCAGCGGTCGTTCGAGCGGAAACCGGCCAAACCAAAATTCGTCAAGCCGATCGAAGACGACATGCTGAAGGGCGAAAAACCGATGCGGTCATTCTCGGATCTGGCTCAGTTTTACAAAAAGAAAGACGACACCGACCAATAACGGCTCGCACGCCGGATCGTTCACCGCACCTGTTCAATTGCATTTACCATCCCGACGGCCAGTTCCCCCCTGCTGCCGTACAGCCAGTCCCCGGCAAAACATTCGAACAGTCGGGGCCATTCTTGGGACGACTGCAAATCCGTCCATTCGGCTGTTCGTCCCAGCATCCGGTGAAACGGGCTGGCAAAAACTCCGTTGGGACGAAAGCCGCCATCCAGGCTGTCCGGTTTCATCAGAAGCACAATCGTTCCGCGACGCATTCCATGACCAGCCAGTTCGCCTGCCTTGCCCCCAATGATCAGCGTACCACCCCGCATTTCATAACCGGCCATCTCGCCACAGTCGCCGCCGACAACCAACGTCCCCCGTCGCATCCGCATTCCGGCATGAGTCCCGCAGTTGCCATGCACGATGATTGAGCCGCGATTCATTCCGGCTGTTGTTCCAGGTGACGAACTTCCTGCCCGATCGCCAGCATTGCCGCTGACCACGATCCATCCGCCGCGCATTGATTGACCCAGGTCGTCTCCAGCATCGCCGTGAATCATCAGCCTGCCGCCACGCATCCCCCGGCCCGCGCCGGTTCCCAGCGCCGACTGGACAGCGACATTTCCAGCATTCATTCCGGCGGCAAGGTTCTGGACAGCTGACCAGTCCCCGCGACAGGTCACGAGGTCATCCTGCGATGAGGAGTCAACAATACGGAAAACTGTTTCAGCCCGAACCAGCCTGCATCCGTCCAGAACTTCCAGCCTGCCGAACTCCGCCGCGCCCTGCCCCTGGCTGATTCCGGGACTCAATCCGGAGGCATCAATCCCCGGATGGGAATCGTGGTCCAGCCAGATTTCGACGCCCATTGAGATGTTTCCTGAAACGTGACAAAGTAAATGGTTGTCCCAACCGGAACATGAATATCCGGGAGGGGCAGACTCTAATGGGGAACAGATTCCCTTGGCCGTATGACTTTAACCGGCGATTCCGGTCGATTCCATGAGTCTCACCAAAACCGGTCGTGAACAGCCAACTGCCGGAATCGTTTTGTGCGGCGGCTACAGCAGTCGGATGGGCAGGGACAAGGCGAGCCTGGAGCTAGGAGACCGGTCGTTTCTGCAACATATGTGCGCTACGCTCGCGGACGTTTGCCATCCGCTCCTGCTCGTTGGAAGGGCCGACCAGAACCAAATGCCGGAAAGTTTTCACGGGATGTTCCCGTTTGTCGCCGACCTGGTTCCGGACGCCGGGCCGCTGGCCGGACTGGTGACCGGTTTGGAAACGTTCCGCCGTAAGTCTGATCTGGCATTGGTGGTGGCTTGCGATACCCCACTGATTCATCCCGCTGCAGTTCAATTCCTTGCTCGGAAAATCGGCGACTTCGATGCAGTGATTCCGTGGGACGGCGAGCACCTGTTTGGGCTGACTGCAGTCTACCGGACCACCGCCGCGATACCGTTGCGGCAGATGCTGAATCGTGGCCAGCGTCGCATTCAGGATATCGCTGATTCGATCCGCGTCAGAAAAATCAGCCTGGACGAACTTCGCCAGGCCGATCCGGAGCTGGATTCACTTTTGGGTTGCAACACACCCGAAGAATATGAGGTGCTGCTGGCCAGGTTCCGCAAGATCGGCACACTTGGGGCCTGATAGCGCGGGCAATTACTTTGCTGCCACGATTCCCAACTGGTCGGTTACGTTGGGTGCGTCGGCCCACAAGGTTTCCAGGCTGTAAAACTGTCGGGTGTCGTCGTCGAACAGATGGATGACTACCGATCCAAAATCAAGCACGACCCATTTTCCGGTATCCTGGCCGTCCAGACTGATCCGTTTGTCTTTCAGTTCTTTTTCCAGCTTCAGACGGATATCGTCACTCAAGGCAACCAGTTGTCTTTTGCTGGTACCGGTTGCAATCACGAAATAATCAAAAATCGAAGTCAGTCCTGTCATGTCGAGGACTACGACGTCCGTTGCACCGCTTTCGATTGCTGTCTGGGCTGCGGCACGTGCCAGTTCCTGGCTTCGCTCAAGATTGGGGCGGGCGAGGTTGGGCTGCGGTGAGCTGTTTTCCGTCATCGGGACCTTTTCGTTCGTGTCTTGGGACCAGGCCTGACGGGAGGGAATCATATGGCCGGTTGTGCTGGACAAGGGAGTTTCGATTGTCATGGATTTTGGCCTGGGCGAAACCGCCAGTTTATCGGAATAGCTGCTGGACGCGAGGCGTGACTCACATTTGTCCCAGCCTGTCCCGGTTTCAGACCCGGCCCGATGCCTGAGGTTCGCCCAAAACGCATATAATCGCCAGCCACAGGCTATTGTCTGCATCCAAACCATGTGACACTTGATCCGCTGAAGTCCGATCGATGAACCAACCGAATTCCGTCGCAGACACGATTTCCATTGACCAGATTTACCAGGCAGCCGTCCGGATTGGTGGTCATGCCCACCGTACTCCTGTGGTGACGAACCGCACATTCAATCAATTGTCGGGTCTTCAGGTTTTTTTCAAATGCGAGAATTTGCAGAGAACCGGTTCCTTCAAATTCCGCGGAGCGTGCAATGCTGTTGCCATGCTGTCTGCCGCGCAGCTGACTCACGGAGTTGTCACCCACTCGTCCGGGAATCACGCGGCCGCAATAGCTTGTGCAGCCCGACAGTTCGGGGCCAGGGCGACGGTCGTGATGCCTGCCGGTTCCAATGCGGTCAAAAAAGCAGCGGTAATCCGTTACGGAGGCAAAGTTGTTGAATGCGAAAACAATGAAGCGGCCCGCATCGCAACGGCTGACAAAGTTGTTCGCGAGACCGGCGCCAACCTGATTCCACCCTTTGACGATGCGCGGATCATTGCGGGACAGGGAACAGCGGCCCTGGAGCTGCTCGACGAGGTCCCGGATCTGGATATTGTGATGGCGCCGGTCGGGGGAGGCGGATTGATCGCAGGCACCTGCATTGCGGCCCGGGCCCAGAAACCTGGCATTCGCATTTTTGCCGCCGAACCGGAAGGAGCCAATGATGCCTGGCAGTCGTTTCAGAAACAGGAGCGGGTCCCGCTGCAGTCAGCCAACACGGTTGCCGACGGATTGCGAACCAGCCTGGGACTGTTGAACTGGCCCATTATCCAGGCTGGAGTCGAAGACATCGTCACCGTTTCCGATGTGGAAATCGTCGCGGCAATGCGCCAGTTCTGGATGCTGACCAAACTGATTATCGAGCCCAGTTCCGCCGTGCCGGTTGCCGCACTCCAAAAGCCGCCCTTCGACGGAATGGACCAGTCAACCAAAATCGGCATCATCCTCAGCGGCGGAAATGTCGACCCCGACCATCTGCCATGGTAAAGGATTGCGGCCGGTTCAGTCGCCGCGCATCCGGTACAGAATCACTTTCGCTGCAATCGTTGCCGCATCCTGGCGCACGTATCCTTCGCAATGGCTGGCCGTGGAATTTTCCATCGCGCAACTCAGATCGACCGGCGACAACAGCACGACCAGTCGCCCATCCAGGGTAATTCCCTCCATTCGGGGACTGGTCCGCTCCTGTCGCATTCCACCTGGCGCTTTGGCGTCGGGATGCTGGATCGTGACCGATGTCAATTCGCTGCCAAACCGGTTATCTGTCCAGAGTGGATGATCGGCCGGAACCGGTTCCAGTTTCAGATCCGGAAAGATCGCGCGCATCTCTGCCCGGAAAGCATCGGCAAATTCGGCTGACGAACAGATCGAGTCAGCGAACAGAAAACCGCCATTTTCAATAAAGGCCCGCAAGGCCTTCCGCTTTTCTTCGTCCAGCGAGAACTTGCGCCGGCCGTGGGCGAACAGCATCGTGTAATCGCTCATCTGGTCAAAGTCGGCATCGACAAACCGCTTTTTCGAATCGATTTGCAGTCGGGTTGCGCTGGCGACCGAGTCAAGTATGTTCTGCCAGGCGCTGGTCGCGTCGTCATCCCCGCCACCCAACCGGAGCTTTGGAAAAACCAGAGCCCGTCCCGGCAGTGCTTCCATCACGGAATCACCAAGCTTTTCGATGTTCAGTTTCTCATTCAGGATCCTGCCGGTCGCATACGCGGCGACGTTGATTCCCAGTTTGCGGCGATACTCGACTTCGGCACGAACGTTTTCCGGACAGCCAGCCAAAATCCCTTCCCGATCCATTTGCCAGTAGCAGGACAGATTTTGCGGACAGTAAATCACGCCGGTCCTGCAACAGGCCTGCAGTCCCAGCACCGGCCAGCCGACGGGAGGCTTAATCGGAAAATTTGCATTCCAAACGGGATGGTCCGGCGGCAAAACTTCCAGGGCGCTTTCCGGAAACAGCTCTGCCATCAGGTCGCGAAATGATTTGTCAAACGGGACACTGTCTCCGCAGCCGTCTCCCTGGCACGCTTCGACAAACAGGAACTTGCCACTCTCCACATACCGTTTCAAAGCCTGCTTCTGCCGGTCGTCCAGCTTCAGAACTTCACGACCCGACATAAACAGCACGGGACATTCCCGCAGATCGTTAACATCAGCTTTCGCCGCATTGACCGTTTGCCAGTTCAGCGGCATGCCCCAGGCGGATTCAACCTGACGCGAAAGGTAGTGAATGCCGGCCGGATGCGGAATATTTTTTCCATCCGCATCCAGGGCGTATTGGCCGAACAGAATCGGTCTCAGGCCCTTGGCCAGAAACAGCAGCGCCAGTGACGACGCAATCTCGGGCACCCCTTCAGAGTGTGTGCCATTGTTGTTTTCCCACGACCCGTCCAGCCGCTGGTCGGAAACCAGGTGGGCAGCACCCTCGCGATACCAGTCGTGATCGCCAAAAAATCTTTGCCCGGACAACCGCCCCGCCCGCTCCATGCCGTACAGGTAATAATATTTTCCCCCGTCATTGCCACCGTTTTTGGCCGGGTTTCGCGAGGCACTGAAATTGACCGCCATCCAGGACTGGGCTGATTTCAGCATCGCCTCGGGAATTTCTTCCCGGCAGCAGACGACCTGGCCGTTCACCACGAACTGCCCCGCGTCCGCCAGATTCTCCTGAATGATAATCAGCGAACTGATCCCGCCGCATGCACTCGCACCATTGCCCGGACTACCGCCCGAGATGTAGGAAAAACTTCCTTCGCGGTTGTATATCGACTGCCAGTACCTGTAACTTTTTTGCCAGGTCTCGACCGGGATCTTGATACCCGCCAGCGCCGCCTCGTGCAGGGCCAGTAATGCAAACTGGGAATTGGAAAAATCGTGGGGACCCACAAAGCTGCCGTAGCTCCATCCGCCATCGTCGAACTGGGTGCTTACCAGCCACTCGGCATCCTGTTCCATCAACCGGCGGTATTGCTGGCCGGCCGGGCCTGCAGCGGCCATACACATCAGACGCAGCGACACAACATAAGTGGATCGTTGATGCTCGACCGGAGATTGCGACAACGCCCGCAATGCGGCCCGCATTTCCCTGGAATCAGGATCAACTCCGGCATTTAACAAAGCCAGCGCCACCAACGCGTTTCCCGACCCGGCGTAATTGAGCAACACATCGTCCCAAACCGAAGTGTTCCGGTTTCGCCGTTTGAGCAAAAACTGCACGCCGTTGTCGATCGCCGAACGGACATCTTCAGCCCGGAGCTTGTCGGGAGCAATCCGCTGTTGTGCGACAAGGCCATGATTGCCGGCCAACGCGGCTGCAGTCACAAAAGCGAGGAATCCCGGTATCACCTTTCGCAAAAACAGGGAATACCCGTTCCAGTCATGGTGGGCCGGGTTCAACGGTTTTCCGGGCTGACTTCTCATCTCAGGTTTCATTCCGTTCCCCGATTTATCCTGACTGGTTCGTGCTGCAGACGGGCGATCGCGCGACCGGTTCCGTGGCAGCCTGGTCCGAATCCGTTACACCAACCATTCAGTATTGTCGCCATTACCGACCCAGGACGATAGAATCCGGTTCCGGCAATTCCATTATAGTGCCTTGCCTGGCGCCGGGCCTACACAACTTTCACTGAAAGGAATCGCGTGTCGGGAAAATCACGCAACCTGGGCGACGTTCTGCAGGAATTCAGCAGCCACCGAAAGCTGGTCGAAGACGAACTGCACAAAGTTATCATTGGTCAGCACGATGTCATTGAGCAACTCCTGGCGGCCGTCTTTACCCGCGGCCATTGCCTGCTGGAAGGTGTTCCCGGGCTGGCAAAAACCCTGATGGTCAGCACCCTCGCCCGGATCATGGACGTCACCTTCAAGCGGATCCAGTTCACGCCCGACCTGATGCCCAGCGATATCACGGGTACCCACGTGCTGGACGAAGACGATTCGGGGAAACGGAGCTTTCGTTTCGTCGAGGGCCCGGTTTTTACCAACATCCTGCTGGCAGACGAAATCAACCGGACACCTCCCAAAACCCAGTCGGCCCTGCTCCAGGCGATGCAGGAACGCGAAGTCACCGTCGGTCGCGAAACGTGGGAACTTCCCAATCCTTTTTTCACTATCGCGACGCAAAATCCGATCGAGCAGGAAGGGACCTATCCGCTGCCCGAAGCCCAGCTCGACCGGTTTATGTTCAATATCAACGTCGGTTATCCAACCTCGGCTGAAGAGGAACAGATTCTGACCGCCAGCAGCTCCGGTGAAGTCCCGGAGATCCGGAAAATCCTCAGCGGCAAAGCCATTATCAATCTCCAGAAACTGGTGCACAGCGTCGTAGTCACCGAATACATCGTCAAATACGTCGCTTCGCTGGTTCGGGCAACCCGACCCGCCGACGCGTCTGCCCCGGAAATGGTTCGCGAGATGGTCGACTGGGGAGCCGGTCCCCGCGCCGGGCAATTCCTGATTTCAGGCGGCAAGGCGATCGCCGCCATGGACGGGCGGTTTACGGTTTCCGTCGAGGACATTCGAAAAGTTTCGATCCCGGTCCTGCGTCACCGGATCAGCACCAACTTCCAGGCCCAGGCGAACGGAATCACTTCCGAGAAAATCATCGAACACCTGATCGAAAAAATCCCCGAACCCCAAATTCCAAAATTCACCAAATAACAAGTTTGCAAGAGTCCGCATTTCCCGCTTCCACCGGGTTCATCCCGGTGGAGCGAGAATTTGACAACCAGCAGCCATCCGCTAACCTCCCGCTTCCACCGGGTTCATCCCGGTGGAGCGAGAATTTGACAACCAGAAAGAGCCCCTCGCCCCCCCTTTTTTCCTGCACCGCAGCTGGAAATTAATTGAATTCATTCCAACCCCTGCGCCCTCCAATAAATGCTGGTCGAAGAATACCTCAAGCCCGAAGTCATCCACCAAATCAAACGGCTGGATCTGCGCGCGAAATTTGTTGCCCGCGGATTCCTGCACGGCCTGCACGCCAGTCCGCTACACGGGTTCAGCGTCCAGTTCAGCGAACACCGGCGATACACGCCTGGCGATGATCCGCGGGCACTCGACTGGCGGGTCTATGCCCGGACCGACAAGTACTACATCCGGCGCTACGAAGCGGAAACCAACCTGCATGGTTACCTGGTTGTCGATCTCAGCCGCAGCATGGATTACACCCATCGCCAGGACATGACCAAATTCGACTATTCGGTTTGCCTGGCTGCGGCGCTGGCATGGTTGATGCTCAGCCAGCAGGACCCGGTCGGGCTGGTCACCTTCAGCGACCGGATTCGCGAAAGTGTCGCGCCGCGAAGCCGCCGGACCCAGCTGGCCAACGTGCTGTCGATTCTGTCCCAGGCCAAACCGGACGGGAAAACCGATCTGGCGGGGAGCATGAACCAGCTGACCGCGATGTTGCGACAGCGAAGCCTGATCATGCTGTTTTCCGATTTGATGGTCCCCAATCAGGATGTGGTCGACTCGCTGCTCAGAATCTCCGGCGCCGGCCATGACATCATCGTGTTTCATATTCTGGATGAAGCCGAAGTTTCGTTTCCGTTTACCGGCCAGTGCCGATTTGAGGATACCGAGTCGGACCAGTCGATCACGGCCGACGCCATGGGAGTCCGCAATTCGTACCTGGAATCGCTGAATGCGTGGAGGGAAGAGCTGTCGACCCGGTTCCGGCAAAACCGGATCGACTATGTTCCGCTCGATACCAGCCTGCAATTCGACCGGGCCCTGACCGAATACCTGCATTCCCGCCGTTCCCGGTTGTAAGTCAGACACGGAACCATTTGCAGTTTGTTGGCGTCCAACTCGCGTATCGGTTCTGCACGCGACTTTTTACCCGGAACCTGTGACGATGAAACAGCACAACGGAATCCTGGCGTCTCTGGTCTCCGTGGCCCTTCTGGTCAGCGGCTGCAACGCCCAGCAGGCCGGCAATGCCGGTTCCCGTTCCAGCACCGACCGGACGGAAGCCGGGACCATCGATGCCGCCATGATGCCGGAACGGGCCGTTATTTCCGATGACGAATATGTCGCCCATGTGTTGAAACTCCAGGAACGGCTGGCCAATCAGGGTTACACCGTCCGGCTGGAAAATCCGTTTGTTGTGATTGGCAACGAAGACGCCGAGATGGTCCAGCAGCGATGCGAGCAAACGATTCGCTGGGCAGTCCAACGGCTGAAGAACCAGTATTTCCCCCGGGACCCGGACCACATCATCGAAATCTGGCTGTTTGGTGACAAGGAATCCTACGAGACCGGTTGTGAATCACTGACCGGGAGAAAGGCGACAACTCCATTCGGCTTTTATTCAGCCGCCGAGAAAAAGCTGATTATGAACATCGCTACCGGCGGAGGGACGCTGGTCCATGAAATCGTCCATCCGTTTATGGCCGCCAATTTCCCGGCCTGCCCTTCCTGGTTCAATGAAGGCCTGGCGTCGCTGTACGAACAGTCCGGCAGCCGGGACGACCGGATAATCGGATACACCAACTGGCGACTGCGCAGCCTGCAACTTGCGATCGATGATGACCGTCTGCCGCCGTTCGAAACGATGATGAAGACCACGACCCGGGAGTTCTACGACGACCCGTCGGGTACCAACTACGCCCAGGCCAGATACCTGTGTTACTACCTGCAGGAGACAGGAAAACTGGACGATTTCTACCAGGGTTTTCACAAAAACGCGGCCGATGATCCATCCGGAATGCAAACCCTGCAAACCGTACTTGAAACCACGGATCTGGAAGCCTTTCAGAAATCCTGGCAGGAATGGGTCATGAAACTCAAATTCTGAAAACTCTGGAAAGATCCCGCAGATTTGGGAATTCGTGCCGGAATTTGATTGCAATCAGTACCCGCGCCCTTACAATTCCCCTGTCGTCAAAGAATTTCCAAGCTACGTTTTTCCGGCAGTTTGCCGGTAACTACGTTTGCGGGAGTTGGCAACGATCCCCATTCACCGTTTGATCGAACCGGAGAAGTGAACTCTTTCACTCTTCGGTATTTACTTTCACTCTTCGGTATTTACTGGCACTCTTCGGTATTTACTGGACTGACGATCGAAAGTCTGCCCGATTTGCGGCGCACGGCATTGGACGAGGACTGTATTTGGGAGTGTTGGCTGTTTCGACGGCAGGTCTGCGGTCGCAGACTGCGCTGACAACAGGATGGTGTTGAAGAATTTCTTGATGGAATCCGGGACACAGCGGGAAGCAGCTATTGGGCTGGTTCGACCAGGCAGGTTACGACAATTCGCAATCCAAACAGGGAACAGGACATGGCACTTGGAAACAAAATACCGGACAAAACACTGCAACAAAATGTGAATCGCAAGCTGATTCAGAAATGCAGCGGGTCCACCAAGATCAGTGCGGTCGTCAAAAATGGGGACGTCTCACTCACCGGAACCATCAAGTTTGAACACGAGCGCAAGCCAATCATTCGAACGCTGAATGGAGTTCAGGGCGTTGTTCGGATCAACGACCAGTTGCGCGTCGAAGAAAAGAAAAAACGGGAAATGTAGCGATGCCCGGAGCCGGACTCCCGGGATGACTCGATCCGGAAGACTTTCCGGAACCGGACGTTCGTGGTTCAAGCCAAAACCAGTCGCCAGACGATCACGACGGCGATTCCCATGAAAAACCACATCGCGACGGCCAGCATCTGGAACCTGCGGCTGAAGTGATGCCGCGTCTTGTGGTCCAGCAGCAGTTTGAACCAGACAATTGCGATGGTTCCGGCAACTGCCGCCAGCCCCAGCATTGCCGTTTCCACCCGGGCAAAGATCGACCGGGAGACAACCAGCGATTCAGCTTCTTTCAACAACGTCGCATTGAGTTCCACACGGGCAACGCCGATCCATTCCGGATTGATCGCTGCAGTCTCCCCTTCACCATCAGCAGTCACCGCACTTTCGGTCGGGACTTCGTCGACCTGGCCAATCCAGATGTCATCAACGGAGATCAGCCCGCTGACGAAATGCCAGTCGATCCGCGACGATCGCAAATGTTCGCTTTGCGGCCTGGTCCTGATCCACGTTTCAATCCGGCTCGCAAGTAACTGCTGCAACTCCTCCCGGGCCGATCCATGATCCGGATGACGAGTCGTGACAATTGTGCCGGGCATACCGGATTCCCCGGCGGACAGGATTGCGGACACCCATTTGGGAGGACTCACTCCTTCCAACTGGATTGCTTCTGCAAATGCCGGCTGAAAACCAACGCAGCCTGCGCCCAGCACAAGAAATATCCAGGTCAGGAAGAGTCTGTCCATTCGATCCGTTGCCGGTTTCACCTTGGAAATCATGTAGGGTGTGCTGCCGAAATCTGTTCTGCCCGTCGACGGTCTCCGGACGGAATCCAGGGTGCCGCGACCTGAACGCCAATCGCAATCATCAGGGCATTCGTGGCCAGCCAAACCGGTTCCCGTTCGAAAATCGTGCTCAGGACCACGGCCGCTATACAACACAATCCGGTTCCCCACAGGCTCAGTCGCGTTCTGCGAATCGGGTCAGCCAAACGCCACCAGCGAAGTACTCCAAACAGGCAGGCAAACACCACCAGGCTGCCTGCCAGCTGTGGCAGCTGATTCAGCCCCAATGCAGGCTCCAGCTCCAGCGTCGTTCCATGGGGCAACGGATCAATCAAAAGGAAACCGGAAAGCCCAAAGGAAAACAGTCCCAGCATCATCCCCAGTCCGGCCATCACGATGCGGCGCTGCCAGGCATCCGCGGCGCGATGCTCCCAGGTCTTGCTGGCAATCAGAACCAGCCAGCAGCCGGCCGTTGAAGTAATCGCCAGCCAGGCATACCTGGCCCATGACTCAATCCCGGGACTCAACAACCCGCCACCAACGGCCAGGCCCAACAACGAAAGGACGACACAAGCAACCGTAGCGACCAGCATCGAACCGGTTAGATCCAGCAGTCGATCGGTCCAGGGTCGCATGGCCATGGACGATCTCAGGACCGACTCATGCTTTACAACGGTAACAACCTGTCGTTTTTGGGCCGGTGTGACAGCGTGGTCTTCGGTTATCAACCAGGACCGGATTGCGAAATAGACCAGGTACAACAGACCCAGACCGACTGCGGCTGGAAGTATCCATCCGGAATTTACAACCAAAACCAAAGCCGCCGCCGTTGCGATCACCACCTTGAGCGGAGTCGCCAGCGGGGCCTGCTGAAACCAGTTCCAGATTCCGACTGTTCCTGTAGTCACCGCCCGCGCGACCGGTTCATTGGCAATGTGTCGCGACGGGAGGCCGGAAACGGCATGTCCACCGGCAACAGATATCCGCTGTCCCGTCGTCCTCATGTCATAGTTGCCCGATAACCGGTCGTTCAGCGGCCCAATTACGATCTCCGGCGTATCATCGATATACAGAATTCCATCTTTCTCGCGACAATAAGCCGGTTCGGAAATGTGTTCTGCAACTGGCATCACCCTTCCGGTCGAAACACGCGTCGGTATGTCGTTGCCAGGAAGTTGGGGTACGTTTGTCGAAGGGCAATTGCCACTGACCGCCGATCGGGCTTCATCCCATGGCATGTCGGCCAGCAGTTCCCGGACGTTGGCGTAACGGGAATCCGGGTCTTTGGCCAGGGCATTTTCGACTACGCCGCGGAATTCAGCCGGAACCCGCTCTACCTGCGGCAGTGCGGTCAGGTGTTTCATCATGATTTCCTGGGAACTTTCGCCGTCAAACGGGAGGTCGCCTGTCAGGATTTCAAACAGAATCACGCCGAGTGCATAAATGTCGATCCCCTTGCCATAGGCGCCCCGGCCGATCTCGGGTGCCATGTAGTGAAACGTGCCGACACTTTCAGTATGGCCGCTTCCGCGACTGTGCTGGATGAACTTGCTCAATCCATAGTCGCCGATCTTGACGATCTGCTCGTCGTCGTCAAAAAAAATATTGCCCGGCTTGAGATCCCGATGCACAATCCCCCGGTCATGCAGATAGCACGTCCCCGCACAAATGGAAAGAAACCAGCGGCGGACGTCGGCCTCCATCATCCCGCGGGGATACTGCCGCAAGACATCCCGAAGACTTGGACCAGGTACATACTCCATCACGACCCAGCAATCACCACCGGAATCGGTCCGGATATCCCACAGTGCAATCAGGTTGACATGTTTCAGATTCAGGCACTGGCGGACGCCTCGCAGCTCGATATCCATGTTTCGCTGGATACGTTTGAGGGCAACTTCCTTGCCCGCATCGCTGATCGCAAAATAAACTTCGCCAAATCCACCCACGCCTATGCCCCGTTTGATCGTGTACCCGTCCAGCGGCCGTTCACCGCCGGCATGGGTAAACCGGGGCTGCCGATGCGGGGCGACCGGGTTTGCCAATGGCTGCCCCCCAACACCAGCCGGCGTGCCGGTAGTCGTTTGATCGTGGGTGTTTTGAGGACGATTGGGCATGCTGACTGGTTGTTCGTAGTGGCTCATATCGAGGGTTCCGCCGATTGATTTATTCTATCCGAAAACCTCCGCAACTGCCGGAAACCGGGTTCGTTTTGAACATGCCCGGTTGAAGACTCCCGGCAAACGGGATTTCCTGGCCAGATTCCAGTGGTTCCAGGACAAGCGAGATGTCGGACGATGAAACGCGAATGCCGGCACGGTTCGAAGCAGGACTGTCCGCAGTTGCCGCGAACGGTGCGGAAACGCTTTCCGCACCCGTTACAAAGACGCCATCTTCGCCAAACTCAATCTTCAGTCTGCTGTTCCGGTTGGGACATTGAATGTCGTTTTCAGCCCCCCCGCCAATTGTCAATGTTCGAGTGATCCAGACAACAGCATTCGCTGCCGGTACAGTCCGATGTCCGGATACCGAACGGATTATCGCGGGCCGGCCCGGCTCGGGACGCCGGTAGTCCAGCAGAACCCGTTCGCCCAATTCCAGGGTCGTATGCGGTTCCAATGCAGTCATCGATTGCGGATGGGCGGAAAGTTTTACCCGATTAACCTGCACGTCATCGTCGTCAACACGCTGCAATTCGCCAGTCACCAGGCTTGCCGGCCAATGCGCCCGGACAAAATCCTCTCCTGATTCGTTACGTACCAGTCGAAGATGTCGTCGCCCGATGTCCGCCAGCAGCGGAACCTGTATCCCGCTGAGCGGCACGTACCGGCCGACCCAGATTTCCGGTTCCAGGCAAATCAGCCAGTGCCCGATTCCATCGATCCACAACAGTAGCCGTTTCGGAACCGATGATCCGTTCGGGGTTCGTGCGAATGATGGAAGCCGGACGGGCTGGTGTGTGGACCCGGTCGCCGATCCGGATCGGCCCGGTACAACACGATCCGCGATCACCAGGGTCTCTGACAACAAACTGGAACGGGTCTCATTCAGGCCGCTGGTCTGTTGCCGGTCGCGCAGCCATTTGATTCGTGGTCCGACCCAGGGAATTTCCGGTGCCTGTTGGCGGAGTCCCTGCAGCAGTGAAATTGCGATTCCCCACTGTTCGTTGCGGGCCTGAAAGCCTGAATGGAGTGCGATTCGTCCCTGCTCCAGCAGCAGCGCCGCTGCGTCATTCTGAAGTCCCCGCCGTCCCAGCTCTTCCAATGTTTCGATGAGTGGCTGGACGTTTCCCGCGTGCATCATGCGTTTGCATTGCCGAAGGATCTTGTCTTGTGTCGATGCCAGCCGGATGGCGACCCAGCGTTGTGCGGCCGGTCCAGCGACCATCCTGGCATCATCGATTGCATCCAGCGCCGCAGGAATGATCAGCTGGTTCAGATGCCACGAGGAGCGGCGAAGCAGTCGCCCCATCAGCCAGCGGGCAACGCACCGGCCGCTGAATGATTTCATCATTCCGCTTTGGGCCAGCAACACCGCTGCATTATGAAGATCGCCCGACAGCACCATCCCAATGACACGGGAAAGGTTCGCCGGCTTGTCCATCGCCGTTTGGTTTGCGGAGCAAATGGATTCAGCCACGGTAATGATTCTTCCGGTTTGGACAGTCAGGTCTGGTCGGGAATTGTCGCGTTGGAAAAAAACACAGCCCGGGTCCCATTGCTGGGTCCACCGGGCTGTGCGGGGTCGTACTGGTCAATGACCTTCGCCGGTGGCGAGTGTTATTTGACTGCGAAATCGTTGCTGTCCTTGCTTTGTACCGGCTTGGTACCGAAGTAGGCGTCGATGGACTCTGTGATGTTTCCATCATTTGCAGTGCTGTCCGGCGAGACCGGGATTTCGCCCAGGTACTGCGGGGCCAGCTCCAGCATTTCTTCTTCGGTATCCAGCTGGGCATTGATCTCGTCGATCAGCTTCTGGGTCCGTGCCAGCTGGCTGTCGTCGATGTTGATGCTGCTTGCCGATTTGGCAACCTCCACCATTCGCTGGCGGGCCGTCAGGTTTTCGACCTGAATTTCCAGTTCACGCTGCAGGGACTGCGCCTGTTCCAGTTTGGACAGGGCGGAATCCAGTGCCTTGCGACGCAAATCCAGAATCTGTTCGGTCTTGTCGCGGGTCTGCTCCGAAGTCTTGTAGACCGAGAAGCGATGACGCAAGTCTTCTTCCACACGGGTCGAAGTGTACGATTTGCCGTTGGTCGCGACGTAAACTTCGTCGCCACCCGACAGATGGCTTCGCAGAGCCATCATTTCGTTGTACTTTTTCTCGAGGCCAGCGGTTTGGGTTTCCAGATCCCGGTCCAGCCGCTTGATCTCGGCCTTTTCCCGGGCAATCTTCCAAACCATGTCCTTGATTTCCGGATTGATTTTTTCCAGCTGCTGTCGGGCAGCATCAATCTGGAAGCTGACAGGCACACTTTGATGGGCCTTGTCTCGCACTTTGTTCCAGGCGGTCTGTGCGTACGGCACCATCCGGTTTCCAAAAACCAGGCCGCCAAACAACAGTGCGCCCAGAGCGACCAAAGTCAGTTTTTTGAGCATACCAATAACTCCTGCAATGAATTGTTCACAAGGCGGTCGTAATACGTTCGATCGCTCGGGGGTTATTTCGCCCCCCGGAAAGGGATCTTGGGAATTTCCGGAAAATTTGTGGAATTGGGGCAAAGAAAGCGAAAAAACCGCCAATTCTCTGCGTTTTGGAGAAATTTCCGGATATCAGACGAAGTCCGCCGGCCAGCTAAACCAATTCAGAGCCAAATGCAGTCACATTGGGGATAACTACATTAATTGCGGAACAGCAGTTCGAGGACTTTGTAGTTGGGGTCGGTGAAGCCGGTGCGGAGATAGACCGATTCGGCGGCGCTGTTGTCCTGCTCGACGTACAACCGGACGCCGATTACGTCAGGGTCCTGCTTGAGACGATCGACGGCATTTTCCAGAAGCGAACGAAAAACCCCCTGGCCGCGATATTCGGGACGAACGTAAACGCTTTGAATCCAGGCGATCCAGCCGTTTCGCCAGTCGCTCCATTCGCGGGTTAACATGATCTGGCCAAGTGGCCCGTCCTGGTTTTCAGCCAGCAAATACAGGACTTCGTCGCCGTGTTGAAGCCCGCGCGTGACGCCACCTGTCAGGATCTCCCGATCCAGTTCCTTCCCCTCGGAATCGCGGGCACAACCCTGATTGAATTCCACCAGTACCGGAATGTCGTTTGCCGTCGCCGCCCGTATCGTCCAACTCATCCCTTCCCCGCCCCGATTTTCGGCCATGACTTCCACTGCTTCAACAATCCGCCGATGGTTTACCGAACGATAAACCAAACCTGAATCGAATGACAGGCGTTTCCCCGAAGCATGCCAGCGATTTGAAAACCTGGCCGGATCAGGAACTCACCGGTTGAACTGCGGAGGCGCCCAGCAGTTTCAGGGTCAACACTCCACCGTTCACAAGCATTTCATCCAACGCGCCCCCGACATCGGCATCATTCAGCCGGCCGTCGCCATTCCGCTCGATATGAAACTGCACCGACCGCCGCATCAGTTCTTTGATAAAGGCCGGACTGACCCCTTCGGTGCATCCTGAACCGGTAGAAAATGAACGAGGCCACAAGCCCGACCAACAGAACGGCGAATAACCACCCGGGAACTGCCAACGTCACCATAAAAGCCTGCCTGGATCAGGAAAAGAACTGCGAACGCCACACCCAAAAGTCTAGCTGACCATTGAGAGTGCTTCTGCCCGACCCGGGTTCACATTTCCCCGACTCCGGGTCCCTCCAATTCCTTGACCCCCGGAACGTCGCGAGGTTAGGATGGACGTTGGACATGACCACTGGCCGGTCCAGCCCGTCATTTGCAACTTTGAGTCCTCACTACCGCCGGGTGCCGATCCATCATGAAAAAATTCAACATCATTTTCGCAACTCTGTTGCTCATTCTGTGCGCTGCCCGGGTCGAGGCACAGTTTTCTCTTGTCGCACGCGTTGATCCATTTGCCGGCAACAATGTGTACGCGGATGTTTGGGGAGCGGGAAACTATGCCTATGTTGGTTCCTACGCCGGAACCGGCGTCGGAATCTTTGACATTTCCAGTCCCGCCAGCGCTTTTCTGGCCACTCACTACAACCCCGGCAATAACGTGGTGTTCAAGGACGTAAAGGTCGCAAATGGAATCGGATACTTTGCCAGTGACAACGGATTTGGCGTGCATGTCGTAAACCTGTCCAATCCGGCAAGCCCGTCCCTTTTGTCGACCATCACGTCATCGACTGGAGGCGGTTACAACAGCGTTCACAATCTGTTCATCAGCGGAAATTATCTTTACCAGGCCGACAGCCGAACCAGTGTTGTCAAAGTAATCAATGTCAGCAATCCGTCCGCTCCAACCTTTGTTCGGAACATTACGGCGACTGATCCCAGTTTTATTCACGACATAACAGTTGTTGGCAACCGGTTGTACACTTCCGGCTTTGGCGGAAAAACGGATATTTACGATGTCAGCGCGATGACCACAACGCAGGCACCGACTCTGCTTGGATCATTTGTTTCCGGCTCCAATTCACACTCCAACTGGGTAACAGACGACGGCAAGACCCTGGTCAGCGCACGGGAGATCAACAACGGTGATATTCGAATATTTGACATCACGAATCCGGCAAACGTCATACTCCGCTCGTCAATCAACAAGACTGATTTGGGGATCGAAGCGTTCTCGCCGCATAACCCCCTGATTGTCGGCAACAAGCTGTATGTGTCCTGGTACGAAGGCGGCCTGCAAGCCTTTGACATCAGCAATCCCGCCAATCCGGTCCGTATTGGATCGTTTGGAACGTGGGACGGGACGGGCATCGGGAACTGGGGCGTTTATCCATTCCTGGGTGAGGACCGGATTTTGCTAAGCGACTCCAGCGGCGGCCTGTTCATTGTGACGTCCGTTCCCGAGCCTGCGTCGCTGTGTATCCTTGGCGCTGCCTTCGGCTCTGTCTTGTTGATTCGCAATCGCCGCAGGCGTCCACTTGTCTAACGGATGAAAAACCCCCGCGCTGGAATGGTCCCCAAAGCTACTGTTTGACGAATACTTTCGGGTCGTCAACCACAAATTCGGTTGACCAGGTGCGGCCATCATCGCCGTTGCAGACGTTGAAGAAAAATGTATGGAAGCTGACGGCGCGGCGGCCGAACGGATAGCTCGAGGCGATCCGGTCTTCGGCAGTCAGGTCTTCGATACCCGGCCGGGCGTAATAGTGCACCTGGCCATCGGGTGACACGCTCATTCCCAGGGTCCACCAGCCAAGCTGTTCCACGACCGGGCCGTCAATCCGGTGACCGCTGTCCGTTGCTTTCATCCAGAAAAATATCTTTTCGCTTGCCGGTTCGCCGTTTCGGCCCGCCGGCTGGAATTCGCGGTTCAGAAACATTCCTGGCCAGAACATATTGTCTTCATCCGAAGTAGATCGCTGGCGAAAACGGTTACCGGTCGAAACCGTCGAGTGGGCGGTCTCAAGCGAAAACCGGAATGCGAAATGGCAGCCCGACCTGTTTTCCCACTGGTCCAGCGGCGGCATCCAGACCCTGGTCACAACACTCGGAGACTGGGATACCGGAATCTTGCCGATCACGTCGGTGATGTTGGCAATAAAATCATCCTGTTGCTGCTGGTGGCTGGGACGGGAGCTGCCGGTCGTCAGCGAACGGAGTGCCAGTGATCCGGTGCTGCCGGACAGTCCACCAGGGGGCGTATCGACCCGGTAAATCCGGTCGGGTTGGCCCCGTTTGACTCCTTCGTGCCAGCGATGATTCACCGACCATCCGTGCGGTTCGTTTTTCGACACCATGGTTTCCAGCTGGTTGAAAACCTTGGGCAACTGGTAATCAAAGGCCCATTCGGGATCTTCAAAATCATCCCCTACGGCTTCGATCTGCTGTCCTGTTCCGGGAATGACAGCCTGGGCGTGGACTGCAACTGGAAGACCGGCCACCAGCAGGGCTGGAGCCGCGATCCACACGAGTGCTACAAAAAGTCTGAGTGAGTGTTTCATTCTTGTCCTTTCGCCGATGCCGGCTTGTCTGCATTCCAGCGCAGTTATCTTCTGCGGAATACTCCCTGCGACTGGGTTCGCCGCCCGCTGAACCCGGTCCCGGGTTCTTCGGCAAACTGGGAGCCACTCTGGGTTTTGACTTTGGCCGAAGCGACGGCCAGTTCAGCTTCTGTCATCACCAGGTCGCTGTAATCGGATGCAGCGCCGAATGCTTTTTTCTCGTACATCGCCAGGGCATGCAGTGCGTGTCCCCGCGGACCGACATCCAGTTCGTAACCCGGAGCGGACAGCATCAGGCCCAGCAGATAATCAACTGAGGCGGTGACGCGGGGATCGCTCATCCGTTCTGCCGGAAGTGCCAGGGCCAGCCATTCCAGAATATGACCGGTCGTATACAGACGGCGGACGATATCCGCCTCAGCCCCGGGTCCCTTGAACCAGTTGGTGCTGAAACTTCCGTCGGGGTTTTGCAGCGTCCAGGTCAGCTCGACGTATCCGTCAACCGCCTGGGCTGCCTTCAGCCATGGCCCGTCCAGCGGCTGACCACGTTGCAATCGCTGTTCGACCGCATAACAGAGTGACGTCAAACGGTGGGTGCCACCGCAGGCCCCCGAGTTGACCGGTTGTTGCATTTCCTCGGTAATCAGCCGGGCCATTGTCCAGGTTTCACCCTGGTCATTGGTCCAGACCGCATCGGGTTCCAGGTAATACGCCAGACTGATCAGCTTGAACGTCAGTTCGGTATGGGAGTGGCAACCCCGTTTTTCATATTCGATCAAATCGGCGACGGTAAATTTTTTGCCTTCGACGAAGATCGGGTAGCTGGCTGGAACACGGGATTGCGCGAGCATGGCCAACAACTGGCCTTCATGCCCCTGAACGCCCTGGCCCTGGCGTGTGGCGAGGTTCCCCTTGTCGAGGTACATCAGCCGCATTCCGTTGCCGATTCCGTTGGAGCACAGATACTGGATGGCATCGACCGGTTGCCCCTGGACGACGATCAGCGTTTTGTCACCGTAGGCGATCAGTCCGTGCATGATGCTCCACGGACGCAATTTGTCAGCATCGACCTTTTTGGTGTGGTAAATTCCCAGGCAGCGGGCGACCCGGTCGCGACGTTCCAGTTCGGCCGGGGTCAGGGAGATTTTCGTTTCGCCATCAGATATCGCCAGGTTCGATGCCCCAACAGATTCTGCGGCAGCCGGTTCCTGCACCAGACTGCCGAAACAGGCGGGGTTGATGGCGGCAAAGAACAGTCCCAATACCAGTACGCCAACGGCTAGCGAACGAAAAATCATCAGGCCGACACTCCTTTGTCATCAGATCGCGGTCAACGGCTGTTGAATGCGGGTACACAATTTGTCCGGATTGTTACGGTTTTGAGCCGGGTACATCCGTTATTGCCGTTACGCGGCGAGGCGTACCGGGGACGGCAACAATAGGGGTATCGACCACCACCCCAGACGGATTCAGTCAACAAATCCCAGGCGGAATAACGCGCAACCCCGATCCAGGGCCCAGGATAATTCTCCGGGTTTTTCCCGATCAGGCTGATGATCCGGATGTTTCTCCATTTTGGTTCCCCATCCCTGTCGTCGCGCCTTTCGCGCAGACCCTTGACCATTCTGCCAGACGCTTCGTAGAAACAGGGCTGGAACTGGGCAGCCCCCAACCGGATGGAAACACGCAGAACGATTTCATGAAAAAGGAAACCATGGCCCGCTACGCCCTGTTAAGTGTCAGCAACAAGGACGGCATCGTTGAACTGGCCAGCGCATTGCAGGATGCCGGCGTGACGCTGTTGAGCACCGGAGGGACTTCGCAACATTTGCAAGACGCCGGAATCACGGTCACCGATGTTTCGGACATGACCGGTTTTCCCGAAATCATGGATGGGCGGGTCAAGACACTTCATCCGAAAGTGTTTGGCGGAATTCTGCACCGCCGGGACAACGACACCGATCTTCAGTCGGTTGCCGCTCACGAAATGCCGCAGATTGATTTCGTCGTCGTCAATCTTTATCCCTTTCGCGAAACGGTGGCCCGGCCGGACGTGAAGTTGCCGGAAGCGATTGAAAAAATCGATATCGGCGGGCCCAGCCTGATTCGGGCAGCCGCGAAGAATCATCTTTGGGTTTCCGTTTTGACCGATCCCAGGCAGTACGCAGCAGTGATCGCCGAATTGAAATCGGGCGCAAAAACAACTGCGACCACCCGGCAGAGGTTAATGGTCGAAGCGTTTGCGCATACCGCCGCATACGACCGGGCAATTGAACAGTTTTTCGCGGGGAAACTGGAACCGGACCTTGAACAATCCTGTTTTCCAAAACAGCTGGACGTTTCCCTGGTCCAAACAGAAGTTTTGCGGTACGGCGAGAACAGCCATCAACTGGCGGCCGTATACCGGTCCGGAGGGGACGCTGGTCCCAGTGCCGTGAGTGCCCAACAGCTGAACGGCAAACAGCTTTCGTACAACAACCTGCTCGATCTCGACGCAGCCCTGGGGATAGTGATCCGACTGAAACGGCCGGGCGTTGCCGTGCTCAAGCACAACAATCCCTGCGGCGCGGCGGTCGCGGACAGTTTGGCACTGGCCACCCAACGGGCCTTTGCCGGTGACCCGGTCAGTGCATTCGGCTCGATTGTCGGGATGAACCGGGTTGTCGATGTGGCCACGGCAACCTGGCTGGGCAAGACGTCGGGCCTGTTTGTCGAGGCGATCATCGCCCCCGGGTTTGAGCCGGCGGCACTGGAACTGCTCCGGACGCTGCCGAAATGGAAGAACAATGTCCGGCTGCTGGCGGCCGGCGATTTTTCTCCGCCAAAAAAACTGATGGAAGTCCGTTCGATTGCCGGCGGGGCACTGGTTCAGCAAAGCGACAACCAGCCGGACGAACCGGAAACATGGCAATTGGTCTCGGGTAACAAACCGGATGCTTCGCTGCAAGCCGAACTGGAATTTGGCTGGGCGATGGTTCGGGCTGTCAAAAGCAATGCGATCACGTTGTCGCGGGAAAACAGTCTGGTCGGAGTCGGCGCTGGGCAAATGAGCCGGGTCGATTCGGTCCGGATAGCGATCGAAAAAGCCGGCGACCGGGCTCGCGGGTCGATCCTCGCATCGGATGCGTTTTTTCCATTTCCCGATTCGGTCGGTTTGGCAGCCACCGCAGGAATTGCCGCCATGATCCAGCCGGGCGGAAGCGTGAAAGACCAGGAAGTCATTGCGGCAGCCAACGCTGCCGGAATCACGATGGTCCTGACCGGCAAACGGCATTTTCGGCATTAACCAACAAGAACCTGCGGCCGGCAATGGTCATCGGCAGTTCCTGATTCCCGAGGTCTCCCGTGAAACGTCAGGCGGCGATAACCGGACCAACGCCGCCAATGGTCCTTTGGACTTTGCTGGTCGATTGTCCGCTGCGGGATCTGACCCGGTCCCCTGCAGCCACGGCAGCCTCTGTTCAGCTGCGGGGACTTCGAGAATGGTCGCGTGCCAGGTCGGAAGGACGAATCCGCAACGGAATCTGTCTGCACGAGAATTGCGATTCAGGTGCGGGCAACAATACGCAGCAGATTCAGGCGGAATGGCTGGGGTTTCCGGAAGCCGAACCGTTTGCGGTCTTTGGTGGACAGGAACGGGTGACGGAAATCTGCGGACGTTGCCCGGCCAATGTTGCGTCGGAAAACGGTGGGGTCGCCGGGTGTTGGGGGGTGATACCGTTTGCTTCGCCAGACGGTGAAAAGGAAACAACAGAGTTGCGTTTGGGAACGGGGCAACGACTGGTGGTGGCGGATTTGCCAACCTGGTTTGACCGGGTGCTGGGGAATGGCAATACGCGGGCAGAGTTCCGAAATCTTTTTCCGGAATCGTCCCCCGCCTGGTACGGGATCTGGATTGGGGAAGAATGGAATCGCGTGCAAGTCGAATGGATGGCAGGATTTCTTGAGTCGAACCAGTCGGAACTTCCAACGCGGGAATTGCATCAGTTCGCTGCAGCGGCAGTTTCCGCCCATATCCACAAGTTGCGGCTTTGCTACGATCGGGTTCCTGCAGGATGCGCGGACACGGTGGATTGGCACCTGCAACCCCATTGTGGTCGTTGCGGATGGTTGCACAATTCGCGCCAGCCATGTCCATGCTGCGGAGAAACCCGCGCTCCCATGCCGGAACAGCGAAAGAAAGTGATGGGGCTGCGACCGTGGCTCCGCATGGCTCAGCTGTACGGTCCGGAAGCGTCGTCAAGAATCGTCGAAGAATTTCAACAAACACGCGGAAACCATGAGCCTGACTGAATCTTCGACAGGTGCAGGGCAGGCAGTACCGGTTGGCACGGAAACGTTTTCCCCGGGGAAAGACGCCGGTGCAGAATAGCCGTTTGCCCTGTCCCAATGGTCCCTGGGTGTCTGGTGCGCAGTTGGGGCAGCACTGATTTATACCCTGACCAATGGCTGCATGAGGCGGCTGGCGACCGATGTCGATCCGTGGCTGCCCAGCGCGATGCGGGCCACCGTGACCATGCTGTTCTATTTGCCGTTTTTTTCGTGGGCAGTAGGATCCGGCAAAAAGTTTTTTCCCGGATGGAAACAGGTTACCTGCCTGATTGGTGTTTCCGTCGGGTCCCAACTGCTGGGCAACGTGGCGATGCAGTATTCGATGGGAGTGGTCGGCGTTGCGATTACGGTTCCGGTCTGTACCGGTGCCATGGTGATCGCCGCCACAATCCTGGCAAGGGTGTTTTTGAAAGAAGCCATCACTGGCTGGATGGCCCTGGCAATTTTTGTGTTGCTGGTCAGCATTGCACTGTTCGGTACCGGTTCCGAAGCGGCACGCCGGTCAATGGAACTTTCACAGTTGCATTTGTTGCGCAGTTGGTCCGCGTTGGCGGGTGTCGTGGCTGCAATCCTCTCCGGAATCGTTTTCGCAGCATTGTCCGTGTCCATTCGTTCCGTTTTGAACCGCGACATATTCCGCTTGATGCCGATTATGGCAGTTACCGTCACGGGGGTAGTCGTAATCTGGCCCGGGGTTTTTTACCGGATCGGTATCGATGGCCTGGCCGAAGTGGCACCATGGCAGTGGCAACTGATGGTTCTCGCCGGGCTGGGAAATGCGGCTGCGTTTTTGTGTCTGGCCACGGCGCTCAAACTCCTGCCGGTCGCCTGGGTCAATGCGATAAACGTCTCGCAGGTTGCCCTGGCAGCCCTGTTGGGGGTCCTGCTGTTTTCCGAGCCATCCAGCATCTGGTTATGGGTGGGATTGCTGGTGATGACGGCTGGATTCGTTCTCTTGGGCTTTCGGGGCAACCGTTTTGGCAATCGACTACCGGAGACCAGGTCGAAATAAAGGCTTCAATACCCCCCCGATTTGGGGTAATCCTGGTCCGGACATTGTGCCAGACTGTCGCACCTTTTGTAAAAAAAGCCCAGTCAACCGGCATTTGCTATTGAATCAGGATCGCTCGCTGAATCGAAAAATGGGCT